>Ga0194130_10000458_pt1 | contig 77989 bp, 85 predicted proteins | sample TA2KigsurfametaG_FD_160084 | JGI IMG/M metagenome (GOLD analysis project Ga0194130, IMG submission 160084) | Freshwater microbial communities from Lake Tanganyika, Tanzania - TA2015050 Kigoma 12 surface | ecosystem: Environmental > Aquatic > Freshwater > Lake | place: Tanzania: Lake Tanganyika... | reverse complement strand
ACTTGCTGGGACGGTCCTTGGCTATATCTATGGACGGTCCTTGGCTATATCTATGGACGGTCCTTGACCTTCGGGTCGAAGGGGCGTACCGTGCCCCCCAAACGGGCGGGGCCCCTTCGGGGTCCTGTTCTGCTTGTCCAAGGGCCGGTTTCGCCGGTAGCGTTGTAATTTGTCGTGCGTCACCCCCTGAGTTTTTGCTGTCCCCAAATACGGGTCTGCACAAATTCATGGTGTCTTACGGTGCCCGCCTTGCTGCCCAGGAGTTTTTCGTGACCTCTCGTTCGTCGTCCCGTGAGCGCTATTCGTTTGCAAACCTCGAGGAGTCCCTCGAGTTGCCAGATCTCATCGCTATTCAACGCGAGTCATTTGACTGGTTCATGCGTGAAGGTCTGAAAGAAACCTTCGACGACATCTCTCCCATCAGCGACTACAGCGGTGGTCTCACACTCGATCTTGAATTTGATCCGAACGACGAAGACCTGTGCCCAGGTCCGAAGTTCACCGAGGCCGAGTGTCGCGAACGCGAAATGACATATGCATCGCCAGTGTTCGTGCGCGCGCGTTTCGGAAATCGCGAGACCGGTGAAATCAAAGAGCAGATTGTCTTCATGGGTGACTTCCCGAAGATGACCAACAAGGGAACCTTCATCATCAACGGCACTGAGCGTGTCGTGGTGTCGCAGCTTGTTCGTTCACCTGGTGTCATCTTCGAACCAGGCGAGCGCTACCGCCTGCGTAACTTGTCGAAGCATCAGTTGGTGAAGGGCACCATCCATCCTTACCGCGGTGAATGGCTCGAATTCGATGTTGAGCACAAGCCAGGCAAAGATGTCACCGCCGGAACACGTGTCGCACGTAAGCGTCGCCTCGGTGTGTTCACGCTTCTGCGCGCACTCGGTTTCGACGAAGACCATGCACCCGGTTTCCTCGAGCGCTTTGTCGCGTACTTCGACTTCCTCGAAGGGCAGTGGGAGAAAGAGCGTCACGTCGCACAAACTCAAGACGATGCGCTCGTCGAGATCTACAAGCGTGCACGTCCAGGTGAACCGCCGACACTTGAGTCGGCACGTTCATACTTCGATGGTGCGTTCTTTGAGAATCGTCGTTATGACCTCAGCCGCGTCGGTCGTTACAAGCTGAATCGCAAGCTCGGTGGCGAAGTTGCCAAGCTCACCGAACTGTTCGGTCTCACACCTGACCAGCTCGATCTTCCGACCGACGATCAAGACGTTCTGTCGCGTTGCGAAGTTCTTGCTGCAATTTCTTACATGCTGCATCTCGTCAAGCAGGCTCCTGGTTACCGTCTAGACGACCAGGACCACTTTGCAAACCGCCGTATCCGTTCAGTAGGCGAGTTGATTCAAAACCAGGTGCGTATCGGCCTGTCACGTATGGAGCGCGTCGTTCGCGAGCGCATGACCACGCAAGACACTGAAGCAATCACACCGCAGACCCTCATCAACATTCGCCCAGTCGTGGCTGCCATCAAGGAGTTCTTCGGAACATCGCAGTTGTCGCAGTTCATGGACCAGGTCAACCCGTTGTCTGGTCTCACGCACCGTCGCCGTCTCTCGGCTCTCGGACCTGGCGGTTTGTCACGTGAGCGCGCAGGCTTCGAAGTCCGTGACGTTCACTTCTCGCATTACGGCCGTATGTGCCCGATCGAGACTCCTGAAGGTCCGAACATCGGTCTTATTGGTGCGCTCAGCACGTTCGCCCGTGTCAATGAGTTCGGTTTCATCGAAAGCCCATACCGCCGTGTGAAGAACGGCAAGGTCACTAACGAAATCGTGTACATGGCTGCCGACGAAGAAGAGAACTACGTCGTTGCCCAGGCGAACACACCTCTCAATGCAGATGGCACCTTCAAAGACGAGCGCATTCTCGTGCGTCGTTCGCCACAAGCAGCGAGCCTCGACGACCTTCGCAAGATGCTCGAAGCAGAAAGCTTCTTCGGTGCAACCACCGACATCGCGTCGGTGACACCAGCTGAAGTCGACTTCATCGATGTGTCGCCGAAGCAGATCGTGTCGGTTGCTACCGCACTCATTCCGTTCCTCGAACATGACGATGCAAACCGTGCACTCATGGGTGCCAACATGCAACGTCAGGCAGTTCCGCTCGTGCGCGCCGAAGCACCGTACGTGGGAACTGGCATCGAGAAGCGTGCAGCACTCGACGGTGCCGACGTCATCCTCGCGGAGGACGACGGTGAAGTTGTCGAGATCACTGGTGCAACACTCGTCATGAAGTACGCGAGCAAGTCGAAGAAGGTCGAGCATCGTCTGTCGAAGTTCCATCGTTCGAACCAAGACACCTGCATCAACCAGACGCTTCGTGTACGCGAAGGTGACAAGGTGACGAAGGGTCAACTTCTTGCCGACGGTCCCAGCACCGATCTTGGCGAGCTTGCACTTGGAAAGAACCTGCTCGTGGCACTTATGCCATGGGAGGGTTACAACTTCGAAGACGCCATCATCTTGTCTGAGCGCATGGTGAAGGACGACGTGCTTACGTCAATTCACATCCATAGCTACGAAATCGATGCACGCGACACGAAGTTGGGTGCAGAAGAAATCTCACGCGACATTCCGAACTTGTCCGACGACATCGTGCGCAACCTCGACGAGTTCGGCATCATTCGTGTTGGTGCCGAAGTCGGAACTGGCGACGTGTTGGTCGGCAAGGTCACGCCAAAGGGCGAGACCGAGCTCACACCAGAAGAGCGTCTCCTGCGTGCAATTTTCGGTGAGAAGGCTCGCGAAGTTCGCGACACCTCATTGAAGGTTCCGCACGGTGAAGGTGGACGCGTCATCGACGTGAAGGTCTTCTCCCGCGACGCTGGTGACGAATTGCCACCGGGCGTCAATCAGTTGGTCCGTGTGTTCGTGGCGCAGAAGCGCAAGATCTCGGTGGGCGACAAGCTCGCTGGTCGTCACGGCAACAAGGGTGTCATCTCCAAGATTCTCCCTGTCGAAGACATGCCGTACATGGAAGACGGCACACCAGTCGACATCATCTTGAACCCACTTGGTGTTCCGAGCCGTATGAACGTCGGACAGGTGCTCGAAGCGCACTTGGGTTACGCCGCTCGTTGGGGCTGGACCGATTCGAGGAACTCGAAGGTCGTTGGCGCCAAGGCAATTCGCGGAACCGAGACCAAGACTCGCCCAACCACGGACCCCGCAACGTTCATCGCGACACCGGTGTTCGACGGTGCCCACTGGGACGAAGAAGAGCATTCAGGCAAGCACCCGACCATTCAAAACATCCTCGAGAATCTCAATCCCGATGGTGTCGATGGTCAGCGTCTCATCAAGACCACAGGAAAAGCCACGCTCCGCAACGGTCGTACTGGCGAGATCTATGACAACCCGGTGACTGTCGGATATATGTACATCCTCAAGTTGTCGCACCTTGTCGACGACAAGATCCACGCACGTAGCACGGGTCCATACTCGATGATCACCCAGCAGCCACTTGGCGGCAAGGCGCAGTTCGGTGGACAGCGTTTCGGTGAAATGGAAGTGTGGGCACTCGAGGCTTACGGTGCTGCGTACTGCTTGCAGGAACTGCTCACCATCAAGTCTGACGACGTGCTCGGTCGCGTCAAGGTCTACGAAGCAATCGTCAAGGGCGACAACATTCCTGAGCCAGGAATTCCAGAGTCGTTCAAGGTGCTCATGAAGGAAATGCAGTCTCTCTGTCTCAATGTCGAAGTTCTCGACAATGCAGGCGAAGAAATCAAGATGCACGAATTCGACGATGAGATCTACCGCACAGCGGATGAACTCGGCATCGACATCAGCCGACCAGAGCGTGGCTCTGAAGACGATGACAACCAGCGCGAGCGCCGCGGCGCACGGGCGTACTGATCTGCAGGGCAACTAGAGGAACGAACGGAAGAAAACCATGCTCGACGTCAACATGTTCGAACAACTTCGCATTGGTCTGGCCACGGCCGATCAAATGCGCCTCTGGTCAAACGGCGAGGTGAAAAAGCCCGAGACCATCAACTACCGCACGCTGCGTCCTGAGAAGGACGGACTCTTCTGCGAGAAGATCTTCGGACCAACTCGCGACTGGGAGTGCTACTGCGGCAAGTACAAGCGTGTCCGTTTCAAGGGCATCATCTGTGAACGTTGTGGCGTCGAAGTCACTCGTTCGAAGGTGCGTCGTGAGCGCATGGGACACATCGAGTTGTCTGCACCTGTCGTGCACATTTGGTACCTGCGCGGAACCCGCTCATGGTTGGCATATCTTCTCGGAGGCCTCGAGCCAAAGGAAGAGTTGAAGGCCAAGCAGCTCGAAAAGGTCATCTACTTTGCTGCGTACCTCGTGACTGCGGTTGATGCAGATCGTCGTCACACCGACTTGCCACAGCTCGAAAAGTATTTCCTCGAAGAGTGCGACGCAATCATCAAGGATCGCGACAAGTCTGTTGCCAAGCGCCTCAAAGAGTTCGAAGCCGAACTGAAGGGCATGGAAAAGGAGGGCGCAAAGGACACCGATGTCCGCGCCCGCCAGCGTGCGATGGACAAGGAAGAGCAGAGCCTTCGCGATCGTTTCGACCAAGAACTCGACGTTGCCAAGCGTGCATGGGAAGAGTTCAAGGACCTGCACCCACGCAAGATCATCGAAGACGAAGTGTTGTGGCGCGAGCTTCGCGACCGTTACGACGAGTACTTCGAAGGCGGCACTGGTGCCGATGCCATCAAGTCGCTCATCGAAGGACTTGATTTCGATGAAGAAGAAGTGAAGTTGCGCGACGCCATAGAAAATGGTCTGCGTGGCAAGCCGTTGTCGGCTCAGCGTAAGCAGAAGGCCATCAAGCGTCTGAAGATCGTCGCTTCGTTCAACCAGCGTGACGAGTCCGGTCGCCGTGTCAACAGCCCTGGCGCCATGATTCTCGATGCCATTCCGGTCATTCCACCGGAACTGCGTCCGATGGTGCAGCTCGACGGTGGTCGTTTCGCAACGTCCGACCTGAACGACCTATACCGCCGCGTCATCAACCGCAACAACCGCCTCAAGCGCTTGCTCGATCTGGGTGCACCAGAAATCATCGTCAACAACGAAAAACGCATGCTGCAAGAAGCAGTCGACGCATTGTTCGACAATGGTCGTCGCGGTCGTCCGGTCACTGGTCCTGGTAACCGTCCGTTGAAGTCGTTGTCCGACATGTTGAAGGGCAAGCAAGGACGTTTCCGTCAGAACTTGCTCGGTAAGCGCGTCGACTACTCAGGTCGTTCGGTCATCGTGGCTGGCCCGACACTTCGTCTGCACCAGTGTGGTCTGCCGAAGTTGATGGCACTCGAGTTGTTCAAGCCGTTTGTTATGAAGCGTCTCGTCGACCTCGAGTTGGCACAGAATATCAAGAATGCAAAGCGCATGGTCGAGCGCCGTCGTCCGCAAGTGTGGGACGTGCTCGAAGATGTCATCAAGGAACATCCAGTTCTTCTGAACCGCGCACCAACGCTGCACCGTCTTGGTATTCAGGCGTTCGAGCCGGTGCTCGTCGAAGGCAAGGCCATTCAAATTCACCCGCTCGTGTGTACGGCGTTCAACGCTGACTTCGACGGTGACCAGATGGCAGTCCACTTGCCGTTGTCAGCCGAGGCCCAGGCCGAAGCACGCGTGCTCATGTTGTCGGCGAACAACATCTTGTCGCCGGCATCTGGCCGTCCGATCGTCACACCGACGCAGGACCTCATCATCGGTGGCTTCTATCTCACCGAGCATGTCGCAGGCGCGAAGGGTGAAGGCAAGGTCTTCCGTCATCGTTGGGAAGTGCTTCGCGCTCTCGATGAAGGTGCGGTCACTTTGCACACTGCAATCAAGGTTGTCGAGCGTGTCAATGGCACTCGCGGCGAGTTTGAAACCACTCCTGGTCGTCTCTTGTTTGAAGAGGCACTGCCGGCGGACTACACCGCGCGATTCGGTCACATCACAGCTCCTATCAAGAAGCGCGAGATGGGTCTCATTGTTGAGCGTCTGTCCGACCACTACCCGAAGTCAGACATCGCTCAGTCGCTGGATGACATCAAGGCCGTTTGCTACCGCTACGCATCGCAGTCAGGTCTGACAGTCTCGATCGACGACGTGAAGACGCCGAAGAGCAAGCGCAGCATTCTCGACGGATACGAGAAGCAGGCCGACAAGGTTGAAACTCAGTTCCGTCGTGGAATCATCACCGATGGTGAGCGCCGTCAGCAGGAAGTGCGCATTTGGACCGACGCCACCGCCGAAGTTCAGGCTGCAATGGAAGCCGAGTTCAAGGCACAGCGTTTCAACCCAATCGACATGATGGTCGGCTCGGGTGCTCGTGGAAACATGACGCAGATGCGTCAGATCGCAGGCATGCGCGGTCTCGTGGCCAACCCACGTGGTGACATGATTCCTCGTCCCATCAAGAGCAACTTCCGTGAAGGTCTCGAAACACTCGAGTACTTCATCGCAACTCCTGGTGCACGTAAGGGTCTTGTCGACACCGCTCTTCGTACCGCCGACTCGGGTTACCTCACACGTCGTCTCGTCGACGTGGCACAGGAACTCATCGTGCGTGAAGAGGATTGTGGTGCTCACCTCGGCGTGTGGATCGAAAACGTCAAGCCTGACACCGGAACATTCCGTGGTCACCTCGACACGAAGTTGTTCGGTCGCACTCTGCTGAACGATGTCACACTGTCAACCGGCAAAGTGCTCGAGAAGAACACCATCGTCGGCGATGATGAACTCGACGCATTGCGTGACGATTCCGCAGTTGAGCGTGTGCAGGTGCGTTCAGTCGTCACCTGTGACGCAGTCCTCGGTGTCTGCTCACTGTGCTACGGACGTTCACTTGCCACTGGCAAGGCCATCGAACTTGGTGAAGCAGTCGGCGTCATCGCAGCTCAGTCAATTGGTGAGCCTGGTACTCAGCTCACCATGCGTACATTCCACACCGGTGGTGTTGCCGGTAAGGACATCGCCGGTGGTTTGCCGCGCGTCGTCGAATTGTTCGAATCGCGCACTCCGAAGGGAACCGCACGTCTCGCACGTGCGACCGGCGTTGTTCGTATCGGCGAAGATGAAGGCAAGGGAATTCCTGTCAATGTCATCGACGACAAGGGCGATGAGCATCCGATTGTGTTGCCAACTGGTAGCCGTCTGCTCGTCACCGAAGGACAAGACATCACCGCTGGCGAGCCCATCACCGACGGACCATTTGATCCGAAGGAAATGATGGAGATTCTCGGTATCCGTCGTACGCAGATGTACCTCATCGAAGAAGTGCAGAAGGTGTACCGCGACCAGGGTGTGTCGATCCACGACAAGCACATCGAACTCATCGTTCGCCAAATGACACGTCGCGTCGGCGTGCAAGAGCCCGGCGACACGGGCTTCTTGCCCGGTGAGCGTGTCGATGCGAAGGTCTTCCGCGACACGAACCGTGTCATGGTCGAGTCGGGTGAGCGTCCCGCCGAAGGTCGCCCAGAAATCATGGGTATCACCAAGGCATCGCTTGCCACAGAGTCATGGTTGTCGGCAGCGTCATTCCAAGAGACCACTCGCGTGTTGACCGAGGCCGCCATCGACGGTCGCGCCGACAGCTTGGTGGGCCTCAAGGAAAACATCATCATCGGCAAGTTGATCCCGGCTGGTACCGGCATGGAGCGCTACCGCGACTTCGATGTCGATGCGCCCGACTATGTGCCCATGGAGTACTTCTCAAGTGACGAGGCCGATCCGGCTGCGTTCTTGGCCGGAATCCACGGCAGCTATTCAGCAGACGAGTCCGAAGCGGCCCCCGAGGTCGACTTCGGTTCCTGATCCACCATCGGGTCGCACCCCACTTTGGGGTGTGCCCGGGGGTTGGGAGCGGGGAAGAACCACCCCTAACCTTGCAGGGTCCTTGCATTGAACGAACGCCAAGAACGAAACGAACGAAGAAGGTAAATACGTGCCCACAATCCAGCAGTTGATCCGCCAGGGTCGCAGCTCGCAGTCGACAAAGACCAAGACTCCTGCGCTAAAGGGTTCGCCGCAACGTCGCGGCGTGTGCACGCGCGTGTTCACCACTACTCCGAAGAAGCCGAACTCGGCGCTTCGCAAAGTTGCTCGTGTTCGTCTCACCAGTGGTGTCGAAGTCACCGCATACATCCCAGGTGAAGGACACAACCTCCAAGAGCACAGCATCGTTCTCGTGCGCGGTGGTCGTGTTCGCGACTTGCCGGGTGTCCGTTACAAGGTCATCCGCGGTGCGCTCGACGCAGCGGGTGTGAAAAATCGCAAGCAAGCTCGTAGCCGTTACGGCGCAAAGCGCGAGAAGTAGAAGGAACCGTTATGCCTCGCAAGGGTCCAGCACAACGTCGCGAACTCAGCGCCGATCCGGTGTATCGCTCGCTGCTTGTTACGCAGCTCATCAACAAAGTCATGCTTCACGGTAAGAAGAGCATCGCCGACCGCATCGTGTACGACGCGCTCAAGATGGTCGAAACAAAGACCGGTTCCGAGCCCATCGCAACATTGAAGCGTGCGGTTGAGAACGTCAAGCCGCCACTTGAAGTGCGTAGCCGCCGCGTTGGTGGTGCCACTTACCAAGTTCCTGTGGAAGTGCGCCCCCGTCGCGCCACCACACTCGCCATTCGCTGGATCGTGGACTACTCGCGTGATCGTCGTGAAAAGACGATGGCCGAGTGCCTCGCCAACGAACTTCTCGATGCAGCCAACGGTTTGGGTGCATCAATGAAGAAACGTGACGACATGCAAAAGATGGCCGAGTCCAACAAGGCCTTCGCGCACTACCGCTGGTAGCCGTCGCTTCTTCGACACAACTACAAACCCCTCGCACTCGCAGCAACGGATTTCTTCGTTGCTGCGCGCGCAGTTTCCTTGACAATCCAGATCCCGACGAGACCCCCACATAACAGGTGAACACACATGGCTAAGCGCGAATACCCACTAGAAAGAACCCGCAACATCGGGATCATGGCGCACATTGACGCCGGTAAGACCACGACCACCGAGCGCATCCTCTACTACACCGGCAAGAGCTACAAGATCGGTGAAGTGCACGAAGGCGCGGCAACCATGGACCACATGGTGCAAGAGCAAGAGCGCGGCATCACCATCACCTCGGCGGCCACAACCTGCATCTGGAACGACCACCGCATCAACATCATCGACACCCCTGGCCACGTGGACTTCACCATTGAGGTTGAGCGCTCATTGCGCGTGCTCGACGGTGCAGTCACTGTGTTCGACTCGGTCGCAGGCGTCGAGCCGCAGACTGAAACCGTGTGGCGTCAGGCCAACAAGTACCGCGTTCCTCGTATGTGCTTCGTCAACAAGATGGACCGCATTGGTGCAAACTTCTATCGCACCGTGGACATGGTGCGCGACCGCCTTCAGGCTGTTCCGCTCGTCATCCAAATTCCAGTCGGTGCGGGTGGCCCAGAAAGCAACAAGCCCTTCGCCGGACTCATCGATGTCATCAAGATGAAGGCCCTCATCTGGCGCGATGAAGAACTCGGTGCGAAGTGGGACGAAGTCGATATTCCGGCCGACCAAATCGATGAAGCCAACACCTATCGCGAGCAGATGCTCGACACCATCGCAACGAGCGATGAAGACTTGATGGAGAAGTACTTGGCTGGCGAAGATCTCGCCGAGGCCGACATCAAGCGTGCCATTCGTAAGGGAACACTCGCATTCGAGTTCGTGCCGATTCTTTGTGGATCAGCGTTCAAGAACAAAGGTGTGCAGCCGATGCTCGACGCAGTAGTCGACTTCCTGCCGAGCCCACTCGACATTCCAGCAGCACAGGGCACCAACATGAGAGGTGACGAAGTTCTCGAGCGCAATGCCGACGAGAATGGTCCGTTTGCAGCACTTGCATTCAAGATCGTGGCTGACCCCTTTGGAAAACTCACCTACTTCCGCGTGTACTCGGGCCAGATCAACAAAGGTGACGAGGTCTACAACTCGACGAAGGAAAAGAAAGAGCGCCTCGGACGCATTCTTCTCATGCACGCCAACCAGCGCGAAGACCTCGACGTTGCGATGGCAGGTGACATCGTCGCAGGTTTGGGTTTCAAAGACACCACCACTGGTGACACACTTTGCGATCGTCAGAACTTGGTGATTCTCGAGCGCATGGAATTCCCTGAGCCGGTTATCCACGTCGCCATCGAACCAAAGACCAAAGACGATCAAGACAAGTTGGGCAAGGCGCTCAAGTCGTTGTCAGACGAAGACCCGACATTCCGTGTGCGTACCGACGAAGAGACCGGCCAGACCGTTATCTCCGGAATGGGTGAGTTGCACTTGGAAATTCTCGTCGACCGTATGCAACGCGAGTTCAATGTCGACGCAACCATCGGTAAGCCGCAAGTTGCGTATCGCGAAACCATCACCAAGACGGTTGAGTCGGTGGAGTACCGCCACATCAAGCAGTCCGGTGGTTCTGGTCAGTTCGCAGTCATCAAGATCACACTCGAGCCAACTGGTCCTGGCGGCGGATACGAATTCGTCGACAAGATCTCTGGTGGTCGTATTCCTCGCGAATACATCCAGCCGGTCAACCAAGGCATCCAGGCTGGTCTCGAAAATGGCGTGCTCGCCGGTTACCCAACTGTCGATGTTCGCGCCAGCCTCGTCGATGGTCAGTACCACGACGTTGACTCGAGCGAAATGGCGTTCAAGATTGCCGGGCAGATGGGCTTCAAGAAGGCTGCCGAAATGGCAAAGCCGGTCTTGCTCGAGCCGATCATGGCCGTCGAAGTGGTGACGCCAGATGAGTACATGGGCGATGTGATGGGCGACTTGTCCAGCCGTCGTGGACGTATCGAAGGCATGGAAGCTCGCGGCAACACCCAGGTGGTGCGGGCGCAGGTTCCGCTTTCGGAAATGTTCGGTTACAGTACCGACCTCCGGTCACGCACCCAAGGGCGCGCGACCTACACCATGCAGTTCCACTCGTACCAAGAGGTACCAGGACAAATTGCAACCGAAATCGTGAAGCGAGTGCGGGGCGAGTAGTCCCACACGAGCGGAAGTTCCTTGACAACCCAACATCAGCAAAAGAAAAAGAGAGAAGAACAATGAGCAAAGCAAAGTTCGAGCGCACGAAGCCTCACGTGAATATTGGAACGATGGGTCATATTGACCATGGCAAGACCACGTTGACGGCTGCTATTTCCAAGACGTTGGCTGATCGTGGGTTGGCTAATTACACGCCGTTTGATCAGATTGACAAGGCTCCTGAAGAGAAGGCTCGTGGTATCACGATCTCGATTGCTCATATTGAGTATGAGACTGAGAAGCGTCACTACGCGCATGTTGATATGCCTGGTCACGCTGACTACATCAAGAACATGATCACTGGTGCTGCGCAGGTTGATGGTGCGATTTTGGTGGTTGCTGCGACGGATGGTCCGATGCCTCAGACTCGTGAGCACGTGTTGCTTGCTCGTCAGGTTGGTGTTCCTTACATCGTTGTGGCGTTGAACAAGTCCGACATGGTTGATGACGAAGAGTTGTTGGAACTGGTCGAGGTTGAGGTTCGTGAGTTGTTGAATGAGTACGAGTTCCCTGGTGATGATGCACCGGTGGTTCGTGTGTCAGCGCTCAAGGCTCTTGAGGGTGATTCGGCGTGGCAGGACAAGGTCATGGAGCTCATGGCTGCGTGTGACACGTCGATTCCTGAGCCGGTTCGTGAGTTGGACAAGCCGTTCCTTATGCCGATCGAGGATGTGTTCACGATCACTGGTCGTGGAACTGTGGTGACTGGCAAGGTTGAGCAGGGCAAGGTTCACACGGGTGATGAAATTGAGATTGTTGGTTTGCGTGACACTCAAAAGACCACTTGTACTGGTGTGGAGATGTTCCGTAAGTTGCTTGATGAGGGCCAGGCTGGTGACAACATTGGTGCGCTTCTTCGTGGAACGAAGAAGGAAGAAGTTGAGCGTGGTCAGGTGTTGTGTGCTCCTGGTTCGATCACTCCTCACACCAATTTTGAGGGTCAGGTGTATGTGTTGACGAAGGAAGAGGGTGGCCGTCATAAGCCGTTCTTTAATAACTATCGTCCGCAGTTCTTTTTCCGTACGACTGACGTGACTGGCACTGTTCAGTTGCCGTCGGGTACGGAGATGGTGATGCCTGGTGACAATGTCACGATGACTGTTGAGTTGGGTAAGCCGATTGCTATGGATGAGGGTCTTCGTTTTGCTATTCGTGAGGGTGGTCGCACTGTTGGTGCGGGTCGCGTCACGAAGATCATCAAGTAGTAAGCACTGATCAACATGGCTAACAGCAGTATCCGCATCCGCCTCAAGGCGTTCGATCACGAGATCATCGACCAATCGACACGCAAGATCGTCGAGACCGTCACTCGTACCGCCGCCACTGTGCGTGGACCCATTCCGTTGCCGACCGACAAGCATCGCTTCACGGTCATCCGCGGACCGCATGTTGACAAGGACTCGCGAGAGCACTTCGAAATGCGCATCCACAAGCGTCTTATCGACATCATCGACCCCAACGCCAAGACCATCGACTCGCTGCAGCGCATCGAGTTGCCGGCCGGTGTCGACATCGAGATCAAGATTCAGAACTGAGTACATCCGGAGAACTTCCGGACCATGAACTCGCAAAGGGCGGCCTTCGGGTCGCCCTTTGTCATTCCCGGCGACGTCTGTTAGTGGCTGATTCTTGAGAACTTCTTAGGTTCCTGCGTGTCACATTGCGTCGAAGTTGCACAAGAATGTGGCCATGAGTGACATGCCCGACAACTCCCCTTACAACCCGTGGCGGTCCCCGAGTGGAACAGTCACAACGCCAGAGCGACCCTCGTTTGCCGACACGTTGGTGACATCGCCATCCGCATCTGAACAGTCGTATTGGAGTCCGCCAGCTCCTCCTCAGCAAGATGGGAAGAAGAAGGGTCGGGGCGTCGGCATCGTGTTTGTGCTCGTTGCGGCCCTGTGCGGTGGCGTCGTCGGCGGCATCGTTGGTAGTCAGTTGAGTGATGACTCATCGTCGACTGCTGGTCCTGTCATCACCGCAGATCCCGTTGACCCCGACACTGTCGGAAACACGAATGTCGCGAAGGCGGCCGCTGTCATCGCCACCAGCGTGGTCACCATCGATGCGTTTGGAGATGGCGGTGAGGCGGTCGGAACTGGTGTCGTCATTTCCAATGACGGTGAGATTGTCACTAATCACCATGTGGTGGAAGGTTCCGACACTGTCCGAGTGCGCTTGGCCGGCGCCACCGACACGGTCGAAGCAGACGTACTCGCAAGTGATGCAGGCAACGACCTCGCACTGGTGAAGTTGAAGAACCCCGCAGACCTGACTGCGGCCGTGTTCGCAGATCCGGAAGGCTTGGCCGTGGGTGACCAGGTTGTGGCTGTTGGGTATGCGCTTGATCTTGACGGTGGACCAAGCGTCACCACAGGAATCATCAGCGCACTCAACCGCACGCTGACGCTCAATGATGGCGCATTGAATGGTCTTGTTCAGACGGATGCAGCAATCTCTTCTGGCAACTCCGGAGGTCCACTCGTCAATCTGAAGGGCGAAATTGTCGGTATCAATACTGCTGTCGCTAGAGATGATTTCTCGACGGCAGCGAACAACATCGGTTTCGCTATTGGAGTGAAAGAAGTGTTGCGCAACATCGAAGTGCTGCGAGCGGAAGCAAATGGTGAGAAGAAGGCCGAGGGTTACCTCGGTGTCGCACTAGGTGATCGCAGCGACGGTGGCACTGGCGCAGTCGTCACGCAGATTGCTCCGGATTCACCGGCAGAAAAGTCTGGCTTGAAGGTTGACGACGTGATTTTGGAAGTCAACGACACTCCGATCACCGGTCAAGGTGCGCTGATCGGAGTCATTCGTGATTCCCAGCCCGGCGACACGATTTCGATGCGAGTGATCCGTGGCAAAGAAGAGTTCGCACTCAAAGCCACACTTGTCGCGCGCGAAAACGGCTGAGTACAGCGTTACAGCGCGATCAACGGGAAGCGTTGCTCGTCGAGCACATCACCATCTTTCAGTCCATTCGGCTCGAACGGTGGTGATGTCTTCCACGGTCGCGTCGTCCATCGCACATCGTCACCCACGTAACGAAAGCTTGCAACGCGACGACGACTGCGATGGTGCTCGGTACCAGGCGCAGAGTGAAGCGTGCGGAAATGAAATGCGACGACATCTCCTGGCGATGCCGTGCACGAGACGATGTCACCCAGCGATTCAAGTTCGTCAACTGAAGGGAATCTCTCGAAACCCGCAGCTGCATCAACATAAGGCGAGTCGTCGATGAACCGATTCGGAATGAAACGTCGACCAAGGCGATGGCTACCCGCGACACAACGAAGTGCGACATGTTCGGGAACGTCGTCGAGTGGTACCCACAAGCTGACATTGTCCATACCGTCGACTCCGTAATACGGATCGTCGTGGTGCCACGGAGTGGGAGTGACGGTGCCAGGTTCTTTCACCAGCACGTGCTCGTGGAAAAAACGAGGTCGGTGGGTGCCCATGAGCGCACCAGCAATGTGGGGCAGTGCGCCGGTCGTGGCGGCATCTTTGAATTGCTCGATGCGTTCCCAATTCACGTAGTCATCGAAAAATCGCCCGCCGGCACCCTCCACCGTGTAGTCGTTCGACCAGGAACTGGGGGATGCCATGTTGTCGTCGATGCCTTCACCAATCTGGGTGAGTAGATCGGCATCGAGGACCTGGCGAATGACTACGACCCCCTGGCGGCGGTAGGTCTCGATGTCGGTGGCAGTGACCTCATGCATCGCGGGTCAGCGTAGGCACCCACCGCCCCGTTCGACGGCTGCGATGAGGCCAACCCTGGCCAGAGAATTCACAAACGCACAAAAGGGCCGGCGAACGGTGGATGGACCAGAGCCAGGTCATAGAAAGGAGGCCTCAGAACCGGGCTGACCCAGGTGGGGTCGGCCAGACCCGCCGATAGCGTCATCAACTCATGCGTCTGGGGTTTCGGCCCTTGGCTCAAGGATCGATCGTCGAACCTGTTTCCAACAATCGACGTCCGTGAAGGCCGACATGACCGCAAGGTCATTGAGGAACCGCACGGCACAACCCAACACGGTGCTCCGCCACGACCTCTGGTTGTGCGGAGCATTTGCGTGAAGACAACAGATCAACACACACGAACAAGAAAAGGGTTGCCGCCATGGCACAAAAAGCGATCGTCGGCGAAAAAGTCGGCATGACACAAGTGTGGGGAGATGACCAACGCGTCATCCCCGTCACAGTGCTTCGCGTCGAGCCGGCGCGCATCGTTCAGGTGAAAACCAGCGAGCGTGACGGATACTCGGCAGTTCAGGTGACCTTCGGTACGAAGAACGCGCGCAAGATCAACAAAGCAGAAGTCGGACACTTTGCCAAAGCTGGTGTCGAGCCCGGTCGACGTCTCGTCGAACTGCGTCTCGATTCTGTCGATGGTTTTGAAGTTGGTCAGGAAATCACCGTCGACACACTCGCTGCTGGCGAAAAGGTGGATGTCACGGCAGTGAGCCGAGGCAAGGGTTTTGCTGGTGGCATGAAGCGTCACAACTTCAATGGTCAGGGCGCGAGCCACGGTAACCACAAGCACCACCGTGCACCTGGTTCCATCGGTTCATGTTCTTTCCCTGGTCGCGTGTTCAAGGGTTTGCGCATGGCTGGCCACATGGGTCAGGAGCAAGTCACCACTCTCAATCTTGAAGTTGTACAGGCAGATGTTGAGCGCGGCTTGTTGTTGGTGAAGGGTTCAGTACCCGGCCCCAACGGCGGCGTCGTCATCGTTCGTAACGCAGTAAAGGCCAAGTGATTCCCATGGCATCGCTCACAGTCAAAACAGCGTCCGGTAAAGACAGCGGCAAGGTCGAAATCGCTGACGCGATTTTCGGCATTCAGCCGAACGTGCCGGTCATGCACCAAGTAGTCACTGCACAACTTGCACATCGTCGCGCCGGAACGCAGAGCACCAAGACTCGCGCCGAAGTGGCCGGTGGTGGCAAGAAGCCGTTCCGTCAAAAAGGAACCGGTGGTGCCCGTCAAGGTTCGACGCGCGCCCCGCACTACAGCGGTGGTGGTATTGCACTCGGACCCAAGCCACGTAAGTACTCACAGAAGACACCACGCAAGATGGTGCGTCTCGCTTTGCATTCGGCATTGTCCGACCGCAACGCAGAGGGTCGCATCGTTGTTGTCGATTCTTGGGGCTTCGCAGAGCCCAGCACCAAGGGTGCAGTTGCAGCGCTGGCCGCCCTCGGTATCGAAGGTCGCGCACTCGTGGTTCTTACCAACGCCGATGAAGCAGCAGCAAAGAGCTTCCGCAACATCCCTGAAGTGCAGATCATCTCGGTGGGCGAACTGAACGCTTACGACGTGCTGTGCAACGACTGGATCGTGTTCACCTCAGCCAGTCTCCCGGCACAGAAGGAAGGTGCGTGATGAAAGATCCACGCGACATCATCCTGGCCCCCGTGGTCTCCGAGAAAAGCTACGCACTGATGGAACAAGACGTGTACACGTTCCAGGTTCATCCCGATGCGAGCAAGCCTGAAATTCATGACGCCATCGAAGCAATCTGGGGCGTCAAGGTTCTCAAGGTCAACACCTTGAACCGTCGCGGCAAGTATCGCCGCACACGTAACACCAACCGTCTCGGTCAGCGCGCTGCAACAAAGCGCGCGATCGTCACTCTAGCAGCGGGAAGCAAGATCCCGTTGTTCGAAAGCTGAGCTGAACATGGGTATTCGCAAGCGCAAGCCAACGAGTGCAGGTCGTCGTTTCCAGACCGTTGCCGACTTCAGCGAAATCACGAAGTCGACACCGGAAAAGACGCTGCTCGCACCCACCAAGAACTCTGGTGGACGCAACGCCTATGGTCGCAAGACCGCACGTCACCGCGGTGGCGCGCACAAGCGTCAGTACCGCATCATCGATTTCAAGCGCGTCAAAGATGGCGTGCAGGCCAAGGTCGTCGCCATCGAATACGACCCGAACCGCACATGTCGCATTGCGCTTCTTCACTACGTCGACGGCACAAAGGCGTACATCCTTGCGCCGAAGGGTCTCGAAGTCGGAATGCGCGTCGAGAGCGGTCAAGGCGCTGACATCAAGCCAGGCAACGCACTTCCGTTGCGTTACATGCCGGTTGGTACCACCGTTCACAACGTTGAGTTGCGTCCTGGTCAGGGCGGCAAGCTCGGTCGTTCTGCTGGCACCGCAGTGCAACTCGTCGCCAAAGACGGTGACTTCGCCACCTTGCGTATGCCAAGTACAGAAATGCGTCGCGTGTTGCTCGACTGTCGCGCAACTGTCGGTGAAGTAGGCAACAGCGAACACGAACTCATCAAGATCGGTAAGGCCGGTCGTAACCGTTGGAAGGGCGTTCGTCCGCAGTCACGCGGTGTCGCCATGAACCCGGTCGACCACCCACTCGGTGGTGGTGAAGGAAAGACCTCTGGTGGTCGTCCCGCCGTGTCGCCGTGGGGCAAGCCCGAGGGTCGTACTCGTAACAACAACAAGCCGTCTCAATCACTCATCGTTCGCCGTCGCCGCACAGGCAAGGGTCGGAGGTAATCAATGTCTCGCAGTCTGAAGAAGGGCCCGTTCGTGGACGAGCACCTGCTGAAGAAAGTCGATGCAGCAAATGCATCTGGTGATCGCAAGGTCATCAAAACCTGGTCGCGTCGTTCGACAGTTGTGCCCGACATGGTCGGTCACACCATCGCCGTGCACGACGGACGCAAGCACGTACCGGTGTATGTCACCGAGTCCATGGTGGGTCACAAGTTGGGTGAGTTCGCGCCAACACGCACATTCAAGTTCCACTCCGGCCAAGAAAAGAACGTGAAGAAGTAGTCATGACTGGTCCCAAGCTGAACGAAGCAAACCGCGTGGCGGGCACGAAGAGCGGCGTCAAGTCGTCTGCTCGTTTCGTGCGCATGTCCGCGTCAAAGGCGCGAGTGGTGCTCAACCTCATTCGCGACGTCGACGTGAAGCGCGCCGACGAGATTCTGCAGTTCACCGATCGCGAGGCAGCTCGTGTGGTGCGCAAAGTTCTCGCATCGGCCGTCGCCAATGCCGTCAACGACGAAAAGACTCAATTCGATGCCGACGACCTGTACGTGAAGGCGTGTTTTGCCGATGAGGGCCCGACCCTCAAGCGCATGCGCCCACGTGCTCGTGGTCGCGCAGGTCATATCAACAAGCGCACCTGCCACATCACGGTCGTTGTTGACCAAATGTCTGACGACATGATGGCGAAGCGCGACGCAAAGTCGAGTGCTCGCGGAAGCGCGCTTTCGACACGTCGTGCGCGCGTCGAAGCAAGCCGCAAACGTTCTGGTGGCGAGAAGGCCGCTGAGTCGACAGAGCCAACAATCGAGTCGACCGATGCAGCCACCACCGAAGCAACTTCAGAGGAAACGGGTAACTGATGGGCCAGAAGATCAATCCGTACGGCTTCCGTCTTGGTGTCACCACCGACTGGAAGAGCCGTTGGTTCAGCACCCGCGAATACAAGGACTACCTCACCGAGGACTGGAAGATTCGCGAGTACCTCATGGGTTCACTCGAAGATGCAGCAGTCAGCCGCATCGAAGTCGAGCGCACTCGCGACAAGTTGCGTATCGACGTGCACACCGCACGTCCTGGCATCGTCATTGGTCGTAAAGGCGCGAAAGCCGATGAGCTTCGCGCAGGTCTCACTCGCATCACGGGTAACCCACGCGTGCAGTTGAACATTGTCGAAATCAAGCAGGCTGAACTTGATGCAGCGCTCATCGCACAAGGTGTCGCTGATCAGTTGGCCAACCGCATCGCATTCCGCCGCGCCATGAAGCGTGCAGTGCAGAACGCACAGAAGTACGGTGCGCTCGGAATTCGCGTGCAGTGTTCTGGTCGTCTTGGTGGCGCAGAAATGAGCCGCACAGAGTGGTATCGCGAAGGTCGCGTGCCGTTGCACACGCTTCGTGCCGACATCGATTACGGCTTCCGCGAAGCTCGCACAACATCCGGACGCATTGGCGTCAAGGTGTGGCTGTACAAGGGCGACATCTTGCCGTACAAGAGCTCGACTCAAGACAAGATCTCACGCGAAGCAGCAATGGCTGTCGGTGAAACCTCTGGTCAGTCACAGGCAGAGCCACGCCGCGTGGTGTCGTCGGGCGGTCCGCGTGCAACTGAATTCGTTGAAGCAGAAGTGACACCACTCGTGAAGGAAGCCGACCCCGAGTTCGAGCGCTTGCTCGAAGAGGAAGAGGCAATCGAGCGTCGCATGCAAGACGCACACGAGACACCCAAGCTCAGGGGAGATGACTGATCATGTTGATGCCTCGCAAGGTCAAGCACCGCAAGCAACAGCGCGGTCGTATGAAGGGCGATTCGAAGGGCGGCAACGCTCTCGCATTCGGCGAGTACGGCATTCAGGCTCTCGAGCCGGGCTGGCTCACCGCGCGCCAAATTGAAGCGGCACGTATTGCCATGACCCGTCACATCAAGCGTGGTGGCAAGGTCTGGATCAACGTGTTCCCCGACAAGCCGGTCACCAAGAAGCCTGCGGAAACTCGCATGGGTTCTGGAAAGGGCAACCCCGAATTGTGGGTCGCAGTTGTGCGTCCTGGTCGAGTGTTGTTTGAACTGTCGTATCCAACCCCGGAGATTGCAAAGTCCGCTCTTGAGCGTGCCGCGCAGAAGCTCCCCATCAAGGCTCGCGTCATCACACGCGACGAGCCGATCTGAGAAGGAGACAACGATGACTCGTTCACTCGATGACCTTCGCGACTTGGATCTCGCAACGCTCGTTTCCGAGCTGCGCGCCACCAAGCAGGAAGCACTCAATCTGCGATTCCGCAACGCCACTGGCCAGCTCGACAACACCGCCGAGTTGCGCAACGTGCGTCGTCAAATCGCACGCATCAACACTCTCATCCGTCAGCGTGAAATCGCCGCGGCCGAGGCAGCAGGGAAGTGAGCACAGAGATGGCTGAAGAAACCACATCTGCCGAACGCACAACGCGCAAAGTGCGCGATGGTGTCGTCGTGTCCAACAAGATGGACAAGACCGCCGTTGTCGCTGTTGTCGAGCGCGTTCGTCACCCCAAGTACGACAAGTTCGTGTTGCGCACCAAGAAGCTGTACGCACACGATGAAACAAACGATGTCCAAGTGGGCGACAAAGTGCGCGTCATGGAGACCCGCCCGTTGTCAAAGTCCAAGCGCTGGCGCGTCGTCGAAGTTCTGGAGCGTGCAAAGTGATCCAGCAAGAGTCCCGTCTCCGCGTTGCGGATAACAGCGGTGCACGTGAAGTGCTCGTCATCAAGGTGCTTGGCGGTACACGTCGCCGTTACGCCTCGATCGGCGATGTCTTCATCGGAACCGTCAAGGACGCAATTCCTGGCGCCGGCGTCAAGAAGGGCGAAGTCGTCCGCTGTGTCGTCGTGCGCACCAAGAAGGAAAAGCGCCGCCCCGACGGTTCGTACATTCGCTTCGATGAGAACGCTGCCGTTCTCATCAAAGATGACCTCACGCCGCGTGGAACACGCATCTTCGGCCCAGTCGGTCGTGAGCTGCGTGACAAGAAGTTCATGCGAATTGTCTCGCTCGCACCGGAGGTGTTGTGACATGAAGTTGCGTCAAGGCGACGAAGTGGTTGTCATCGCAGGCAAGCACAAGGGAAAGAAGGGCGTCATTGAGTCCGTTCTTCCCAAAGACAACAAAGTGATTGTTCAAGGTGTCAACACCGTGAAGCGTCACACCAAGGCGCGCTCGCAGACGCAGCAGGCCGGCATCATCGAAAAGGAATTGCCGATCGATGCGTCAAACGTCATGTTGCTCAGTAAGGGCAAGCCAACGCGCGTCGGTTTCAAGATCAACGCCGACGGCACCAAGGTGCGCGTCGCCAAGAAGACAGGGGAGGAAGTCTGATGACAACCACCACTGCTCCGCGTCTCAAGCAGCGCTATGCGACCGATGTTCGCTCTGCGCTGATGAGCCAGTACGGATACAGCAACCCGATGCAGGTTCCCACGCTCGAAAAGATCGTCATCAACATGGGTGTCGGCAAAGCCACTCAGCAGCCGTCGCTGCTCGAAGGTGCAGTCGCCGACCTCACGCTGATTGCCGGTCAAAAGCCAGTGGTCACCAAGTCACGTGACTCCATCGCCAACTTCAAGTTGCGCGAGAACCAAGCAATTGGTTGCAAGGTCACACTTCGTGGCGACCGCATGTGGGAATTCTTCGATCGCCTCATCTCGGTGGCCATCCCGCGTATCCGCGACTTCCGCGGCTTGCCGGCTGTGTCATGGGACGGCCGTGGTAACTACACCTTTGGTCTCGCCGACCAAACAGTGTTCCCAGAAATCGATTACGACAAGATCGATGCACCTCGTGGCATGGACATCACCATCGTCACAAGTGCAACAAGTGACGAGCAGGGTAAAGCGCTGCTCGACGCATTCGGATTCCCCTTCAAGAAGGGCAACGAGGGAGGGGCGGCATCACGCAAGAAGCGTTCGAGCCGTCCTGGTGCCCGCGGTGGAAAGAAGTAGGTGAGGAAGACATGGCCAAAAAGTCTCTGATCAACAAGTCGAACGCCAAGCCCAAGTACAAGGTGCGTGCATACACGCGTTGCCGTCGCTGTGGTCGCGCTCGTTCTGTGTTCCGTAAGTTCGGTCTGTGCCGAGTGTGTCTGCGCGAGCTGGCACATGCCGGTGAGATCCCAGGTCTGACGAAGGCAAGTTGGTGAGGTACGCATCATGATGACTGATCCCATTGCCGACATGCTCACCCGCATCCGTAACGCCAACCAGTCGTTGCGCGAGACGGTCGACATGCCCTCGTCCAAGCAGAAGGTGGCACTTGCCGAAGTGCTGAAGAAAGAGGGTTACATCTCTGACTACAGCGTGAATCCGAACCCGAAGGGTCCGGGCAACGTGCTTTCCATCTCTATGAAGTACTCCGACGATCGTCGTCGCACCATCTCTGGTGTGAAGCGTGTGTCCACCCCGGGCCTGCGCGTGTACCGCAATTCAAAAACCCTTCCCCGAGTTCTCGGTGGTTTGGGAGTCGCCGTCCTGTCCACCAGCCAGGGCCTCATGACCGACCGTGAAGCGCGTCAGCGCAAGGTCGGTGGTGAAGTGCTCTGTTTCGTGTGGTGAACGAGAGGAACTGACCATGTCAAGAATCGGAAAAGCACCGATCTCCATTCCCTCAGGTGTCGAGGTGTCCATTGCCGGACGCACCATCACCGTGAAGGGTTCAAAGGGTTCTCTTACCCGCGACATCCCCGGCGACATCATCGTCACCAAGGAAGACAGCACCATCACGGTGTCGCGTCCCGCTGACGATCGTGTCAATCGGTCGCTGCACGGACTCACCCGCACGCTCATCAGCAACATGGTGGTGGGTGTCACCGATGGCTATGCCAAGGAACTCGACATCGTCGGCGTTGGTTACCGCGCCGAAGCTCAGGGCCAGAACCTGCGTCTCGCACTTGGTTTCTCGCACCCGGTCATCGTTCCTGCACCGCAAGGAATCACCTTTGAAGTGCCCCAACAGACGAAAGTCATCGTGAAGGGCATTGACAAGGAACTTGTCGGACAGGTCGCGGCAAACATCCGTTCCATTCGTAAGCCAGAGCCATACAAGGGCAAGGGTGTGCGTTACGTGAACGAGCGCATCATTCGCAAGGCCGGCAAAGCCGGAAAGAAATAGTGGTAGGTCGTCATGTCTAACATCGCCAAGGTCCGCCGCGAAGGCCGTCTTCGTCGCCACCGTCGCGTGCGCAAGAAGATTCACGGCACCGCAGAGCGTCCACGTCTTGCAGTGCATCGCACCAACAAGCACTTCAACTTGCAGCTCATCGATGATGAAGCAGGGCGCACTGTCGCTGCTGCATCGTCAGTCGAAGCTGACATGCGTTCATCGAGCGGAGCCACAGTGTCGGCCGCCGCACAGGTGGGCAAACTTCTCGCACAGCGCGCCAAGGCAGCTGGTGTCAACAAGGTCGTGTTCGACCGCGGTGGCTACAGGTACCACGGTCGCGTAGCGGCAGCGGCAGAAGCCGCCCGCGAAGCAGGACTGGAGTTCTGATGAGCAACTTTCAAGCAATAACCACACCTGAGCCGGGTGCATTGCGTGAGTCACGCGTCATTCACATCAATCGCGTTGCGAAGGTTGTGAAAGGTGGACGTCGTTTCTCGTTCACTGCCCTCGTCGTTGTCGGTGACGGCAATGGTCGAGTCGGTCTCGGTTACGGAAAGGCTAAAGAAGTTCCGTTGGCTATTCAGAAGGGCACCGAAGAGGCGAAGAAGAACTTGTTCTCAGTCGCACTTGCCGGCAGCACCATCACCCATCCCATCGAAGGCATCTCGGGTGCAGGTCGCGTGCTGTTGAAGCCCGCTGCTCCTGGTACCGGAGTTATCGCTGGTGGTGCAGCTCGCATCATCTTGGAAGAAGCCGGAATTCACGACGTGCTCGCGAAGTCACTTGGCTCGGCCAATGCAATCAACGTTGCTCGTGCAACCATCGCAGGTCTGCAGCAACTGCAGCGCCCCGATGTTGTGGCGAAGCGCCGCGGCATTCCCGCAGATTCGTTCGTTCCAAAGGGAATGTTGAAGGCCTACAACGAGCGCCAGAAGGCGATCGCCTCGGGTGGAGGACACTGACCATGGCTGAGAAGACACTCAAAGTCACTCTCAAGCGTTCGAAGATCGGCAACAAGCCGAAGGCTCGCGGCACGCTGCGCGCACTCGGTTTGACCAAGATCGGCGACACGAACACGCTGCCTGATCGCCCCGAAATTCGGGGAATGATCTCGCGCGTTCCGCACCTCATTGAAGTAGAGGAGAACTGATCATGCGCGTCGATGAACTCGCACCAGCACCAGGAAGCACCAAGCGTCGCAAGCGCGTTGGTCGCGGTATCGGCGGTAAGGGCGGAAAGACCGCAGGTCGTGGTACCAAGGGTCAATACGCGCGTAACACCGTTGCACGTGGTTTCGAAGGTGGACAGATGCCACTCAAGCAACGCGTGCCGAAGTTGAAGGGCTTCAACAACCCATTCCGCGTCGAGTACTACGCCGTCAATCTCGATTCACTCGAGGAAATCGGCGAGAGCGAAGTCACGCCAGAGATTCTCGTGAAGCGTGGCGTTGCCCACAAAGGCACGCTCGTCAAAGTTCTTGCACGTGGCACCATCACCAAGCCGGTGAAGGTCTCGGCTCATGCAGTGTCGAAGGCGGCCGAACAGGCCATCGTCGCCGCTGGCGGAAGCGTCACCATCTTGCCGTTGCCGCACAAGGTTCGTCCTGCGGCAAAGGGCAACCAGTTCACCAACCGCTGATTTCAGCGGCTGTTATCCACGTCGCCGCTCGATCTAGAGGGAGTCGCCAGTGTTCGCGAATATGAAGAACATCTTCAAGGTGGAGGATCTTCGTAAGAAGGTTCTCTTCACTATGGCGATCATCATGGTGTACCGATTCGGTTCCGCCATTCGAGTACCCGGTGTCGACGCCGCCGCTGTTGCACAGTTGCGTGAATCTGCACGCACCCAAGGTGCATTGGGCTTCTTGAACTTGTTCTCGGGTGGTGCGTTTAGCTCGTTCTCGATTTTCGCGATGGGCATCATGCCGTACATCACGGCAAGCATCATCATGCAGGTCTTGAACGTGGTCATTCCGAAGTTGCAGGAATGGCAAGAAATGGGCGCTGTTGGTCAGCGCAAGATCACTCAGTGGACTCGTTATGTGGCCATCGCGATTGCCACCTTGCAAGGTGCTGGTCTCACATTCATCTTCGGTCAGGGCAATGGTTCTGCGTTCTTTGGTGCTGCGGCACAGGCTCCCGACGTGGTGCTCCTTGATCCGTTTATGCCCAAGGCATTGCTGGTTATTCCGTCACTTGTTGCCGGAACAGCTTTCCTGATGTGGCTCGGAGAACTCATCAGCCAGCGCGGCATCAGCAACGGCATGTCTGTTCTCATTTTTGCTTCGGTGGTATCTGGTCTTCCGTACGGCTATTTCTCGATCTTGCAGAGCAAGAAGTTCGTGGTGTTCGCACTGCTCATCATCGTGTCGATTGCCATTCTCTTTGCGGTCGTGCGCGTCGAGTTGGGTCAGCGTCGTATCCCGGTGCAGTTCGCCAAGCGCGTCGTTGGGCGGCGTATGTACGGTGGTCAGAACACCTACATTCCACTCAAGGTGAATCAGTCCGGTGTGGTGCCGATCATCTTCGCGTCGTCCGTGTTGTTGCTCCCCGTTCTGGGTTCAAACATTCTTGGTAGTGGTGAGGGCTGGCGCGGTTCTATTGCTCGATTTGTTGATCAATACCTCATCAATAGCCAGAATCTCGTGTACATCGTGTTGTTCTTTGGTCTCATCGTCGCGTTTGCCTACTTCTACAACTCCATCGCATTTGACCCTGTGCGCCAAGCTGATCAGTTGCGCAAACAAGGTGGGTTCATCCCCGGCATTCGCCCTGGGCCGCAAACCGAGAAGTTCCTCGGAAAGACTGTCAATCGCATCACATTGCCAGGCGCAATGTTCATTGCTTTTATTGCCATCACGCCGTACATCATCTTGTGGGTGGGCGATGTTCAGTCATTCCCATTCGCCGGAACAACCGTTCTTATTGCAGTGGGTGTTGCGCTCGAATTGATGCGTCAAATCGACAGTCAACTCATGCTGCGCAACTACGAGGGATTCCTCAGGTGATCGGTGTGCCGTCGAGGCACTGATCAGGTAGCGACATGATTCCCGGAGTTCGCTTGGTGATGTTGGGCCGCCAAGGTGCGGGCAAGGGCACACAGTGCGTGCGCATGTCGCGCCACTTCGTAGTACCGCATATCTCAACAGGTGACATGTTGCGCGCAGCTGTTCGCGAGGGAACAGAACTCGGCAAATCAGCAAAGACTGTCATCGAGGCAGGAAGTCTGGTGGGTGACGACATCATGGTTGCTCTCGTCGATGAACGCCTTCGAATGGACGATGCTCGTACCCGTGGTTACATCCTCGATGGCTTTCCACGCACAGTGGCGCAGGCCCAGGCACACGACAAGTTGGCGAAGGCACGTCCCCTTGATGTGGTGATCGACCTCGTAGTTCCACGCGAACTGGTGCTTGAGCGATTGACATCACGTCGTGTGTGTCGTGACTGTGGTGCCAACTACACGAGTACCGGAATTGATCGCAGCCCGTGGGTGTGCGACATGTGCGGTGGAGACGTGGTGCAGCGCGCCGACGACACTCCTGATGCCATCAACCGTCGACTCGACTTGTATGAGACCCAGACCCAACCGCTCATCGACTACTACGGAGGTAGTGGGCGACTCGAGTCTGTCGATGGCGTGGGCGACCCCGACGTGGTCTTCGGCAGGCTGACCTCAGCCATCGAACGCCATAGGTAAGCCCCTTTTTCGGCCACATCGGTCGGAAGCGCCTCGTGGGACAACGGAACCCCGCCGATAGCATTGTCACTTGTCCCTATGGCGGGTTCGCCGGCGGGACAACCCAAAGTCACTAATAAGGAGACTCATCTGGCCAAGCCCAAGGAAGACGCGATTGTGTTGGAAGGCACGATCCTCGAGTCGCTACCGAACGCCATGTTCAAGGTCGAACTCGAGAACGGACACAAAGTGTTGGCGCACATCTCCGGAAAGATGCGCATGCACTACATCCGAATTCTTCCTGGTGACAAGGTTCAAGTTGAGCTCACCCCATACGACCTCACCCGAGGTCGTATCACATACCGCTTCAAGTGAGATCGCAATGAAGGTACGCCCAAGCGTCAAAAAAATCTGTGAGAAGTGCAAAGTCATCCGTCGCCATGGGCGTGTGATGGTGATTTGCGAGAACCCCCGGCACAAGCAGCGCCAGGGCTGAGAGACACACGAAGGATCAACAGTTCAATGGCACGTATTGCTGGCGTCGACATCCCGCGCGAAAAGCGCTTGGAAGTTTCGCTCACCTACATCTTCGGTATCGGTCGCACGACCGCTAATCGCATCTGCAACGACACAGGTCTCGACAAGAACACCCGCGTCCGTGATCTCACCGAAGAAGAGGTGAACCGAATTCGCGCATGGGTTGATGCAAACGTCACCGTCGAAGGTGACCTTCGTCGTGACGTGCAGCAAGACATCAAGCGCAAGATCGAAATTGGTTGCCTCCAGGGCGTTCGTCACCGCAAGGGACTTCCAGTGCGCGGTCAGCGCACCCACACAAATGCTCGTACGCGCAAGGGTCCGAAGAAGACGGTTGCCAACAAGAAGAAGGCAGTGAGGTAATCCAGTCATGGCAAAGCCAGCAGCAGGCGGTCGTCGTCCGCGTAAGCGCGAGCGCAAGAACGTCACCAACGGTGTCGTTCACATCAAGAGTTCGTTCAACAACACCATCGTGTCCATCACCGACACCGAAGGAAATGTCATTTCCTGGGCGTCATCTGGTGGCGTCGGTTTCAAGGGCTCACGTAAGTCCACTCCGTTCGCCGCTCAAATGGCAGCCGAGAAAGCAGCGCGTGCAGCAATGGAGCATGGTCTTCGTCGCGCCGAGGTGTACGTGAAGGGCCCAGGTTCTGGTCGTGACACCGCGTTGCGTTCCATTCAGAACGTCGGCATCGAAGTATCCGGAATCAAAGACGTCACCCCAGTGCCGCACAACGGTTGTCGTCAAGCGAAGCGTCGTAGGAGCTGATCATGGCGCGTTACACAGGCCCCAAAGTCCGCCTATCCCGTCGTCTCAACACCAACCTGTTTGAGAACGCGAAGGGAAGCAAGGCTCTCGATCGTCGTCCGTTCCCTCCGGGTGCGCACGGTCGTACTCGTCGTCGCAATGCCGGCAGCGAATACCTCGCCCAGCTGCAAGAGAAGCAGAAGGCCAAGTACATCTACGGCGTTCTTGAGCGTCAGTTCCGTCGCACTTATGAAGAGGCCAACCGCCTCCAGGGTCCGACCGGTGAGAACTTGCTTCGTCTGCTCGAGCAGCGTCTCGACAACATCGTCTTCCGCGCCGGATGGGCCAGCACCCGTCCGCAAGCGCGTCAGTTCGTCAGCCACGGTCTCATTCAGGTCGATGGCAAGCGAGTCAATATCCCGTCGTATCGCGCGAAGCGTGGACAGGTGGTGTCCTTGTCACCCAAGGCCGTCAACATGATCCAAATTCAGCACAACATCGACACTCTCGACCGTCCGCTCGTCGGCTGGCTCGAGGCCGGAGACAAGAACGTGACCGTGCGTGAATTGCCACAGCGCGAACACATCGACGTCCCCGTCCGCGAACAGCTCATCGTCGAGCTCTACTCCAAGTAACCCTTCCCTCCAGGCCCAGGAGATCACCATGCTTGTCATTCAGCGCCCCACAGTCGAAGCAATCGGCGAAGAGCAGAACAACCGTCAGCGTTTCGCTGTCGGCCCGCTCGAGCCCGGCTTCGGACACACCATCGGAAACTCGCTGCGTCGCGTGCTTCTGTCGTCTATTCCCGGTGCTGCAATCACCACCGTGAAGTTCGACAACGCACAGCACGAGTTCACCACCGTCAACGGAGTCACAGAGGACATCACCGAGATCATCCTCAATCTCAAAGACATCGTCATCACCAGCACGAGCGATGAGCCAGTGGTGTTGCGTCTCGATGTCAAGGGTGCGACCGAGTTGAAGGCTGGCGACATTCCGTGCCCCGCTGAAATTGAAATCCTGAACAAGGACTTGCACATCGCAACGTTGAACTCCGGTGCACACCTCGCTGTCGACCTCACTGTCGAGCGTGGTCGTGGATACGTGTCCAGCGAGCGCGACCTCGAGAACCGCATCATCGGTGTTGTGCCGATCGACGCGATCTTCTCGCCAGTGCGTCGCGTCATGTTCGAAATCGAGCCAACTCGCGTTGGTCAGAGCACCAACTATGACCGTCTCGTTCTCGACATCGAGACCGACGGTTCGATGACCCCACGTGAGTCACTTGCATCTGCCGGTGCCACCTTGCGTTCACTCGTTGACATCGTTGCCATGTTGTCCGACGAGCCCCAAGGTCTCGAGTTGTCAGAAGTGCTCGGTGCAAATGTCGGCATGCCCGATCTTGATCACCCAATCGAAGACCTCGATCTGTCCGAGCGTCCTCGCAACTGCCTCAAGCGCGCGCAGGTCAACACCATTGGTGAGTTGCTCCAGCGCAGTGAGGAAGATCTTCTGAACATCACCAACTTTGGTCAGAAGAGCCTCGACGAAATCATTCAGAAGCTCGACGAGCGCGGCCTGTCGCTGCGCCTCTGAGAAACGTCTAAGGAGTAGTCACATGCCCGCAACACCACGTCGCGCGCCAAGGTTCGGCGGAAGCGCCGCTCACCAGCGCCTTCTCATGGCGAACCTTGCTGCGTCACTTTTTGCCGCTGAAGGAATTGTCACCACTGAGGCCAAAGCCAAAGCTCTACGTCCCATCGCAGAAAAGCTCATCACGAAAGCCAAGAAGGCTCAGAGTGAGTCGCCGATGCGCATCCACCGCATTCGTCAGATCCAGGGTTACTTGGGCGACAAAGAGATGACCACCAAGTTGGTGAACGAGGTTGCACCTCGTTACCTCGAACGCAACGGTGGATACACACGCATCTTGAAGCTCGGAACTCGCCAGGGTGACGCTGCGCCGATGGCGCGCATCGAACTGGTCTGACCACTGTCGCCGGTGAGTGAACCGGTCGAGAGATGACGACATCTACTGACGGACCCGCGCTTGCGCGGGTCCGTTTGCATGTGGCCTACGACGGCACACCGTTTCGAGGTTTTGCTGCCAACGACGGAGTCGACACTGTCGCGGGGCGGCTGAACGAAGCGTTGTCAACGGTGGTGCGCACACCTGTTGCCATAGTCGGAGCAGGCCGTACTGATGCCGGAGTACATGCACGTGCGCAAGTGGTGAGCGCTGATGTGCCAGCAGACGCTGATCTCACACAAGTGCAACGAAGCGTGAACGCACTGTGTGCGCCGCACATCGTCGTGCGCGACATCGCTTGGGCTGACGAAGATTTTCATGCCCGCTTCAGCGCCAAATGGAGGCGCTACGAATACACCGTGTTGAATGCACCCACGCCTGATCCATTCCTGTTGAACACCGCATGGCACATACGAGAACCATTGCGTGTGCACGCCATGCGTCTTGCATGCGATGCAATCATTGGTGAACACGACTTCACGTCGTTTTGCAAGCGCCCGCCGACCGAAGTTGGGCAGCAACCGGCCTCGATGGGCCGGTATGTCATGCAGGCGAAGTGGGAGCAACACGACGATGTGCTCACCTTTCATATAAAGGCAAATGCGTTTTGCCATCAGATGGTGCGGTCGATTGTCGGCCTCATGGTCGATATTGGTCAGGGCAAGCACCTACCGAGCGATATGCGCCGCATCATGCTGGCCAAAGACCGCACGCTGAACGCCCCCTTGGCTCCGCCGCACGGGCTCTGCCTTGTGGAAGTCGGCTACTGACGAGGTGGGGGCAGGGCACCCGCTGCCCTGCGGAATAGACCCGATTTCAGGCGGGGGCGGTTGTAGGCCGGCCAACCCTGCCCGTATCCTTTCGAGGTTCCGGTGCAAACCGGTCAGCCGGCGGGTCGTCCGCCGTCGTCAAGGAAGTTCCATGGCCACTTACACACCAACTCCGAGCGACATCACACGCACTTGGCACGTCATCGACGCCGAGGGCATGGTGCTTGGTCGCATCTGTACCGAAGCCGCCCGTCTGCTCCGCGGCAAGCACAAGCCGATCTTTGCTCCTCACATCGACACCGGTGATCACGTCATCATCATCAACGCCTCGAAGGTCGTCATGACGTCGAACAAGGCCGAGAAGAGCATGATCTACACGTACTCCGGATACCCCGGTGGTTTGAAGAGCGAGTCGTATGCCGAATTGTTGGCACGCAAGCCCGACGATGCAATTCGTCGTTCCATCGCAGGCATGTTGCCGAAAGGCCCACTCGGTCGCCAGATGGTGAAGAAGCTCAAGGTGTACGCAGGAGCAACGCATCCGCACGCACCACAAAATCCCGTTCCGTTCGACGTCAGCGCTGCCAAGGCGCGCTGAACAAATTCAAGGAGTCATTCGTGGCAACTGCACCGCTCACACAGACAACAGGTCGCCGTAAGGAAGCCGTCGCACGCGCAAACGTGCGCACCGGAACTGGCAAGGTCACCGTCAACGGTCGAGCAATCGAGGCGTACTTCACCACGCCAACGCAACGCATGGTCGCCATCGAGGCACTGCGTGTCACGAACAACGAAACAACTTTCGATGTCGATGCAAACATCTACGGCGGCGGAGTAAACGGCCAAGCCGGTGCGTTGCGCATGGCAATTGCCCGCTCACTCGTCGAGATGGACCCTGAAACTCGTCCGGCACTGAAGAAGGCCGGCCTGCTCACTCGCGATTCACGTCGCAAAGAGAGCAAGAAGTACGGCCTCAAGAAGGCCCGTAAGGCTCCGCAGTACACCAAGCGCTGAACCGCGCCGCGTGCACCGTGTGCGCGCAACTTTCAACACCCAAGGTCATGCTTCACTTCGGAACAGATGGTGTTCGTGGCACGGCGTTCGAGGATTTGTCCGTCGAATCGGTCCGCGATCTCGGTCGTGCAATCGCACGCGTGCTTTCTCCTACTGCGGTCGTCGTTGGTCGCGACACACGTCAGAGCGGTCCGTCACTTCAGTCTGCACTTGTGCAAGGAATCACTGCTGAAGGCGTAGAGGTTCACCTACTTGGTGTGGCGCCGACACCTGCAATCGCTTTCATCGCAGAAACGCACGACTGGGTGGGCGTGTCCATCACCGCATCGCACAACCCCTGGAAAGACAACGGCATCAAAGTGTTTGCTGCTGGTGGAGCCAAGTTGTCCGATGCACAACAGGTTGACATCGAACGTGAATGGCACGCAGTGAGCACTGCTGAGCAGGGCATTCCCGAGGCGATGGTGCACTCTGCGACCGAACTGCTTGATGAGTACATCGACCATCGCGTGTCGATTATCGGTGAGGGTCGCCTGTCTGGGGTCACGGTCGCGCTTGATTGTGCCAACGGTGCAATGTCAGAAGTGGCAGCAAAGGTTTTCTCCCGCACTGGTGCCGCCGTCGACGTCATCAACGCTGGGCCCGATGGCACCAACATCAACGACCGTTGTGGAGCCACTCATCCGGAAGCCCTGGCAGCACACATGGCGAATGCACACGCAGGGCTTGGCCTCAGCTTTGACGGCGATGGCGACCGAGTCATCGGCGTGACTGCCACAGGAGACATTGTCGATGGTGATCGTCTCATTGCACTCGCAGCCATCGACTTGGCACAGCGCGGTCTCCTTCGTAACAAATCTGTGGCCGTCACGGTCATGTCGAACCTTGGCTTTCATCGAGCGATGCAATCGCACGACATTGACGTAGTGGTCACGCCAGTTGGCGATCGACATGTTCTCGAAGCACTTGAGCACAGCGATTTGGTTTTGGGTGGTGAACAGAGTGGCCACATCATTTACGCGGCACACGCCACCACGGGCGACGGCTTACTCGCTGGCCTCATGCTTGCGGAGTACTTGCAGCGCACCAAGTCTGATTTTTCCCACGTGTCAAAAGATGTGATGACCTCGTACCCGCAAGTGTTGGTCAATGTGCGAACGAACAACAAGATTGCAGATCCGGCTGACGTTCTCGCTGAACAAGTAGCGACCGCCGAACGTTTGCTTGCTGGTAACGGGCGGGTGTTGCTACGCGCCTCGGGTACCGAACCTGTGATTCGCGTCATGGTTGAGGCTGAGACTGCCGAGCTCGCCCGAGAAGTAGCAGGAAGTCTCGCCGATGCGGTCCGTGCGGCCGACGAGGCTCACTAATCTCGAACCATGTGCGGCATCATCGGAATCGTGTCCCGCCCGACGGGTCGTGCAATACCCAGTCGTGAAGAGGTGTTGAACGGCCTCGATTCGGCCATCGCAGCTCGCGGCGACAATGCATTGGTTGCCCAGCACTTGCAGCGAGTCGACGAATTGTTGCGCGGCGATGCAGGAATGCAAGCGATGGCGGGCAACCTCGAGCTTGTCGCTGCGATGACCTCACGGCTCGACGCACTCGACGCATACGCAGTTGAAGAAGATCAACGTGTTGACTCGCTCACCGGCAACCCCGCGTATATCGAGGCGGAAGCCGCCTTGGTGGCTGCGGTGCGAGACCCGCTCTGGTCGATTCGCCGTGATCGACTTCGTACCGCCGATGCAGTGCAAGCACTTGCTGGTCGTCATGCATCTTCGTCGGCGTTGTGTGGTTACTACAGCATCCAACAGGCGCTTTCTGCGCTCGATCGTTTGGAAGTACGTGGACGCGACTCTGCCGGAGTTGGCGTCATCGTGTGGGGCGAAGCTCTCGACCCTGCACAGGAACCGTTCGCATCGATGCTGCGCGAGCGAAGTGGCGACCCGCTGTTCACCAACAACAGCGTCCGTGCTCAAGGGCGTTCATTGGTGTTCGTCTACAAAGCGGCAGCTGAAATCGGTGAATTAGGTGACAACACTCGCAAGATGCGTTCATCAATCATGGACGATGAATTGCTGCGTCGTGCTCTGTCATTGCCTGGTGTGCGAACCACCGTTCTCGGACACACACGGTGGGCAAGTGTCGGCATTATCTCTGAACCGAATGCCCACCCCGTCACCAGTGAAGAAGATGGTGAGGCTGCAGCAACCATTGCTATCGGAGTGTTGAACGGCGACGTTGACAATCATGCAGATCTCAAGGTTCGCCATTCATTGAAGATCGCTGATCCCATCACGACAGATGCAAAGGTCATTCCGGCTCTCGTGCAGAGGTTCCGCGCGGAGAATGAACTGACTGAAGCGTTTCGAAAGACCGTGTCGTCGTTCGAGGGGTCTGTGGCGATTGGTCTAGTCAGCGCCGATCACCCTCACAAGATGTTGCTTGCGCTTCACGGAAGCGGTCAGGGTCTGTGTATTGGTCTTGCGGAAGATCGCTACATCGTGGCCAGTGAGCCCTATGGGGTGGTCGAAGAGACATTGCAGTACGTGCGTATGGACGGGGAGGCACTTGCGCATGCCGATCAACCTGCAAGCCGTGGTCAGATCATGGTGCTTGATGCTGATGGTGCCGGCAGCATCGATGGTCTTTCAATGTCCGCCTACGACGGCACGGCACTTGCGATTGCTACTGACTCTGTCATCACCGCAGAAGTCACGACACGTGACATCGATCGTGGAGATTCACCGCACTTTCTTCTCAAAGAAATACTCGAAGCACCGCGGAGTTTCAGAAAGACGTTGCGCGGTCGAATCATCGAGCGTGACGGTGGTTTTCATGCGGATCTTCCGGTGGAAAGTCTTCCCGACGACATCCGACAGAAGTTGGCGAACGGCACAATTACGCGTATTCGGGTGATTGGCCAAGGTACAGCTGCAGTAGCCGGCACTTCGATGGTTGCTGTGCTGTCTGCCGTGTCAGATAGTCGCATTCACGTCGACGCGCTGACGGCAACTGAATTGTCCGGCTTTGACATGCGCACTGACATGTCCGACATGTTGGTGGTGGCGGTCAGCCAGAGTGGTACTACGACAGATACCAATCGCACCGTTGATCTGTTGAAGAATCGTGGGGCATCGGTTATTGCCATCGTGAATCGTCGCGGTTCTGAATTGGCCAACAAAGCCCATGGTGTTCTCTACACCTCCGACGGGCGCGATGTCGAGATGAGTGTGGCAAGTACGAAAGCGTTCTATGCCCAGGTGGCTGCTGGCGCGTTGTTGTCGTGCGCGATTGCAGAAGCATCCGGACGAGTGAACCGCGAAGTCACCGACCGTGTCGTGCGGTCACTTCGCGACATGCCAGCCGCAATGGAAAGAGTCATCGCCCTGCGACCCGCCATCGCCGATGCGGCACATCGCTTCGCACCGTCTCGTCGATATTGGGCGGTGGTGGGTAACGGCCCGAACACGGTTGCAGCGCACGAGGTACGTATCAAGTTGTCCGAGCTCTGTTACAAGTCGATCTCGTGCGACGTAACCGAAGACAAGAAACACATCGACTTGTCCTGTGAGCCGATGATTCTTGTGTGCGCTGCAGGTCTTGCTGACGGCACTGCCACTGATGTTGCCAAAGAAGTGGCTATTTATAGGGCTCACAAGGCACTACCAATAGTGGTGGCTTCTGAGGGCGAGTCCCGGTTCGATAGTGCGAGCGCCGTCATTTCTGTACCGGTCGTTGAGTCGAGTTTGGCATTTGTACTGTCCGCCATGGCGGGGCATTTGTTTGGTTACGAAGCAGCTCTTGCCATTGATGCACTTGCCCGACCACTTCGCGAGGCTCGTGAAGCAATCGAGCATGTCGTTGAGCGTGGGGCGCAAGCCGATGATGCACTTGCCCGGGTGCATGACGCAATCGGTGCTCCAATGCAGGCATTTCAGAATGCACTGCAGACCGGTCAGTATGACGGCAACCTTGAGGCTTCAACTGCAGTGCGCATTGTGTCGTTGTTGCGAACAGTGACTGCATCGTCGCCACTTGAGTCGTACCAACGCGACACAGGTCGTGTCGCATCACCTGAAGTGCTCCTCGACGATCTCATTTCTGCGCTGACACGTGGTATCGACGAACTGACTCGTCCTGTCGATGCCATCAAACACCAAGCCAAGACCATCACTGTTGGTATCTCACGGAGTGAAGAGGGTCTGCTCGACCGCGCACTTGTTCGCGCCGTCATTGATGCAGGTGCGTCACGAGACCGTTTGTCATACGGCACCATGAAAGTTCTCGCGGCACTAGACGGTGCGGTGACTGCAGTGAATGGCTACACGCGGTATCGCATTGAAGGCGATGTCGCTGCTGGTTCTGCGAGTATCTCGATTGTTGATCGAGGTGGTCTTGCTCGTGAGTTGAAGTCGCGAGTTGACGCGAGCAACTCTCTTGTGGGCACTAAGCGACGTGTTGCGAGCGAACAAGAAGTGTTGGTGGCTCGTGGGCGAAGTGACGGTCGTACCGTCATTCTCGTTCCGGAGATAAAGGGCTCACAGACAACCGGACTCACGTTGTTGCATGTGTCGTTCCATGACAAGTTGACTTCAACTGCAGTGAAGAACGTGTTGCAGGGTTACGACCGACGCTATGACCGACTGGTCGACTGGGTGACAGAGACGGAGGGCTCGTTCCGCGACGATCGACTTGCCGAGATTTCGATTGCCGACTTGCTCATCTTGCCGGTATCCGAAACCGCGGATCACTGGCGCACGAATTGACCACCATGCGTGGTATCGGTATTGATGCCGTCGATGTCGAACGATTCCGTTCGTTATTGGATAGACGCCCTGGCATGCGCGAGCGTTTGTTCACTTCTGCTGAGTTGGCAAAGCTCGAGGAACGCGCCGATGATCCACGATCACTTGCTGCGCGATTTGCTGTACGCGAAGCGACCATGAAGGCGCTCGGCGTGGGTCTTGGTGCATTCGGCTTCCATGACGTGTGGCTCGACCGAGCCGAATCTGGTGCACCGGTGCTGCATGTCGAAGGCCGTGCGGAAGAACTCGCACGCCAAGCGGGAGTGTCGAGTTGGATGGTGTCCATCAGCCATACCGATTCGGTCGCAGTTGCGGTTGTGGCTGCTCTCTAAGAGCCTTCTGCTCAGTTCCTCCGTACGCTTTGAAGGGTGATTCCGGTCGTCACCGTCACCCAAATGCGTCGTGCCGACGAGGCGCAGATTGCCGTTCTTGATCAACATGGTCATGGTCAACATGGTCACGCTGTATTGGTCGAGCGAGCAGGTGCTGCAGTCGCATTCGCAGCGCTTCGGATGTTGAGCGGGGCGTATGGGAAGCGTGTCGTGGTGATCGCCGGAAAGGGCAGCAATGGGGCTGACGGGAAGGTGGCAGCTCGCCGACTCGCCGACAGGGGAGCAGCGGTCGAAGTAATCGCTGCAGACGTAGCAGCAGATGAAGTGGTCGACTCGCAACGCGCTGATCTGGTCATTGATGCCGCATACGGCACTGGGTTTCGCGGCACGTGGGAGCCACCGCTGGTGTTTGGTGTGCCTGTGCTCGCGGTTGATGTTCCGAGTGGGCTTGACGCTGATGTCGGTACATGTGCTGGCGATGTGTTGCGCGCGGATCGCACTATTACTTTCGCGGCATTGAAAGTCGGTCACTTGATGAACGACGGGCCGCAAGTGTGCGGAGACATCGAAATTGCTGACATTGGTGTCGATGTCGTCGATCATTGTGATGATGTCGCGACGTATCTGGTTGAACCCACAGATGTTGCTGCGTGGATTCCGCCACGCAATCGTGATGCGCATAAGTGGTCTCACGCTGTTCGCGTGATCGCCGGATGCGGCGGTATGACTGGAGCCGCCGCACTTGTTTGCGCGGCTGCGATGCGCGCCGGTGCGGGCATCGTGCATGTGTCGATGCGCGATTCATCATTTGAGAGTTCAAATGCTCTACCTACTGAAGTGGTGCAGCGTCACTTAACATCAGTTCATTGGGGAGCGCAAGTGGCAGCCGATGCGCATCGTTTTGCAGCCCTCGTCATTGGGCCAGGTCTTGGTCGTGGTGACGACGTCTCAGAGTTGGTGCGCGATGTCGTGCGCTCCGTGTCGATTCCGGTGGTGGTCGATGGGGATGGTTTGGCTGCGGTCGTTGACGCCCATGGTGATTCCTCCAGTATCACGACACGCACTGCCCCAACGGTGCTCACACCGCACGACGGTGAGTTCGCATCTCTCGGTGGCGATGTCCACGCAGTTGACAAAATCTCAGCAACTCGTCAGCTTGCTGAGCGCACCGGGTGTGTCGTTCTTCGTAAGGGTCCCACCACCATCGTGACGTCTCCGGACGGGCCCACATTTCTTGTTGCTTCAGGTGACCAGCGCCTGGCGACGGCTGGTAGTGGCGATGTGTTGTCCGGAATCATCGCGGCGTTCTTGTCGCGTGGCATGGATGCAGCTCCGGCAGCCACTGCGGCTGCGGTGGTGCACGGCGTTGCAGCCTCGTTGTGCTCGACCGAAGGCACCATTGCACGCGACGTCGTCGGCGAAATCGCCCATGTGCTGGCTGAAATGTGTGGCCCTCAATGACATCGTCAGCTACTCGGTGGGCGTGGGTTGAAGTGGACACCACAGCTCTGCAACACAATGTTGTACGTCTTTGCGAATTGGTTGCGCCGAGTGAAGTGTGGACCGTCGTGAAGGCAGACGGCTATGGCCACGGTGCAGTACAGGTTGCGCGGGCTGCCATTGCCGGAGGTGCAAGTGGCTTGTGTGTCGCACTTGTGCAAGAGGGTGTTCGTCTTCGTGAAGCCGGCGTCGATGCGCCGATACTCATTCTGAGCGAGCAACCGCCAGTGCAAGCCCCGGACATCGTGCGCCATGGTCTCATCGCAACCATCACGTCACATGAGGGGCTCGCATCATTGAACGACGCTGCAACGAAGGCGGGTGTCGAAGCGGCAGTACACGTGAAAGTCGACAGTGGTATGCATCGCGCCGGTGTCGATCCACATAATGCCGTCGATCTGGTGTCGGCAGTGCATCGTGCAGGGCACCTCGCTCTCGCCGGAGTATTCACACACTTTGCTTGCGCCGATGAGCCTCACCACGAAGCAAACGCACGGCAACTTGCGACATTCAACGTGGTGCTCGATGAGATACGTGGCCAGGGAATAGACCCCGGTGTCGTTCATGCTGCCAACAGCGCAACAACACTTGCGATGCCGTCGGCCCGTTTCAACATGGTGCGCACTGGCATCGTTACTTACGGTTTGGTGCCAGGTGCAGGGGTGGCAGAACTTTGCGGCGAATTCACACCCGCATTGTCAGTGAAAGCACGAGTAAGTGCTGTGCGAATGATTGCTGCTGGTGATGCGGTGTCATATGGCCTCCGTCGCGCGGTGACGCGCCCGTCGACGATTGCCACGGTTCCTCTCGGATACGCCGATGGAGTTCCCCGTGCACTGTGGGCCACTGCACAAGATGTGCTGGTTCACGGAAAGCGCTGTCCTATTGCCGGAACAGTGACCATGGATCAGTTGATGGTCGATGTCACAGATTGTGATGGGGTGCAGCCTGGTGATGTCGTGACCCTCATTGGCACCGACAACAACGAGACAATCACTGTGTCTGATTGGTCTTCGTCTGTGGGCACCATCGATTACGAAATTGTCTGCGGAATCAGTGCACGAATGGAGCGTCGATATCTGTGATTGACGCACGTACCACCCACGTCGAGCAGACAGAAGAGTTGGCAGCTGCACTTGCAGCACTCGTACGACCACGCGACATCATCGTGCTCTCGGGCGAGATGGGAGCCGGGAAAACCGCTTTTGTGCGAGGTTTTGCGACAGGTATGGGTGTGTCGTCAGATGAGACGGTGTCATCGCCCACGTTCACATTGGTGCATACCTACGACACGGGAAAGCTTGTCATCCATCACGCCGACTTGTATCGCCTCGGTCGATTGTCCGACGTGGAAGACCTCGGTTTGCGTGAGCTAGCCGATCTTGGAGATGTCGTGGTTATTGAATGGGGCAATGTTGCCGAAGAAGTTCTGGGTGACCATCTTGTTGTGTCTCTCGAAGTCGACGACGACGAAGAGGACACGCGTCATGTCGTGGTGTCCGTGGTGGGACACACATGGGATTCACGCTGGGAACAATTGAAGCGCGCACTTGCCAAGTGGGGCAACTGACATGTTGATTCTTGGTATCGAAACAGCGGTTGAACACGTGGGTGTTGCTCTCGGTGATCATCGCGGCACGCTTGCCACGGCCACGGTCAACAGCGATCGTCGGCATGCAGAAAGCCTGGCGCCGATGATCGAGTTCGTGTGTGCGCATGCCGGTATGACTCTTCGTCAACTCGATGCCGTGGCAGTTGATGTGGGTCCTGGTCTCTTCACTGGTCTGCGAGTCGGCATTGCAGCAGCCCAGTCCTTGGCATGGGCGCTCGATATTCCGGTTGTTCCCATGTGCAGCCTCGATGTGCTGGCACAGCAAGCAGCACGAACTGAAGATGATGTGGTTGCTGCCGCCCTCGACGCGCGTCGCGGCGAAATGTACTGGGCGGTGTACAAACCAGGCGACGGCCGCATGATGAGGCTTACTGAACCTGTTGTGACACCCCCAGATGATTGCGCCATCCATCTCGCTGAACGCGACCAGTACGTCACTTGTGTCGGCTCAGGGTTCGTGCGCCATCACGATTCATTCGAAGCATTGACCCGCACAACTATGCGGGCCGATCAGGCGACATGGCCGAGCATCGACGATCTCTTGGTATTGGCCGGTCAACAAGCAGCTCGCGAAGAGTGGGTGGAAGCTCACATGCTCGAACCGTTGTATCTGCGTGTGCCAGATGCAGAGATCAACTGGGCCACCAGAGAGGGTCGATGATGGGCATCACTCGTACATCTCCCACCAATGAATTGACGACGGAACCAATGCGCCGACGTCATCTTCGACGTGTGCTGGACATCGAAGAGTCAGTGCACAAACGACCATGGACACACCGTGTGTTCGTTGACGAATTGTCTCAGGTTCGTACGGGAAGCCGCAGTTATATCGTGGCGTACGTCGGCGACACCTTGGTTGGGTATGCAGGGCTTTTCTATTCCGCGGGTGACGCCCATGTCACGAACATCGCAACCCACCCCACATGGCAGGGTCGTGGCATTGCAACCGAGTTGATGCTGGATCTGTGTGATCTGGCGGTGTTGAACGAATGCACAGCCATGACGTTGGAGGTGCGTGCGTCGAATGACGTTGCGCAAAAGCTGTATCGGCGTTTCGGATTCGTGCCCGCGGGCGTGCGCAAGAAGTACTACGAAAACTCAGAAGATGCCATCGTCATGTGGTGTCATGACCTGCAAGGCGCTGACTTTGCGTCACGACTGGCTCACATCAAGGAGTCACGTCGATGAGCACCACTTCGTTCACCTCGGCAACCAGTGCACTGAACGTTGACGAGTCGACGGTTGTGCTGGCGATTGAAACTAGCTGTGATGAAACCGCCGCTGCAGTCGTGATGGGTGGCAATGATGTGTTGTCATCGGTGGTGAGCAGCCAAATCGACATCCATGCCAAGTTCGGTGGCGTCGTTCCGGAAGTTGCCAGTAGGGCACATCTTCAAAACCTTTTGCCTGTGGTATCGAGTGCCATTGAAGAGACCGGTATTCAGCCAGAGCGCGTCGATGCAGTGGCAGCAACCGTGGGGCCAGGTCTGATTGGTGCGTTGCTCGTCGGAGTGTCTGCCGCAAAGTCGCTCGCACTCGCATGGCAAAAGCCATTCATCGGAGTGAATCACATGGAGGCACACCTCTATGCCGGACTTCTGGATGACCCGACACTTGAGTTTCCTCTGATCGTGTTGTTGGTGAGCGGTGGACACACGATGCTCGTCGACATGCAGGACCACGGTCGCTATCGCGTGCTTGGTCACACCATTGACGATGCTGCCGGTGAAGCGTTCGACAAAGTGGCTCGCTATCTCGATCTCGGATATCCGGGCGGGCCAGCAATCGACAAGGCGTCGGCTCGTGGCGATGCGGAAGCAGTCGACTTCCCACGTGCCATGTTGCATGACGGTCTCAATTTCTCGTTTAGTGGTCTGAAGACCGCTGTCATCAACCATGTCAAGAAGAATCCTGATGTGTCCAACGACGATGTCGCAGCTTCGTTTCAGGCGGCAGTGGTTGACGTGCTCGTGGCGAAAACGGTGCGAGCAGCGCAGCAGACGAACGCGAAGGGCATTGTGCTTGGTGGTGGCGTCGCAGCGAACTCACGCCTGCGTGAGCACATGTCGACATTTGGTGCAGAACAGGGGCTACGTGTCGCGCTACCAAGTCGAGCAATGTGCACCGACAATGCCGCAATGATCGCCGCGGCAGGTTGGCATCGCCTGCGTAGCGATGGGCCAACCTCGCTTGCTGCTGGTGCGTATCCGAACCTGCGCTTGCCAATTGATTCATCTGGGGCATCGTCGAAATGAGCATGGCCCACGAGATGAAGCCGTTGCAGTTGGGTCGCGCCACCGTGTCACCACCAGTTGTTCTGGCACCGATGGCCGGGGTGACGAATGCGCCGTTTCGTTCACTGTGTCGGTCGTTCGCGCCTGGTCTTGTGTACGTGAACGAGATGGTGATGGCCGCCGCACTCGTGCATGGCAATGCCAAAACGCGGCGCATGGTGGCGTTCGGACCTGATGAGGAGTTTCGTAGTCTCCAGATTTACGGAAGTGATCCGGAGTTTGTCGGCAGGGCAGTGCGTGCGTTGTGCGAGCAAGATGTTGTCGACCACATCGACATGAACTTTGGTTGTCCGGCCAACAAGGTGACTCGAAAAGGTGGTGGCGCGGCAGTCCCGGTGAAGCGCCAACTGATGAGGGCCATCATGGCTGCTGCAGTGCGTGAAGCATCGAAGTTCGACATTCCAGTCACTTGCAAGTTCCGTATCGGTATCAACGACGACATCGTCACCTACCTCGACACCGGCAAAGCAGCAGAAGAAGAAGGCATCGCGATGATTGCTTTACACGCGCGTACTGCAGAGCAGCACTATGCAGGGCAGGCGCGTTGGGAGGCCATTGCCGAATTGAAGCGTCACGTCTCCAGCATTCCCGTTCTTGGCAATGGCGACATCTTGGAAGCAACAGATGCTCTCGAGATGGTTCGCACCACTGGCTGCGACGGCGTAGTGGTTGGTCGCGGGTGCCTCGGAAAGCCGTGGCTGTTTCGTGACATCGTCGACGCTTTTGCAGGTCGTGAGGTGCGCGCGACACCAACATTGGGTGATGTCACAAAAGTGATGGTTGAACATGCAGATGCTCTCTGCACGCATGCGGGGCATGACTCTGGCATTCGTAATTTCCGCAAACACACCGGCTGGTATCTCACCGGTTATCCAGTTGGTTCCGACGTGCGTCGACGAATGGCGTTGGTTTCTTCGCACGCAGATCTCGTGTCGATTGTCAGCGAGCTTGATCCTTCGATGACCGTTGTTCCTGGTGGTGAGCGTTTGGCGCGTGGTCACACCAACGGACCCATTCGCGTCGTGTTGCCACAGGGCTACTTGGATGATCTTGATGACCTCACACCACCAGACGATGCCGACGTGGTGGCACTTAGTGGTGGCTGAGCGCATCGTTCTTGCCTCGCGTTCACCACGTCGAGTGCAGTTGTTGGCCGAACTTGGAGTCGAACCGCTCGTCGATTCGGCTGATGTCGACGAGACACCGCATGTCAATGAAGACCCGGTTGCGTATGTGCGTCGCGTCGCCATCGACAAAGCACGTCGCGTTGCGCAGCGCCATGCCGACGCCACAGTCATCGCCGCCGACACCACTGTCGACATCGATGGTCGCATCCTCGGTCAACCTGCCGACCTGAATGAAGCGCGATCGATGCTGCGTTCCTTGAGTGCGCGCACACACCGCGTGCATACGGCTGTTGTCGTCATCAACTCTGAAGGTGAAGCCTCTGATGTCGTCACCTCGCTCGTTACCTTCCAACCCCTCGACGACGAGACCCTCGAGTGGTACCTGGCGACGGGGGAGTCTGTGGGCAAAGCCGGGGCGTATGCGGTTCAAGGCCAAGGCTCAGTCCTCGTCGAAAGAGTGCAGGGGTCGATGTCGAACGTGGTGGGCCTACCGCTTGCCTGCGCGGCACGGCTTCTCGGCTTGCAAGCCCCGCCCGACACCGCCCGTTAGCACTCTCGGGCTCCGGTTGCTAAGAGGCGCCTTGAGTCTCTATCCTTAGCAATCGCACTCGCCGAGTGCTAAATCCCCGAACCGGGTCTTCCGGGGCGGGAACAACCCCTTTCCACCTTGTCTATGGAGGAACACCAATGAACCTGAAGCCACTTGATGACCGCATCGTCGTGAAGCCGAGCGAGGCGGAACAGACCACTGCATCTGGTCTCGTCATTCCCGACACCGCAAAGGAAAAGCCACAGCAGGGAACAGTTCTTGCTGTTGGTCCAGGACGCTGGAGTGATGACGAAGGCAAGCACTTCGCACTCGACGTGAAGGTTGGCGACACCGTTTTGTACAGCAAGTACGGCGGAACTGAAATCAGCCACGGAGGAGAAGACCTTCTCATTCTCAGCAGCCGCGACGTACTCGCGATCGTTGGTAAGTGAACCAATCATGGCTAAGCAACTGAAGTTCAACGACGAGGCTCGACGCGCGCTCGAAGCCGGCGTCAACAAGCTCGCCGACGCAGTCAAGGTCACGCTCGGACCCAAGGGTCGCAACGTGGTGCTCGACAAGAAGTTCGGCGCACCGACCATCACCAACGATGGTGTGTCCATTGCGAAGGAAGTCGAAATCGACGATCCGTTCGAGAACATGGGTGCACAGTTGGTGAAAGAAGTCGCCACCAAGACCAACGATGTCGCCGGTGACGGAACCACCACTGCAACAGTGCTCGCACAGGCCATGGTTCACCAGGGCATGCGCAACGTCGCTGCAGGAGCAAACCCGATGGGTTTGAAGCGCGGCATCGAAAAGGCTGTTGCAGCTGCCGTTGAGTCAATCAAGGGTCAGTCAAAAGACGTCGACGACAAAGGTGACATCGCCAGCGTCGCCACCATCTCTGCTGCCGATGCAGCAATTGGTGGCGTCATCGCTGATGCCATCGACAAGGTCGGCAAAGACGGCGTCGTCACAGTCGAGGAAAGCAACACCTTCGGAATCGAGCTCGATTTCACCGAGGGAATGCAATTCGACAAGGGCTATCTCTCGCCGTACTTCGTCACCGATGCAGAGCGTCAAGAGGCAGTACTCGAAGAGCCATACATCCTCTTCCACGCCGCAAAGATTTCGTCGGTGCAGTCGATGTTGCCAGCACTCGAGTTGGTCATGAAGACTGGTCGTCCGTTGCTCATCATCGCTGAAGATGTCGAAGGCGAAGCACTCGCAACACTCGTGGTCAACAAAATCCGCGGCACGTTCAATTCCTCATCAGTGAAGGCTCCTGGCTTCGGCGATCGTCGCAAGGCGATGCTGCAAGACATGGCAGTGCTCACCGGTGGCCAGGTCATCAGCGAAGAAGTCGGTCTCAAAATCGAGAACGCAACACTCGACCTGTTCGGCAAGGCGAAGCGCGTCATCATCACCAAGGACACCACCACCATCGTCGATGGTGCGGGTTCCAAGGAAGATGTCGCCGGACGCATCAACCAGATCAAGACCGAAATCGACAACACCGATTCCGATTGGGATCGCGAGAAGTTGCAAGAGCGCCTTGCCAAGCTTGCTGGCGGCGTTGCCGTCATCAAGGTGGGCGCTGCAACTGAGGTTGAGCTGAAGGAAAAGAAGCACCGCATCGAAGACGCAGTGTCTGCAACGCGTGCAGCTATCGAAGAAGGAGTCGTCGCCGGTGGCGGCACCGCACTTCTTCGCTCGCGCGCGTCAGTGCTGAAGGTTGTCGAGAGTCTCACTGGTGACGAAGCCACTGGCGCACGCACCGTGTACGACTCACTCGTTGCACCTGCCAAGCACATCGCCGACAATGCGGGCCTCGAAGGCTCAGTCGTCGTACAGCGCGTCGAAAGCGAACAGGGCTCCATCGGCCTCAACGCCGCGACAGGTGAGTACGTCGACCTGGTCAAGGCCGGCATCATCGACCCAGCCAAGGTCACTCGTGCAGCCCTCCAGAATGCGGCCTCAATCGCCGCTCTGGTGCTCACCACCGAGTGCCTCGTGGCCGACAAGCCAGAGAAGAACCCACCAGCAATGCCCGGCGGGGGCGGAATGCCCGGTGGAATGGGGATGATGTAACAACATCCCCCTCGGATCGCCGGGAATAACTCACCCCCCCTCGTGGTTGTTCCCGGTACCCCCGATGTGAGCCCGGACCGTCAGGTCCGGGTTCACGTGTTTTCTGGGGCAGGTTGCTCCGGTGTCTCGGCGCATAGCGTTCGTTACTTGTGAGCGACTCTCCGCAATTGCGACGCCGACGCGGATTCTGGCTGCATCAGTTGGCTGAGTATTTCGTTGCATTCGCTCTCGTCAGTTCTGCTGCGCAATCCGCAGATACTGCTGTGTTGTCGGTAGCAGCACTTGCAGTTCTCGTGAATGCAGCGACGACTGAAGGAATGCTCGGGGCGTATCGACTCACCACTGTCAATGTGCATCGTTTCATCGACATCTGTATTGCAGGCCTGATGTTCGTGGTGGCGTTCACCTTCGATGTGGCTTCTTCGACGTCGGTGACGCTGTTCGGCGCAGCGATTGTCATTGCTCTTCTTGGATCAGGGTTCATCTCTCGGTGGTTCCGACGCAACACTGAAGCGTGAACGTCGGTACGCTGACGCACATGGCATTTGAACGTCCTGCTCCTGATCTGAACAAACTCGTTGCGGCATGGGAAGAATGGGAAAAAGGCGCTGAAAGCCCTGGTCGGACACTCGCCAACTTGAAGACTGCTGGCTTGGCTGACGTTCTCGCGCAACTGAAGTCATCTGGTTGGACTCCTTCGTCACCGACCGCATGAACCGGCGTCCGGGCGGCGACCAACGAATTCCTCGCCCCGATGAATTTCGAGTCGGTGAATCGGCTCCGTGGGCTGGTCGTGACCTCGACGTACTTACCGACTTCAACGAATGCATTCGACGACTCGAGCACTATTTCTTAGATCGAACGCCCGTAGACATCCGCGCACCGTATGCGCCTGCTCAGGGAACGCGACCATCTGCAGTATTGCTTCCACTTGTGAAGCGAGACGAAGTTCCCCACATGGTGCTCACTCGTCGAAGTGTCAGGCTGAACAACCACCGAGGTGAAATCTCATTTCCCGGAGGGCGAGTGGAAGACGGCGAAAACCATGAAGCTGCGGCGTTGCGCGAAGCTCATGAAGAGATAGCGCTGCCACCACACCATGTGCGCACACTTGGCGTACTCGACTTGGTCACCACAAGAGTGAGCAACAGCACCATCACGCCAATCGTGGGTGCGGTCGAGGAAGAACCCGAATTCACACCGCACGCAGCCGAGGTGGAACGAATCATTACTCTTCCGCTCACTGAGCTTGTGCGCACCGACACATACCGACACGAATTCTGGACCACGCCATTTGGTGAGATCACGATTCACTTCTTCGAGCTCGATGACGAGACCGTGTGGGGCGCCACCGGAAACCTGCTCGCACAGCTCATCGACGCCGTCACTCGCTAAGGGCCGGCATAGGCGCGCACTGTTCGGTAGAACACCAATGCCCAACCACGACAGATCAGCCGGTCTCTTGTGGATCGGCGCGAACAACTCGTGCGCATGTCAGCGAGAAACTTGTCGTCAATGCGCCGTCGCATCGGTGCGTCCCACCAGATTCCAGCATCAATGCGCGAGAAATTGCGATATCCGAAGTCATGGCGTCGACAGGCGTTGGTGAAGTCGAAACTGCGACCTGTGCCCCCGACGAGTGGAGCCGAGCAGCCGTCACTGGTCCAGTCAAGACGCGGATCACGCTCGCTTACTTCTGTCGACGTGATGAAGTTCGCAAGAGATGTTGAAAACACCAGCCGACGCGCAAGCGACACTGAGTCGTCTGGTTGATGAGGTGTCGTGGCACCAAAGGCGGCGAACACCAGCGACATGAGAAATGGAAACATCGGGCTGTCCTTTCCGACACATCACGGACTGTGTGTTGTGTCTGGTCGGTTACCCGAATGTGTGTGCGATTCAGCCCTTCAGGCAGCGCATCAACTGGGCCATCTCGACTGCTCCTACCGCAGCCTCATCACCCTTGTTGTCGATTCCGGACCCGCTGCGGTCACGCGCTTGCTGTTCGGTGTCGACAGTGAGTACGCCGAACATGATCGGCACTCCAGTAGCGAGTTGCGTATCTTGAATGCCACGCGCTGCTTCACCTGCGACAAAGTCAAAGTGCGCAGTGTCGCCGCGAATCACACAGCCGAGGCAGATAACAGCATCGACCTTGCCGCTTGACGCCATTGCTTTGGCAGCTAGTGGGGCTTCGAAAGCACCTGGCACCCATGCCTCCATCACATCAGTGTCAGCAACATTGAGACGTGAAAGCCCGCGACGGGCTCCGTCACGGAGTGCAGAGACGATGTGGTCATTGAACCGCGCGGCAACAATGCCAATTCGAAGACCCGTACCGTCGAGTGTGGGGCCACTTCCTGTAGATCCTGCTCGTGTCATGACTTCTCCTTTGTCGAGGTCTTTTCGTCTGTGAATTCAATGAGATGTCCCATGCGTTCACGCTTCGTTCGCAGGTACGCCTCGTTTTCTGGCGTTGGAACAGTGTTGAGCGGAACGCGGTCGACCACGGTTAATCCGTAACCGCTAAGACCACCATATTTCGACGGATTGTTCGTCATGAGGCGAAGTTGATGGACCCCGAGATCGGCGATGATCTGCGCGCCAATTCCGTATTCGCGAGAGTCGACCGGCAGGCCCAACTGCAAGTTCGCATCAACAGTGTCAAGACCTTCGTCTTGTAATGAATATGCACGAATCTTGTGACCAATTCCGATGCCACGACCTTCATGTCCGCGCAAGTACACCACCACGCCGCGACCCTCCTTCGCAACGAGCGACATCGCACTTTCCAACTGAGGCCCACAATCACATCGACGAGATGAGAACACATCGCCAGTGAGACATTCACTGTGAACACGCACGAGCACTGGGTTGCCGTCTCCAACATCACCCTGCACGAATGCCAGGTGTTCGACCTGGTCGATCGTGCTGCGGTAAGCGACACAAGTGAAGTCACCAAAGTCGGTTGGCACTTTTGCTTCACCCACTCGTTCAACGAGGCGTTCATGGCGGCGACGGTATTGAATGAGCTCTGCAATCGACGATAACAAGAGACCGTGTTCGGCGCAGAACTTTCGCAGCTCGGGAAGTCGCATCATCGTTCCGTCGTCGTTTTGAATTTCACAGATGACGCCTGCTGGTGAGCAACCGGCGAGACGCGCGAGGTCAACCGCAGCCTCGGTGTGACCGGCACGCTTCAGCACTCCGCCTTGACGAGCGCGCAACGGAAAGATGTGGCCCGGCCGCGCGAATTCGGCAAAGCCAACTGTGCCATCGGCTAATCCGCGCAACGTGGCAGCGCGATCAGCAGCGCTGATGCCAGTTGTTGTTCCTTCGATGATGTCAACAGAGTCAGTGAATGCTGTGCGTTGGCTTTCTGTGTTCTGCTCAACCATGAGCGGTAGTCGCAATTCATTGCAGCGCTCTTCGGTGAGCGGTGCACACACGACACCACTCGTGTAGCGCACGATGAAGGCAAGCTTCTCGGGGGTGGCGAACTGTGCCGCCATGATGAGGTCACCTTCGTTCTCGCGGTCTTCATCATCGACCATCACGACAATCTCACCGCGTGCGATGGCGACAACCACGTCTTCAATCGGGGCAAAGGGGTGTTCGCTCATGATGTTGTTTCCTTTCGACTCTCGAGAATGACCTCGATGTCTTGGTCGAGAACTGTGATTGCGGTCAGTGCGCCACGCCACATGTCGGTGGCTGTGTGCGCTGGCAGCCCGTCAAAGGCGGGGAGTGCTGAAGGATCTGCGCACAGCACCGGAGCGATATGGAAGACGTAGCGATCAACGAGCCTCTGTTCGTGGAATGAACGAGCAACTTTGGGGCCGGCTTCCACCATCATGTGAATGTCGCCATTCGAACCACATTCATCGAGTAACTCATTGAGCGAACCCGACCACTGGGTACACGGTTGCACCGCAGCATCAGATGGAACAGTGCTGCCAGAGCGTGTGAGAACGACGCGGCGCGGAGAACGTCCAGCAACATGGCGAACGGTCAACTCTGGGTTGTCTGCGCGCACAGTACCTATGCCGGTGACGATCACATCGGCATCTGCGCGAAGTTCGTGAACGCGAGTGCGCGCACGATCACCGGTAATCCACCGACGGCCGGGAACAGTCGCGCATCCGTCCATCGTCACGGCCATCTTCAATGTCACAAACGGACGTTTGGTTCTGCGATGGCAGATGTACGCGGCAAGTTGTTCACGCACATCACTTGCGCACACGTCTGTGATGACATCGATGCCAGCATTGCGAAGTGCGGCATGACCTTGTCCCGACACTTTGATGTCGGGGTCTTCGAGTGCTGAAACGACGCGAGTGATTCCTGCATCGATGATTGCTGTGGTGCATGGGCCCGTGCGACCAGTGTGCGAGCACGGCTCGAGAGTGGAGTACAAGGTTGCACCCACAGTGGAGTTGCCGGCACGGCGAGCAGATTCAAGTGCAACAACTTCGGCGTGTGGCCCACCCGGCTCAGAAGTAGCGCCTTCATGAACAGATCCATCGGCGCACACCAACACGGCTCCGACCCATGGGTTTGGACGCGCGCGAGTGCGCGAGGTCTCAGCCATGGCAATGGCACGACGCATCAGCGTCTCGTGGTTGTTCATGTTGTGTCCTTGCTCCCATCCGGACTGTGACCGTCGGCCTCAGAATTTCACTGAGTCGGCCCCGCCACCGAGATGACGGGGTTCGCGGGCTGTAACCGCCGGTTGGGACTTTCACCCGACCCTGCAAGGGGTGTGTTGTCGGCAGACGAATCTGCCAAGGGTGAGGCTACGACCAGGGGTTCTTGGCCAGCAACCCGAGCACGTGACGCCAGAAGGAAATCAACTTGTCGGGGTCTTCTTCGATTCCCATGGCTGGGCCAAAAATGAGGGCACCGAACATGAGCGCAGATGAAATCTGGGCTGCTCTGACCGAGTCAGTGGGGGTCAAGCCAAGGACACTCTCAAGGTTGGCGGCCATCGCGGTGATGACGGGTCGATCCTGAATTGCAAGACGATCCGTTTCGCCTTCCAATGCCAGCCATGCATTCAGCTTGATGAGGTGAACAAGATCGTCATCGATGATTGCCGCAGGAGACACGAAGTCTCGCTGATGTGCACCAATTCGACCGGCAATGCTCCGCGTGAGGTAGTCACGCATTGCAAGGAACAGCTCTGTCTTCCCACCAAACCAGGTGTGCACAAAACCGTGGTTGATGTCTGCGCGTTCCGCAATGTCGCGAATGCCGACCACCGAAAATGGTTGCTGGCGTGTCAGTTCGATAGCGGCATTAATGAGGCGAAGTTCACCCTCGGCACGAGAAACCGGCGAACGCCGCTTGGCTTTCTTCGCCGTGCTCGATGTCTTCTTTGTTCCTTTGGCAGGCGCCTTCTTCGCTGCAGCCTTACGCGGGGGGGTTTTCTTCTTCGCCGCCACGGCGCCAACTTAGCGGCACGGGTTTCTCTGAAAATCCCTCACTAGACAAAAAGCACAGTCGATGTCTATTTCTTAATAGTCATTGACTGTTGGCACTAAACTACGAAAATGCATCGTCTTCAAATCAAATCGGTATCCGCGGCCACCAGCCTCGTCGTCGCAATGGTGTCTTTCGTGATGGCAGTTGCACTTGTCGGTCGAGACGTTCTCGCTGCCGGAGAGACCTGGACCACGACTGATACGACGGGACTAGTCGTGGATGGCTCTGGAATTGCTTATGGCAATGGTTCATTTGTTGGCACAAACTGCACCACCGGCACAGGTAACGAGTTCATTCGTTCGGCAAATGGAACAACTTGGATCGGTTCAGGAACAGCAACGGACATCTGTATGACGTCGGTTGCATTTGGAAACGGCAAGTTCGTAGCGACTTCACGATATGACCGAAAAATACATGTTTCTAGTGATGGTGGCGCCACTTGGACCGTTATCGACCCAGGTGCGGCCAATTCCGCAGAGTGGACCGGCATTACCTATGGCGCGGGACAATTCATCGCAGTGTCTTATTTCCCTGGTCGCAAGATTTTGCGTTCGACAGATGCTGTCACATGGACGGCGATTGATGCCGACGCAGCAAGCTCGATGACTAACGATACGCAGTGGCGCGATGTGGCTTACGGCAACGGACGGTTCGTCGGAATCTCGCACTTCGCTAGGTCGTTGACTTCCACCGATGGAGTCAACTGGACGCTGACTTCGTCCTTGCCCGTAAGTGCATACGATATTGCATTCGGAAATGGAGTTTTTGTTGCTGTGTCTACGGTTGGCACAAATCGAGTGATGACCTCAACTGATGGTGTTACTTGGGTTGCGCGAACACTTGCATCACCTTTGTCGACTACTGCATGGAATGACGTGACCTGGGATGCATTTGGAGATCAGTTTGTCGCTGTTGGTAACTCGTCAGTAATGACTTCTCCTGATGGTGTCACTTGGACTGCTGGAACAGCGGCCGCTTCAAATAACTGGACTGCAGTGATTGCAGGAGCATCGATGTTGGTTGCGTATTCGAGTAACGGGACTAATAATCGAATTATGAAGGCCGGTACGTACACCTATAGCGGCTCATCGACGACCACTCCGTCGTCAACGACCACCACTCCGTCGTCAACGACCACCACTCCGTCGTCAACGACCACCACTCCGTCGTCAACGACCACAACAGTTTCCCCGGCGACCACTTCTACTTTATCAACGTCAATCGCTCCGGTGACCACGGTTGTCGGAGTTACATCGACTAGTGCAGCGGTTACGACTACAACTCTTTTAAGCCAGACTCAAATAGCACGTGTCGGAACGACTACAACAGTGCCACGACTGTCAACATCTGCCACGACGACCTCGATTTCACCTGCTACTACCACTTCGACATCAACAACTATTGCGCGACCAGTTGCAACTGCTGCTACACCTTCAACCACCACGACGGTTCCTGAGATTGCTGAAGCTGCTCCTGGTGAGGCTGCGATTTTGGTCGGTGGAGAATCTGTGAAGTCGACGCTGTCGCGAAGTAATGATCAATTAGTTATCTCAGCCGGCGACATGGCGGCGACGATTTCAGGTCTGACATCCGATGGTGCTGTCGCACCACTTGACTCAGAGGGCAACATTCGACTGAGCGAAGGTGACCAGATTCAGGTTGAAGCATCTGGGTTCGCACCGAACTCAGATGTTGAAGTGTGGTTGTTCTCGACCCCAACTTTGCTTGGCACAGTGACTGTGAACGCTGAGGGCACCGCTTCTGCGGTTTTCCCGCTTCCACGTGGGGCTGAGAGTGGTAATCACCGTGTGGCCTTGAACGGCAAGAACGTTGCAGGAGACGACGCATCGTTTGCAGTTGGCATTGTGATTGGCTCGAACTCTGGTGGTGTGTCAACTGCTGGCAAGGTGCTCATTGCGATCCCGATTGCGCTTGCTGTGCTCTTCGCGTTGGTCATTCCGGCAAGACGTAGACGCAAAGTCCAGTTGGCGTAGAGTCAACCTCTGTGCCGTCACACTTCGGATTTCGCCGCAGACGAAGCTCTGGGGAAGACGGCGCAGGCTGGATCTACGCCGACCTCTTTCTCGCCCTGACAATCGTCGGGTTGGGAAGTGCCATCATCACATCGGGCATCGCACTGAGTTCGGGAACTCCAGCCGTCACCACCACCACCACCACTCAGCCGACTTTTCAATTGAGTTGTGCTGAATTCGGAATCAAATTGCCGAACCAAATCATGGAACGTGGACGAGCCGCCATTGGTAAGGCAATCGAAAGTGGCATCGCAGCTGAGATCAAGGATCGTGGTTGGTCAGAAGAGCAAGCGAAGCCCGGACTTGTCATTCTTGCTGGAGGATTCAGTTCGAGCGAACAACCAGGCGAGGGTGATCAAAGAGCGCAAGGGAAGGTGCCCAGCGTGCGGAGCTCGACTCCGTTGTTGAACGGCGTAGAAGTCCGAACAATCGGCGCCTCGTCATTGCGCGTAGATGGTGAACGTGTCGGCGTTGGTGGGGCCGGCAGCTACGTGCTCATCGTGTACTTGGTGTACAGCGGCGAGAAGCTCGAAGAGAATTGCGAAAAGTAGGGAAGGGAATCGACGTATGTCTTTGGAAAGAATCTCAAACAAAGTGGCGCTTCAGTCAATTGACCAATGGCTGAAGGTGTCCAAGCAAAAGAACCACATGAGCCCAGTGATCAAAGAACTGACCGATGACATTCGCGATGAAAGCAATTTGGCATCGTGGTCTCGGGTCAATTTCATACAGTTGATTCCCTTTCGAACTGAAACACCTCGGTTACTGCACATTGTCCGAGCGGGCTGTCTTTTTCTGCCAATTCTTCTCACGTGGCTTGCCCTGTCTCAGGTCATCGGGCCCTTCGCTTTGTATCTGCAGAACGTGCAAGCGAGTGCAAACTTCCTTTGGTTCTGGCAGCAAAACCCTGACAACTCATTTTCTGATCTCTATGTGTTGAGTCACGTTGCTCTGACTGATGCTGCAGTGCTCGCGTTTCTGCTTGTGCTCGCGATGCGCATCAGCTGGTGGGAGACAACGCGCGAGGAAAAGATGGAGACTGTTTACGCAGACATGCTTTCCACGCTCGAGCGGTATTTCGCACCACATCGTTCCAACTGAGTCTCCACGTGAGTCCTGAGGACTTCAATACGCACACCGCCTCACCCCGAGGATTCGCACAAGCGTTCATTCATGAAAAGGTCGGTGCCAATGCACCAACAATCGTGTGTGTGCATGGGTGGCCAGAGACAAAACGCATTTTTTGGAAAGTCATTGCGCCGTTGCGCCAAGCCGGATTCAACGTTGTCGTTCCAGACCTGCGAGGTTTCGGAGACTCAGATGTCGCGCCTGACGGGTTCAATGACGTCGCAGCACACGCTGGTGACGTCGTTGCTCTCGTGAGAGATCATCTCGGATACGACAAGGTCGTGCTGGCTGGTGGCGACCTTGGTGGCCCGATCATTCAGCACTTGGCGCTCACAGAGCCTGGTTGGGTCGACCGCATGGTGCTCTTCAACTCACCACTGCCATATGACAAAACAACGATGTCGCATCTCGATACGCGGCCGCCGCGTGCATCAATGGATTACTTCATCCGCCAAGCCACCGACGCAGATGGCCTCATCAGTGAATTGCAGACCGAACGTTCGCGAATGAACTACATCGCCACGTTCTACACGTCGCGTTACTGGGCGCACCCAGGATCCTTCTCTGACGACAATGTCCAATTCCATGTCGCACCATTTGCTGATGGCTCTAAGTTGCGTGCCACATTCGCCAACTACGAGTCATCGATTCCGGGTGCTCGCGTCTCGGCTCACGTGAAACTTGGTCCGAACCAACACACGAAAACATTGATTCTGTTCGGGCCAAGCGATCGTGTGCTGTATCCCGATTTCGACAAGATGGCCGCACTGGTATTCACGAATCATGTCGGGCCATTTCTGTTGCGTGACTGCGGCCACTTTGTGCCGTGGGAGGCACCACATCAGTTTGTGTCAGGCGCTGTCGCGTTCTGTGCTGACCTGTTGCGCTAACTCTTCGGGGCCGATTCCCTCTCAAGTCGAGCTGCAATCTCGCGGTCACGGCGGATCACATTGCGCACAACCACTGTTGCAATCGTCCCGACTGCCGCAATGAGGATCGCGAAGACGAGCCACTGGAGCGCACCGCCTCGGTCACCGGCTTGCTCAGGCTTCTTGCCACAGTTTGGCTTTGGGAGCAGACCAATGCATTGGGAAGGCTCTTCTTCAAGGTCGTAGACAAACGTGGATTGTGTAGTGGGAAGCGTGGCGTCGGATGAGTCTTGACTTTTTGTCAGACCGGAGTTGGCCCGCGCTACGTCAGTCGGTGGCAAGGCAGAAAACAACATTGCAAGCGAGACCACTGTGAATGCACGACGAGTCGACATGGCTCCATCGTCACACGCCAACTAAGGTGAAACAAGTTATGAGCACACACGACACCGTTCTTGTCGTTGATTTCGGTGCCCAGTACGCCCAACTCATTGCTCGCCGTGTGCGCGAGGCTGAGGTGTATTCAGAAATCGTCTCTCACCGTCTATCGGCAGCAGAAATCGCAGCAAAAAGGCCGAAGGCGATCATTCTTTCGGGTGGGCCGAAGAGCGTTCATGTCGAAGGCGCACCGACACTTGATCCGGCGGTGTATGACCTCGGAATTCCGATTCTCGGAATTTGCTATGGGTGCCAATTGGTTGCTCAGCAACTTGGTGGCGGCGTCGAGCGCGGTGGAAGGGGTGAATATGGTCGCGCCACTCTGACACGTACAGGTGAGAGCGATCTCTTGCCCGACGTCATGGGCGAGTCGAGTGATGTATGGATGAGCCATTTCGATGCGGTGCGCACCTTGCCTCCTGGCTTTGTGGCAACTGCAGCAACCCCCGATGCGCCAATGGCAGTCATTGAGAACGCAGCCCGCAAGATCTTCGGAGTTCAACATCACCCAGAAGTTGTGCATTCAGTTGGTGGGCAGGCACTCTTGCGTAAGTTCCTCGTTGACGTTGCCGGTTGTGAGCCCAACTGGACCATGTCGTCCATCGTCGAGGATCAAGTTGCCGCAGTACGAGCCCAAGTGGGAAGTGAACGAGCAATTTGTGGTCTGAGCGGTGGGGTCGATTCTTCAGTTGCAGCTGCGCTGGTTCACCGTGCAATTGGTGCACAGCTCACATGTATCTATGTGGACACCGGCCTGATGCGCCAAGGCGAGAGCGAACAAGTTGTCGACACATTCCGCCGCAGCATGGGTATTGAACTCATCCACGTCGACGCAGGGCAAAGGTTCTTCGACAAATTGAAGGGCATCACAGAACCTGAGGCAAAGCGCAAAGCAATTGGTGAGTTGTTCGTGCGCATCTTCGAAGAGCACACCGGGGGTTTGACCGACGCCAAGTTCTTGGTGCAAGGAACGTTGTATCCCGACATCATCGAAAGCGGTGGAAGTGACGGGACTGCTGCGGTCATCAAGAGTCACCACAATGTGGGTGGCCTTCCCGAGGACATGACACTGAAACTTGTTGAGCCGCTGCGCCATCTCTTCAAGGACGAAGTGCGTCGTGTCGGCTCAGAACTTGGACTTTCTGATGACATCGTGTGGAGGCAGCCATTTCCAGGTCCTGGGTTGGGCGTGCGCATCATTGGCGAAGTGACGCCAGACAAAGTCGTAACCCTTCAGCATGCAGACGCAATCGTGCGCGAGGAAGTGCGGGCGGGCGGCCTCGAGCGCGACATCTGGCAAGCCTTTGCGGTGCTTGCAGATATTCGAAGCGTCGGTGTCATGGGTGATGAGCGCACGTATGGCCGTCCCATCATCATCAGAGCGGTGACAAGCGATGATGCAATGACTGCCGACTGGGCACGTCTGCCATATGAGTTACTCGAGAAGATGTCGAGTCGCATCATCAACGAAGTAGATGGCATCAATCGCGTCGTCTACGACGTCACATCGAAGCCACCTGGCACCATCGAGTGGGAATAGTTCGAAACCGTTATCCCACAAGGATTTGAACGGCGATGTCCAAAGCACCCAGGTACTCATTACCCTTTATCGCATCATGACTGGCACCCGAGGTCGTCCTCGTCTGCACCGTGTCCGCTCGAACGGAATTGTCTGCGCCCTTCTCGTTGCGGCGTCTGTGGCTGTCCCCGTGGGACAGCGCGCGGGAGCTACAGGAGTTGACGACAAGTTGCGTGAGGCCGAAGCCATTGCCGACGAACTTGAGCGACTGTCTGAACAGATGGATTCGTTGGGTGAGGATTACGTTGAGGCGATTGCCCGCCAGGAAGAGCTGGGGGTGGAAGTCGAACAAGCCAAGTTGCAGGTGTCTGAAAACGAGGCAAAGTTGGCGCAAATGCGAGGAACTCTGTACACGGCAGCTGTCAGTCAGTTCATGAACGGTGGTCGAAATAGCACTCTCACGAATTTGCTGACGAGTACGGGTGGAGTGCAAGACGCACTTCAGCGTCAAGAGTTGACGGCAATCGCCTTGAACACAGGTGCGATGACCACGGACTCTCTCGGGTCACTATCGACCGAGCTGAACAAGCAACGCAAAGTACTCGAGAAGAAACAAGCTCAAGCACAGAATCTTGCTGAGACAGTTCTTACGCGCCAGGGTTCTGCTGAATCACTTGCGTCGAGATATCAAGATCGTCTCGGAAGTGTTCAGGGTGAACTAGCGGTGTTGCTGCGACAAGTACGTGAGCGTCGCAACGCCCAGGCGCTGGAAGAAGCTCGTCGCATTGCGGCCGGCTATGAGAGCAAGTACTCATCGGCCCAATTGAAGTACAAGAACATTCCGAAGGTGTCTGCTCGTGCACAGGCTGCGATCAATGCTGCGCTTGGCCAATTGGGTGTGAAGTATCAGTATGCGCGCAGCGAACCTGGTGTCGCATTCGATTGCTCTGGTCTCACCGCGTATGCATGGGGTCGTGCCGGAGTCGGCTTGCAGCGAAGTTCACGCACGCAATATGCGAGTCTTCCGAAGATTCCGACTGAGTTAACGGCTCCTGGTGACTTGGTCTTTACAGGTTCGCCGATTCACCACGTGGGTATTTATCTTGGTGGCGGACAGATGGTGCACGCACCACAAACTGGCGATGTGGTGAAAGTGTCACCGGTTCGTTGGTACAAGGTCGTCGGAGTCGTTCGCCCCGGCTGATTCGCACGTGCCGCGCGCGTACTACGGTTCGCAGTTGTGGTGGCCGGAATCAACGAAGTCAATGTCAGTCGTTGGCTTGACGACAACATTGAAGAGCTGACATCACCGTATTCATTCACTCTTATCGCGGGTGGACGCAGCAATCTCACGTACAAAGTGGTCGATGCGCGATGGCGGGCAGTCGTCTTGCGTCGGCCACCTCTCGGACATGTCTTGGCAACTGCCCACGACATGGCGCGAGAGCATCGAATTATCTCGGCTATCGGGTCATCGAAAGTGCCGGTTCCGAAAACACTCGGGTTGTGCACCGATATTTCGGTGAACGACGCGCCCTTTTACGTGATGTCATACGTTGAGGGCACAGTCCTCGACTCGCCGGCAAAGGGTGAGAGCCTGCCGGTTCACCTTCGACGACCAGCGGCAGACCACCTCGTCGATGTTCTCGCTGATCTTCATTCCCTTGATGTTGACGACATCGGTCTGGGTGACCTTGCAAAGCGAACTGGTTACATCGAGCGACAGGTGAAGCGTTGGACAACTCAGTGGGAGAATTCAAAGACACGCGATCTTGAATCCATCGACGAAGTTGGTCGCATTCTCGCAACCAACATTCCAGAGCAACAAGGGGTGGTGGTGGCGCACGGGGATTATCGCTTTGGTAACTGCCTGACCGATGTGTCGACTGGTCGCATCGTTGCTGTGTTGGATTGGGAACTCTGCACTCTTGGTGACCCGTTGGCAGACCTCGGATACATCGGTGTGTATTGGACCGACAACGGGCATCCGTTGTTACGCGAAGTTGACCCCTCTGGCATCGAAGGATTCCCCAACTACGCCGACTTGGTGCAGCGCTATGCCATGAGAACCGGCCGTGACGTGTCCAATGTGGGGTATTACCGAGCGTTTTCAAGTTGGAGACTTGCCATCATCAGCGAGGGTGTCTTCGCGCGGTTCTCTAAAGGCGTTATGGGCGATACAGGCCAAGACATGTCGCTCATGAAGGCGAGCACTGAGGTGCTGGCAGAATCTGCCTTGGAAGCCGTAAGGGGGATGTCATGACGAGTGTGTTGGATGGATGGACGAGAGGTTCTTTTTCGGTGGGTGGACTCACTCGGGACACCTATCGAAAAGGATCAGGGCCGGCAGTCATCGTGGTGCATGAAATTCCTGGCATCACACCAGCTGTCGCACGCTTCGCAGAAGACGTCGTTGCTCGCGGTTTCACAGTGGTCATGCCAGACCTTGTCGGTACGCCAGGCAAAGCAGTGAGTGGTGGGTACATCGGGTCGTCGATGTTGAAGGTGTGCATCTCGCGCGAATTCACCACGATGGCAATGAACAAGACGTCACCGATCATCTCGTGGCTGCGTGCCTTGGCTCGTTCCCTGCACAACGAGGTTGGTGGAAAGGGCGTCGGCGCAGTCGGTATGTGTTTCAGCGGAGGGTTTGCTCTCGGCATGATGGTCGACGACATTATGGTTGCGCCAGTGCTCTCGCAGCCCTCACTTCCATTCGCAGTTGGCAGGAAGCGCGCAGGTGACCTCAACTTGTCGCCTGATGATGCACTCGTCATCAAGCGTCGCGCATCAGAAGGTTGTCAAGTGCTCGGACTTCGTTTTGACAAGGACAAGCTGGTCGGTGACCGCTTCTCGACATTGCGCGACATGCTCGGCGATGCATTTATCGCAATTGAGCTTCCGTCAAAAGATAAGAAAGACCACTCAGTGCTTACGGAGCAACGTGATGACGCAGCAGTTGTCAAGGTGTTGGACTTTTTCGCATCCAAGTTGCTCTGACGAAAAACTGTCGCCGGCTCAGAGTGCCACGACACGCACTGAGTACTCGGCGTTCTTGAAGGAGCCTGCGGCCTTTGCCACTGTTGCACCGCCTGACATCGCAGACAACAGGTAACGCGCCAGCAGCCCTTTTGCTGCCTTTGCATTGTGTCCGCCGACCTTGCCACCACTCTTGGCAATCAGTTCGAGCCTGATGGCGCCATCCAGTTTCTCCCACTCGACGGCACCTCGATGCTCCTGTGGCAACAGATCAATGATTGTGCGGCGTCGTGACACTTGAAGGAGAGCACTTGTGACTTCAGGGCGCCACCAAGTGGCAAGTGAGCCAATCGAGTCAAGGCGCGCTCCCATCTTCAATCGATAGTCGGGGAGTGGATCACTCGCCATCACCAGTCCTGTGAGTGCACTCACAATCGCAATTGACGACACTGCCCGTTTGCGCTCTGCTGCGCTGAGTGACTCAAGGTCGAGGTGATCCCACACGACGCCGGTGTAGCGCTGCCAAGCAGGAAGTGAAGGAGAACCAATGAGAGATGTATTGACGCGACGAGCTCGTTCGAGGTGCTCACCCTTCACGCCAAGAAGTGCGGCATCACCGCCACGAACTTTTTTCAAAGCCTTCACGACAGTGAGACACTTGTCCTGCAGTGTCTCACTGAAGGTTCCAGTTGTCGGATCCCATGACTGATTGTCGTTGCCGCCCGGTGCTTTTCCCTCAGATGGTGGAAGGAGAATGAGAATGGATGACGCCCTGATGTGCTCATTCTTGCCTCTCAGCCGTACTCTTAATGGCATGCGAGTGCGAGTAGATACAGCAAAGTGCCAAGGCCACAACCGTTGTTACGCGTTGGCGCCTGAATTGTTCGATGTTGACGACTATGGCAATGCGCACGAATTGAATGATGGTGTGGTGCCTGCTGGCCTTGAAGACAAGGCTCGTCTGGCGCTTGCTAATTGTCCTGAGTTTGCAATTTCAATCGAGGAGTGACCGACATGACTGATCTGTATGGCCCAGTGTCTGATTGGCAGAACGACTTCGATCACGCTGATCCGAAGTACAACGAGAACATCCACGAGATCTGGACGGATTTACTTGAGAACAAGAAGTGTCCGGTAGCGCACACAGAGCGTTACGGCGGAACCTGGTTGCCGTTGACACATGAGTATGTGCACGAAGTCGCATACGACACTGAACACTTCACCAGTCGTTCAGTTGTCGTTAGTCGCTTGAAGCCAAGCCAGATGGAGATTCCGCCGCCGCCAGCGCCAATCGGCAATGCACCTCCCATTACGAGTGATCCTCCTTTCCATCATGAAGCGCGTCGTCTTCTGCTTCCCGCTTTCGCACCGAAGAAGATTGAGCCTTGGGAAGAAGAAGTTCGTCAGATCTGTAATGAACTCATCGACAAGATGGGCGATGCAGAGTTTGTCGATGCAGCTGCGCAGTATGCACAACACATTCCAGTGATGGTGATTGCGCGCATGCTTGGCTTGCCATTGGAAGACTCCGACAAGTTCCGCGGTTGGGTGCATCTCGTGCTCGAAGCAGTGAACGAAGAGCCTGAAACACGTCGTAAGAAGTTCGAGGAATTCGATGCGTATCTCGATTTGCATGTGCAGGACCACATCGAGAATCCGCGTGACGACCTGATTTCCTATCTCTTAGATGCAGAAATCATGGGCAACAAGCTCATGCCAGAACACGTTCGCGGAACGATCGTGTTATTGCTCATCGCCGGTATCGACACCACCTGGAGTGGCATCGGCTCATCACTGTGGCACCTCGCCACGAATTCGGTCGACCGCCGTCGCTTGGTGGAGAACCCAGACTTGCGCCCGACTGCAGTCGAAGAATTCCTTCGTGCCTATGCACCAGTCACCATGGCTCGCCTGGTGAAAGAGGACTACGACTTTCACGGTTGCCCGATGAAAGCGGAGGACTGGGTGCTCTTGCCGTTCCCTGCAGCCAATCGTGACCCCAATGTGTTCGAAGATGCCGACAAGGTCGTCATCGATCGTGCAGAAAATCGACATGCGGCATTCGGCCTCGGTATCCATCGTTGCGTGGGTTCGAACCTGGCGCGTCTCGAGATGAACGTTGCTGTCGACGTGTTCCTCGAGCGTTTCCCTGATTTCGAATTGAACACATCTGAAGAGGTGAAGTGGAGTGTGGGCCAGGTTCGTGGCCCTCGTTCATTGCCTGTTCGCGTGCTCGCGCGACGCTGACATCGCAGACAATCTCCCGCGACCTTTTCGCTCAGTAGGTGAGGGCAGTCGCTCTGCGACACAGCCCCGTCTTACACTGGCTCGGTCATGGTGAATGGTGCTGCGAGTGAATCTGATGAGGGCCTAAACCCTCAGCAACTCGACGCCGTCACGCACCCGTCTGGCCCACTTCTGGTCATCGCAGGGGCAGGTTCTGGAAAAACGCGCGTCCTCACGCAGCGAGTGGCATGGCTCATTCGTCAGGGTGTGCACCCGATGAACATCCTTGCAATCACGTTCACCAACAAGGCTGCCGACGAAATGAAAGAGCGAGTGTCGGTGCTGGTTGGGCCGATGGCTCGAAACATGTGGGTCACCACCTTTCACAAAAGCTGCGTCCGTATGTTGCGGGCGAATGCCGACAAGCTCGGATACCCAAAGACGTTCAGCATTTACGACGCATCAGACAGCAAGCGACTAGCTGGATATGTCATTCGTGACATGGGGCTCGACCCACGCAAGTTTCCGGCCCAGGCCGTTCAGGCGCACATCAGTTTGTGGAAGAACGAATTGGTGTCTCCCTCAGCTGCGCTCGATTCCGCTCAGCACATTGTTGATCGCCGCCACGCCGAGGCATACAAGGAATATCAGTTGCGCCTCGAGCGCGCCGGGGCCATGGACTTTGACGACTTACTTGTTAACACGGTGAAGTTACTTCGCGATTTCCCCGATGTTCTCGCGCATTATCAGCATCAGTTCCAACACATCCTGATTGACGAGTATCAAGACACCAACCGTGCTCAGAATCAGATTGTGCTCATGCTCGGAGCAAAACATCACAATGTCTGTGTCGTCGGCGATACCGACCAGAGCGTCTACAAGTTCCGTGGTGCCGATTTCCGCAACATCACAGACTTTGAGAATGCCTTCCCAGAAGTGACCGTCGTAGTTCTTGCGCAGAACTACCGCAGCACACAGACCATCTTGAATGCGGCGAATGCGGTCATCGCTAACAATCAAGATCGAAAACCCAAAGAACTCTGGACCGCACATGGTGGTGGTGATCACATCGTTCGTTATTACGCCGATGACGAACATGAGGAAGCCGGCTGGGTGGCGAGCACAGCCAACGACATGCACGAGAGCGATGGTCGTCAATGGCGAGAAATCGGCGTGCTGTACCGCACCAATGCGCAGAGTCGTGTCGTAGAAGAAGCATTCATGCGCCAAGGAATTCCGTATCGCGTGGTGGGTGGCACCAAGTTCTACGACCGCAAGGAAGTGAAGGATGCAATCGCCTATCTGAAGTTGGCCATCAATCCGAGCGATGAAGTCAGCATCAAACGCATCATCAACGTTCCGAAGCGCGGAATCGGTGACACCAGCATTGGCAAGCTCGACGTGTGGGCTCGAGCCAACGACACAAGTTTCCTTCAAGCCTTGCGTCGGGCGTCAGAAGTTGGTGTCACTGGCGCTGCTGTGCGCGGCATCAATTCGTTCCTTGCTCTTGTCGACAAGTTGGCTTCCACCGCTGAAGATGGTCCTGCTGCTGCGTTGCAAGTAGCACTCGAAGACAGCGGATACATCTCTGAACTTGAGGCAGAGGACACTGTGGAATCCGCAGGACGACTTGAGAATATTTCTGAACTCGTGGGTTCAGCTGCTGAGTTCACTGTCATCGACGAGTTTCTGGAACAGGTTGCATTGGTCGCCGACACAGACGACTTGGACGACGACAATCGAGTTGTGCTGATGACTTTGCATTCTGCAAAAGGTCTCGAGTTTCCTGTGGTCTTTTTGGTCGGATGCGAAGAGGGGGTCTTCCCACACAATCGTGCGTTGCTCGACCCCGCAGAATTAGAGGAAGAGCGTCGTCTTGCGTATGTCGGCATCACGCGTGCCCGTGAGAAGCTGATCGTCTCTCATGCGTGGCAGCGCATGCTGTTTGGTCAAACCCAGTACAACCCTCCGTCACGGTTTCTCGGTGAGATTCCCGCAGAGTTATTCGATCGTCAAGGACACGTTGATGCTGGTTACGACAATGACCGCGTGTACGGACGGACTCCGGGTGATTGGCATAACAACGACATGCCTGCGTACAAACGTCGACAAGAACAAGTCATCTCTGCTGGCTTTTCGTCGCGCGAGTCATCGTCACGACGGCCCGCCCCACGAAACCTCGACCCCTCCCAAATGGGGTTGCGCATTGGCGACGATGTCGAACACGCCATCTTCGGAGAAGGGGTCATCATCGACATCACGGGTGCTGGCGACAAGATGGAGGCCACCGTTCGTTTCCGCGACGCAGGCACCAAACATCTTGTTCTCGCGTGGGCCCCTCTGAAGAAGGTCAACTAGCTGGGGCATGCTTTAGATTTGATGCCATGAAGGCAGCGATTCTGGTTGAGAGTCTGACGGGCAACACGTGGAAGGCCGGCGAGAAGATTGCCGCGAACCTGCAACAAGAGCACTGGTCCATCACCTCACTCTCGCCGGTGAAGTCACCTGACTTTGCAGGCATCCAAGAAGCTGACGTCGTGCTTGTCGGCACATGGGTGCACGGTCTGTTCGTTGTAGGTCAAGCACCTTGGGCAATAGACAAGTTGCGAGCATTGCCTGCGATGGCAGGAAAGACCGCGGCGGTTTTCTGTACGTTCGCACTCAACCCAGGCAAGTCACTCGACGGCATGACACGTGCGGTGTCATCGCGCGGAGCAGATGTCATTGGTGGTCTTGCACTGCATCGCGCAAAGCTCGACGCGCACTGTGTAGAGTTTGCCGTGCGTCTCGTCGACAGTCTCGCGACGCGCTAGCCACGAAGGTCGATGTAGAGCCGCACGCGGTTTTCGACAACTGGCCGCACATCAGGTGGCAAGGCAAGTTGTTCGACGTCAATGATGTTGCCATCACAATCTTTGAAGGTGCGCGTGCTCGGTATGTGCTCGACAAGGCACGACGGATCTTTGCCCCCGGGGAAGCCGTAGTACACCTGCCAGCCCTTGGTGGGGTCGTCGCCGGTGTGGTCGAGAACTACCGAGCGCACCCCTGAGGGGCTCTTCAAGTCTGGAAAGAGAAGTGGGCCATCTTCGGCTACGACCTTTGCGATGCGTTCCACCTGACCGACCTCGAAGATCGATGTCCCGAGGTTTGTGATGTTCTCCCCGCGATCCGAGATGAAGGCCGCAACACCCCAAGTGGCGAGAAAAAGCACTGCGATGAAGGCGATTCCGGCGAGTACCGGAGCAACGGCACGGGCAAGGGGGGAGCGCAAGCGGAAGCCAGCCATGACCCCATTGTGGTCGTTTCGTGACTGAAACACCTCACGGCGTAGGGTTAAACACTTGTGAAGCGCCCTTACCGAGTCGTCGTTGCCAAACCCGGCCTCGATGGTCATGACCGTGGGGCCAAGACCATCACACGCGCCCTGCGGGACCACGGTTTTGAAGTCATCTACACCGGCCTTCACCAGACGCCCGAGCAGATTGCAGAGACCGCACTCCAAGAAGATGTCGATGCTGTCGGCCTTTCACTTCTCTCCGGCGCGCACTTGACTCTTTTCCCCCGTGTCATGGAAGAACTTCGCGCTCGCGATCTTGGCGACATCCTCATTTTTGGCGGCGGCGTCATTCCGGATGCCGATGCTCGCGCGTTGAAGGAACAAGGCGTGGGCAACATCTTCGGCCCTGGCTCTTCATTGAAGAGCATCTGTCAGTGGCTTGAACAAGAACTCGACAACAAGGAGTAAGAGTGGACCTCTTTGAGTACCAGGGCAAGCAGTATTTCGCGCGCTTCGACATACCGGTATCGGCAGGCGGAGTTGCAGACACCGTCGACCAAGCGGTGAAAGTGGCGGACAGTTCGCAATACCCAGTGGTGGTGAAGGCGCAAGTGCAAGTTGGTGGGCGCGGCAAGGCCGGTGGCATCAAACTCGCCAACAATGCCGATGAAGTTCGCACGCATGCAGGGAACATTCTCGGTATGGATATCAAGGGACATGTGGTCAAGCGCGTGTGGGTCGAGCATGCATCTGACATCGACGAGGAGTACTACGCCTCGTTCACACTTGATCGCGCTGCCAAGAAGCACTTGCTCATGTTGAGTGCGCAGGGCGGTGTCGACATCGAAGAAGTCGCAGCAAAAGATCCTGATGCGATCGTCAAGCTGCACATCAACCCAGTCGAGGGTTTGTCGAACGCAGTCGCCAAGAAGGCTGCCGTCGATGCGAAGATTCCTGTGAAGGCCCAAGATGGCGTCGCGGACATCCTGGTGAAGCTGTATCACTGTTTCACCGAAGGTGACTGCGACCTGGCGGAAATCAACCCGCTCATCTTGAAGCCAACTGGCGAAGTGCATGCACTCGACGCCAAAGTCAGCCTCGATGCCAACGCCGACTTCCGTCACCCTGAATGGGAAGAGTTCAAGGCCACTGTCGAACTCGACGATCGCGAGAAGTTGGCACGTGACAAAGGACTTCAGTACATCGGCCTCGACGGATTCGTCGGAATCATCGCGAACGGTGCAGGCCTCGCAATGAGCACTCTTGACGTGGTCAACCAAGTGGGTGGCAAGGCTGCGAACTTCCTTGACATTGGTGGCGGTGCCAATGCCGATGTCATGGCAAGTGCACTCGAAGTCATCAACTTCGACAAGAACGTGAAGAGCATCTTCATCAATATCTTCGGTGGTATCACCCGGGGTGAGGAAGTTGCCAAGGGAATTGTCGAAGCGCTCGGCCGTGTTGATCTTCGCGCACCAATCGTGATTCGCCTCGACGGCACCAATGCCGAAGAAGGCCGCGAGATCCTGCGCAATGCAGGAATTCCAGAGTCAAAGCTGGTGAGCAAGCCCACCATGTTGGAGGCTGCAAAGGCCGCAGTCGAGATCGCGAAGAAGTAGGGAAGACGTCATGGCAATTTTCGTCAATGAAAACACCAAAGTCATTGTCCAGGGCCTCACTGGCGGACAAGGCAAGTATCACGGTTTGCGTAACAAGGCATACGGCACTCAGGTAGTTGGCGGTGTGACCCCCGGTAAGGGTGGCACCGATGTCGAAGGCATTCCGGTCTTCAACTCTGTGGCAGAAGCTGTAGCCGCTACGGGTGCGACCGCATCGTTTGTAGCAGTGCCACCAAAAGCAGCACCCGCCGCAACTCTTGAAGCGGCCCAAGCAGGCATCGGGTTTGTCGTGTGCATCACCGAAGGTATTCCTGCACAAGATGAGGCACGTACGTTCAACACGCTGAAGCGTGACTTTGCGAGCACTCGTCTGCTCGGCCCGAACTGCCCAGGCATCATCAGCCCAGGTAAGTGCAACATCGGTATCACCGCGGGTGAAATCGCACAGTCGCCATCATCGACGGGTCCGAACGTCGGCATCGTGTCGCGTTCTGGAACACTCACGTATCAAGCGTTGTACGAGCTGAAGCAGCTTGGCATCGGAGTGAGCACCTGTGTCGGTATCGGCGGTGACCCTGTTCCGGGAACGTCGTTCATTGATTGTCTCGCTGAATTCGAGAAGGATCCTGAGACGCATGCCATCATCATGATCGGCGAAATCGGAGGCAGCGCTGAAGAAGAAGCAGCCGATTTCATCAAGGCAAGTGTGTCGAAGCCGATGTCTGCATACATTGCTGGTGTCACGGCGCCTGCGGGCAAGAAGATGGGCCACGCCGGAGCAATCGTGTCGGGTGGCAAGGGCACCGCGCAGGGAAAGATGGACGCGCTGCGTGACGCAGGCGTCAAAGTCGGTCTGAACCCGACTGAAGCCGGCTCCCTCATGTCCGACATCGTGAAGGGACTTCGCTGAGTGCCCCGTGCACTTCTCTCGGTCTACGACAAGTCCGGCATCGTTGAGTTAGCGGTGTCGCTGGTCGAACTTGGCTGGGAGTTGGTCTCCTCAGGCGGAACCGCCAAAGTTCTGTCAGATGAGGGTGTGTCGGTTACTGACGTCGCGGAAGTGACGGGAGTGCCGTCGATACTCGGCCATCGGGTTGTCACGTTGCATCCCACTCTTCACGGTGGAATTCTCGCTGACTTGAATGACCCAGATCACAAGGCGGACATGGCCCGCCACGACATAGAACCAATCGACCTTGTCGTCGTGAATTTGTATCCGTTCCAGTCGAATCCGAGTGTCGATCTCATTGACATCGGCGGCCCGGCTCTTGTGCGTGCGGCAGCAAAGAACTTTTCTCGTGTCGGAGTGGTCGTTGACCCTGCCGACTATGAGACCGTGCTCGACATGCTTCGCCACGGAGACTTCGGTGTTCACACTCGTCGTCAGCTGGCGCAAAAGGCATTTCGCATCACAAGCGCATATGACGCAGCAATCGCAGCGTGGATGGGCTCTGACTTCGATCAGACCGTCGACATCTCTCTGCCGACTCTTCTCACGATCGTTGCGGAGCGCGACGAGGTGTTGCGTTACGGAGAGAACCCACATCAAGCTGGTGCTCGTTATCGATTGCCCGGTGTCGAGAGTTGGTGGGACAGTGCATTGCAACTGAACGGTAGAGAGATGTCCTACCTCAACGTGCTCGATGCGGAAGCTGCATGGCAGTTGGTCAACGCTTTCGAAGAGCCCGCAGCAGTCATCGTGAAGCATGCGAACCCGTGTGGAGTCGCCCTCGGTGTGTCTGCGTTCGATGCGTACTCACGCGCTCACGCCGCAGACCCCGTGAGTGCATTTGGTGGCATTGTGGCGGTCAATCGGGAAATTGATGACGACACAGCTCGAGCCATCGCTGAGGTGTTCACTGAAGTCGTCATTGCGCCGTCGTACAGTTCGGGCGCGCTTGACATCCTCGCGCAAAAAGATTCCTTGCGCGTATACGAGGCTGGTGCGCCATTCAACAATGCTGGTCTTGATGTACGCAGCATCGACGGAGGGGTATTGGTGCAGACAATCGATGATGTCGATCAACCTCTTGACGAACATGAAGTTGTCACCAAGCGCACTCCTTCAGATGCCGAATGGACAGACATGTTGCTGGCTTGGAAAGTCGTTGCTGCAACTTGGAGCAACGCCATCGTTCTAGCCAAGGACGGAGTGGCAGTTGGAATTTGTGGTGGTCAACCAAACCGTGTCGATGCGGCACGAATCGCAATTGCTCGAGCAGGCGAGCGCGCAGCTGGTGCTGTCGCTGCTAGCGATGCGTTCTTCCCATTCCGTGACACCATCGACGAGTTGGCTCGTGCCGGGGTAACGGCAGTGGTGCAACCTGGCGGAAGCAAGCGCGATGATGAATCCACACAGGCTGCTGACGAACGTGGCATGGCGATGATTCACACCGGCATGCGACATTTCCGACACTGACACACAATCTGACTGCCACGGCAGCGCCGTGACATCGTCGTAGACTGACGCAGTGGCGCGTATCGCAGACCTTCTTGCAGCAGGTTGTACCTTCTCCTTCGAGTTCTCGCCCCCCAAGACTGTGCAAGCGCAGATCTCACTTGGCCACACGATCGCTGAGCTGGCCCCGTTGGCACCGTCTTTTGTGTCGGTCACATACGGCGCCGGAGGCACTACCCGTGAATTCACTCGCGATGTGGTGCTGTGGGTGCGCAAGGAAACCACCATTCCGCCGATGGCGCACCTCACCTGTGTCGGTCATTCACGCGCCGAGATCGAAGAGATCATCTCGACGTACGTGAGTGCAGGGGTAGAGAACGTCCTGGCACTGGCCGGTGACCCGCCGAAAGACGCAGCAGATGCCCGACCAAGCGATTACACGTACGCGACAGACCTCATAGAGCATGCGCGTTCGATTGCACCCATGTCCATTGGTGTCGCTGCGCATCCTGAGGGGCATCCACGATCTCCAGACTTGGCAACTGATAGGCGACACCTCGCCACGAAGTTGATGCAAGCAGATTTTGCTGTCACTCAGTTCTTCTTCGACATCGAACACTATGTGTCATTGGTGAACGATCTTGCAGATCTCGGTGTGAACAAACCCATCTTGCCGGGCATCATGCCAGTGACGAATCTCGCCCAGGTCGAGCGCATGGCGCAGTTGTCCGGCGCAGCGTTCCCCAACTGGTTACGCGAGCGTTTGGAGAAAGGTGCGACACCTGAAGAGGTGCGCACAATCGGAGTCGAGGCCGCCACTGAGTTGTGCGCGGCACTTCTCGAAGCTGGCGCACCCGGACTTCACTTCTACACACTGAACAAGTCCACTGCGACTCGGGAGATATACGCCCAACTCGGGCTGCCCGTCGGCTAGCAACATCGTGAGCACCATCATCACCACCACCGAAGGCACGCCAGCGTGGGGCACACGTCGTGGACCAGTCGTGCCATACATTCCGGGCCTCGACGGTCTGCGCGCCGTCGCGGTCATCGCCGTCATCATGTACCACGCCAATCACTCGTGGCTTGGTGGTGGTTTCATTGGCGTCGAGGTTTTCTTCGTCATCTCTGGTTATCTCATCACGCTGCTTCTCATCGCGGAACGTGAGCGCACCGGTGGTGTAGTGCTTGGCGATTTCTGGTGGCGTCGCGCACGACGTTTGCTGCCCGCATTGTGGACATTGCTGGTCGGGATATCCGTGTACTGCGCTTTCTTTGATTCCGACCGACTTGGAATGTTGCGCGGAGACGTCATAGGTGCATTCACCTATGTCACCAACTGGTTCCAAGTGTGGACGGGGTCGTCCTATTCAGATGCGTTTGCGTTCGCGCCACTTCGCCATCTGTGGTCGCTAGCTGTCGAAGAACAGTTCTACATCGTGTGGCCATTCGTCATGTACATGCTTCTTCGCCGTGTTCGCCATCGCTCATTGCCGACACTTGGTCTGTGGTTTTTCACCATTGCCGTGGCGCTGACGGTGTTCTCGGTGCTCATGTATCGACCCGGAACTATCGGCACCATCGCTCAAACTCCCGAGCAGTACTTCACTTTGTTCGGTCGCGACGTACTTCGAGTCGACTTCCTGTATCTCAGCACTGTGAGCCGTGCAAGTGGCCTGTTGCTCGGTGCATCGCTCGCATGTGTGTGGCGGCCGTGGAAATTGATCGGTGGGAGAGTGGCTTACGCTGCTGCGCCGCTTGACATGCTCGGCGTTGTTTCTCTTGGTGCGCTCGCGTGGATGGCATGGACATTCCGTGAAGTGGTTGTCACCGAGGACAATGGGCGCCAGGGATATGACCTGTTGTTCCAGGGAGGTTTTTTCCTCATTGGTGTGGCCTCAGTCATCACGATTGTCGCCGTCACCCATCCGAGGTCAAATCTCGGGCGGTGGATCATTGGCAACCCACTTTTCGTGTGGATCGGAGTTCGTTCCTACGGCCTCTACCTGTACCACTGGCCGGTCTTTCAGGCGTATCGAAAGATTGCCGGCAAGCCACTTACTACGTCGCAGTTCGTGTGGCTGATGGCAGTCACATTCGTGATCACCGAGTTGTCGTATCGATTCATCGAAGTTCCCATTCGCCGTGGCGCTTTCCTGAAGAACATCAGGTCACGGCCTGAACTTCGCCAACGTCTCACCATCGGCATTGTTGCCACGAGTTTGTTACCCATTTTCGCGGTTGCTTCGCTCGCCACAGCAGATGTGAAACAGGACGACATCACCGCGACATTGAATGAGAACGAGGATGCGGTGACCAATGTTCTTGCGTCGACGACCTCGGTTCCCACACAGTCAACTGATGTCACCACGCCGAGTGTGAACCCGTCCACGAAGATCGACGTGCTTGCTGTGGGCGATTCGGTCATGCTTGGTGCTGCCAATCTGCTTCGCGCAAAAGGTGTGACCGTTGATGCGCAGAAAAACCGACAATTCCGTGAGTCACTTCAGATATTCAACTATCTGAAGTCAACGGGTGAGTTGGGTGACAATGTCGTCATTCACCTCGGAACGAATGGTCCGATGAGCGAGGCAAGTGTCACATCGGCAATGAAGCCACTCGCAGATGTCCGCCGTGTGGTGGTGTTGACCAATCGTATTCCGGGTTCGGGTTGGGAAAAGAAGAACAACGCCCTCATCAATGCGCTACTAGCGACCTATCCGAATGTTCAGATTCTTGACTGGTTCACTCTCACCGCAGATCGCAAGGGATTGTTCGCCGCTGATGGCGTGCATCTCAGTGATGCCGGTCGCGATTTCTACATCACCCAGATTCTCGGCGCATTAGGTCGCTAACGGCACTCTGCGCCTACTCTGTAGGCCATGACGAACCCAGTACGAGTGACGGTCACCGGCGCTGCCGGCCAGATCGGATATGCCATTTTGTTCCGAATCGCATCGGGAGCCGTTTTCGGCCCGTCGACCCCAGTTCTTCTGCAACTGCTTGAGGTGACGCCCGCTCTCGGTGCTCTCGAAGGCGTGCGAATGGAACTCGACGATTGTGCGTTCCCGTTGCTCACCGACGTGGTGTGCACGGACAAGGCCGACGTTGCCTTTGGTGACGCCGATGCCGCATTCCTCGTTGGTGCCATGCCGCGCAAGGATGGCATGGAGCGCTCTGACCTGTTGTCAGCCAATGGCGGAATCTTCAAGCCTCAAGGACAGGCCATTGCGGGCAATGCGAAGAAGAACATCAAGGTTCTCGTTGTCGGCAACCCAGCAAACACCAACGCGCTGATTGCGATGAACAACGCAAAGGGCATCGACCCGCGGCAATTCACTGCGATGACTCGCCTTGATCACAACCGCGCGGTGTCTCAGCTTGCACAGCGTGTCGGCAAGCCAGTTACGTCAATCAAGAAGATGACCATCTGGGGTAACCACTCGACGACGCAGTACCCAGATCTTTTCCACTGCGAAGTTGACGGCAAGAATGCCGCACAGTTGGTGAATGATCAAGCATGGCTTGACGGTGAGTTCATTCCCACGGTTGCCAAGCGCGGTGCAGCCATCATCAAGGCCCGCGGATCATCGTCGGCTGCTTCTGCAGCTAATGCCGCAATTGACCACATGCGTGACTGGGCCCAGGGCACGGCAGCAGGTGACTGGGTGTCGATGGCAGTGCCGTCAGACGGCAGCTACGGCGTTCCCGAGGGCCTCATCTCGTCGTTCCCATGTGTCTGCAAGAACGGTGACTACAGCATCGTGCAGGGCCTTGATATCGACGCCTACAGCCGCGGCAAGATCGATGCGTCGGTGGCAGAGCTGGAAGAAGAGCGCACCGCAGTGCGCGACCTCGGCCTGATCTGAGACTTGCGGAAGCCGCACCCGCTCCGCAGTAGTAAAACCGCTAGCCGTAGGTCGTCTCTGAACGCACCGACTCAAACACCGAGTCGAGAGCCGCAAACAACGCTTCAGCGCCGATGAGTTTTTGCACGTCGCCGTGAATGCGAATCGACCCGTTGATGAACATGTCTTGAGCGTTCACCTCGCCGGTGGCAACTGACACTGCGACGGACCATGACTGCTCCATGCGCACGTCTTCGTCGCGCGCAGCACCCGCACCAAACGCGGCCTCGCCATCACGCACCACGAAGTGATACGTGACGTCACCTTCCGGTCCGTCAGTCACCACTTGTGTGACTGCGATGGAGTGGTTTTTGGCGAGGTCCGCGAGTGTTGCGTTTTGTGAGACGGCACCAGTGAGCGCATCGATCCAATCGAGGCTCAGGTACCGCATCAGATCATGCCGCTGCGAACGATGTCGCCTTGCGGCTTGACCGAATGATCGAACCAATCAACACCACTGCGGCGACAATCGCGATGGAGATTCGAGCTCCGTCGTTGTCGGCAGTCGAGATGATTGCAGGAAGGATCAACAACGAGACGAGGTTCATCACCTTGATGAGCGGGTTGAGCGCTGGGCCGGCGGTGTCCTTGAATGGGTCACCGACAGTGTCACCAATGACCGCTGCCTTGTGAGCTTCTGAACCTTTGCCACCGTGGTGACCATCTTCGATGTACTTCTTCGCGTTGTCCCACGCACCGCCAGCGTTGCTGAGGTAGTTGGCCATCAACTGACCGGTGAGGATGACGGCCGCGAGGAATGCGCCGAGCGCCTTCCAGTCAATACCGAAGCCGATGATCACTGGTGTCAGAACGGCAAGCAATGCAGGTGTTGTGAGCTCGCGCAACGAAGCTGCGGTGCAGATGTCAATGACAGGTGCATAGTCAGGCTTCTTCGTTCCTGCCATGATGCCGCCGTCCTTGAACTGCTTGCGCACTTCTTGCACGACAACTCCGGCCGTACGACCGACCGCGCGAATGGCGAGTGCTGAGAAGAGGAACGGTACTGCGCCGCCGATGAGGAGGCCGATGAAGACCTGCGGCTCAGCAACGTTGACTGCCAACTCAGGCGCTTTGAACACACCGTCGGCGAGGTTCTTGGCGACAACACCAAGTTCCGCACCGGCGATTTCGATGAACGATGCGAACAAGGCGACCGCTGCGATCACAGCAGAACCAATTGCGAAGCCCTTGGTGACTGCCTTTGTGGTGTTGCCCACGGCGTCGAGACTCACCATGATGCGCTCTGGTTCACCGTGGAACTCACCACTCATTTCTGCAATACCTGCGGCGTTGTCCGACACTGGGCCGAACGTGTCTTCCGACACGATGACACCGGTGGTGGCGAGCATGCCCATGCCGCAGAGTGCGACGAGGTACAGCGAGAAGGTGAGGTTTCCGCCGCCCAGTGCAAGCGCAACACCAATGGCAATTGCGATTGCGACGACTGCGTAGACAGAGCTCTCAAGGCCAGCAGATGTTCCCGATAACACGACAGTTGCCGGACCTGTTTCTGACGACTCAGCGATTTCCTTCACAGGAGAGAAGTGGGTCGCGGTGTAGTACTCGGTGAGTCGGCTGACCAACTGTGCGAGTACGAGACCAACTGCAACGGCACCAAACACGCGCCAACCAGCTCCGCCAAGTGGCATGACGCCTTCGCCTTCAACGCCCTTGTCATTGCCGACGTAGAACAGCGACAGAAGCAGTGTGCCGATGAGAGTGAGTGAACCAGCAACCAAGAAGCCCTTGTTGATGGGCTTCAACGCGTTGGTTTCGTCTTCTTTTGCCTTTACGGCGAACACGCCTGCGATCGAGGCGATAACGCCAATGGCGCGAGCGGCGAGCGGGAACACAAGGCCGAGAGCCGGGTTCAAGCCAATCGAGTTGAACGCGGCAACACCGAGGATGATCGATGCGACGAGGGTGACCTCGTAACTCTCGAACAAGTCAGCGGCCATACCTGCACAGTCACCCACGTTGTCGCCGACGTTGTCAGCAATGGTGGCGGGGTTGCGCGGGTCGTCTTCTGGAATTCCTGCTTCAACTTTTCCGACGAGGTCGGCGCCAACGTCAGCAGCCTTCGTGAAAATGCCACCACCGACGCGGAGGAACAGAGCCAAGAGCGATCCGCCGAAACCGAAGCCGACGAGAATGACGCTCGAGGTGTTCTGGAAAATCATGATGATGCCCGTTGCACCGAGCAGACCGAGGCCGACTGTGAACATGCCAGCAACACCACCGGTGCGGAACGCCACGTCAAGTGCACGAGGCATCGAGTTGGTGAGCGCCGCTGCAGCGGTGCGCACGTTGCCGCGCGTCGCCAGTGTCATTCCGATGTACCCAGTGAGACCTGATGCCACACAACCGAGCAAGAAGGCGACTGTTCGCCAGATTCCTGCCTGCGTGAAGCTCAACACCTCTTCGCCACTCTTCTTCGCGATCGCAGTCGACGTGACGAACACGATGACTGCGAGCGGAACGAGAATCACGGAGATGGTGCGGAACTGGCGCTTGAGATACGCCCAAGCACCCTCTTGAATCGCCGCAGCGATTTCCTTCATCTTCGGGGTGCCGTCGTCGGCAGCCATGACAGAGCGGACCAAGTAGAAACCGACGGCGAGCGCAAGCACAGCGGCCGCTGCCGAAAGGAAGAGGACCGTCCACTCACCACCTTTCAGCGTGAACTCCTGGTAGCCACCTTCAGCAGCAATTATCTGAAACACCGTATTTGTCTCCCGGCGGTATCGGGGGCGCGCCATGTTTCGGCGTCCCGCCTTGTTGAACGTTGAAACCCTAGTGAAATTGGCCACCGAACAGCGAAATAGGGGGGACGATGGCAGGGAGCCGCCAAACAGGCGAGACAATAAGAGCGGTGTCTTCTGCAGGGCCGGCCTCCGGTGCTGTTGAAGGGACCTCGGAAGTTGCATTCCAATCCGGTGTCGGGAGTACCGTCAGTCGGGCTCGACAGTGAGCCGTCCGGCGGTCGCCTAGAACCGGACATGCATCGAACCGGAAGTACGTAGGAGAAGGAGACGCACATGGCACAGGTCATTGCAAGCCGGCGGGGACCAGTCACGGGAACCGCAAAGGCCAAGCCACGTCGGCCGTTCCTCCTCGATCTGTATTCGACTGCGGTCGGCAAGAAGTACGTCATGGCCATCACTGGCATCGCGATGATGGGTTTTGTTCTGTTTCACATGATCGGAAACCTGAAGATGTTCCTAGGGGCATCTGACCTCAACCACTACGCGCACTTTCTCGAGAAGTTGCTCTACCCACTCGCTCCGGAAAAGACAGTTCTCTGGATTCTTCGCGCAGGACTCATTGGCATGCTCATCTTGCACTTGCACGCCGCCTATTCACTGACAGTGATGAACCGCACGGCACGTCCGGTGAAATACCAGAGCGCTCGTGACTACCAAATCGCGAACTTCGCCAGCCGCACGATGCGTTGGAGCGGTGTCATCGTGTTGGCCTTCATCGTGTGGCATCTGCTCGACCTCACATTTGGTGTGGTGAATTCACAGACGAACGCGTTCTACATGGAGGGTGACGAGCGTTTGAAGGATGTCTACAACGCAGTCATCTATTCATTCGAGCGACCTGTTGTCGCGGTGTTCTACATCGTCGCCAACGTGTTGCTCGGAATTCACTTGTTTCACGGAGCATGGAGCATCTTCCAGTCTCTTGGCTGGAACAACCCGCGCTTCAACAAGTGGCGCAATGCATTCGCAACAGGTTTCGCGGCCATCGTTGTGATCGGGAACGTCACGTTCCCAGTCGCAGTCATGGCTGGAATTCTCGAAAAAGCGACCTACTGAGACGACGGACGGAGATAGTCATGAGCCTCGCCCAGCAACTGCTCGCACAAAACACAGTGCGACTCGACAGCAAGATTCCGGATGCACCGGTGGCCGACATGTGGGACACCTACAAGTCCGACATGAAGCTGGTGAACCCCAATAACAAGCGCAAGTTCAAGGTCATCGTTGTGGGCACCGGCCTCGCCGGGGCATCAGCAGCAGCGACACTCGCAGAGCTTGGTTACCAAGTCGACGCGTTCACCTTCCACGACTCACCGCGTCGTGCGCACTCGATTGCTGCTCAAGGTGGCATCAATGCAGCGAAGAATTATCAAGGGGACGGCGACAGTGTGCATCGTTTGTTCTACGACACCGTCAAAGGCGGTGACTTCCGTGCCCGCGAAGCCAACGTGCATCGCCTCGCACAGGTGAGCGTGAACATCATCGACCAGATGGTCGCCCAAGGTGTTCCGTTTGCGCGTGAATATGGCGGACTTCTTGACAACCGTTCATTCGG
>Ga0194130_10000457_pt1 | contig 78053 bp, 58 predicted proteins | sample TA2KigsurfametaG_FD_160084 | JGI IMG/M metagenome (GOLD analysis project Ga0194130, IMG submission 160084) | Freshwater microbial communities from Lake Tanganyika, Tanzania - TA2015050 Kigoma 12 surface | ecosystem: Environmental > Aquatic > Freshwater > Lake | place: Tanzania: Lake Tanganyika... | reverse complement strand
GCCAGCGGTTCAACGACCCGGGGGTGTTCTGCGAACGGGCGTTCAACACGTTTTTCCCGATCTACGAATGAAGGACCACCGCGCGCCCCGCCGCGGGCGCCGGCGCCGGTTGCCTGCCGGACGAGCGGTGACGATGATGACCGCGAGTGGGATCGCCAGCGCGTGGCAGCGGGCCGCTCCGACCGTGATGTCGTCCTGGGGGCTCGTGCCATGTGCCACGTCTCGAATCGATCCGCGGCCGTATGTGCCGCACTCGTCGTCTCATTGGCCACCTTCTGGGCACGTGCTGACGAGCGCGTCGTGATGAGCTATCCACGGTTCACGCCCGAGCCGCCGCATCGGATCACGTCGGTCGACCAAGGGCGCGGCGAGGCGGTCGTCGAGCCGCTGCAGTTGGCCGACGGACCGGGGTTTCTCGCCGTGACCGAGGGGCCGGCGCTGCTGTTCATGGCCGCTGCGGGCGGTGACGGCCTCGACCATGCCGTGCGCGTCGAGGTGGCCGAGGTGCTCGACGGCGGGCGGGCGCGGGTCACGTTTCCCCGTGCTGCCTCCGAATGGGTCGCCACAGGCCCCGCGCTGCTCGGCCGGCCGTTCGCCGGCGACCTCACGGCAGGGGGCCCCGCTGCGGTGCCCACGAAGGTGATTCGCGCGCTGCCCGACGTGGTGAAGCGAGCGGCGGAAAATGGGCCGCGGAATCCGGCGGCCGATCGCGCCGGTGCTGCCGCGAGGGCGCGGCGGTCGATGAACAACCTCAAGATGATCTGCCTGGCGTTCCACAACTATGCCGATGCATACCGAGCGTTTCCCCCGGCGGTCGTCTTCGGCCCCGACGGCAAGCCGTGGCACTCGTGGCGCGTCCTGCTGCTGCCCTACCTGGAGCAGGAGAATCTCTACCGGCAATACGACTTCTCGTCGCCGTGGGATTCAACGACCAACATCAAGCTCGCGGCGAAGATCATCGACGTCTACCGCGACCCGTCGCGGAAGGCCGACGATCCGGCGACAGGCTATGCCGCACTCGTCGGCGCCGACGCGCTCTTCTCGCCCGACGGCGTGCGGATGACGTCGAAAGACGATTTCCCCGGCTGCCTCTCGCGCGGCCGCCAGCGGTTTTTCCAGGACGTGACCGACGGCACGAGCAATACGATCGCGTTTGCCACCGTGCCGGCGGAGCGGTCGATCCCGTGGACGAAGCCGGAAGACATCGTCTTCGCCGACGCGTTTCCCGGCATCGGCAGGCCGGCCGGCTTGGGCGCGATCGACACCGGAGCGGTCCGCGCGGCCCTGGCGGCATTCGCCGACGGCTCGGTGCACGTGCTCGCGGCCGACAAGGACCCGGCCGAGCTGAGGAAGCTGATCACGCGGGCAGGTGGCGAGGTCGTGGAATATGACCAGATCGACGAGCGGGCGGCGCAGGTCGTGAATCCGTCGGGGCCGCCGCTGGTGAAGATCGTCGTCGGCGACGACGGCGCCTACCGGCTCGAGGTGGAGTGAGGGGCTCGAGGTCATCCACTCCCCCACTCCCCCACTGTCAGTCGCCGTCACCGTGCCGTCCGATCGGTCGCGCGGCGAGCTCGGCATGGCGGGCATGCCAGTCGGGCATGTGCGCCGTGAGGAGCGATTTGAAACGCTGGTTGTGAGATGGCTCGATGAGGTGCGCCATCTCGTGGACGACGACGTATTCCAGCAGCTCCGGCCGACGTTTTGCCAGCTCGGAGTTGAAGCGGAGCCGCCTCGTGCGCGGCGTGCAGCTTCCCCACCGCGTCGCCATGCGTCGCACGCTCCACGCGGCCACTTCCACCCCGAGCGGTCCCTGCCAGGCGGCGACCAGCGGGCCGATCGCCCGAGCCGCCTCGGCACGGTACCAGGCCGCGACTGCCCGGGCGCGGCTGGGGAGGTCGGCCGCTGCGGGCACCGTGAGCACCAGCCGACCGCCGTCGAGAGCGACGCTGACCCGGCGGCGACCGGCGACACCGCCTGCGGTGGCCAGGCCGACCACGGCCAGGGGGTAGTCGCGGCCCCACACCGGATGGACCTCGCCGTCGAGATACTCGACGCGCGGCGGTGCGGGAAGCGCGCGGACGCGTGCCTGGTGCACCCGGATCCAGTCGGCCTTGGACGTGGCAAACGCGACCAGCTCGCGGCGTGGCACCCACGGGGGCGCCGACAGGACGACGCGCCCGTCCGGGGGGAGCACGACCAGCCGCAGCCGCCGCATCCGCCGCCTGACGATGGCGATCTCGATGCCGTCGACCGCGATCACGGCGGCGGCACGGCGAGGGGGCATCGGGCGCATTCCCATCCGTCGGGGAGGCCGGCCGTTCGCCACGCCGGTCACTTCGTACACACGGGTATGAGCCGCAGCGGCCGGATACTTCGAGACCAGTCGACACGAGCTGAAACGGCGGCGAGAGTCGAGGTCGATTCCTTACGACAGAAGTTCGTCGATCTTCGCTATCAACGGAGGAAGATCGATCAAGACCGCATCCCACAAGACGCGATGGTCCACGATGTCGTAACCATGAGCGAGGTGATCCCGGGTTCCAGCGATTTCCCTCCAGGGAATGTCACGGTGCATCGCGGTGATCTCAACCGGCAAGCGTTTGACACCTTCGCCGATGATTTCGATGAATCGCTCGAGCGCTGCTGTCGCCTTCCAGTCGGCAAGCAGCGATTCGAGCGAGTGGCCGGCACAGAGTGCACGCGCCTTTTCGGCAGCGTCGCGAATCTGATGCAACGTCATGCGAGGGTCGCGGCGGGTCATGGCTCCTCGTAGATCGTCACGGCCTCGCGGCGAACGACAGGCTCGAGGTGGGGGTCGAGTTGCGAGCAGAAGTCCACCTTGCGACCGAGGATTGCGGCGAGCTCGTCACCATAGCCGAAGAATCTGAATCCGATGCCGCGAGTCGCGCCGGGCTTGAAGTCAGCGAGCACGTCGATGTCGCTCGTTGCCGGGTTGAAGTCGTCGCGCACCGCGGACCCGAAGACACTCAGCCGGGCGATGCCTTTCTCCCGGCAGAATTCGGCCACGCGCTCGCGATCGAAGCGGATCGGCAACTGCGAGACATCGGTCACCATCGTCTGCCCTCCTCCGACGTCGAGTCTACGTCGCTCTCGTACCCGGGTCCCTGCCGGCAATCGCCGCGAGTGATCGCCCGGCCCTACTCGTGCGCGCCGTCGATCGACGCGTCGCCGGTGGCGTCGAACTCGACGCGGAGGACCATCGGATGGCAGCAGACCGGGCAGTCCTCGACGTATTCCTGCCGCTCCCCCTCGGTCGGATCGAGCGGGACGACGATCTCCTCGCCGCAGGAATCGCAGACGTAGGTCGCCTCGGCGGCCAGCGACCGGCGGCGCGGACGGCGACGGCGCATCGGCATCGGTGGAGCCCCGCGGGGGGATGATTTCCCTGGAAACGAAAACATGATATCATTTCCGTGGAAAGGAACCACCCCATGACCCCCTCCGCCCGCTCCCGCCCCGCCGCCGGCCGGCAGGCGGCCCGCCGCGGCGCCGCCGCCCCGCGCCGCGAGGCGGTGCTCACCAAGGCGTTTCTCCGGGCCGGGGAGCGCCTCGAGGTGCCGCGGGCGGTGCTCGCCCGGGTCGTCGGACGCAGCCAGCCGACGCTGTCGCGGATGTATGCCGGCGGCTACGAGCTCGAAGAGGGGACGAAGGAGTGGGAGTTGGCCCTGCTCTTCGTCCGCCTCTACCGGTCGCTCGATTCGATCGTCGGTACCGACGAGGCGGCGCGGGCCTGGCTCACGGGGAGCCATCCGGCCCTCGGCGGGATTCCGCTCGACCTCGTGCAGACGACGGAGGGACTGGTCCGTGTCGTCCACTACCTGGACGCCCACCGCGCTGTCGTCTGAACGACGGCCGTTCGCGGGGGCATTGGTCCGCATGATCGAATCGCAGCGCTTCGCCTCGACGATGAAGCTCGTCGACGGCGCTGCCGAGCAGGCGCTGCTCGAGGAGCTCGTCGAGGAGGCGAAGCCGCCGCGGCCGGCGGGGGCCGAGAAGCTCCATTACCTGCTGGCGACGCCGTTCCGCTATCCGCCGTCACCCCACGGATCGCGGTTTCGCGGACCGTCCGACCCCGGCGTGTTTTACGGAGCCGGCGAGGTGCGCACCAGTTGCGCCGAAGTCGGCTACTGGCGGTGGCGGTTCCTCACCGACGCGCCGGCGCTGTCGCGTGTCGACCCGGTGGCGATGACGGCGTTTCGCGTGCAGGTGGCGACGCACGTCGTCGACCTGCGCCGGGCGCCGTTCGACCGCGACGCGGCGGTGTGGGCCCACCGCAGCGACTACGCCGGCACGCAGGCGCTGGCACGCGTCGCCCGCACGGCGGGCGTCGAGGCGCTCCGCTACCGCTCGGTCCGCGATCCCGAAGAGGGCATCTGCGTGGCGCTGCTCACGCCGGCGGCGTTCAAGCGGCGCGTGCCCGACCGCGAGACGCAGGAGTGGTGGCTGGCGGTGCGGCCCGACGGCGTCAGCTGGCGCCGCGGCGAGAACGAGGCTTTCGACTTCTCCGCCGCGGGCTGGCGCTGAACGGTGGGACCGCCGTTGACAGCCGCCGGGGCCCGGGCCATGATGAACACCAGTCCAGTTTCCGGAGGGCCAGGGCATGACGATGGAATCGATCCGTGAATTCATCCGCCGCGAGCCGTTCGAGCCGTTCGTGATCCGTCTTTCGAACGGCGAGGCCCACGAGATCCGCCATCCCGAGTGTGTCGCGATCACGAAGTCGAAGGTGATCGTGACCTATCCGGAGGAGGATCGCGTCATCCACGCGGCGCTGATCCACGTCAACGCGATCGAGACGCTCGAGCACGCCTGACGGCCGCCTCTCGACCTGCTGCCGCACGCCCCGCCGCCGCGGAGCCGTCCGGCCCCAAGTTCACTGGGCCGCTCTGAGAGCGTCGACGCCCGCCGACACCGGCCAAGAGCATCGCCACGAGCCAGACGCCGCCGCCCCGGCCTGGCTGCCCCATTCACGGGACCCGCGAGCCCCTCCGCCGTCGCCCTCGCATCGGCCCGTCGCCATGTCGTGCGGGTCGATGCGAGGGCAGAGGCGCGGGGGGCGGCCCCCTCTGCAGAGCCCGAGTTGAGGCTGTCGTCGCGCTCGCCTTACGACGCTTCCACCCGTCATGCCCGCCCATCAAGCCTTGAGCGTGTCGTCGTGCCGGCCGGTGGCGGGGGGCAGGTCGCCCGCGCGGACGGCGCGGAGGGCGGCCACCGCCCCGGCCTTCTTCTCGGCGTCGTTGTCCTCCCACTCGATGTTGATCGCGCCGGAGTAGCCGGCGCGGTTGAGCTCGACGATCAACTCCTCGACGTTGACCGCGTCGCGCCGGCTGCCGGCGGTGACGAAGTTCCAGCCGAGCAGCTTGCTCCCCATCGGCCGGTGGCCGCCGAGGCGGCCGGCGCGGGTCGTGCCGTCGATCACCTGGACCCCCTTGATGTGGGCCGAATGGATCCAGTCGGCATATTCGCGGACGAACTGGATCGGGCACACCCCCTGCCAGACCATGTGGCTGGGGTCGAGGTTGAAGCCGACCACGTCGCGGCCGTAGCCCGCCTTCTCGAGGAAGCGGACGTAGTCGCCGGCGCTCTCGATGTCGCCCATCGCGCGCTCGCCGGGGTGGCACTCGAGATCGAACGTCACGCCGTACTTCCGGCAGGCGTCGAACACCGGGGCGAAGCGCTCGACGAGCAGCTCGAGGCTGACCTCGAGGACCTCGGGGATCGGGCACCCGCCGATCGACTTCGGCCGCGGCGGGAACTCGAACCAGTGGCTCCAGCAGTGCGCCGGCGAGCCGACGAAGCCGGGCACGGCGACGTGCCGGTCCTGGAGCTTACCGAGATGGTGGGCGAGGCGGACGGCCCGGATCAGGTCGGTGCGCGCCTTGTCGTGGATCGCCTTGCCGACCTCGTCGGGCACGAAGTAGGGATCGGTCCGCGGCGGCTGGTTGCCCTTCTTCCGCCAAGCGACGTAGGCCTCGACGGCGTCGCCACCGATGAATTGCAACGTCTTGGCGGAGGGCTCGTCGCCCAGCGCCTGCCCCTGGAGGTGCGTGGCGACGGAAAACACCTCGAGGCCGCGCGACCGCGCCTTCTCGACCCGGCTCTTGGCATAGGCGGCGGCGCCGGAGTCGGTGTCGCACTGGGCGAGGTCGAGCTCCCACGACGCCTCCTCCCAGCCGTCGAACCCGGCCTGGGCGATGAAGTCGAGCCACGCATCCTCGGGGATGTCACCGAACTGGCCGCGCACCAGGCCGATCTGGTGGTGCGAGCCCTTGCCGCTGCGGTGTGCCTTCGTCTGGTGGAAGCCCATGGTGTCCTCTCGGGTGTGAGTCGGCCGTCGTGGACGACTCGCTGCCGATCGCCTCCGCGCGTCGGCACCAATGTGGGCCGGCGCGGTTCACCGTCGCCTGCACCGCCGGCACGGTCCCGACCCACCGACAGCGGCGGTCGGGAAATCGTCGGGAAGGTAGTGTGGCCGGTGCCGCGGTTCTGTTCCAGGTCCCCCCCTCATCCGCAAGGGAGCCGGACATGCGGGGGCTTTCCAGCCGTTTTTTTTGTGCTGTAATTATCCGGCGGTGGCTGGGTGGCCGTCACGGCTGATCGCTGCGACCGCCATCCTCGGCGCCCCACGCCTGCCGGCGGATCGGCGGTTGCCGCCGGTCGCGTCAGTTCAACTTCACGTTTTCTCAGGGGGAATCTTCTCGTCATGGCAGCCAGCAGTCGAATCAGCGTCGTCACCGGAGCCGGCGGGTTCATCGGCGGGCACCTGGTTGCCGCCCTGCGCCGTGCAGGTCGTCCCGTGCGGGCGGTGGACATCAAGCCGATCGACGACTGGTATCAGGTGTTTCCCGACGTCGAAAACCTGGCTGGTCCGGTGGACGGCGATTGCCGTGATTTTTCGGTCTGCCGGCGCGCCGTGCGCGACGGAGCGGAGGTCTTCCAACTCGCCGCCGACATGGGGGGTATGGGGTTCATCGAAAACAACAAGGCACTCTGCATGCTCAGCGTGCTCACCAACACCCACATGTTGCTGGCCGCGCAGGAAGCCGCGGTACCCCGGTTCTTCTTCAGTTCCTCGGCGTGCGTCTACAACGCCGAGAAGCAGGTCAATCCGGACATCACTGCCTTGAGCGAGCCCGATGCGTATCCAGCGCTCCCCGAGGATGGCTACGGGTGGGAAAAACTGTTCAGCGAACGGATGTGCCGGCACTTCCGCGAGGACTACGGCATCCAGGCCCGTGTCGCTCGGTTCCACAATGTCTACGGACCTCATGGCACGTGGCAGGGGGGGCGTGAGAAGGCTCCGGCGGCGATCTGCCGCAAGGTGATCGCCGCGAAGGCGAGCGGGAAGCACGAGATCGAGATCTGGGGCGACGGCAATCAGACGCGCTCGTTCATGTACATCGACGACTGCGTGCTCGGGATCAGGAGGATCATGGACTCCGACATCTACGAGCCGATCAACCTGGGTTCCAGCGAATTGGTGTCGATCAATCAATTGGTCGACATCGCCGAGACGATCGGCGGGGTGAAACTGAAGCGGCACTACAAACTCGATGCACCGCGCGGGGTCGCCGGTCGCAACAGCGACAACACGAAAATTCGGAAGTATCTCGCCTGGGAGCCGTCGACTTCGCTCCGTGATGGGCTTGCCAAGACCTATGCGTGGATCGAGGGTGAGTTTGGCAAGGAAGTCGAGTCCGGGAACGCCGCTGCGCTCACCGTGAGCTCGTTCAGCCATGGTTCCAAACCGATCCCCGGTGACGGCTACATGGCCGAGTCGCGCCACATGGACACCTGGAAACAGGGGATCCCCGTCGGGTACGGCGGGCGCGGCGGTGAAGCGAAGCCTTCCGTGTCCGGCACCGTGCGAGGATAAGTGTCTCGACGGTCGGCGCCGTTTCGTCCACGATCTGTGCGGTCGGATGACCCTGGGATGATCCCGTGTCGCCGTCCCGTGTCGGTACGGGCGGCTTCGCTTTTTCGATCGCGCTTCAGCCGTCGCAGCCGGCCCCGTTGGAGCCTGAAGATGATCACTTTTTTTGCCCCGGTTCGAACTTTCGTCGGGTTGTTCGACATCCTGCAACGGAACGCGATCGCCAGTTGGAAACGGGCGATTCCAGGGGCCCAGGTGATCATCCTTGACCGCGAGGATGCCGTCGGAGCCGTCTGTGACGAGCTTGGCGTCGAATGGGTGCGCGACATTCCGTACGACGAGCGTTTCGATCGGCCATACGTCGGCGGATTATTTGCCGCGGCAGAGTCGCGGGCCGTCAATGACATCCTTTGCTTCATCAACGGCGACAACATCATGCTTGATATGCTCCAGCCGATCGAGCAGGTCAAGCGGCGATTTCAGCGGTTTTGTCTCGTCGGCGAGCGGTGCAACCTCAAAGTAGAAGAAGTGCTCGACTTTGACGATCCGCGGACTGCCGCGGCCCTCAAGACGCGTATGCAGACCGAGGGCTGGTGGTCGAACGAGCATGCCATCGACTACTTTATCTATACCAAGGGCAGCTTCGGCTGCGTCCCGCGATTCCTCGTGGGAGCTGGCAAAATGGATAACTGGCTGATCCAAAAGGCGGCGTGTACGGGGCTGCCGTTGATCGACTGCGGTCGGAGGGTAATCGACATTCATCAAGAGCACGAAGAACGGTCGTTTTTCGAGACGAAATACACGACAACCAACGTTCTGTCACCGATCCGTGCGGTAAACGACCGTGAGTTTGCCTTGTGCCAGGTTGCTGTCGGGGGGGGCGGACTGTCGAGCATGCTCGCCGCTGACTGGCTGATGACTGCCGATGGTTTTGTCCCCAATCCGCGGTCCGCGCCCTTCGGCACGCGACGCTCGGTGGCGCGCGCGTTCCATCGTGTTCCTGTCGCCAACCGTCTGGCTATCGCCGCCGAATCCGCTTGGTACGGGTTCCGCCGCCAAGCGGGCGGCTTGGTCCGCCGTCTCGGTCTGCGACGCGAGGCCTGACGGTGCCTCTGGCGGTCGCCGCGTCACGACATCACAGGTAATCGTTGACGACGTTCTCGAACAGCTCCTGCCGGCCGCTCGTGCAGGGCGTGGCGTCGCCCTTGTCGAGCATCAGCCGCTCGAGGCTGGCGAAGCTCTCGCTCCCGGCCTCGATCCGCCGGCCGAGATCCCCCGACCAGCTCGCATAGCGCTCGGCGACGAGCCCCGCCAGCCGGCCGTCGGCGCGGATCGCCGCCGCGATCTTCAGCCCGCGCGCGAAGGCGTCCATCCCGCCGATGTGGGCGTGGAACAGGTCGACCGGCTCGAAGCTCTCACGGCGGACCTTGGCGTCGAAGTTGATCCCCCCCGGGGCGAGGCCGCCGTACTTGAGGATCACGTGCATGATCCGCGTCGTCAGGTAGATGTCGGTCGGGAACTGGTCGGTGTCCCAGCCGACGAGCGGATCGCCGGTGTTGGCGTCGATCGAGCCGAGGAAGCCCTGCAGCCCGGCGTATTCCAGCTCGTGCTGCATCTCGTGACCGGCGAGCGTGGCATGGTTGGTCTCGATGTTCATCTTCACGTGCTTGTCGAGACCGTAGGCGCGGAGGAAGTTGATGCACGTCGCGCAGTCGAAGTCGTATTGGTGCTTGGTCGGCTCACGCGGTTTGGGTTCGAAGTAGAACTGCCCGGTGAACCCGATCGCGCGGGCGTGGTCGACCGCCATGTGCATGAACCGGGCGAGGTTGTCGAGCTCGCGCTTCATGTCGGTGTTCCACAGGCTCTGGTAGCCCTCGCGGCCGCCCCAGAAGACGTAGCCCAGGCCCCCCAGCTCGTGCGTGACCTCGATCGCCTTCTTGACCTGGGCGGCGGCGAACGCGAACACCTCGGCGTTGCAGCTGGTGGCGGCGCCGTGCACGTAGCGCGGGTGGGAGAACAGGTTGGCGGTGCCCCAGAGGAGGCGGATCCCCGTGCGCTGCTGGTGCTCGCGGAGGCGGGCGGCGACCCGGTCGAGGTTGCGGTTGCTGTCGGCCAGCGACGCCCCCTCGGGCGCGACGTCGCGGTCGTGGAAGCAGTAGAAGCCGACCCCGAGCTTCTCCATGAACTCGAAACCGACGGCGACCCGGTCGAGGGCGGCGTCGAGGGTGTCGCCTTTGGTCTCCCAGGGGCGGCGCATCGTCGGGGCGCCGAACGGATCGCTTCCCGTGCCGCGGAAGGCGTGCCACCAGGCGACGGCGAAGCGGAGGTGCTCGCGCATCGGCTTGCCCTCGACGAGGGCCGTGGCGTCGTAGTGGCGGAAGGCGAGCGGGTTGCGGCTCGCGGGCCCCTCGTAGCGGATCCGCGCGATCCCTTCGAACGCCTCACGGTGTCCACGTGCCATGATCACCTCGTTGGTTGCCGCGAGGTCCATGGCGTCGCGGCGTTCGGTTCGGTGCGTCGCACCGCGCGCCGCCTGCTCACGCCGATCGGCGCCCGAGCCACCGCCACCAGCCCTTGCCTCTTCCTGCCATGCCGACCTGGTGCCGGCAGCCTGACAGACGGAAACCGTCGAACACGTTGGGCGGCGTGGCAAAGGCGGTGCGGAGGTCGTCGTGCTCCGCAGCGAGATAAAAGCGGTTGAGGCCGTCACCGTAGACGAACGAGTAGCCGCGTCCCGTGAGCAGCGGCTCCCACACGGCGTGGCTCGGATCCTGGCTGCCGGGCACGACGCTCTCGGCGACGATGATCCAAGGCCGGTGATGGTCCAGCGCCATTCCGGCGAATACCTCCTCCTCGGCCCCCTCGACGTCGACCTTGAGGAAATGGATGTCTGGCGGCGCATGGCGGTCGCACAGGGCGTCGACCGTGGTCACGTCCACGTCCCACTCGGCGGTCGGCCGGCGCCCGGCGCGGACGTGGCGGGCGGCGACGATGGCATCCATGGTCGAGCAGCCGCTGTCGACGGTGCCGAACCGCCAGAAGCGCCGCTTCCCCGGCGCGCTGCCGACGAGCACGCAGGCGTTGGTGTCGCGCGGACGGCGGGCGACGAACCGGGCGTGGCGATCGGGAAGCGGCTCGACGTTGATCCCGCGCCAGCCTCGCTCGGCGAAGGCGCGGGTCACCGACAGCGTGTCGGGGTCGTCGGCGCCGACGTCGATCCAGAACCCGCCGTCGACGCCGCGGAGGGCGCGCGACAGCATGACGTCTTCGAAGTTCTGAGCGTACGAGACGAAGGTTGCGGCCATCGGAAGACCTACCAGGATGAAGGCACTGTGCGCGCGCCGGGGCCCCGGTGTAAATGCAGGTTTTCGCCGCCATCAGCCGGGAGGCGCGAACCGGCCGAGCAGGCGCCGGCCGGCGTCGGGAAACCACTCGACGAGACCGGCCAGGAGCGCGGCCTTGGCAGGGACCACCAGTTCCGCCGTTCGCCGATCGCAGGCGGCGAGGATCCGGCCGGCGAGCCAGTCGGGATCGATCGCCTTGACCGCAGCGCCGCCACCCGGGCGGGCGGCAGCGTCCGGAAGACCGCCATCGGCGACGTCGTCTGCGTAGCGGCCCGGCTGGGGATCGGCGGCCGTGGCGGCCGTCGACTCACGGCGGATCGGACCTGGTGAGACGAGGAGCACGTGGGCACCGCGCGGGGCGACCTCGAGCCGCAGGGCATCGACCCAGGCCGCCAGCGCCGCCTTCCCGACGCAGTACGGTCCCATCCAGGGCGTGACCAGCTTTCCGGCCAGGCTCCCCACGAACACGAGGTGCCCCGACGCGGCGGCGACGTCGTCGGCGACGGCCTGCGTGAGCTCGACGGCGGTCAGGAGGTTTGCCTCGACCGCCGCAGCGAGCGCTGCCGGGGGCGTCGTGAGGATCCGCGCCCGCCCGGACCGTCCGACGCAGAAAAACAGGTCGTCGACCCCGTCCCAGTGGCGGAGTGCCTCGCCGACGACGCGCCCCCCTTCGCCGGGCCGCGCGAGATCGGCCGCCACTCCGCGGACGCGCGACGCCGCGCCACCGGCGCGCGGAGCTTCGATCCGCTCGAGGCCGTCGCGCACGCTCCCCGAGGAACGGCCGACGACGAGCACCCGGCAACCGACGGCGAGCAACCGCCGCGCCAGCGCGACACCGAACCCGGTGGTTCCCCCCGCCACGATCACCCGCCGGCCGCGCCACGACGTGCCCATGGGGGGAGTGTAGCGGTCGGTGAACCCGCGCACGGTGTACATTGGCGGCGGTTTTTCCCCCGCCTGCCCTCGGAGCCACCATGACGGCCCCCGCCGCCGCCGCGCCTGGCGCGGCCGATCCCGTCCGTACGAAGGTCGTCGCCACGCTCGGCCCCGCGTCGCGCTCCGACGAGGGGATCCGCGGTCTGATCGACGCCGCGGTGGACGTGTTCCGCCTCAACATGGCGCACGGCACGCCCGACGAGCACGCCGCGGCGCTGGCCGCGATCCGCCGGATCGCCGACGAGGCGGGCCGGCCGATCGGCGTGCTCGTCGATTTGGCCGGCCCGAAGATCCGCCTCGGCGAACTCCCGGGTGGCGCCGTCGAGTGTGCCGAGGGGAGCCTGATCCGCTTCGTAAGCGGCACGAGCAGCACGCGCCCCGACGAATTCGTCACCACCTACCCGCAGCTCGTCGACGAGCTGTCCAAGGGGGATTCGGTGATGCTCGCCGACGGCACGATCAGCCTCCTCGTCGAGGAGCGCAGCGCCGACGCCGCGGTCTGCCGGGTCGTCCAGGGAGGGACGGTGCGCAGCCGCCAGGGGGTCAACCTCCCTGGCGTGCGCCTCTCGGTGGCGGCGCTGTCGCCGGCCGATTGGCAGCATGCCGAGTGGGCGGCGGGCGCGGGGGCGGACTTCGTCAGCCTGTCGTTCGTGCGCACGGCCGTCGAGGTCCGGCTTCTCAAGGAACTGCTCCGGACCCGCGGCTCGGTGGCCCGCGTGATCGCCAAGATCGAAAAGCTCGAGGCCCTCGACGACCTCGAGGCGATCGTCGACGCCGCCGATGGCGTGATGGTGGCGCGGGGCGACCTCGGCGTGGAGATCGACGTCGCGACGATGCCGATGATGCAGAAGCGGATCATCCGCACCTGCCAGCGCTACCAGAAGCCGGTGATCGTCGCCACGCAGATGCTCGACAGCATGCACAAGTCGCGGCGGCCGACGCGGGCCGAGGCGACCGACGTCGCCAACGCGATCCTCGATGGCGCCGATGCCTGCATGCTCTCGGGCGAGACCGCGATCGGCGACCACCCGCACCTCGCCGTGAAGATGATGCGGCGCATCGCGCGGGCGACCGAGGAGCTGTACCTCGACGACCGGAAGCGCGTGATCGAGCAGGGGCTGGCCGCGGTGCCGGGGGTGATCGGCGAGATCGTGCCCCCTCCCGAGAAACTCGTCGATGGGCTCCACCCGATCACGCAGGCGGTGGTTGACGGCGCCGGGCGGATCGCCGCGCAGCTGGGCGCCCGCCTGGTGGTCGTGGCCACTCGCACCGGACTGTCGGCGCTGGCGCGCTCGAAGCGCCGGGGCGGCGTGCCCACGCTCGGCGTCAGCGACAACCTGGCGAGCCTCCGCCAGATGGCGCTGTACTGGGGGGTGACGCCGCTGGCCATCGAGGGGGACGACGTCGGCGCGATCGTTTCCCAGGTCACCGCCTGGGGGCGGGCCGCGGGCCGGCTCTCCCCCGGCGATCGGATCGTGCTGGTCAGCAGCAGCGGCTTCGCCCGGAGCGGCCACGACATGGCCGTCGTCCACGAGGTCTGACGGGGCCGAGCGGACGTCGGCCCGCCGGCCCGTACCGGTTCACCGTCGTGATCGGTTCGCGGACGTCGCCGGGGACGGTATCGTTGGGGCCTGCGGACCGGAACCGGCCGGCGTGTGATCGCCGACCTGCCGGCAGCCTGACGACGAGGAGGACGACGTGGCGGCGAAGACGAAGTGCGTGCTGGCCTACTCCGGGGGGCTCGACACCTCGGTGATCCTCGGCTGGCTGATCGAGCGCGGCTACGACGTCGTCGCGGTGTACGTCGACCTCGGCCAGCCCTGCGAGGACCGCGACGCGATCCTCGACAAGGCGCGCCGCTGCGGCGCGGTCAAGGCCGAGGCCGTCGACGTCCGCGAGGAACTGTGCCGCGACTTCGCCTTTCCCGTGCTCCAGTGGCAGGCGCGGTACGAGGGCACCTACCTGCTCGGCACCTCGATCGCCCGGCCGCTGATCGCCAAGGAGTGTGTCGCCATCGCCCATCGCGAGGGGGCGACCGTCTTCGCCCACGGGGCGACCGGCAAGGGCAACGACCAGTGCCGCTTCCAACTCGCCGCCGAGGCGCTCGATCCGGCGATCAAGGTCCTGGCGCCGTGGCGGATCCGGGAATTCCGCGATCTGTTCCCCGGGCGCACCGAGCTGATCGAGTTCTGCGAGGCGCGGGGGATCCCCGTCAAGGCGTCGAAGGGAAAGCCCTATTCGTCGGACGAGAACTGCCTCCACACCAGCTACGAAGCCGGCTTGCTCGAGGAGCTCTCCACCGACGGCTACGCGCTGGTCGACTTCGGGATGACGGTCGCACCGCAGCACGCCCCCGAGACCCCGGAGACGGTTCGGATCGACTTCACCGCGGGCGTGCCCGTGGCGGTCAACGGGCGGTCGCTGGCCCCCCACGAGATCGTCCTCGAGCTCAACCGCATCGGCGGCCGCAACGGCGTCGGCCGGATCGACGTTCTCGAGAACCGGCTCGTCGGCATGAAGAGCCGCGGTGTCTACGAGGCGCCGGGGATGACGCTGCTTTACGAGGCGCATCGGCTCGTGGAGCAGATGACGCTCGACCGCGACCTCGTCCACCTCCGCGACCGGCTGTCCCCCGAGATCGCCGAGATGGTGTATTACGGATTTTGGTACGCGCCGAAGATGGACGCCCTGTTGGCGTTCATCCGCGAAGCGCAGCGTCCGGTGACCGGCAGCATCGAGCTGGCCCTGTACAAGGGCAACGTCCTGGTGAAGAGCCGGACGAGCCCCGTGAGCCTGTACGACGCCGCGATCGCGTCGATGGAGGGGGGCGGCTCCTACGACCAGACCGACGCCGAGGGCTTCCTCCGGATCCTCGGCCTGCCCGGCCGGGTGCAGGGCCGCGTGCGGCCGCGCTCGTGCGATTGAGATCCACCCGGGGCGTGGGCGCCCACTGGCCTCCTGGGAAGGCCTTGCAGTCAGTGGCGAGTGCCCGCTTGGCCGTGGTCATCGTCAGCCTCCGCTGGGCGGCACGCCAGCCGGCCTGCTGGCTCGCCGCGGCCGTCGGCTGCGCCGCTCCGCTGGTGCCGGTGCCGTCGCCCTGGACAGGCGGCGTCGCCGCGATCATCGGCGGGGTGGTGGCGTGCGCCGCGGTGGGGACGACCGCCGGCGCGGTCTGGATCGCGGCCCGCGCGGCGTGGCCCGCGATCGCGCTCGTGGGCGGCGCCGCCTTGGCCGGCGATGCCACCTTCGTCGCCGCCTCGCTCGCCGGACTGGCCGCCGCCGTGGCGCTGATCGGGCGACTGCGCCACGATGCCTCGGCCGCCGACGCCACGACGGCGGCGCTGGTGGCGACGGCCCTCGTCGGCGGCCTCGCCGCCGCCGCGGCGGCGGTCGCCGGCGACCCGCGCGTCGGCGGCGTCGTGGCCGTGGGCGCGGCGGGATTGGTGGTGGTGGCGACGCGCCTCGCGGGAGACCGAGGCGGGTGGCTGTTCGATCCCCTGCCGTGGAGCCTGGGCAGGCCTCCCGGGCCCTGCCCCGCGACGACGCGGCTGCGCTCCATGCTCCTTTCAGCAGCGATGGTCTCCGGCTTGGCGACGATGGTCGGGGGGCTGTTTCTCCTGCCGTCGGCGACGGTCGCGGCGCTGGTCGGCGGGACCTGGCTGGTCGCGTTGGCGGCGCCACCGGCGTGTCTCGGCGCCCTCGCCGACGGCGACGACGCGATCCGGCGCTCCGCGCTGGTGGGGCCCTCGACGGCCGTGCGGATCGTGGCCTGGCATACGGCGGTGGTCGTCTGGCCGATGTGCGTGGCGATCGCACTGGCCGCCGGGGATCGCGTGCAGCTCGCCGCGGCGGCGTGGTCGTTGGCGACCGTGACGACGCTGGCGATCGCCCTCGCGCTGACGGCAGTTTGGGGGCGTTGGGGAAATGGCGGCGCCGGGGGGGTGGGAAGGGGCGAGACGGCGCTGGCGCTGGCTCTGGGGCTCGCGGCAGGGATGATGCTGACCGGCCTCAACGCGGTCACCCGCCGGACGATCGCGTCGGCGGCGGCGGGCTCTGGAGTCACGTGGGACGAGGGCCGATCGGCCGCGCGGTATCCGGGGCTTGCGGCGTTCGAACGGTGTTGAGGCTTTCCGCCTCACCTGCGACACTCTCCACCTCGCCGGGACCGCCAAGGCTGCCTGAATCACCGTGAGGGAGGCGGGCGGAACGGAGAACAAGGGATCCTGGCAAGGGTGTGTCGAGAAACACGGTGGCGCCGTTCGATAGTAACAGGAATCACCTCGTCACCCGCGCTGTCCGGGGACGTCTGCGACCGCTTCATCGGCGCTGCCGAAGGAAGTCGGCGTGACGGTCGCCAGGCGCGACGAAGTGCACCGGTGCGGTGTCCGACCAACGTCAACACGGTCTTCGCAGTCCCCAGGAGGAAGCGTCGTGCACGGAACCAGCGTCGCCGGTGAGGTGATGGGCACGGGAAGAGGGACGCGGGCGGTCGGCGTTCACCGGACGCAACGTGGATGGCTGCCGCCCCTCTGCCACGCCGCGAAGGCGATGGTGCTCGCGGCGGGCGTCGCCGGTTGGTCCGCCTTGGCTGCGGCCGGGGCCTTCCCAGCCAGCGAACAGGTGTTCCCGGCGACGACCCGGCTGTGGTGCAGCATGCCGGACGTCCACGGCCTTTCGGCGGCGTTCGACCGCACCGAATACGGCCAATTGACCAAGGATCCGGCGATGAAGCCGTTCGTCGAGAGCCTCCGCGGACAGATCCGCGATGCCGGTTCACAGCGGCTGGCACGGCTCGGGCTTTCGCTCGAGGATCTGGAGACCATCCCCGGTGGCGAATTGGCCTTCGCCGCCATCGAGCCGCAGCCCGGCGTGCTGGCGACCGTTCTCCTCGTCGATACCACCGGTCACGAGGATCAGACCACGGCGATCATCGAGCGCGTCGTCGCCCGGCTCGACGAGCAGAAGGCCACCCGGCTCCCGGCAGTGGCGGTGACCGCGGAGGGGGCGGTGGTCCACGTGTTCCAGCTCGCGGCCGACCCGCGCGACCGCCCCGACCGCCCGCGGAAGGTCGCGATCGTCCAGTTGCCTCACGCCCTGGTGGTCGGTGACCATCCGGCCGTGGTCGCCCAGACCGCCGGCACGTTGGCCGAGGGGCGGGCCGACAACCTCGCCTCGCTTCCCGCCTACCAGGCCGTCGCCGAGCGCTGCGGGTCGAAGGTTGCGGCCGGTTCGGCACCGCTCCGCTGGTTCGTCGATCCACTCGGGTTCGCCAAGGCGTACCAGGGCGCCAACCCGCCGCGCGAGAAGAAAAAGGGCCCGGACTACGTGACGATCCTCGGCCGGCAGGGGTTCGACGCCGTCCGCGGCCTCGGCGGCGTGGCCCTGTTCGACGACGGCCAGTACCAGCTCCGACACCACACCTTGATCTACGCGCCGCCGCTGCCGGGGCGGAAACCCTTCTCCCCCGATCGCTTCAACCTCGCGGCCCGGATGCTCGAGTTTCCCAACGCCGCCTCCGTCGAGCCGCCCGCCTGGGTGCCGCGCGAGGTGGGCAGTTGGATGGCGTTGCAGTGGGACATGCGGGCGGCGTTCCGGTCGGCTGAATCGCTCGTCGACGACGTCGTCGGCGAGAAGGGCGTGTTCGACGACGTCATCGCCTCGCTCAAGGAGGATCCGGACGGGCCGCAGATCGACGTCGAGTCGGAATTGGTCAACTGCCTCGGCCAACGCGTCTCGGTGGTCAGCGACTACGCGACGCCGATCGACACCGACAGCGAGCGGCTCGTGATCGCCATCGAGGCGACCGACGAGGAGAGCGTGCGCAAGGCCGTCGCCAAGAGCATGTCGACCGATCGTGACATGCGGAAAGTGGAGTTCGAGGGACACGTGATCTGGGAACAGATCGATCACACCGACGCGATCCCGCAGCTCGAGATCGAGACCCCGGGGTTGGCCCGTCGGCATGCCGACGACGAAGACGACGATTCGCGCGGCCGCCGCCGTGTCCGCGAGCGCGAGGAGAAACTGCTTCCCCACTCGGCCGTGACCGTCGCCAAGGGCCACCTGCTGATCGCCTCGCACCGCGACTTCCTCGAGCGCGTGCTGGCGACGTCGGGCGACGAATCGTCGCTCGCCGGCTCGGCCGACTACACGATCGTGGCGGCGGAGGTGGCGCGGCTGTTTCCCGGGTCGATCGCGCTGCGGTCGTTCGGACGGACCGATCGGACCGTCCGTCCCGCCTACGAGATGCTCCGCCGCGGCGAGATGCCCAAGTCGAAGAGCCTCACCGGCCAGTTGCTCAACGCGATCCTCGGCGACGGCAAGGAGGGGAGCGTGCGGAGGCAGCGGATCGACGGCAGCACGCTCCCGGAGTTCGAGACGATCCAGCGCTACTTCGGCACCGCCGGGGCCGGCATGGAAGCGGTCGAGAACGGCTGGTACGTCGCCGGAGTCGCTCTGCGGGGGCCCGATCGGGAGCCGGAGATGGCCCGGGGGCCGGTGAGCAGCGTCGGCCGCTGATTCGTCTTCTCGGCGGTGCGGAGATCGCGGAGGCCGGCAGTGCCCGGATCGGCGCCGCCGGTCAGCGGTCAGCTGGCCGACCGGTGCCGCGTCCCCCTTCGACCTTCGCCCAGAACGGGTGCTGGCGGTCGGCACGGCGCCGCAGGTCCTCGAGGATCACTGCCGCGTCGGGGGTGACGGTGTCCTTCACCAGCCGGCGCCCGTCGAGCGTGACGGTGACGGGGCGATTGAAGTCGACCAGTTCGGGAAGCAGCCAGACCGTCACCCGTTCGGCTCCGCAGTGGACCGTCAGTCCGTTGGTGGCCGTGGTCTTCGCCTCGACCTCGAAGGGGCGGACGTTGGGGGGCGGCGGCCATTGCGACGGGAGCACGACCGTCCGCGGCGGCGCCCCGCTCAACTCGATCCACCAGAAGAAGCGGTCCCACGGGCGCATCGTCACCGCGTCGATCGCCGGCGCGGCGAACGAACGCCGCCGGCGCTGCATCCAGGCGAAGAGCCGGAGGATCTCGTCGGAGAAGTGCTCGTGGCCACGGCCGCGGTATTCGACGTAGGTCACGTCGAACCCCTTGGCGAAGTAGCGGTCGAGGTCCATGCCGTTGCGCGCCAGCGAACCGGAATCGAGCTCGCCGGCGACGAGGTAGATCGGCAGCGTCCGGGCGTTGTGCCAGTAGCGGTTGACGTAGCGGCCGGCGCCCGGGGCGATGCCGATCAGCCCTGCCCACAGGTCGGGGTGGGCAAGCGCGATGTCCCACGCGGCGTCGCCACCGAGAGAATGCCCGGAGAGGAACACCCGGTCGGTGTCGACCGAGAACCGGCGGCACGCCTCGCGGAGGGCGGCGAGCACGACGGCGTGCTCCCGCGCGGAGTACTCGTAGCCGGTCTGGTCGGCAGCCGCCCAGGCCGGCGCGATCACGATCGTGCCGTGCCGGCCGGCCTGGCCGAGGCGCGTCCCGTCGGGGCCGGGCATTCCAGCCCACCACTCGATCTGGTTGAGTGGTGTCGTGCCGCCGGCGTGGAGGGTCACGATCGCCGGGTAGCGGCGGAGCGGATCGTATTCGGGGGGCAGCTGCACCAGGCAGGGAACGGTGCCCGGTCCCGCACCGTCCGGAATCGCCAGCTCGTACAACCCCGGCTGGATCGGCTCGGGGGGGGCGAGCGGGGGATGCATCTGCCGGGCGACGGCCGCGACGGTCGGGGCCGCGAATGCCTCTTCGTCGGCCAGGCGGCGCAGGAGGGCCGCACGGGCCCCGTCGTCGGCCGAACGCAGGTAGTCGGCGACGCGGTCGCGGACGCGCGCCGTCGACAGCGCGAGCTTGAGATTCTCCACCGCCGCGCCGGCCCCGGTCAGCCATCCGCTGATCGCCAGCGCCACCGCCCGGTCGGCGGGGAGGTCGTCTCCGCCGAGGCGTTCGAAGGTCGCCAGGCGTTCGAGGGTTTCCGGGCCGATATCGGTGGCGATCTCCTCGGTCAGCCGCGTCGCCTCGTCGCGCTGGGGGCCGTCCTCGAGCGCGGCGACCCGCCGGCGGAGCGCGGCGAGCGTGGCGGTGGCCCGCTCGTCCCGCTTTCGGACGCGGTCGCGCTGCTCGCGGACCGCCTCGACCAGCTCTCCGCTGGCGTCGGCCGCTGGAAACGCCTCGATGAGCCGGGCCACGAGCCGGTGCTGGCCCGCCTCTTCGCGCTGGCGGATCTCCTCGAACAGGGCCACCGCCGCCAATTCACCCAATTCGCGTCGCTCGGTGGCGAGGTCGGCGAGGGCGGGGAAGTCACGAATCACGAGGTCGAGTTCGCTGCGCGCGTCTTCGTAGCGACCGGCCTGCAGCCAGAGGCGAACGAGCTTGAGGCGCTCGTCCGGATCGGAGCCGTCGATCGCACCGTTGACCACCTGGCGGACGACGTCACGCGGCAGCGACGAGGTCGCGATACGCATGTCGAGCAGGATCGGTTTCTCCGTCTGGAGCCCTTCGATCCGGGTCCACCGGGGCGTGATCTGCGTGATCCCCTGGACCACGTCCACGCGCCCTGCTCCGGTGGCCAGGGAGAGGATCCGCCGGCCACGGTCGTCGAACGGCGTCGTGCCGACGATGCCCCCCACGGCCGCCACGCGCCGGCCGTTTTCCGGCACGCGCTGCTCGATCTCGATCCGTTCGGTCCCGACGTCGAACGGCCCCTCCTCGACCTTGGTGACACGCCGTTTCGGGACCATCGTCCGCGTCAGTTCGTCGTCGCAGGCGAGCACCGGCGTGCCTGCCCCTCCCCCCGTCTCGGTGAGTGGGTTCACCACGATCCCGGGCAGGAGGGCGAAGCGCCCCTCGAGAACACGCCCGTCGTCGAGGGCGACGACATCGGCCTCCGCCGGACCCGCCGGGGTGAGGACCACGGCCACGAGCGCCGCGATCAGCCCGACCCTCGCCCGCCAACGCCACGGCAGCGTCTGGACGAGGGGGGGCGACATCACCACTGCGTCGAATTGTTCCATGGCAGCAGTCTAGCTGTCCGTGGACAAAGCCCTCTGAGGCCAGTGTCCACTCTGGCGACCGCGGGAAACGCCGAGGGTTTCCCGGGTCGCCGTCGGCCGCATCCGGCGGCCGATCACTTTTTCCACGGTCTGCTGGCGCGCGAAGCGCGCGGCCGACCACGCCGGTTCGTCGCTTGACCCCCGCCGGATGGCGTCGGAAAATCGCGGCTCGACGGCAGGCGGCGGAGGTGACCTTCGGCTGGCCAGCCGATGGTCTGGTGGAGTGCGACGTGGGAAGACGGGTGCGACAGGGCCAGCAGCGAGGGATCCGCCGCTGGCTGGCGAGGACGGTGGCCGCCGTCGTCATCATTCCGGTAGCGCTGGTCGTGCTCGTCGGGCTCGGGGCACTTTTGCACGCGTTGGGGGATCGGGGTGGGGCGATGGCGTGTGCGCGCCTCGTGCTTGTCGGTGGCGTGGTCTGGGCGACGAGTTTGGTCGCGATGGGCCTGGTGACCGCACTGGCGGTCGCCGGCGACGGAGGACATCGCCATTCGGGGGGGCGACGGAGGCGCGACCTCCCACCCGGTGGCGGCGGCACGCCATGAGGATGTGGTCGGGTGCCGGAGCGTAAGGGGGACCGGGGCGATGGCGATCAAGTTCCGTTGTCCCGGGTGCCGTGCCAAGCTCTACGTCCCCTCGCGCTGGCAGGGGAACACGATCGCCTGCCCACGCTGCGAGGCGCCGGCCGTCGTTCCCGCTTCCGGAGCCGAGGCACCGGCTCGACCGCCAAGGCACTTCGACTCTCCAGCGGTGGAGGCATCGCTGGCAGCGCTCGACGGGAACAGCCACGAAGATCCGTTCGGCGACGCGCCTGTCACGCTGCCGCGGCCGGGGCGATCGGGCCGAGCCTCATCCCCGCCGGTTCCCGACCGAGCGGCCTCCGCCGCTCCCGTGGTGGTCGTGTCCAAGGACCACGCAGAACCCCGCCCACGTGGTTTGCGCACGCCGGTGACGTTGCCGTGGTGGGCCGTCTATGCTTATCTGGGGACGCTCACCCTGAGCATCGTGGCGGCGTTCTTCGCCGGGTTCTGGTGGGCGTCCGTCGGAGCGCCGGGCCCATGACGATGGCGTGTCGCATGCCGCGCCCGAACCGCTCGACGCGCGTCGTCGCGGCCTTGGTGATCGTCGGCGCCTGCGGTTGGATCACGCGCCCCGCCCCCCTCCGTGCGGCCGATCAGGCGCCTACTGCCGGGGCGGTGAAACGGCTCCTCGACGAAGCCGAAGTGCTCCTCGCCGACGGCAAGCCCGGGCGTGCGAAGGACCGCCTCGGTGAAGCGGCGGGGATGCTCACCGCGCTCGCCGAGGAGAGTCGCCCGCCGACCGGATTCCGCGCGCTGTGCACGCGTGCCGGTGATCTGCGTGAGCGGCTCGATCTCGAGGGGGTCGACGTGTCGGCTCTCCTCGTCCCCTCGGGCATGGCGGCCAAAGCGACCCGTCCGGCGCCGGCCGATCGGCCCGCCCCCGCAGCCCAGCCGGGGCCGAGCTTCACCAAGGAGATCGCTCCGCTGCTCGTCAGGCATTGCGGGGGGTGCCATGTCAGTGGCCGCCGCGGCGATTTCCAGATGACCAGCTACGACGGCCTGATGCGCACCGGGATGGTGCAGAAGGGCGCCGGGGCCGCCAGCCGGCTGGTGGAAGTGATTCTCTCCGGCGACATGCCGCGCGGTGGAGGGAAGGTGCCGGCGGCCGATCTGGCTACGCTGGTGTCGTGGATCGACCGCGGGGCGGCCTACGACGGCACCGACCAGGCCCTGCCGCTCACCGGTCCGCCGGCTGGCCCTCCGGCCGCGACGGCCGCTGCGCCACCGCAGCTCCGCGGTGCGGTGGCGCTCCAACCGGGGGACGTGTCGTTCGCGTTCGAGGTGGCGCCGGTCCTGCTCCAGCACTGCGCCGGCTGTCACGACGCCGACGATCCCGAAGGAGGGCTGCGGATGGTGTCGCTCGAATCCCTCGTCCGCGGCGGTCAGACGGGGCCCGCGGTCGTGCCGGGCAAATCGGCCGACAGCCTCCTGGTGAAGAAGCTCCGCGGCACGGGGATCGAGGGCCAGCAGATGCCCCTCGGCAAGCCCCCGCTGGCCACCGACACCATCGACCTCATCGCCCGGTGGATCGATCAGGGGCTGAAGCTCGACCTGCTCTCGCCGAAGGCGGCGCTGGCCGACGTCGCTGCGGCTGGTCGTGCCCGCAGCCTGTCGCACGAAAACCTCGCCCGGGCACGGTTCGCCGCCACCGACGGGCTGTGGCGGCGTGCGATCGCCGACGAGGAACCGGTGGTGATCGCGCGGGGGTCGAGCCTCTGCGTGGTTGGCAACCTGCCCGCGTCGCGCCTGGAGGAGGTGGCGGAGGCTGCCGGGCGGATCGAGGCGGAGGTGGCTGGGGCGCTGGTGGCCGATGGGCAGCCGTTGATCAAGGGGGGGATCGTGCTGATGGCGTTCGCCAAGCCGTTCGACTACTCCGATTTCTGGGTCAACGTCCTCGGCGCCGAGCGCCCCAAGGGGCTCCTCGGCGGGGCGGGGATCTCGGGCGACGTCGTCTATGGGGCGCTGGTGGTGCCGGAGGCTGGCCAGCCTGCGACCGAACTCGACTTCCGCCTCGCGGAACAGATCACGGCTGCCGCCCTGGCAGGGCGCGGTGTCCCCGCCTGGTTCGCCAACGGCGCCGCCAGGGTGACGGCCGCGAAGCTCGTGCCGAAGGCGGCGCTGGCAAAATCGTGGCGCGCCGAAGCCGCCGACCGGGTCAGCGCGGTTCGCTCGGCGGCCGACCTCGTGGCCGGCCGCGCCGATCCCGCCGACGCGACGCCTGTCGCCGCGGCATTCTTCGGTGCCAGTGGTGGAGCGGCCAAACTGCCTCTGCTCGTCGCGCAACTCGACGAGGGAAAGAGCTTCGATCTGGCGTTCCAGCAGGCCTTCCGTGGGCCGCCGGCCGCGGTCGTCGACGGCTGGCTGGCCCGCGAATCACGGAAGCCCTCACGCCGTTCGCCCTGAACCGATTCGACGGTCCCATCATCTCGGGCGCCGGCGTCTCCGTGGGGAGGGCGACCCGGCGGGAAGGATCGGCGGCGATACGTTTTCCACCGCGATGCCGTGGTGTCGCGGATGCGGAGAGCTCGTTCATACAAAAGGAGGGTGCCTCGGCCCCGGGCACGGGATCCGGCGACCGTGAGGCAGCCGGCGTGCCGCGCTGACGAGACCTGACGGCACCCGACGAGCCTCGGTAAGAGCTCACCGGCATGGTGTCGACAGCAGCACGAACATGGCAGAAAACGTATCGCCGCAGACCCGAACCACCGCGGCGATTTCACTCTACCAGATGCCGGCCACGGTCACACGGTCCGCGCTCACGGAACGCGCACGAAGCGCAGCGGCTCAGAACTCGCCGTTGTCGCGCGAGTGCGGTTCCATCGACTTCGTGTTGCGCTCCACGGCGACGACGACCGTCTGACGCTCCAGACCGTTGGGGGTGCTGGAGACGATCGGGATCACCTGCCGTTTGTTGGGGAGATCGACGCGGACGCGGAACGTGCCGTCGGGCTGAACCTTGACCGGCTCTCCCTGCAGCGTCACGTAGCAGCCGGCCTCGGTGACGCCGTAGATGATCATCTCGGCGTCGACCTCGAGCTGCAGGCCCCCGGCCTGTTCCCCCTCGCCGTCGGCGTCACCGCTCGACCGGCGGCCGACCGGCGGGCCCATCGGCCGGCGCAGCCGTTCTTCAAACAGTTCCTGCAGTTCGGTGCAGTTGTTCTCCGGCGAATAGCCGCCGCTCATCGAGTAGATCTTGTCGCAATCGGCGGCGATGTCGCCCCAATGGACGTCGAGGGTGTCGGCCTGCGAGGTCGCCGGCATCGAGACGCCGTTGCTCCGGGCCAGGACATGGAACCGGCCGGACGGCGTCGCGTAGCCGATTTCAACCCGGCAGCGGATCGGCTCGCGGATGTCGATGAACCAGTTCTTCACGCCGCCATGGACGTCGAACGTGCGGATCACCTGCTCCGAGGGGGAGCCCTGGAGGCCGTTCTCCAATTGCAGCAGGCGGAGCGTGGGCCGGGCGGCGTGCCACTCAGGACCGAGCGCGGCTTCAGCCCGGACGACGCTGGCGGGGGTGATTTCCCAGAAGGCGTGCAGCCAATGGGGGCCGCGGACCATGACCACGAGCCGATCCTTCATCGCCCGCGCGGGCCGCCCTTGTTCCGGACGGGTGGCGAGGTTTTTCGCCCGGGCAAGCCGCTCTCGCGCCTCCTGGATCCGCTGCGTGACCGCCGCGTCCCGGGTGGCGTTCTTGGAGGGCGCGACGTCGCGGGCCACCGTCACCGGACGAGGGCGGAGCGCCGCGGCCGCCACGGGGCGGGCGGCACGGGCTTTGCGGATCAGGGCCCGGATCAACTGATCCTTCCGCATCGAGTGCCAGCCCGACACGCCATGCTGCTTCGCCATCCGGGCGAGATCCCGGACCGGCTTCTCGTTGAGACTGGATGCTGTCACGATGGCCCTCGGCCAACCCCGGGATCGATCACCAGAACTTCACTTGAACCGTATCCAGGAGCCCCTGGAAACGCAAATAAGACACCCCCTGTAGGAGGGTGGTGGGCATGAAACCGGCCGAAAAACGCGGTTCAGCGCCGAGCGGTCGGCGGACATTCGACCGGCTGCAAGGCCCAAGTCGGCGCCGATTCAGGGCCGGTTCGGCCGCGGCGGGCGGGGCTCAGTCGCCGCGCAGCTTCAAGCCGCGCTCGGCGAGTTTTTCACGGACCTCGTTGAGGCTCGTGACGCCGAAATTCTTGCACTCCATGAGATCCTCGGCGGTCCGGCGGACCAACTCGCCGATGGTCGTGATCCCGAGACGTGTCGTGCATTTCCGTGCCCGGACGGAGAGAGCCAGTTCGGTGATCGACTGGGAGAGGATCTCCATGTCGTCGCCGCTGACCGGCAGTTCCTCGACGACCGGGCTCTCACCGGCACCGACCACGGTGAACTGGCCGAGAGACAGCCCCTTGCTGGCGAGCATGTCCTTGATCTCGACGAGACTGGTCTCACCGAAATTCTTGCTTTCGAGCAGTTCGGCCTCGCTGGTCCTGGCGAGGTCGCCGAGCGTCATGATCCCCATCTTCTGGAGGCAGTTTCGGCTCCGCACCGAAAGTTCGAAGTCCGTGACCGGCAGCGAGAGGACATGGTCATAGCGGTCGCGCTGGCGCCCGTCCTGCTCGTCGAGGCGCAAATCACCGGTGGCGGATGAATCCTTGAGAAACAGCCGGGCCCGGGGATGATCGGGAAAGGCCTGGAGCACGCGGCGATAGCACTGCTGGGCGTGGTGGTAGTTCTCGCGGTCCTCGTGAAGGATCCCGAGATTGACCAGTGCCCCGACCGACGCGGGAAACCGGCGGGTCGCCCGCTCGTAGCAGGCGATCGCCTCGTCGTCGTTCCCGGCCCGATCGTTGAGCAACCCGAGGGCGAACAGCGCACCTGGGTGGCCCGGGTCGCGCTCCAGCGCCTTCTCGAAGGCTGCGGCCGCCTCGGCGAGAGCGCCCCCCGACTCGGTCAGCAGCGCCCCGCGCAACGCCCAGTAACCGGCGGGAGCCACCGCGGCATCGAGATTGGCGATCAGCCGGCGAGCTTCATCGTGATCGCCTGCGGCGCTGGCCGCTTCGGCGGCCGCAACAAGGCACTCACCGTCGTCGTAGCCGGCCTTGCGGGCGGCGAGAAACGATTCCTGTGCCTTGGCAAAGTGGTCGGACGCGTCCGCCCCCCCCTGCTCGGCCAGTGCCAGGTGGCCGCGTCCCTGCACGAAAATAGCCAGCGCGCTGCCGTCGGCACTGCGCAGCGTCGCCAGCGCGTCCCGGTGGCGTCCGAGCAGGTGCTGGGCGACCCCGAGACGGACCGACGAGGCGGGGCTCCGTTCGCCGTTGCGCTCCATGTCGGCGACCGCGAGTTTGAGATCGCGGTGGGCCGCGGGGTCATCGCCGAGCAGATCGACAAGCCGCGCGATCTCCGCAGGACCGAAGGGCCCGGTGCCAGTGATCAGGTCACGAACGTCGAGAGTGACCGCCGCAGTCATGAAGCCCCCCAATGAAAACCACCTGTAAGCCTGTCGGTGCGTTCCTGACGACACCGGTCACCGTGGACCAACCAGTCGGTGCCAACCGCGCACGAGCCACAGCCAGGGATTTACCCGGCCCGGACCTGGAACGCGATCGAATCCCGACCGAATCGAGCCGTCTCCGGATCCAAACGCTTCCAAGCTGCGTGCACCACGGTTTCCCGCGATGGCGGCCCGAGAGCCAGCGGTGGGAATCGAACCCACAACCCCCGCATTACGAATGCGGTGCTCTGCCAATTGAAGCTACGCTGGCGTTCCTCCGCGAGCCGGACGCTTGGCCGGCTGCCGATCCGCGAAGAGCCCTGCGGAGGGAATCCCTAAAACTAGCGCAGCGAGACTCGCAGCGTCAAGGGTCGGCGGTTTCGTCCCGGCAGCGAGCCGGCCCGCCCCGCTATGCGGACGTCGCGACGCGGTTCCCCATTCAGGGGGTGTCGTGAGGGAAAAAAGGTGGGGCCTTTGACCCGGCAGGAGCATCCTGCCATGGCCGTGAGAGTCAGGGGCAAGGCGACCGCACGACCGAAAAAGCCAAAGGCCCCACCTTGGGGAAGTTTGTCGGGAGGCTCGCGTTTCGAGAGGCTTTTAACGCCCGCTCGTGTCGCTCGCCGCCGGTAAAGAGACGCTGCACGTCGTGTGCCAATTCCCCGCCGGCGCCGTTATCCTCGTCGGTCCGCCCTCCAGGTGCGTCGAAACCACCGCTTTCGGCCTCGACAGCCAAGTAGAGGTGTCCATGCGGGCACGAATCGGCTGTCTCAATGTGAGAAGGTCTGGCGAGGTGGCCACTGCCGCTGTTCGATCCTGCGTCACAGCGCGGCAATCCGCAGCGGTGCGAAGTGAGGCGTTTCAGGTCGCAACTCTGGAATCGGTGCGACCAACTCGGGGCCCTGGCGTGGCAGTCATCGCTATGATGCGAAGGGTTGCTGTTTCGGGCCGGTCCGCCTCCCGAACAGCTGCCAAGGAACCGGTTTCCCGCAGCATTTCGGCCACTGGCTCCCATCCGAGGACGGTCACCCCTTGAATCCTCGCCTCCCGGCGCATGTCGGCACTTTTCGAGTCGGCCCCGGCCATCCCCTGCTGGTGATCGCGGGGCCATGTGTCATCGAGTCTGAGGCGCTGTGCCTGCGCATCGCGGAACGATTGGCGCTGGTGTCCGTCGAGCTCCGCCTACCGGTGGTGTTCAAGGCGTCGTTCGACAAGGCCAACCGGACCAGCGGGAGTGCCTTCCGCGGACCGGGAACCGACGAGGGCCTCGCGATCCTCGCGCGTGTCCGGCAGAAAACCGGCCTCCCGGTGACGACCGACATCCATCTCCCCGAGCAGGCCGGTCCGGCGGCGGAGGTGTGCGACCTCATCCAGATCCCGGCTTTTCTCTGCCGGCAGACCGACCTCCTCCTCGCCGCCGCCGCGACCGGCAAGGCGGTCAACGTGAAAAAGGGGCAATTCCTGGCGCCTGGCGACATGCGGCACGCCGTCGCCAAGTTGCTCGCCGGCGGCTGCCGAGACATCTGTCTGTGCGAGCGCGGCACCTTCTTCGGCTACGGACGGCTGGTCAACGACTTCGGTGGCTTGGCCGAGATGCGGGCCCTCGGTGTGCCGGTGATCTTCGACGGGACGCACTCCGTCCAGCGCCCCGCCAGCCTCGGCGACAAGACGGGAGGCGAGCGCGGCCTCGTCGAACCGCTGTGCCGCGCGGCGGCGGCGGTCGGGATCGACGGGCTGTTTCTCGAGACCCATCCCGATCCCGACTCGAGTCCCAGCGACGGACCGAACATGGTCCCCCTCGATGCCATCGGTGGCCTGCTCGAACGGGTGCTGCGGTTCCATGCCGCCCGGCTCGCCGCCGACGCGGAGGCTGCCGCATGCTGACGCGCGGGCCGTCGCAGCCGATCGATCGTCACATGCGTTCGCGCAGGGACCGCGGTGTCGTCTTCGTCCTGGCACTGGTCGTGGCAGGGTGCGGTCGCGCTCCGGCGACCCCTGGCCGCGCCGCCACCGCGCCGGCGGCCCCGCGGGTCGGCGCGACGATGTCGGAGGAAATCCGGACGCAACTGCTCTCCGGTGCGATCGACGTTCTCGGCAAACTCGACGACTACGACGAGGGGGCGGCGACGGCGCAGGTCTTCGACCGTCTCAATCAGTGGAGCCACGCGGTGGGGCTCGATGCGGCGCCGCCAGACTGGCGTCCCGACGCGTTGGTCGGCACGATTTCCGCCCCGCTCGCCGACGAGACCACGCTCCGCGGCCTCGGGAGCGGGACCTTCGACGCCGGCACCGACATCGTCACGCTGCGCGACCAACGCTGGCTGGCGGATGTTGCCGCCACCGCGCGGCGCGACGCGGTCGGTGATCTCGAGGTCGCCCGCAACCTGTTCGACTGGACATGCCGGACCCTGGCGATCACCACCGACCCGCCGGCGGTCCCCACCGAGGCCACGCCGGGCAGCCGCTGGTTCCTTCCCGGCGAGATCCTTCTCGCCGGTCGTGCCAGCGCCCCGCAGCGCATGTGGGTGTTCCTCGAATTGCTCCGTCACGCCGCGCTCGACGGCGTCGTGCTCGCCACCGGGGATGCGTCCACGGGCCAGCTGCGGCCGTGGGCCGTCGCGGTGATCGCCGGCGGCGAGGCCTACGTGTTCGATCCGCTGTACGGGCTGGCGGTGCCCGGCCCGGGAGGAACGGGTGTCGCGACCGCCCGTCAGGCCGCGGCCGATCCCTCGATCCTCGCGTCCTTGTCGCTACCCGATCGACCATACCCGGTTCAAGCCGACGACATCGGGCGGCTCACCGTCCTCGTTCCCGCCGCGCCGTGGAACCTCGCCCGGCGGATGGCCCGGATCGACGCCGAATTGGTCGGGACTCGTCGCTTGAACCTCTCGATCGACGCCAGCGCCCTCGCCCAGCGGGCTTCGGCGGCGCTCCCGGGCGGCGCCGCGACGCCGGGGGGCCGGCTCTGGGAGTTTCCCTGGGTGTCGATCGCCAGACGCCGCGGTGCGACCGGCCAGGCGGTCATGGCCGCCCTCGGCACCGAGCTCGGACCGCTGTCGATGGCGTTGACGCAGTCCGGTGGCCCGGGAGCGACCGACAAACTGGTGCGACCTCTGTTCAACGCCCGCCTGCGGGAGTTCCGCGGCGACATCGAGGGCCCCGACGGGGCGAAAAGCGCCTACCTTCTCGCCCGGCCGTCGACGGCGACGATCAACGCCGGCGTCGCCGGCCTGCCTCCGGAGCAGGCCGACGTCGTGAAGCGATCCTATGAACGGCTCAAGGAAGCGGCCACGTATTTCCTCGGCGTGTTGACGCTCGGTGAGCGCGACTACGAGACCGCCGTCGATTACCTCGGACGGATGACTCTCGAGGAGCACCCCGACGGCATCTGGGCCGATCCCGCCCGGATCAATCTCGCCCGCGCCAAGCAGGCCCTGGGGCAACCCGCCGAAGCGGCTGCCCTGCTCCGTGCCGATACGTCGCCGCAGCGGTTCGGCAGCCGGATCGTCGCCGATCGGATCGTCCGTCTCCAGCCCTGAGCTGCGGCCCGGCCCGGCGGCGTTGCCGCCCCGGATGGCCGGCGATATGCTCTGTGGTTTCCCCCCGAAGCCCCCGTGATGCGATTGCCATGAAAGACGGAATCCACCCCCGTTACGTCGAGACGGTCGTCCGCTGCGGTTGCGGCAATTCCTTCACCACCCGCAGCACCGTACCGGAGTTGAAGGTCGACATCTGCAACGCCTGCCATCCGTTCTTCACGGGCAAGCTGAAGTTCGTCGACACCGCCGGGCGAATCGAGAAGTTCAAGTCCAAGTTCGCCGGTGCCGGATATGCCAGCCTGAAGAAGGGCGCCGGTGCGAAAAAGGGCGCCGCCGCGGCCGAGCAGCCGGCCTCCTGATCGGCCGCTTGCCGCTCCGGGCCGCGTCCGTGATCCAGTCCGTCAGGGCGTCTGCGGCCCGGCGCGGAGCGCCCGATCCGGTGCCCCCGAGCGACCGCCACGCCGATGCGCGACCAACTCGACGCCACGCTGGCCCGCTTCGAGGTCCTCGAACGCGAGCTGGTCGATCCGGCGGTCCTCGCCGTTCCCCAACGCCTGGCCGCCGTCGTCCGAGAGCACGGCACCCTCGCCCGGCTCGCCCGGCGCTACCGGGCGTTCCTCGAGCTCGAGCGGCAACTCGTCGATCTCGAGTCGATGCGCCGCGACGCCGATCCCGACGTCCGCGCTCTCGCCGAGGCGGAGCACCCCGACCTGCTCGCCCGCCGCCATGCGGAATGGGAAGAATTGGTCGACCTGTGCAGCGACGACGACGATGCCGATCGCGGTCGCTGCATCGTCGAACTCCGCGCCGGCACAGGCGGCGACGAGGCGGCGCTGTTCGTCCGCGATCTCTACGAGATGTACCGGCGCCACGGCGTCGAACGCGGGTGGGACTTCGAGGTCCTCGACGCCAGCCCGACCGAGCTCGGCGGCTTCAAGGAACTGATCCTCGGTGTCAGCGGCCCGGAGGTCTACCGGCGGCTCCGCCACGAGAGCGGCGGCCACCGCGTGCAGCGCGTCCCCGACACCGAAACCAAGGGCCGGATCCACACCTCGGCCGCGACCGTCGCCGTCCTCCCCGAGCCGGAGGACGTCGAGGTTTCGATCGGCCCCGACGAGTACCGCAAGGACCTGTTCTGTGCCAGCGGCCCCGGCGGGCAGCACGTCAACAAGACGGCGTCGGCAGTCCGGCTCACGCACCTCGAGACCGGCCTGGTGGTCCAGTGCCAGGACGAGAAGAGCCAGCACAAGAACCTGGCCCGCGCCCTGCGGGTGCTCAAGACGCGGCTCTACGAACTGCGCCGGCGCGAGGAGCACGAGCGCCGGGCGAGCGAGCGGAAGACGCTCGTCGGCTCCGGTGACAGGAGCCAGCGGATCCGCACGTACAATTTCCCGCAGAACCGGCTGACCGATCACCGTATCAACGAGAGTTTCACGCTCGACCAGGTGCTCGCCGGTCGGCTCGGCCTGGTACTCGACGCCATCGAGGCCCACGCCCGCAGCGCCCGGCGCGCCGAGATTGAACGCTCCGCCACACCGGCGGCGGACTGACGGACGCGCTCGATCGCAGGGAGGCCCCATGGCCGAAGAGGTGTGGACGGTCGGTCGGCTGCTGGGCTGGACGACCGACTGGCTGGCGACGCGCGGGAGCGAGTCTCCCCGCCTCGACGCCGAGGTGCTCCTCGCCCACATCCGCGGCTGTCCGCGGATCGCCCTCTACACGGCCTTCGACGAGCCGGTCGCCGACGCCCATCGGGCCCGCTTCCGGGAGTTGGTCAAACGCCGCGGAGCCGGTGCGCCCGTCGCCTACCTGGTGGGGATGCGCGAATTCTTCTCGCTGCCGATGGCGGTCTCCCCGGCCGTCCTCGTGCCGCGGCCCGAGACCGAGGGGCTCGTCGTCCGTGTGATCGACCTGTGCCGCACGTTGCCCGAGGCGCGGATCGCCGACGTCGGCACCGGCTCCGGGGCGATCGCGGTGGCCCTCGCCCGTCACCTCCCGCGGGCGACGATCACGGCCACCGACACCTCCGCCGCCGCGCTCGACGTGGCGCGGGCCAACGTCGCCCGCCACGGCGTCGCCGAGCGCGTCGCGCTGCTCGAGCGCGATCTGCTCGCCGACCTGCCGGGGCCCTTCGACGTGATCGTCAGCAATCCCCCTTACGTGCGCGACGATGAATTCGCGGCCTTGCCCCCCGACGTGCGCCTCCACGAGCCGCGCACGGCGCTGGTCGCCGGTCCCACGGGGGTGGAGGTCATCGCGCGGTTGGCGGCGCAGGCCGTCGACCGCCTCGTCGAGGGGGGCTGGCTGGTGGTCGAGGTCGGTCCCGCGGAGGCGGCCAACGACGTGCTGGCCGCGATCCCGGGCCTGGTCGTCGGGCCGACGATCGCCGACCTTGCGGGGCGCCCGCGGATCGTGCAGGCACGGCGCGCGTGACCGGGCGACCGGACCGGCCGATTGCCAGCGCGGGCTCCCGGGGGGTAGAACATCACTGGGGCATGCAGCGGGTCGGCGTCGGCCGCCCGACCGCTGGCTGGCGCGCGGCCGATGGACCCAAGCACCGTGCGCCCTGGCCCCTCGGGTCGCCCCGACCCGCATCCCCTGCTCCTCGAGGTCATCGCGTGGAGTGTCCGCACCAGGCGGGCACTGGCCAACGCTGCCAGTGAGTCGGCGGCTGCCGTCGCCGACCTGCTCCACCTGACGGGCCACGCGGTGGCCCGGGCGGCCGCGCGAGCACGGGGCTGGGTCGGCGAGACCGCTCGGACCGCTCCGCTGCCGGTCCGGCCGGCGGTGGCCGCGGCCCTGGCCGTCGTGATCGGCTGTTGGCTCGCCGCAGCCCTGCCCGGCACGGCCTTCGTCTGGGGAGCGGTTGCCGCTGCGGCGCTCGTGTGCTGGGGCTTCGCCTCGTGGGTGGGCCGGGGGGCGCTGGCGGCGGCGGCCCTCATGATGGCCGTCGTGGCCGCGATGGCCTCCTGGACGACGGCGCGGCTCGACCTGTTTCCCGCGGATGATCTCGCCTGGAGCCTCACCGACGACGCCCGGCCGGTCGCGGTCGAGGCCACCGTCGTCGAAGCGTCGCGCCCCGTACCCGGTGGTGATCCCGGCCGCGGCGCTGGGAGCGTGCCGGGCGCGGCCGCGATCGTCACCGTGACCGCGGTCCGGTCCGGTGACACCTGGCGACCGGCGTCGGGCCGGGCCCGGGTCGTGGTCGGCGGCGCCGCCCCGGATCTCGTGGCGGGCGCCGTCGTCCGGATCCACGGCCGTGCCTTGCGTCCTCCGCCGTCGCTCAATCCCGGCGAGTTCGACCAGCGCCGGCGTGCACGGCTGACGCGGACGCTGTCGCTGATCCGCGTCCGTCCGGAGGGGATCGTGCTGCTCTCCGCGCCGGCCCCTTGGCAGCCGCTCCCGGTGCTGTCGCGACTCCGCGATCATGGCGCCCGGGCCCTCGCCGCCCACCTGCCGCCGCCACGGGCCGCGCTGGCCGCGGCGCTGCTGCTCGGGGAGCGGGACGCGCTCGACCCGGCGATCGCCGACGACTTCCTCGTCACCGGCACCGTCCACATCCTGTCGATCTCAGGCCTCCATGTCGGGATCCTTGCGATGTTCGCGGCGGCGCTGTTCCGCGCGGTCGGCCTCCCCCGGGGAGTCGGGCTGGCGCTGGTGGCACTGTCCACGGGCGCCTACGCGGTGATGGTCGGTGGCGATACGCCGGTGGTCCGCGCCATGCTCGTCGTCTGGCTGACCTGTGCCGGGGCCGCGTGCGGCCGGCCCGGCGGCGGGATCAACGCCCTGGCGGTGGCCGCACTGGTCGTGGCGCTGGCGACCCCGGGGGAAACGCTGGCCGTGGGGACGCAGCTGTCGTTCCTCTCGACCGCCGCCCTGCTGGCGGTCGTCGGTCGGCCGCCGCGCTCCGCTCCCGATCCGGTCGAACGGCTCCTCGATGCCAGCGCCAGCCCGGGATGGCGCTGGCTGCGGCGCCGGTTGGCCGACGCGCGCACGGCGCTGGTGGCGGGGACGGCGGTCTGGCTGGTGACGGCGCCGCTCGTGGCGGCCCGGTTCCATCTCGTCAGTCCGGTCGCGCTGGTCCTCAATCCCCTGCTCTCGCCGCTGGTGGCACTGGCGATGGGGTGGGGCTTCCTGTGCGTCGTCACCGCGCCGCTCGCTTCGGCAGTCGCCGCCCCGTGCGGGGCGCTGTGCAACGGCTCGCTGGCGGCCGTCGAGTGGGCCGTGCGGCTTGCAGCCCGACTGCCCGGTGGCCATGCCTGGGTCGCCGCGCCGCCGGACTGGTGGGTGATCGGGGCCTACGGCGCGGCGCTCTTGCTCCTGCTGTGGTTACCGGCCGCCCGGCTGCGCTCCGTCGGCACCTGGGCGCTGGCGGCAGCCGCCTGGTGTGCCGTGGGGTTGGTCGTGGCCGGTGCGGCGGGGCGCGGCCACACGGGGCCGGCCCTGGTCGAGGTGGTCGTCGCGGCGATGGGGCATGGCTGCGGGATCGTCGTCCGGGGCCCGACCGGCCGGTGCCTCGTCTTCGACGCGGGACGCCTCGGAGCGCCACTGGCGGCGGAGCGTGGGCTGGCGGCCGTGCTCTGGGACCGGGGAGTGACCCGGATCGACACGCTCGTCATCTCCCATGCCGACACCGACCATTTCAACGCGGTGCCGGGGATCCTCGAGCGCTTCACAGTCGCTGCGGTGGCTGTTCCCGCGGCCTTCGCCGCCAGCGACGCTCCGGCGGTGCGGAGCCTCCGCGACCGGCTGGCGGCCGCCGCCGTCCCGCTCCAGGTCCTCGCCGCCGGCGACGACCTCCCCTTCGAGCCGCTGTGCCGTGTCCGCGTGCTCCATCCGGTCGCCGGTGCCGACGAGTCACCGGCCGACGACAACCAATCGAGCCTCGTCCTCGCCGTCGAGGCGGCCGGACGGCGCCTGCTCCTCACCGGCGATCTCGACGGCGAGGCGCTGGAGCGATTCGTGGACCTCGCGCCCGGGGCGTGCGACGCCGTCGTCGCGCCGCACCACGGCAGTCTGGCGGCGGCGGGAACCGGAATCATCGCGGCCACCGCCCCGCGCTGGGTGCTGGTGAGTGGGACCGGAGGCGACCGTTGGCCCGACGTCCTTGCCGCCTACACCGAAGCCGCCGGTCCCGGCACGGCGGTGCTCCGCAGCGGTGGCGCGGGGGCGATCCTCCTCGAGTTCGCCGCGACGGAGATCGTCGTCCGGCAGCACCGTGGCGGCCGGTGGCGCCAGATCGCCGCTCCCGCAGAGGCCCCTGTCGTCAGGCCAGGGCCGTCGCCCGGCGCTGCGTTTCGCGCTGCCGGCGCAGCCCCGCCGCCACGAGGAGAAGCACGTTGGCTCCGAGGAACGTGAAGAACTCGGTCTGGCCCCCCTGTCCGAAGCCGTAGGAGTGGAGCCCGGCGCCGAGCAGGAAGTTGACGCCGTACCAACTCATGCCGATCACCGCCGCACCGAGCACGCTCCCGGCGGCGAGGCCGAAATTGCCGATCCACCCTGCATACCGGCCGTGGAGGACGATCAGGTAGGCCAGTAGCGACACCAGCGCCCAGACCTCCTTCGGGTCCCAGCCCCAGAAGCGTCCCCAGGAAACGTCGGCCCACAGCCCGCCGAGGATCGTGCCGGCCGCGAGCAACAGCACCGCCACCTGCATCGCCTTGTAGATGAAGCCGGCGAGCGTCGCGCAGGCTGCCGGGGCCTGGCGTCCGCCGCGACCGTCGTCGTGGTACTGGCCGAGGAGGTAGTGCCCGAGCGACAGGATCCCCAGCCCCCACGCCAGCCCGCCCGCCGCGTAGCTCGAGACGATCGTGAGGACATGGATCGTCAGCCAGAAATTGTCCCGCAGCACCGGCTGCAGCGGGCTGAACTGCTTGCCCGGGATCGGGAAGAACCAGGCGATGAACGTCCCGGCGAACGCTACAGCCGTGACCACCAGCCCGAACGAGCGGCGCGCGTAGACGTCGGGAAGGACGCGGCCGAGGTAACCGCGCCCCCACGACAGCGGCACGGTCAGCAGCGCCGTCACGGCCGCGAGCACGACCCGCGGCAGATACCAGGCGGCAGGGAGGAGCATCGACAGCCCGACGAGCCAGACGACGAGGTTGTTGACGTTGGGGAGCGACCGGTCGACGTCGGTCTGCGGGAGCAGGTTGATGATCGTCCGTCCGCCGGCGGCATACGGGGCCATCGCCAGCACCCAGACCACCGCCGCCGAGAGGGCGATCCGCGGAAGGAGGAGGAACCAGTTGGCGAGATTCCAGGCCGACGGGGCGGCGACGCCCTGCTGCCGGGCGTCGAGCGCGGTGGCCTCGCCCGGGATCCACCGGCCGACCGGGGGCGGCACGGCCGTCATCCGCCAGGCATCGCTCAGGCCGCGGGCGCAGGCCGGCGCCACGAGGAAGCAGAGCCCGAGGAGCGACAGGAAGAAGGGAACGTAGATCACCGTCTCGTACATGTTGGTCACCGGCGCCCAGCCGGTGATCGCGACGCGGTTGGCGAAGCCCCATGCCGTCCAGGCGAGCTCCGCCACGAGGAGGATCGTGCCGAGCCAGAACATCGGTCCCCGCACCGCCCCGAAGGCGAGTGCGAATCCGGCCAGCGCTGCGAGGCTCAGCACCCACGACATCCGGAACGGGTCAGACGTGTTGTAGTTCACTTCGCGCGCGGTGCTTCCCACGGGCGGGTAGGCGGTGTGGGCGAGGACGTCACGGTCGACGCGCTCGACGACGAGGTCGCGCCGGGCGGGATCGACCTCCTCGCCGAGCCTCCGCAGCGCGGTCGCCAGATCGGCTGCCGCGTCCGGGCTCGGTTTCCCGGCCGGGTCGCGGACCGATGCGGCCAACCGCACGAATGCTTCGCGGGCCGAGGTGACCGCCGCCGACGGGTAGCCCGTGAGCACGCTCGGCGGCGCGTCGAGCAACGTCGCCAGGCCGAGCCACGGCGGCATGTCTTCGTCGGCGTCGCGCTCGGCGTCGAGCGCCGAGGCATGGAGTGCCGGCACGACCGCCGGACTCCCGCCGTTGTCGTAGAGCGATTCCCCGAGGACGGCGACGCGGTCGGCGAACCGCTGCACGGCACGGCGTTGCGCCGGCGCGGCGGTTGCGACGGCCTTCACCAGCGCGCCGGTCGCCCGGGAGAGACGCTCCCACGGGGCGAGCGCGTCGGCGGTCGGGAACCGCGGTGACTGCCCCGCCGCGGACGCGACGTCGATCAGCGCCCGTTCCACCTCCCCGGCCGCGTCCCGCGCGTCGCCGGCGCGGAGCTGGGGGCCGAGCGGCCGCCATGCGGCGGCGAGGGCGTCGAGTTGGCGGAGAAAACGCGTCCGGCCGATCGCGTCGCTGCTCGACCGGAAGGTGAGTTGCCGCCACGTGACGTACGACTGCCAGAGCTGCTCGACCTTGGCATCGAGCCCCTCGGCGCGAAACGGCGTGCCGGCCGCGGATGCGGCGCGCCGGGCGTCGTCGAGCTTCATGAGGCGCTCGCGGAGCGGCCCGCTTTCAGCGACGTCCGACGGGGCCGCGTGCTTGAGCCGTTGCGTGCTACCACCCTGATCCGAGAACACCGGCAGGTCGAGGAGGGCACGGAGCTCCTCGTGCTCGGCATGGAGGAACGGCAGATCCTCCCACGCCTCGGGCCGCACGAGCCAGTCGAGGAGCAGTTCGTCGGCCGGCCACTTCACCGCCGATCCCCCCGGACCGGTCGGCAGCCGCGGGGTCTGGGCGTTGCAGATCGTCTCGACCTGCCGTCGCGCGAACGTGTCGAGCGGCATCAGCCGCCCGTCCTCGAGCACCGGAATCGCCCGCCACGGCGAGAGCGCGTCGCCGAGCCGGGGCGACGGTGCAGCGGTGGTGGCGGCAGCCCGGGCGTGACCGCCGCCGGCGGCGACGAGCGCCGCGATCGCCAGCACCAGGCGAAGCCCGGCCATCGACGTGCTCTGGGAACGGACCATGGGATCCTCCGAAACCGGACGGCTCAGGCGGGAAGCGGTCCCCCGGACTGGCGCCGGGGGCCGAAAAAATAGGCGCGCATGTAGAACATCGCGAAGATCCCGATGACGACCAACCCGCTGCCGAGATACTTCACGCCACGCCCGGGGTCGTAGTTCACGGTCAACACCGAGGCCTCGAGGCGGTCGGGTTTTTCGCCGGTCCGGCCGGGCCGCGTTGTGAAGCGCTCGTAGAGCGGATCGCCCGGGAGCCAGGGGCCCATGAAGCTCTCCTGGAACAGCCGGTAGCTCCTCCCCGATGCGGGATCGGAGAAATCGACCGGTGCGTTCATCGTGATCGTCACCGGCGCGGCGGTCAGCCGCTGGCCGTCGCGTCCGACGAAGTCCACCTGACTGGTGAAGTGGGACGCTTGGCTGGTCCCCGGATCGAGCCGCCGCTCGAAGTTGTCGAGCGCGACGTCGAATCCGATGTCGACGGCGTCGGGTACGAGCATCACCGTCGCGCTCCGCCCGCTCCCGGCGACCGTGCGGCGCTCCGCCGGCCCCGGCGGCTCGTCGATCGGCTGGATCGGAAGTCCTGCCAACCAGAACTCCTCGCTCCGGCCGTCGATCGACAGCCGTACCTTCGCGGCGCGCCGTTTCGCCGACGGCGGCTTGTCCTTCGAGAACGGGACCGGCAGCGTGGCGATCTCGAGCGTGTCGGCGGGGAGGAAGCGCTCGACGCGCATCTGCAGTTTGGCCCGCGGCATCTCGAAGGCGGCGACGGGGCGCCCGTCGGCGGGAAGTTCCCCGGCCAGCGCCTGCGGAGCCTGCCAGCGGCGGTAGAGGAGCCGGTGGCCGCCCCCGGGGACAGGTGCCTGGACGACGTCGATCCGGCTCTTCGCCTTGCCCTGCATCCGTTCCGCGGCATCGGCGACCTTGGGCTCGATCCACAGCGTGCCGTAGACGCCCGCCGCCGGTGCGTGGCGGGTGACTTCGGGAAGATCGGCGAGGATCACCATCTCCTCCTCGGGTCCGTCGGCACCCCGGCGGACCGAGATCCGGACCGCGGAAAACTGCGGCTGGAAATCGGTCACCGCGACGACCAGATCGGTGCCGGGCAGTGCCGCGGCGGGCTGATCGATTCGCTCGTCGACGAGCAGCCGATGCGGCTTCCCGTCGGCGACGAGCACGACCTGCCCGCGCTCGCCGTAGCCCAACGCCGGATCGGGGATACCGGCAACGAACGCCGTCGCCTCGGTGGGGCTGGCGACCTTCCAGAACACGACCACCCCGCCGCCGACCGTCTGCCGGTGCCGGAGTTGGTCGGGCGAGGCACGGAGCGGATCCGGTTGCCAGGCGAGCGATACCGGTTGCCACATCCCGCCGGCCGCCGCGCCGGGCATGTCGTCGCTGCCGATCCGCAGCTGGACGGAAGGCGCCAGGGCGGCGGTCGAGTCGGCGAAGTAGTCGAGCACTTCGAGGCGCACGCCCTCGGCATCGTGGACCACGCCGGTATCGCGGGGCGCCAGGCCCCACGGGAGGAACGGCCGGCTGACCACCGAACGGGCCGTGCCCTGGGAGTTGCCGCCGTTGGCCTGCCACCCATACTCCGACCAATTGAAAGGACCGGCGCGGAACGGCACGGCGAGCGTCCGCGGCGCGCCGCCGCGCCCGGTGGGGGAAACCGCGATCGAGAAGTGGTGCGAATCCTCAAACGCCTGTCCACCCCGCTCCCCTTCCAGCAGCGGGATCTGGGCGTCGACGCCACCGCGCTGCGACATCAGGCATCCGGCAAGGAGCACCAGCAGGCCGACATGCGTGATCACGAATCCGGTCTGGTAACGCTTCCACGGGTAGCGGATCGCCGCCGCACAGAACACGCTCACGCCGAGCAGGGCGTTGAGGAGGGTGAACCACCAGGTGTTCCAGACCCCGAACTTGACCGCTTCGGTGCCGTAGGCACTTTCCACGAACGTCCCGACGCCGAGGACGATCGCCAGGAGCGTGATGATCACGACGGCGAACCCGAGCGAGGCGAGGAACTCGTACGCCCGCAGCACCCAGCGGACCGGGGCCGATTGATCCGGGCGGGAAAGGCGTCGGGCAGCCATCATGGTCACCGCAGGGGGGGGCCGGGGATCGGCGCATCCGTCGGGGCGGGGGGAAACGCGGGGCGAGTCTCTGCACGACCGATCTCGTGCCCGTCCGGGGAGCGGGGCCCGGGCGGGGCGACGGGCCGTTCCACCGGCTCCCCCGCGCACCGGGGGCAGCCGTCCGTCGCATCCCGATTATAGGCCGACCGGTCAGCGACGCGGAGCCCGCGCGTCGCGGGACCCTGCCGCTCAGCTGCGCCAGCCGAACAACTGGGCGAGGCCGTCGAGGAGCGGATTGGCCATCCGGGTGCTTTCCGGACTGCCGATCGTCCGCACCAGGTCGTAGGCGATGAAGCTTCCCAGGAGCAGCAGCAGCGAGCAGCAGATCAGCCCCACCACCTGCCAGACGCTGAACGCCATCTCCTCGACCACGGTGCCCGGGAAGGCGAGCAGGTCCGACGAGCCGGCGCTGGGGATCGCGCTGTCCTCGGTGAACCCCGAACTGGAGCTCTGACCGCCGATCGTCTGGCCGAAGAAGCTCGACTCCCCCGCCTCCGAGTCGGAGGCGATCACCACCGAAGCGCTTTCCTCCTCGGTGCCGGTGACGCCGCCGAGTTCGAAGTCGTCGCCACTCGATCCGGCCGAGCTGCCCGGCTCGTCGAGCAGGCCCCCGCCGACCTCGAGCGAGACGCCGCTGTCGAGCGGTCCGGACGCCGGTGCTTTGGGCCTCCCGCCTTGCGACGCTCCCGAACCGAGGCTCGGGCTCGATCCGAGCCCGACTCCCGAGCCGAGATCGACCCCCGACCCGAGTGCGATTCCCGAACCCGCGCCGGCAGCCGGGCCGATTCCGGAGCCCCCGGCCAGATCGATCCCCGAACCGAGTTCGATTCCCGATCCGCCGCCGAGGCGCCCCGAGCCCGGGCCGTCGAGCGACGGAGACGACGTCGCCCCGACGATCGCCTCGAGTTGCAGGTCGTCGCTCTCGGCCGCTTCCTGCCCGAGGTCGGGCCCGAGCACCAGGTCACCACCCCCGAGAAGATCGTCGTCCAGTGACAATCCACCGGCGGTGCCGGCCGCGGATCCGAGGCCACCCGTCGCCGATGGCGACTTCGGATTCGGTTGCTGCCCTTCGAAGATCGAGTCGAGCTCCAATCCGTCGTCGAGGACCAGTGGCTCATCCGCCGCCGGACCCTCGGCCGGCAGGTCGAGGTCGAGACTCAGGTCGTCGGAGCCTTCGCTGCCATCGGCGAGGTCGGCCAGGGCACGCTCGATCTCCTCGAGCTTGAACTTCAGCGTCGCGCCGTCCCGCATCGGGAACAGCACCTTGCGGTCGACGAGACGGTTGACCTCGTCGATGGTCTTGCCCAGCATCCGGGCGGCTTCTTCGAGCGACAGGAATTTGCCGGCCATGGGGCGACCTGCGGCGCGGGGAGGAATGGGGCTTTCTGGTGGGATCGTCGAATCCCTGCCTCCGATTCTACGCCCCCGCCGCAGCCGCCGCGCGACCGCCACCGTCATCACAACCGGTACCCGCCGCGATGATCGGCGCGTTCGTCAGCGGGGGGGGGCGTCCTGCTCCACCATCCGCCTGACGGCCGATGGCCGCGGCTCGCCGGCGTTGAATTCGCCAACCAGCAGGTCCCAGGTGAGATTGCGGGTGCTCTTCAGCGTCAAGGCTCCGGTCGCGGCCTCGACGTGGTACACCGCCGCGGCTCGGGCCGAGGCGTCGACCACGAGGAGCATCTGGCGGCCGTCGTCGAGCGGGGTCGTCGAGATCCAGAGCGTCCCGGCCGCCGACTCGCTCGCCGGCCCGACGGGGCGCCCCGGGCGCTGGGCCAGTGCCAGGCCGGCCAAGCCACCTCCCACCAGGGCGGTGGCGATCAACGTCGCCCGTGAACCATGCCACCGGCGGCGGAGCGCGTGGCGGCCGTCGCCGGAGCAACAGTCCGATCGGGGGGGTAGGCCAAGGTGGCTGGTCATCGGTTTGCTCCGCGGGGGGCACGCCGTGTCGATGCGGCGGCAGGGGTGAGCGGATACGTGGTGGCGGCGACGAAGGTCAAGGCGACCTCGCGCACCTGCCGGGCCGACGCCCATCGCCATGCTTGCCTGGTCGACGCAGGGCCCCGGCGCTCGCATGCTCCACTGCCGTTCCCCCGCCGGCGCCGTTTCGATTCAATCGCCCGCGCAAGCGCTACCGATGGTAGTGATCGTGCCGACGGTGCGTTCGGCCCCGACGTTCCGGGAGAGGAAGCCGTGCCGTTCGTCGCCCGCCTGACCACGCTGCTCGTCCGCTCGCCGCTCGTCTGGGGCGGAGCAGGTGCGTTCGCGTTCTTCGCCCTGATCCGTGCCGGCGTCGTCACCCATCCGGGCACGATCCGCTACCTCGCCGGCCACTGGGTCGAGTACGTCGAGACGACGATGTTCTGCGTCGGCCTCGCGGCGCTGGTCATCAAGATGATCGACGTGGCGACGCAGCGGTCGCATGTCGAAGAGACGTGGCTTGACGCACCGGCGGACGGCGGCGACGAGCCCGGGACGGCGGTGTCGCTCCGCGATTCGATCGACGAAGACGCCGAGGGTTGGCTCCCGCGCCGGCTCCGCGAGGCCCTCGACATGGTGGCTCGGACGGGGTCGCCGGAGGGGCTCGAGGACCACCTCAAATACCTCTCCGACCTCGACGCCGCGCGCGCCGCGAGTGGACATGGCCTGGTGCGGTTCATCGTCTGGGCGATCCCGATCATGGGCTTCCTCGGCACGGTGATCGGGATCACCGAGGCGATCGCCAATCTGTCGCCGACACAGCTGGAGAACATCACGCTCGTCGTCGCCGGCCTCGGCGTGGCCTTCGACACCACGGCGACGGCGCTCGCGCTGTCGATGGTGCTGATGTTCGTGCAATTCATCCTCGATCGGCAGGAGCAGCAGCTCCTCGCCGCGGTCGACGAGACCGCCTGGGCGACGCTCGCCGGCCGGTTCCAGACCCCCGCCGGCGGCGACGTGACGGCGCTGGCGGTGGCCCGTCTCGGAGAGGCCGTGACGCGAAGCACCCGGGAGCTCATCGAAGCCCAGGCCAAGGCCTGGCAGGGGCTGGAGCAGACCGCCGGGGCCGGCGTCGAGAGGATGCTGGCGGAGTCGGGCGTGGCCCTGCGGACCGCGGTGACCACGTCGCTCGAGGAGACGCTCGGGCGCTGGCATTCGAGCCTGGCCGAGGCCCACGCCCACCTCACCGGGGCCCACGAGGACCGCTGGGCGAAGGCCGCCGGGGCGCTCTCCGAGGCCGTGGCCGGGCTCGGGCGCCACCAGCAGGCGATCGCCGGCCAGACCGAGCTCCTCGCCCGCGTCGTCGACGCGACCCGCGACATCGCCACGCTCGAACGGGCCCTCGAGGGCAACCTCGCCACGCTCGGGTCCGCCGGACGCTTCGAGGAGACGCTCACCGCCCTGTCGGCCGCCGTGCAGCTCCTCGCCGCCCGCGCCGCCGACGTCGCCGAGCCGCGGCGCGTCGACCTCGCGGTCGTGCGCCGGGTCGGACACGCCGCATGACCAGACTCCGCCGCACCGTCGGGCCGACGATCTCGTTGTTCCCGTTTCTCGCCGTGCTCATCTGCATGATGGGCGGGCTGCTGGTCCTGCTCGTGATCTTCAGCCGGGCCGCCGGCGACGCCGGCCGCGCCGCGGTGCAGGCGGCCCTGGCCGACGTCGAACTGGAGCGGGAGTCGGCCACGTGGCGGGTCGACCAGCTGCGCGGCGTTCGCGACCGTACCGCCGCCGACCTGGCCACGGCCCGTCTCCAGCTCGCCGGCGCGGAGGAGAACGCCCGGGCCCTGGCCGACGAGCTCGACCGGCTGGTGGCGACCGTGAAGGCGCTGGGGGCGCCGAGCGCGCAGCCGGGTGACGACGACCTCACGAGCCTCGAAGGCCAGCTCCGCTCGGCCCGCGAGTCGCTCGAGAAAAAGCGTGCCGAGTCGGCCGACCGTCCTCCCGCGTATGCGGTGATCCCCTACCAGGGCACGCACGGCACCCACCGCCGTCCGCTGTACGTGGAGTGCTGCATCGACGGCGTGTTCCTCCAACCGGAGGGGATCCGGCTCGGGCCGGCCGACTTCGAGGGGCCCCCGGGGCCCGGCAACCCGCTCGCCAGCGCCCTCCGCGCCGCCCGCGAGCACATGGCCCGGACGGCGCGCGATCCCGCCGATCCGGCGCAGCAGCCCTACCCGCTGCTCCTCGTCCGGCCGTCGGGGATCATGGCGTACTACGCCGCGCGGGAGGCGATCGCCTCGTGGGGCAGCGAATTCGGCTACCAGCTCGTCGACGAAGACTGGACGCTCGCCTTTCCCCCGGCCGATCCCCTCCTCCGCGACGTCCAGGTCCGCGCGGTCGAGGAATCGCGGCGCCGGCTGCAATGGCTGGCGGAGGTTCGCCCGGCGAAGCCGGCGGCGCGTCAGCCGCTGTACCGCGCCGCCACGACGCGCGGCGGGATCGTCTCCGAGGGGGGGCCGAGCGTCCTCGGCGACCAGTCGCGTTGGGAGTGGACCGAGCAGCAGGCCAGCGCCGGACCCCGCGACGGTCGATCGGCGCTGGGGACCGGCGCCGGTCCCGGTGGCGGTGGGACTGGCTCCGGGACGTCCGGCGACGGCAGCGGCGGCGACGCGCCGGAAGGTCCCGGCCGACCGCTCGTCGCCGGCGGCGACGACACGGCGGCGCACGGAAATGGTCCTGTGCTCGGCGGCCAAGGGGGCGCCGGCGGCCAAGGCACGACGGGAGGTGCCTTTTCCCGGGCGACGGCCGCGTCGCGCTCCGGGGAGGGTCCCGCTGGCCGGATCGCGGCCGGTGGCGGCGGACCGGGCGGCGATTCCTCGCGCGGTGCCGCGCCGGGCCCGGGGGGCCAGGTCGGTGATCGGTATGCGTCGGCCGCGGCCTCGGCCTTCGCCGGTGGTGGAGCGACCGACGGAACCCCAACGGCCGGGGACGTGGCGCGAGGTGGCGGAGCCGGCGATGCGGCAGCTGGAGCAGCCGGCGGAGCAGCGGCACGCGCGGGCGCCACCGGTGCAGCGACCGCCGGAGGGAGCGCCGGTGGCATGGCCGGAGGCTCCGGGGGCCAACCGATGCCCGGGATGCTCAGTCCCCCGGCGGGCAGTGCCGGGCAGCCCGGTGCCGCAGCGGGGGGCGCGACGGTCTCCCTGTCGACGCAGCGCGGCAGCAACTGGGCGAGTTTCGCGACACAAGACCGACCGATCCCGATCACGCGTCCGGTGCGGATCGAGTGCGCCGCCGACGAGCTCCGGATCTTGGCCGATGGCAGCCGACGGGTCGAGACGCGCGTGGCGGTGCCCGGCGCGACGGTCGAATCGGTCGACGCGCTGGTCGAGGCCCTCCGCGAGAAGGTCGGCCGCTGGGGGCTCGCCGGCGACCGGATGTATTGGAAACCGCAGCTCGTCCTCTCGGCCGCGGCGGGGGGCGCGGGGCGGCGCGACGACCTCTGCCGCCTGCTCGCCGATTCCGGCCTCGAGACCACCACCGACACGCGCGGCGACGAGATCCGCAGCCTGCCCCCGGTGGGCCGCCTTGGCTACGCCGCCATCCAGCCCTGAGAGGAGTCCACCGCGATGGCCCGACCGCGGTCCGGCGAGATCGAGACGGCAGGACAGGACTCGTTCCTCGACGTCGTCACCAACATCGTCGGCATCCTCGTGATCCTCGTGATGCTCGTCGGCGGGCGGGTGCACCAGCTCGTCGGCGGTGCCGCGGCGACCGACACGCAGGCGGCCGAGGTTCGGCGCGCCGTCGGCGAGCTCGCCGTCACCGCACGGAGCCTGGAAAGCGAGGTCGCGGAACTGTCGGCGCAGACGGACGTCGTCGCGGCGGCGGCCGAGGAGGCCGGACGGGCACGGCTCCAACTCGCCACCGCGATCGCCGCGGTGAAGGTCGACCTGGCGGCGGCGCGGCAGGCGACCGACGAAGCGACGGCCCGCGCCGCCGAGGCGGCCGCCAAGCGGACGATCCTCGAGGAGGATATCGAGCGGACGCAGCTCGAGGCCGAGGGGCTCTCGCATGCCGCCGCCACGACCCGTGAGGTGCTCGCCTACCCGACGCCGATCGGCCGCACGGTCAATGGCGAGGAGCTCCACTTCCGGCTCGCCGCCGGCCGGATCGCCTACATCCCGCTCACCGAGCTGTTCGAGCAGGCCAAGGCGCAGACGAGGCGCGCCGGCGCCAATCTCGCGTCGCTCGCCACGCGCATCGAGTCGGTCGGGCCGGTGCAGCAGTTCGGGCTCGACTACGTCATCGAGGCACGCGTCGATCAGGCCCGTGGGCAGGTGCTGATCCGTTCGCGCGAATGGGTGATCAGGCCGGTCGGCGAGACGATCGGCGAGACCGAGGAGGAGGCCCTCGCCGCGGCATCGCGCTTCCGGCGTGTGCTCGCCGGGATCGCGCCCGACACCACGATCACGCTCTGGACCTACCCCGACAGCTTCGAGTTGTTTCGCGCCGTCCGCGCCGAGCTCCACCGCCTCGGCCTCCAGACCGCCTGCCGGCCACTTCCCGAGGGAGCGCCGATCGGCGGCTCCGCCGAGGGGAGCAAGTCGGTCGCCCACTGACGGCCCGCGGCCTCGCTCATGCCGTCGCCGCGACGATCCCCGCCTCGACCGCGGTCGCGAGCAGATCGAGCTCGTCGGCGGAGATGCACAGCGGCGGCACGATCGCGACGACGTCGCCGAGGGGGCGGAGGAGCACGCCGTGGCGCCGCGCCTCGAGGCACGCCCGCGCTCCGCGGCGCTCCTCCCAGGGATACGCCGTGAGCGGGTCCCGGTCGGCGACCAACTCGATGCCGGCGAGCAACCCGCACTGCCGCACGGCCCCGACATGCTCGAGCCGCGCGATCCGCGCGAGGTGGTCGGCGAGCCGACCGGCGATCTCCGTGACGTGCTTGAGCACGTGCCGGTCGTCGAAGATCGCCAGGCTCTCGAGGGCCACCGCGGCGGCCAGCGGGTTGCCACCGTAGGTGTGGCCGTGGAAGAACGTTCGCCGGTCACCGTGGCTGCCGAGAAACGCGTTCCAGACCCGCTGGGTCGTGAGCGTCGCCGCCATCGGCAGGTAGCCGGCGGTGAGCCCCTTGGCGAGGCAGAGAAAATCGGGCACGACCCCCTCGTGGTCGCAGGCGAACATGCGACCGGTGCGGCCAAAGCCGGTCGCCACTTCGTCGAGGATCAGCAACACGCCGTGGGCCGCGGTCACCCGGCGCACGGCGGCGAGGAATCCCGGCGGGTGGACGAGAATCCCGCCGGCCGCCTGGACGAGCGGCTCCATCACGACCGCGGCGATCGAGTCCCCCTCGGCGGCCAGCAGTGCCTCGAGGCGCGCCAGGCAGGCGGCGGCGTCGACGGCCCGGACCATGGTGCTGCCGCGCTCCATCGGCACCGGCAGCCGGATCGCCTCGAACGTCAGCGGTGCGAACAGATCGGTGAACCGGTCGACTCCGCCGACGCCGACGGCCCCGAGCGTGTCGCCGTGGTAGGCGTCGTCGAGGGCGACGAACCGGCGCCGCGCCGGCCGTGGCGGGTCGGCCTGGAGCCAGAACTGGAACGCCATCTTCAGGGCCGCCTCGATCGCGGTCGAGCCGTCGTCGGAAAAAAACACCTTCTCGAGGCCGGCCGGCGCGACCTCGACGAGCCGCCGCGCCAGCGCCACCGTCGTCGGGTTGGAGAGGCCGAGATTGGTGGTATGGGCGACGCGGCCGGCCTGCTCGACCAGCGCCCTGTCGAGGCGCGGGTGGCGGTGGCCGTGGACCACGCACCACATGCTCGCGGAGCCGTCGATGTAGCGCCGGCCGGCCGTGTCGACCAACCACGCCCCGCTGCCGCGCTCGATGAGGAGCGGTTCGTACTCCTGCATCTGCGTGAACGCGTGCCAGACGTGCTCGCGGTCCCAGCGCGCCAGTTGTTCCGCCGTCGGTGCGGAGGGGGGCGCCTCGCGCGGCGGCGCGGGGGTTGTGGTGGTGATCATGACCGCAGTGTAGCGGTCGGCACGCACCGGCCCGGCGGCCTCCCCGAACGGGCAACTGTCACTCAGGCGTTCCGGTCGGGCAATCGCCCACGGTGCCCGCCGGCAGTCCGCGGCGGACACTTGTGGCTCGCCCCGAGGGCAGCCCCTTGATGCCCGGGGCGTCGGCCCCGCCTCACGCCTGCGGCGGAGCGGGAATCGTGACGGCGCTGCCGACGCCGGCGCCGAATCGCGACGCCGCACTCCCCTGGACGACCGCCACTTCGATCACGTCCTGGGAGCCGACGAGGGTCACAGCCGTCCCGGGGTTGGCATCGCCGTAGGTGCGGACGAGCGACCGCACGTGGTGGGGGCCGAGGTCGATCGCCCCGGCGGCCACGACCGCCGGCCAGAGGTCCGCCGGGAGGTTGGTGACCAGGTTGCCGAACGTGTCGACGTCGACCACCACCCCGTGCCACGCCTTGTCGCGCTGGAACGGCCGCGGCAGTGGCAGCGTCACCAGGTCGGCCACCGCCGCGCCGAGGGCGCCCGGGTCGGTGCCCTCGAGGAGCCGCACCGCCGCCGGTGCGAGGACGTCGCGGCCGTGGAACGTGCTCGACGCCTCGGCGGGTACGGCGAGGCGGTGACAGCCGACGAGGCCGTGGCGGGCGATCGCCAGCGACAGGACGCCGTTGTCAGGGGCGAGGAATTGCTGGCGACCGACGCGGGCCCACACCAGCCGGCGGCCGGTGCCGACCCCCGGATCGACGACCACGACGTGCAGCGAGTCGTCGGGGAAGGCGAAGCAGCCGCGGGCCACCATCCACGCTCCGGCGCTGACGTCGTGGGGCGGAAGCGTGTGGGTGATGTCGACCAGCGTCACCGGCACGGCCGCCGACAACAGCCGCCCCTTCACTTCGGCGACGTAGATGCTCCCGGCGCCGAAGTCGGTCGTCAGCGTCACGACGCGCGGGCGGAGGAGCGGCATGGAAAGGCCGATGGGGAGAGGTGCAGGCGGCCGGTGAGGCCCGTGCGCAGGGGCGTCAGGACCCGCGGATCAACGCAATCGCGGTCTCGCGGACCTTGGCAGGGTTGACGTTGGGGTTTTTCTTGCGGGCCTGGCCGATGAGGCCCGCGGCGGCCTGCTCCTTGCCCCCCTTCACGTCGGCCACGATCTTCGGGTTGGCGGCGAGCAGGTCGCGGACCAACTCCACCAGGTCGTCGTCGCTCACCGCGGTGATCCCCAGCGCGGCGACGGCCGTGCCGACGTCGGCTGGCGTCGCCGGACGCCCGAGGGTGAGCAGACCGGCGAAGATCTCCCGGCCGCGCGCCGTGTCGAACTCACCGCGCGCCACCCGGCCGACGAGGTCCGCCAGCGCCTCCGGCCCGACGGGAAACTCGGCGATCGTGCCGCCGCGGTCGTTGAGCGTGCGGAGCACGTCCTGCTGGAGCCAATTGCTCGCCGGCTTGCCGGCTCCCACCATGCCGGCCACCGTTTCGTAGTAGGCGACGACGTCGCGCCCCTGGTTGACGATCACGTCGGCGTCGTAGGCGGAGATGCCCCAACGCGCCTCGAGCGCCCGGCGGAGCGCCGTCGGCGGCTCCCCCATCGCCCCCCGCGCCGCGGCGACGTCGGCGTCGCTGACGGTCACCGGCACGAGATCGGGGTCGGGAAAGTAGCGGTAGTCGCTCGACTCCTCCTTGTGGCGTTGGGCTCGGGTCACGCCGGCGGCGTCGTCCCACCCACGCGTTTGCTTGGGCGCCTTGCCGATCTCGATCCCCGTCTCCTGCCACTCCTCCCACTGCCGCGCGGCCTCGTAGGCGAGGGCCCGCTCCACCGAGCGGAAGCTGTTCATGTTCTTGATCTCGACGATCGGCGTCTTGGCGATCCCGTCGCCGCGGGGGACGTGGAGATTGACGTTGGCGTCGACGCGCAGGCTCCCCTCCTGCATGTTGCAGTCGCTGACGCCGAGGTAGACCAGCAGCAGCCGCAACTCGGTCAGCCAGGCGCGGGCCTCCTGCGGGCTGCGGAGGTCGGGCTGGCTGACGATCTCCACCAGCGGCGTGCCGGCGCGGTTGAGGTCGATGCGGCTGTCGCCGGTGCCGGCGGCCTCGTCGTGCATGCTCTTGCCGGCGTCCTCCTCGAGGTGGACGCGGATGATGCCGACGCGCCGCGGCGGGAAGGCCCCGCGCGGATCGACGACCTCGAGGCTGCCGTCGGTGGCGAACGGGAGGTCGAACTGGCTGATCTGATAGCCCTTGGGCAGGTCGGGATAGAAGTAGTTCTTCCGGTCCCATTTCGTGAACGGCGCGATCCGGCACTCGAGCGCCAGCCCGGCACGGAGCGCGAGTTCGAAGGCCCGTCGGTTGAGGACAGGAAGCGAGCCCGGCAGGCCGAGGCACACCGGGCAGACCTGGGTGTTGGGGGGTGCGCCGAAGTCGGTCGGGCAGCCACAGAACAGCTTCGTGTGGGTGAGGAGCTGGACGTGCACCTCCAGCCCGATGACGGTCGTGTACGGGGCGGCGGCGGTTGGCATGGGCCCGGTTCCGGGTCGAGACGGGGGGAGGAGTGCGGACCGCGGCCGGTCACGCGGGGAGCGCGGCGGTGCGGCGTTGGTGCCAGTCGGTGAGGTGTTGGAAGCGGTCGGCGACACGGAGCAGGAGCGCCTCGGAGAGCGCGGGCCCCTGGAGCTGGAAGCCGATCGGCAGTCCGCCGCGCGTGAAGCCGCAGGGAAACGAGATCCCCGCCATGCCGGCGAGGTTCGTCGCCACCGTGTACAGGTCGACGAGGTACATCGCCAGCGGGTCGCCGGTCTTCTCGCCGAGGCGAAAGGCCGCCGTCGCCGACACCGGCCCGCCGATGACGTCGACCTTCTCGAAGGCGTCGAGGTAGTCCTGGCGGATCAGCCGGCGGACGCGGAGGGCACGGGCGTAGTAGGCGTCGTAATACCCGGCCGACAGCGCATAGGTGCCGAGCATGATCCGGCGCTTGACCTCGGAACCGAAACCCTCGGCGCGGCTGCGGCAGTACATCTCCACCAGCGGCGAATCGAAACCCCCGGCGGTGACCGTGCTCCGATGGCCGTAGTGGGCCCCGTCATACCGGGCGAGATTGCTGGCGGCCTCGCAGGGAGCGACGAGGTAGTAGGTCGGCACGCCGTACCGGGCGTGGGGCAGTTCGACATCGTGGATCGTCGCCCCCGCCGCCTTGAAAACGGCGAACGCCTCTTCCACGCCGCGGGCCACCTCGGGTTCCAGTCCGGCACCGAAATGGTCGGCCACGCGGCCGATCCGCAGGCCGGTGAGCGGCTGCTCGAGGAGCTGCGAGTACGCCGGCACCGGAGCGGACAGTGCCGTCGAGTCGCCCGGGTCGTGCCCCGCGATCGTCTCCATCACCAGGGCGCAATCGGCCGCGGAGCGGCACATCGGCCCGACCTGGTCGAGGCTCGAGGCGAAGGCGATCAGGCCGCGCCGGCTGACGCGCCCGTAGGTCGGCTTGAGACCGGTGATGCCACACAGGCCGGCGGGCTGGCGGATCGAACCACCCGTGTCGGACCCGAGCGCGGCGGGGGCCATGTCGGCCGCGATCGCCGCTGCCGAACCCCCGCTCGAGCCCCCCGGGGCGCGGTCGAGGTCCCAGGGGTTGTGGACGGCGCCGAACGCCGAGTTTTCGTTCGATCCCCCCATCGCGAACTCGTCCATGTTCGTCTTGCCGAGGATCACGGCGTCGGCACGGCGCAGCCGGGCGACGACTTCGGCGTCGTACGGCGGCCGGAAGCCGGCGAGCATCTTCGAGGCGCAGGTGGTCGGCAGGTCGCGGGTGCAGAGCACGTCTTTGACGGCGACCGGCAGTCCGGCGAGTGGCCCGAGCGGTTCGCCCGCCCGCCGGCGGCGGTCGATCGCCGCCGCCGTCGCCAGCGCACCCTCACGATCGACCGCAAGGAACGCGTTGATCGAACCGTCGACCCTCGCGATCCGGTCGAGAAACGCCGTCGCCACCCGTTCGGCCGACACCTCACCCCGCCGGACGGCGGCGACGATGTCGGTGCTTGACAGTTCGCAGGGTTGCATCGGGGAAGGCCGTGTCTCGGGGCGGGAAGGGGAACGGGCGGCGTTGGTCCGCCCGCGACATGGATCGGCGCCCGACGGCGCGGGAGGCCGTGTCAGGCGGATCCCGACTCGCCGAGCACCGCCGGAACGAGAAAACACTCACCGTCATGCCGGGGAGCCGACTGGAGGGCTTCGGCCGTCGACAGGCAGTCGTGGACAGTGTCGGCCCGCAGCACGTTGCGGGTCTCGAGCGGGTGGGCGAGCGGCTCGACGCTCGCGACGTCGAGGTCACCGAGCTGCGACACGAAGCCGACGATCGACGACAGTTCGCGCGCCATTCCCTCGAGCTCGGCGGGCGACAGAGCCAGCCGGGCGAGCAGTCCGACCTTCGCGACTTCGGCGGGGGACAGGCTCATCGACGGTGGATCTCCTCGGCGGGAATACTCGCTCGCGTAGCAGACGCCGCCCCTGGCGGAATCAGCACGATCACCTTGGCCAATCGACCCCCGGAACCGCACCGAGCCGCCGGCACGGGAACGGCACCCTGCGGGGCCCGGTGGTCACCGCCGACCGTCGCCCAACCCCGTCAGCGGCTCAGGGCCGTGCGCGGGGACCCGACGGAACGACGTCCTCCGCCACGGTCTTGGGCGTCTCGACGGTGGGCAGGCGAAACGGCTTGTGGCGAACGAGCTTCGTCACCCGGCCCGAGCGGATGCACTGCGTGCACGCGAGGACCGACGTGCTCGTCCCCTGCCCGACCGTGACCCGGAGCCGCTGGAGGTTGGGCTTGAATTTGCGGCGCGAAATCCCGGTCACCTTCGTACCCACCCCGCCCAGGTACTTCGCCTTGCCGCGGATCGTGACGGTGTTCCCCATCGAGAACCCCTTGCCGCAGACTTCGCAGGAACGTGCCACGGTGACCCAGCCTGTTCGAAACGGGTACGGAACCGGAAAACCAGCCAAAAAGCATAGTGAATCGGCCGATTTCCGCAAGCCGAGTCGCCCGGGGGCCAGGCGTCGGAGGGGATCGGCCCGTCTGTCCCGCCGGAAGGGTTGCGCGGGGGCTGGCGCCATCGCAACCCGCGCGCCGCGGCGGCCGGTCGTCAGCGGCCCGGGCCCGGCCGGTCGGCAAGCAGGGCGAGGACTGCATCGTGGACGAGGCCGTTGGTGGCTACGCCATCGCCTCCGTCGATGCGGGGCTCGCCCAACCAGTCGGTGAACCGCCCCCCGGCCTCGGCAATCACCGGTTCAACGGCCGCCGCATCCCAGGGGTTCATCACCGGATCGACCATCACCTCCGCGCGGCCCGTGGCGACCAAGAGGTAGCCGTAGCCATCGCCCCAGGTGCGCGCCACCTGGCAGGCCTGTTCGAGGGCCCCGCGGGAAGCCCGACCGGCAGCCTCGTCCCGGCGCTTCCCGAACGAGGTGAAGTCGCTGGTGGTGACCAGCGCCGTCGCCAGCACGCCGCGCCGTGACACCCGGGCGGGGGTCGCGACGCCGCCGCGCTCGACATGCCAGGCTCCGCCGCCACGGGCCGCATAGACCGCTTCGTCGAGGGCCGGGATCGCGATCACCCCCAGCACCCCCTGCCCTCCGCGCCGGCAGCCGACCAGCGTCGCCCACAGCGGCACGCCGCGGATGAACGACTTCGTGCCGTCGATCGGGTCGACGATCCACTCGAAGCCGCTGCGGCCGACCGCCGCGCCCGACTCTTCGCCGAGGAATCCGTCGTCGGGCCACGCCCGCAGCAGGTGCCCACGGAGCACCTCCTCGGCGGCGCGATCGGCGATCGTCACCGGCGAGTTGTCCGCCTTGACCTCGACGCCGAGATCGGGATTACGGAACCAGGCGAGCGTCGCTGCCGTGCTCGCCCGGACCGCATCGAGGGCGGTGTCGAGGCGCGCCGCCACGTCGGGATCCGACGCCCGTGCTGCGGAACGGCCATCTCCGGCCCGGGCGCTGCGCTCGTCGGCTATCGTCATTGCGTTCCGCCGGCGGTCGCCGCAGACGCCCGCGTCGCCTCCTGCACGGGGCGGCCGTCCTCGGGATCTTCCGCCCGATTTTCGTCGGTCGTCGGATCGAGGCGCGGGCCCCGCGCGGGCCGCAGCGAGATCGCGATCAGCGCGGTGGCACCGATCACCAGCCACGCATCGGCGAGGTTGAACACCGGCCAGTCGATCACGCCGTCGAGTCGAAAGTGGATCCAATCCCGGACGGCGATCACCGGGGTTCCCGCGCGCGAGGCAGGCTCTTCCCAGGAAAGTCCCGCCAGCCCGAGCCGATCGTACAGGTTGCCGATGATGCCGCCGGTGATCAGCCCGAGGGCGCCGAGGAGGCGCGGATCGCCGCGCGTCGCGGGGCGCGACACCATCGTCACGATCCCGCCGATCGCGACGACCGAGATCGCCGCGAACACCATGCCGAACCCCTGACCGATGCCGAACAATGCCCCTTCGTTGAGATTCATCTCGAGCGAGAGGATTCCAGGAACGACGACGATGCCGGGATGTTTTCCCGGCATCCCCAGGACGGAAAACAGCCACTGCTTGGTGATCAGATCGAGTGCGGCGGCCCCAAGCGCCAGCAGCATGAACACCAGCCACATTTTTCGATGACTTGCCATCAGCCTTGCCCTTCCCTGCTCGCAGGCGTGATCGGGATTCCGCCTTGCCACGGAGTGTCTCCCGCGAGCATCCCCCCTCGATCGCCCGTAGGCCGGAGGCCTCACAACCCCCGCGCCCGGATCTACGGAAAGACAGCGGCAGGTGTGCGGCCGGCGCGGGTCGTGGCCACGGATTCAACGCCCGCGGCGCCGAACAATTACTTTTCAGACAAGGTACAGTGTCGCTGCAGAATACCTGAACCCACGATGCCTTGCTGTTTGGACAGCAGGGGCCGCCAGGCTGCCGAGGACCGGATTCAGGCTGCACGGTCGAGCGCAACCTGCCGCGCGGCCGGAGGCGATGGTGTGCGTCACCCGAACCGGTCGGTCACCGCGGCAGCCGCGGACTCCCGCCCGACTCGAGCCGTTCCGCGCAGCGGATGCACGTCGGCGCGAATGGGAGGGCTTCAAGGCGTTTCTTGGCGATCACGCCCCCGCACTCCTCACACTGGCCGTATGTCTTGGCCCGGATCCGCTCGAGCGCGGCTTCGACCAATTCGAGGGTGTCTTCCTCCGACGCCATCAAGCTGAGCGTGAACTCCTGCTCGTACGCGTCGCTTCCCAGATCCGCCATGTGGATCGGCATCGTCGACAGGTCGCCGCTGGCCTCGGCGCGATTCTTCCGCAACGCGGCATCGGCCATCGTGTTGACATCCCCCCGAAGGCGGGCCCGAATCGCCTCGAGCGACTGGCGAAACGGCTTCATTTCGGCCGCTTTCATCGTCCGCATCCCTCGTCTCCCCTGTCAGAGGTCCAGGGCCCCTCGGGCTGAACCGCGCACTCTTTTGTACTCGATTCCTCGAGGCTGTCAAACTGGCAGGCTGTTCGGGGCACTTGTCTTTGCCGTCGCCCGGGGTGTGACCTAGTCTCCCACCAGGTGGCCGGTCCGGCCCAGAACCCTGGTCGATTCTGCCGACAACACCCAGTGGCGTCATCCCGCGGCCCACCGGCGGGTCGCCGGAGACCTGCCCGTGTCCGTTCTCGCCCGCACCGACCTCGCCTTCCAGCGGTGCATCGATCCCGCCTGCGCCGCGACGTATTCCGTCGACGAGGTGCTCACGGCTTGCCCGGCGTGCGGCAACCTCCTCGACGTCGCCTACGACTGGGATCGCCTCCGGCCGCCGGGGTCGTTCGAGGTCTTCGAACGGAAGTGGCTGCAGCGCGGCGACCCACTGGCGGTGAGCGGCGTGTGGCGGTTTCACGAACTGCTGCCGTTCGCCCCGCGCGAAACGCTGGTCACGGTCGGCGAGGGCCAGACGCTGCTTTCGGTGTCCGACCCGGTCGGGGCGTTCGTCGGGCTCCGGCCCGGCCGCCTCCATCTGCAGTACGAGGGCCTCAATCCGTCGGGGTCGTTCAAGGACAACGGCATGGCGGCGGCCTTTTCCCATGCCCGGCTGATCGGCGCCCGCCGCGCCGCCTGTGCCTCGACCGGCAACACCAGCGCGTCGCTGGCGCTGTATTGCGCCGTGACCCGGCTGATGCGCGGGATCATCTTCATCGGCTCGGGGAAGATCTCCTACGGCAAGCTCTCGCAGGCGCTCGACTACGGCGCGCTGACGATCCAGATCGCCGGCGACTTCGACGACGCCATGGCACGCGTCAAGGAGGTGGCGGGGAAGCTGGGGATCTACCTGGTCAACAGCGTCAACCCGTTCCGGCTCGAGGGCCAGAAGACGATCATGTTCCGCGTCCTCGAGTCGCTCGGCTGGGACGTGCCGGAGTGGATCGTCGTGCCCGGGGGCAACCTCGGCAACTCCAGCGCCTTCGGCAAGGCGTTCGCCGAGCTGCACGCCCTCGGCCTCATCGACCGGATCCCGCGGCTGGCGGTGATCAACGCCGCCGGCGCCAATACGCTCTACGAGCTCTACGAGCGGCGCGGGCTGCGCTGGCTCGGGGGGCGTGCCGACCTCGCCCCCGCCTGCCACTACTACGACGAGCTCGACCGCGACAAGAAGCGCGCCGACACCATCGCCAGCGCGATCGAGATCAACCGCCCCGTCAACCTCAACAAGTGCCTCCGGGCGCTCGAGACCTGCGACGGCGTCGTCCGTCAGGTGAGCGAACAGGAGATTCTCGACGCCAAGGCGCAGGTCGGCGCCGGGGGCTTCGGCTGCGAGCCGGCCAGCGCTGCCAGCGTCGCCGGGGCCCGGCAACTCGTCGCGGAGGGGGTGATCGGCCGCGACGAGCGCGTGGTCTGCATCCTCACCGGCCACCAGCTCAAGGACCCGACGGCCACGGTCGCCTACCACACCACCGACCAGAAACTGTTCAACGACACGCTCGGCAGCCGCGGCGTCAGCCGGGCCAGCTTCGCCAACCGGTCGGTGAGCGTGGGCAATCGGATCGACGAGATCGTCCAGGCGATCGACCTCTACGGCTGAACCACCCGATGACCGACGCACGCGCCCCGCAGGCCGGTTCCTCTTCGTCCCCCGTTCCACGCCGCCTCGTGGTCCACGGCGCCGCCGGCCGGATGGGGCGGCGGATCGTCGCCTGCGCGGCCGGAGAGCCGTCCGCCTGGAGGATCGTCGGGGCCCTCGAAGCCGCGGGGCATCCGCGGACGGGGGACGACGCCGGAACGCTCGCCGGCGTGCCGGCCCTCGGCGTGGCCGTCAGCGACTCGTGGTCCGGCGACGCCGATGTCGTGATCGACTTCTCGCTTCCCGGGGCGGTCGCCGCGATCGCGGCGCACAGCGCCGAGCGGGGTATTCCGCTGGTGGTCGCGACGACCGGCCTCGAGCCGGCCGACCAGGCCGCGATCATGGCTGCCTCGCGGCGCATCGCCGTCCTTCAGGCCCCGAGCATGAGCCTGGCGGTCAACGTGGCGATGGACCTCGTGGCCCGTGCCGGTGCACTCCTGCGGAGCGCGGGCGAGCGCGTCGACGTCGAGATCGTCGAGTGCCACCACCGCCACAAGGAAGACGCCCCGAGCGGCACGGCGCTGCGGTTCGGAAGCCTGGTCCACGAGGCCCTGGGGGGCGGCGGCGTCACCCATGGCCGCGAAGGACGGCCGGGCCCCCGGCCGGCGGGTGAGATCGGCTATCACGCCGTCCGCGCCGGCGACAATCCGGGGGAGCACACGATCCTGTTCGGACTCGACGGCGAATCGCTCGCAGTCAACGTCCGGGCCACGGGCCGCGACTGCTACGCCCGCGGGGCGCTGGCGGCTGCTGCCTTCCTGGTCGGCCGGCCGGCCGGGCTCTATTCGATGGCCGACGTCCTCGGGTTGGGCTGATCCGGCCGTTGGTCACGCGGCCCCACCGACACAGTGAGGCCTCCCCGATTCGGTGACCGTTTCTCACCATCTCGGTGAAGGCGGTGGCGTCCTTGCCCCTGGTCCGGCGGTCTGGCCCCTCCGCCGCCGTTCACAGACCGCTAGCGCCCCGACAACCAGCGAAAACACGGCTGAAAACGACGACGGATCGATCTCGGGGATGACCGTCGAAGGCGTCTCGTAATACGCGCCGGTGATCGCCACGTGGACCCCGGTCGGGTTGAAGAAATCGGACTTTTCCGCCGTATCGAACAAGTTTCGCACTCGGAACGTCAGCGTATTGACTCCGGTGGTGAACAGGCTGCTCAGAGGCGTCGTTGTCTCGTAGCTGAACGGACCGCCGCCCGCGGCCCCTGGGATCGCGGTGCCGTTGAGAAACGCGTTGGGCGTCACGTTATCCCCGGCAAATGAGCCGGAAATGAAGATCTTCAACACGTCCGTGAACGACGACGGCAGCGTGAACGTCGTCTGGTAGACGTACAGCCCGACGGGGGCGATGACGTTTTGGTCGGTCGGGGTAAACGGCGTGCCGGTAGACGTGAACGAGCTCGGTGGTGTGACCCATTGCGAAACCCGCGGTCCCGAGGTGATGTTGGGGCTGTAGTCCCAGGCGGAAATCTTGTAGGCCCCCGGGGCGCCGAGGAAAATCGAGGGGTCTGCCGGGGGATAGTTGCCGTACGGGGCCTGCGACCCGCTGACGGTCGTATCGGGGGTGAACGCCGTGATCTGGTAGTGGGGATCGCTGGCCCCGTTGGCGACCAGCGATGTCTGGGTCGCGGCGCCAGTGCCAAAGAGGTCGGTGATTTCGACGACTGCGGCAGTCGCCGGGGCGACGCACGCGGCGGCGAGCGCCAGCCCGATTGCCGCGGAAACCAGCCGCTGCATGTCGCCGCACGACGAGATTGTGCCCGCGGTCATTCCGGTCACTGACTGCCTCGCAAAACCAGGTGCCACAGCCATCATTCCAGCTCCTTGCTGCCCATCCGCTGGCAGCCCCATTCGATACCTACAACCGGACTTATTTGCATATTCCATGCCGAATCGGCGGTTGCGGTCGGAAAAGAAAGTTTTTGATGCAGCGGTCGAGGACCCCCGTTGCATTCCGGTCTCTTTCTCACGGATTGGCGATGAATCATCGACGTCCGTGGGTCTTGTCGCGGTTCGAGCGCCGGTTGATCATGTGTTTCAGCGGGAGCTCGGGGAGGGGGATTTGGCTGATCACTGGGGCGTTTTGCTCCACACGTGGTCACTCGACCGGGGTGAAACGCTCCAGCTTCCAGCTGCGAGAGCATGTTGACAATTCGGCCCATCCGGGATCTTTGTGGGTGGACGACAAGAGACGACATCCCGGCATTCCCATGACAGGGCCGTCGAAGCCCCCTCCGCCGTCGCCCTCGCATCGGCCCGTCACCCCCTGGCTGCGGGTCGATGCGAGGGCAAAGGCGCGGGGGGCGTCCCCCTCTGCAGAGCCCGAGCGGAGGCTGCGCCTGCCGCGAGGACCCACGGAAATTCCGGATCGACCGAGAACTCCGCTCCCCAAACCTCCTGCGATCATGGGGATGCCGGCGATTGTTGGCGGTCTCGTCCTGCTTGTCCGCGTTTTCCTCGCGGGCTGCGGCGCAGCACCGGCCGCCGAGCCCGAGTCGAGGCAGCCTGACTCGACCCTCTCCGCTGGCGATGCTCTCGAGGTCTATCGCACGGCCATCCGGCCGCTTCTGGCGAAACGCTGCCAGCCGTGCCATGGGGCGCTTGGCCAAGAAGCCGGGCTTCGGCTCGACACGGCCGCGGCGCTGGTGGCCGGCGGACAGAGTGGCCCGGCCGTGGAACGGGGGGCACCGCAGCGGAGCCTGATCGTCGACCGCGTCTCCGCCGGCGATCCCGCGCTGCGGATGCCGCCGCCGGGAGAAGGGGAACCGTTCACGGCTGCCGAGATCGACGCCCTGCGCGCATGGATCCTCGCCGGCTGCCCGGCGCCCGAGATCGAGGCACCGGAGCCCGATCCCCGCGACCACTGGGCCTTCCGTCCCGTGGGCCGGCCGGTGCCGCCGCCCGGCCCCGCGCATCCGCTCGATGCGTTCCTCGACGCGGCGCGGCGGGCCCGCGGCATCGCGACGGTCGCCGCCGAGGCGCCGCGGAGCGTGCTGGTGCGACGTGTGTTCATCGATCTGGTCGGCGTGCCGCCGTCGGCCGAGGATCTCGCCACGCTCCTGGCCGATCCGGCCGACGACTGGTACGAGCGCCTCGTCGATCGCCTCCTGGCCGATCCCCGCCACGGCCAGCGCTGGGCGCGCCACTGGATGGACGTGTGGCGCTACTCCGACTGGTGGGGGCTCGGCGACCAGCTCCGCAACAGCGCGCCGCACATCTGGCACTGGCGCGATTGGATCGTCGAGTCGCTCGTCGCCGACGTCCCCTACGACGAAATGGTGCGGCTGTCGCTCGCCGCCGACGAGTTGGCCCCGCTCGATCCGGCCCGGCTGCGGGCGACCGGGTTCCTCGCCCGGAACTGGTTCCTGTTCAACCGCACGCCGTGGCTCGACGAGACGGTCGAGCATGTCGGCAAGGCGTTGCTTGGGATGTCGTTCAACTGCGCCAAGTGCCACGACCACAAATACGACCCGCTCCGGCAGCGCGATCATTACGCGCTTCGCGCCTTTTTCGCGCCGTACCACGTCCGGCTCGACGTCGTACCCGGCGAGCCCGATACCGAACGCGACGCGATCCCGCGCGTCTTCGACGGTGTTCCCGATGCCGCCACCTACCTGTTCGTCCGCGGCGACGACGCCCGGCCCGACCGCGATCACCCGGTGGCCCCCGGGGTGCCCGACCTGTTCGGCGTGCCGCTGCCGCCGATCGAGCCGGTCGTCCTCCCCGCTGCCGCGGCTGATCCGGCGCGGCAGCCGTGGGTGATCGACGCCCATCGCGCCGCCGCGGCGAAGCGCGTCGCCGCTGCCGATGAGGCCCACGCCAAGGCTTCCGAGGCCGACCGGCCGCTGGCCGAGGCCCGGCTCGCCGTCGAGCGCGAGGCGCTCGAGTCGGTCGTCGCCCGTGGTGCGGCGATGACGGCCGCCTGGGAAGGCGCCGACGCCGCCGCCGGCCAATCCACGGCCCGCGCCGCCGTCCGAGCCGAGCGGTCGCTCGCTGCGGCCCGGGCGGACCTCGCGGTCGTCGAGGCCGAGAGCCAGCATGCCGCCGCCGACGACGCGAAGAAGGGCGCCGCGGCCGAGAAGCTCGCGGCGGCCCGTACCGCCGCGGAACAGGCGCGCACCGCGATCGACGAGCCGGGAGACATGTTCACGCCGCTGGCCGGAGCGCGCTGGGTCCCGACGCGCTTCACCTACTCGGGCCACGACGACCCGCCGATCCCGTTTCCCGCCACGAGCACCGGCCGGCGGCGGGCGCTGGCCGCGTGGATCACCGACCCACGCCATCCGCTCACGCCCCGCGTCGCGGTCAATCACCTGTGGACGCGCCACATGGGAAGGCCCCTGGTAGCGACGATGACCGACTTCGGCCGCCGCGGCGCGCCTCCCACGCACCCCGAGCTGCTCGACTGGTTGGCGGCGGAATTCATGGCCGGTCCCCCGGGCGGCACGCCCTGGAGCATGCGGCATGTCCATCGGCTGATCGTCACGTCGGCCGCCTACCGGATGGCCTCGAGCCCGGTGGGGCTTCTCGACGCGGCCCGGCTCGATCCCGACAACGGCCTGGTGTGGCGGCGCGAGCCGGTGCGGCTCGATGCCCAGGTGGTGCGCGACTCGATCCTCGCCGTCGCCGGGCTGCTCGACGTCGCGCCCGGTGGGCCGCCGGTCGCCCCCGCCGCGCAGGGAGAGTCGCGGCGCCGCAGCCTGTACTTCACCCACTCGGAGATCAGCCGCAATCCGCTCCTCGCGGCGTTCGACGACGCCTCGGTGAAGGAGTGTTATCGGCGCGACGAGAGCGTCGTGCCGCAGCAGGGGCTGGCGCTGGCCCACGCGGCGCTCGTCCACGACGCCGCCGCCGCCGTCGCGACCCGGCTCGCCGCCGGCGGGGGAGGCGACGAGGCGTTCGTCGACCGGGCGTTCGTCACGGTCCTCGCCCGCCCGGCCGACGGCGCCGAGCGCGCCGCGTGCCTCGGCGCACTCGCGCGGTGGCGCGCCTTGCCCGCCGCCGACCTCGGCGGTAGCGCCCCCGACCCGGCCCGTGCGCACCTGGTGTGGGCGCTGTTCAACCACACCGACTTCGTCACCGTCCGCTGACCTTCCGCGAGGTGCTCGCCCGATGGTTCCTCACCCGTCACCGCAGGCCCGCCGCCGACTCCTCGGCACCGGGGCGGCGCTCCTGGCCGGTCTGCCCCGCCCGGGAGCAGCCAGCGACACGCCGGCCGCCGGCACGCGGCTCCCTGACGGCCGGGCCCACGCGCCGGCCAGGGCGCGGAGCGTGATCTGGCTGTTCATGAACGGCGGCGTGAGCCATCTGGAGAGCTTCGATCCCAAGCCCGAAATCACGCGCCACGCCGGCAAGACGATCGCCGAGACGCCGTTCGCCGCGGTCCAGGACCCGGCGAAGCTGGCGCTCGAGCGGGCGCCGGTGCCCGATGCCAACGGCCAGCAGCGCAACGTCCTGTTTCCGCTCCAGGTCGGCTTCCGCCGCCATGGCGAATCGGGGATCGAAGTCAGCGACTGGTTTCCCGGCATCGCCGCGGAGATCGACCGGATCGCCGTGGTCCGCTCGATGTACACCACCGATTCCAACCATGGGGCGCAGACGCAGTTTCACACCGGCCGGCACATGCTCGACCCCGCCTCGCCCACGCTCGGCGCCTGGGTCCACTACGGCCTTGGCTCGCTCAACCCGGCACTCCCGCAGTTCATCTCGATCGGCACGCGCGAGTATTGGAACAAGCGCGACGGCCACTACCTCGGCCCCGCCCACGACGCCGTCCCGCTGCGGATCGACCCGGCCAATCCGCTCGACTTCGGCCGCCCCGAGCGGCCGTTCCCCGCCCCGGCCGCGGCCGTCGGCCTCGACCTCGTGACCGAGCTCAATCGGCTCACGGCGCGCGGCTTTCCCGGCGATGCCGCTACCGTGGCGCGCACGGCGGCCTACGAGCTCGCATTCCGGATGCAATCGAGCGTGCCGGAGGTCGTCGACGTCGCCGCCGAGACCGCCGAGACGCACGCCCTCTACGGCCTCGATCGGCCCGAGTGCCGGGAATTCGCCCTGCAGCTCCTCGCCGCCCGGCGGTTCGTCGAGCGCGGCGTGCGCTTCGTGCAGATCCAGCACGGCGGCGGCGGCGCCGGCGCCTGGGATGCCCATGGCGGCCTGCGTGCCAACCACGAAAAGCTCGCCCGCGCGGTCGACCGGCCGATCGGCGGCCTGCTCGCCGACCTCCACCGCCGCGGCCTGCTCGACGAGACGATCGTCGTGTTCGCCACCGAGTTCGGCCGCACCCCTGGCACGCAGGGGAGCGACGGCCGCGACCACCATCCGTTCGCCTTCTCGGTGTGGCTCGCCGGCGGCGGGATCCGCGGCGGCTGCGTCCATGGCGCGACCGACGAGCTCGGCTTCCACGCCGTCGAGGACCGGCACTACGTCACCGACGTGCATGCCACGATCCTCGCCCTCCTCGGGCTCGACTCGCGCCGCCTCGAACTGCCGGGGCAGAAGCGGCTGGCGATCGACCATGGCGAACCGATCCGTGCGATCATGGCCTGAGTCGCCCGCGGGCCGCCGCGCCGGCGAACCGCTCTTGCCGCCGCGCCAGCCGCTGTTGCTACGATCCTTTCCTACACACGGCTTCGCGACCGAACCTCGGGGGTGGCACGGCTCATGGAATGGCGGCGGACGACTCGGTACGACGGCGCGAGCCGCTGGCATTCCCTCCCGGTGCTCGAAGTCGAGGTCGATCCGGGGGCGCTCTCGCGCTGGTCGCTCGCCGCCGACACGGCCGCGCGCGGCAGGCTGTCGGCCTGGCGCGGCGCGCTCGAATCGCGCCCCCACGAAATGGCGTTCGAGGGATCGCCGCCGGTCCCCGGCCCGGCGTTCGACGAGCTGCTCGGCGCCGGTGACGCCGCCGCCGTGCTGCGCTGGCTGTGGGGCACGTTTCTCGCCGCCGCCGGGACCGCGCCGACGGCGACCTGGACGGAGCTCCTCCCGGCGAGTCGTGCCGAGCCCGACCCGGCCGGATTCGTGATCGCGGCCACGTTCGAGGAGCCGCGGTTGGCACTGGCCTGCCTCGAAGCGGCGCGCGGCTGTCTCGTCGCTGCCGCCGACGGCCGGGCCTACGACGTCGCCGCGGCGGTCCGCGACGCGGTCGACGTCGCCGACACCCACCGCCTCGGGCCGAGCACGCGCGCCATCGTCCGCGCCGCCGAGGCCCGCGCGATCCCCACCCACCGGGTCACCACCGCGAGCCTCGTGCGCCTCGGCGAGGGGAGCCGGCAGCGGCGGATCTGGACGGCCGAGACCGACGCCACAGGCACGATCGCCGAGTCGATCGCCCAAGACAAGGAGCTGACCAAGCTCCTCCTCCGGCAGGTCGGCGTGCCGGTGCCGCTGGGGCGCGTCGCCGACACCCCCGAGGATGCCTGCCGCGCCGCCGACGAGCTCGGCTATCCGGTCGTCGTCAAGCCGCGCGACGCCAACCACGGCCGCGGGATCTCGTTCGGCCTCGTGCGCGCCGGGCAGGTGCGCGACGCCTTCGCGCTGGCGGTCCGCGAAAACCACGACCAATCGGCCGGCGTGATCATCGAGCAGTTCGCTCCCGGTGTCGCCCACCGGCTGCTGGTCGTCGGCGGGGCGGTGGTCGCCGCGTCGCGCGGCCAGCACGACGTGGTCGTCGGCGACGGCCGGCGCACGATCGCGGCGCTGGTCGACGAGGCCAACCGCGATCCGCTCCGCGGCGAGAACTACACCGATCTCCTCGGCGTGATGCGGATCGACGAGGTGGCCCTGGCGCTCCTCGAGCGCTCCGGCCTCGCCCCCGACAGCGTCCCCGAGGCCGGTCGGCGCGTGACGATCAAGGTCAACGGCGACCTGATCACCGACGAGACCGACGAGGTCTGCCCGGAGGTCGCGGCGCGGGCCGTGCTCGCCGCGAAGACGGTCGGCCTCGACGTCGCCGGGCTCGACGTCGTCGCCGAAGACATCGGCCGGCCGCTCGAGGCGCAGCGCGGGATGGTGATCGAGGTCAACGCCGGTCCGGGGATCTTCATGCACGTCGCCCCGCTCCATGGCCGGCCGCGCCCCGTCGGCGAGGCGATCGTCGCCACGCTGTTTCCCGCCGGCGCCGACGGCACGATGCTGCTCGTGGCCGTCGCCGAGGCGCCGGGGGCCGTGGCGGTGGCCCGCGCGGCCGCGACCCTGCTCGATGGCGCGGGGCTCCGCTGCGCCATCGCCGCCGGCGGCCACGTGGCGCGGGCGGGCCATCCCGATTGGAAAGTCGGTGCCGGCGACGGAGCCGCGTTCGAGGCCCTCAAGGCCCATCCCGATCTCGACGCCGGCGTGGCCGTCAGCCATGCCGCGGCCGCCGAGCGCGACGGCCTGGGCACGAGCCGGCTCGACGTCGCGGTGTTTCCCGCCGGGGCCGTGTCGGCGCCGCAGCGCGCCGCCCTGCTCCACGCCCTCGGCTCCCGCGGCATGGCCGTCGTGCCGGCCGACCATCCGGCCCTGGGCGCGATCGGGGAGGCGCTCGGCGCCGCGCGTGTCGTGGTCGTCGGTGGCGCGCGTTCCGGTGCCGGCCGCCAGGTGATCCTCAGCGGCGAACGGGTGGACGTGATCACCTGCGGCACGATCCGGTCGGTCCCGAATGCCGGCACCGGTGCCGAGCACCTGCTCGCGCTGGCCGCCGCCTGGGCCACCGGGGTCGATCCCGAGCGGCTCGGCGCCTCCGGCGCGGGATCGTCGGCCGCCCGGCAGCCCTGAAGCCCGTTGGGAATACGCAGCGATGCGGATCCTCCACACCGCCGACTGGCATCTCGGCCGGGTCCTCGGCGGCCTCGACCTGATCCCGGCGCAGCGCCACGCGATCGAGGCGATCGTCGCGATCGCGGCCGACGCGCGCCCCGACGTGATCGTCGTCGCCGGCGATCTCTACGACCGCGCCGTGCCCGGCGAGGAGGCGGTCGGCCTGCTCGACGAGGCCCTCCGCCGGCTCGGGGAGATCGCCCCGGTCATCGCGATCGCCGGCAACCATGATTCCGGCGCCCGGCTCGACTTCGGCACCGAGTTTTTCCGCCGGGCCGGCGTCCACCTCGCCGGCCGGCCGCGTGCCCGTCCGGCGCGCGTCGAGCTGGCCGATGCCCACGGGCCGGTCACGTTCCACCTGCTGCCGTTCGCCACGCCGGCCGACGCCCGGTTCCTGACGGGGCGCGACGACGTGGCGTCGCACGAGGCGGCGACGGCGGCGCTGCTCGCCGGTGCCGACACGTCGGCCGGCGGCCGCCACGTGCTCGTCGGCCATCTGTTCGCCCAGGGGGGCGAGTCGTCCGACTCGGAGCGCGACATCTCCGTCGGCGGCGTGGCCACCGTGCCCACGGCGCTGTTCGCCCCGTTCCACTACACGGCGCTCGGCCATCTCCACCGGCCCCACGCGCTGGCCGACGGCCGGATCCGCTATGCCGGGTCCCCCGCCCGCTACTCCTTCTCCGAGGAGCACCAGCGCAAGACCGTGGCGCTGGTCGCGCTCGATGCCGCCGGCGCCGTGACCGTCGAGGAGATCCCGCTTCCCGCGCTCCACGGGATGCGCACGCTCCGCGGCCGGTTCGACGACCTCGTCCGCGCCGCGGCCGACGACGCCGACAGGCAGCGCGACCTGATCCGCGTCGAAGTCGTCGACCCGATCGTGCCCCCCGGCGCCCGCGAGCGCCTCCGCACGCTCTACCCGCTGCTGCTCGAATTCCGCGTCGAGCCCCCCGCGCGCGGCCCGGCCGACGCCGCCCGCCCCGCGCTTGACGACCTCGCCCGGTCGAGCCCCCACGCCTTCGTCGAGCGGTTCCTCGGCGACCGCTATCCCGACGCCGCCTGCGACGCGGTCCGGGCGCTGGCGCGGGAGTGCATGGAGCAGGCGCTCGCCGCGGAGCGTGAGCGATGAGGTTCCAGCGCCTCGCGATCAGCGGGTTCGGGCCGTTCGCCGGCACCGAGACGATCGACTTCGACCGGCTCTCGGCCGCCGGCCTGTTTCTCCTCGCCGGGCCGACCGGCGCCGGCAAGACCACGCTCCTCGACGCGATCTGCTACGCCCTGTACGGCGAGACGACGGGCGAAGGCCTCGGCCAGGGGCCGATCGACGGCCGGAGCGGCGCCGACCTCCGCTCGGCCCGGGCCCGGCCCGACCAGCTCACCGAGGTCGAGCTCGAGTTCTCCGTGTCCGGCGCGCGCTACCGCGTCGTCCGCAACCCGCAGTACACGCGCGCCCCGCGCCGCGGCACGACCCCCGTCACCGAGCCGGCCCGCGCGGCGCTCCACCGCCACGACGCGGCGGGCGGGGGGCGCTGGGAGCCGCTGGCCGCCAAGGTCCGCGACGTCACGGCGCGCGTCGAGGAGATCACCGGGTTTACCGCCGGTCAGTTTCGCCGCGTCGTCGTCATCCCCCAGGGGCGGTTCCGCGACGTCCTGGTGAGCACGCCGGCCGTGCGCGAGGAGCTGCTCGAGCGGATCTTCGGCACCGCCGTCTACGAGGCGTTCGAGGAGCTCGTGGCCAAGCGCGCCAAGGAGGCGGGGCAGGCCCTCGAGGCCCTCGCCGCCGAGCGCGGCCGGCTGCTGGCCGACGCGGAAGGGCTCGGCGACCTCGACGATGCCGCCGTCGCCGTCCGCCTCGCCGCCGACCTCGATACCGGCCGCGCCGCCGCGGTGGCGGCGAAAGGGGCGCTCGACAAGGTGACGGCCGACCACGACGCCTCGGCGCGGGCGCTGGGCGCCGCCGGCGAAGTCGAGGCCCTGGTGCGTGGCGTCGCCGATGCAGAGCGGGCGCTTGTTGCGGCGACCGCGGCCCTCGACGACCTGCGCCCCGCGCGCGACGAGCTCGTGCGTGCCGAAGCGGCGGCGGAGCCCGAGCGGCTGCGGCAGGCGAGCGCCGAGCTCGACCGCGAGGTGGGAAGTGCGGCGAAGGAGGTCGAGACCGCCGACGTCCGGCTCGCCGCCGCGACCGACGTGGCAGCGGTCGCGCGTGGGCGGCTCGCCGCGGCCACGACGGCGCTCGAGGCGGTCGAGGGAATCGACCGCCGCCTCGGCGTGATCGCCGAGCAGCTCGCGGCGATCGCCACCCTCCGCGAGTCGCACGCCGCCGCCGGCCGGGCGCTTGCCGCCGCCGACACCGCAGTCGCGATCGAGCGCGAGGCCGAAGCCACGGCGGCGGCCGCCGCGACGCGAGCCAGTGCCACGGCCGACTCGGCCGCCGACGCCCTCCGCGAGGCGCGGCGCCTGCATGCGGCCGACGCCGCCGGCCGTCTGGCGGCGCTGCTCGCGGCCGACGCTCCCTGCCCGGTGTGCGGCAGCCGCCACCATCCGGCGCCGGCGCGCCCTCAGCCCGGCGCGCCAGACGACGCCGCGGTCGACACGCTCGACGAGGCGCTGGCCAAGGCGGTGCAGCGCCGCGACCAGCTCGTCAGCGCGGCGGCTGCGGCGGTGGCGGCGCGGGTCGAAGCCGAGGGGCGCGAGGGAGCGGCGCGGGCGTCGCGCGACGCGCTTCCCGCGCTCCCGGAGGGAGAGTCGCTCCAGCGCGAACGCGGCGACCTGGGAGCCTGGCGCGGTCGGCTCGTCGCCGACCAGAGCGCGGCCACGGCGGAGGTCGCCACAGCCGAGGGGGAGGTGCGGCTCCTCCGCGAGCGGCGCGCCGCCGCAGTCGAGCGCCAGCAGACACTCACCCGCCAGGCGGCCGATGCCGCGTGTGCCTTGGCCGCGGCGCTGGCCGCCTCGCCGTTTGCCACCGAGGGGGCGCTGGCCGAGGCGGTCCGGCCGGCGGCGGACGTGGCGGCGCTGCGGAAGCAGATCACGGGCGCCGAGCAGCAGGCAACGACGGCCCGCGAGGTGCTCGCCGATCGCCGCACGCGGCTCGGCGGGCGCACCGCGCCCGACCTGCCGGCCCTCCGCGCGGCCCATGACGCGCTGTCGGAAAAGCGGCAGGAAGCGCTCGTGGCCGACGAGCAGGCGCGGAGCACCGTGTCGTGGCTCGAGTCGCTCGTCGCCAGCCACGCCGATTTCGCCGCCCGCCAGGCGCGCGTGGGGCCGGCGGCGCTGGCGGCCCATCGGCTCCATCAGATGGTGACCGGCCAGGCGCACGCGGTCGAGCGGCTGAGCCTGCACCGCTGGGTGCTCGGCGCGGTCCTCGAGCAGGTCGTGGCCCACGCGACGGTGATCCTCCGGCAGATGACGCGCGGGCGCTATGAGCTGGTGCGGGCGGAGCCGGCGACGCGGAGCGTGGCGGCGGGGCTCGACATCGACGTCCTCGACCACTGGACGGGCACTTGCCGCGGCGCCCGTACGCTGTCGGGGGGCGAGACGTTCCTGGCGTCGCTGGCGCTGTCGCTGGCGCTGGCGAAGACGGCCGAGGAGCACCAGGGGGGGCGGCGCCTGGAGACGGTGTTCATCGACGAGGGGTTCGGGGCCCTCGATGCGGAGACGCTCGAATACGCGCTGGTCGCGCTCCAGGGCCTGCGGGCGGAGGGGCGCGTGGTCGGCGTGATCTCGCACGTCGAGGAGATGCAGCGTTCGATCCCGGTCCAGCTCCGCCTCGTTCGCCACGGCGACGACACCACGACCACGATCGTCGGCACGCCGTGATCGGGGGCTATCTGTCCGTGGACAAAGCCCTCCATGGCCTTTGTCCACTCAGGCGACCGCGGGAAACGCCGAGGGTTTCCCGGGTCGCCGTCGGCCGCATCCCGCGGCCGATCACGTGGTTCGCCCCCTGCTGTTCGCCACGCTGTTCCTCTGCCCCGCCGATGAGGTAGAAACCGTCCTGTTCTCCGGGGGCTTCACCTGTGACCGCTTCGACCAGCCTGCCGACCCGCTCCCCTGGCACGCTCCCCTGCCCCGGCCAGGTCGTGAAATGCCGCACCCGGGCCTGGCTCGTCGACGAGGTCGACGCCTCGCCCCACGGCACGAAGGTCGCGCTCTCCTGCCTCGAGGACGACGCCCAGGGGGAGGAGCTCGAAGTCATCTGGGAGCTCGAGCTCGACACCTGCATCGTGGACCGGGAGGCCTGGAAGAGCATCGGCTGCAAGGGTTTCGATGACCCCCGCCACTTCAGCGCCTTCGTCCGCACGCTCCGCTGGCACTGCGTCACGGCCACCGACCCGCGGCTCTTCCAATCCCCCTTCCGCGCTGGCATCCGCCTCGACGCCTACCAGCTCGAGCCCCTGCGAAAAGCCCTGCTGCTCCCGCGGGTGAATCTGTTCATCGCCGACGACGTCGGCCTCGGCAAGACGATCGAGGCGGGGCTGATCACCAGCGAGCTGCTCCTGCGGCGCCGCGTCAAAGACGTCGTCGTCGTCTGCCCCCCATCGATGGTGCCGCAGTGGCAGGGTGAGCTCGAGGCCCGCTTCGGCCTCGTGTTCAACGTCCTCGACCGGCTCGCGATGGAGCGGATCCGCCAGGAGCGCGGCTGGGCGGTGAACCCCTGGAGCGTCCACCCCCGCTGGCTCGTGTCGTCGAAGCTGCTGATCGACGAGACCTACGCCGGCCCCTTGCGCGACTGGCTCGGCACGCTCCGCCCCGGTTCGCTCCTGATCTTCGACGAGGCCCACCATGCCGCCCCGTCGAGCGACAATCGCTATGCCATCGACAGCCGGATCACGCGCGCGGTCCGCGACCTCGCCCCGCGCTTCGAGCACCGGCTGTTCCTCTCGGCCACTCCCCACAACGGCCACTCCAACAGCTTTTCCGCCCTCCTCGAGATCCTCGACCCGCAGCGGTTCACCCGTGGTGTGAAGGTCCGCGTCAAGGATCTCGATCCGGTGATGGTCCGAAGGCTCAAGGAAGACATCCGCACCCGTGTGGGCGGGTTTCCCGAGCGCGTCGTGAAGCGGCTCGACATCGATAGCCTTCCCCCCGACGCCCCCGAGCTCGAGCTCCCCCGGCTCCTCGCCGAATACCGCGACCTCCGCAAGACCCGCCTCTCCGCGAGGGCCACGCGCCGGCAGGCGGCCGAGGCGATGCTCGTGGTCGTCGGCCTCCAGACGCGGCTCCTCTCCAGCACCGAAGCTTTTTATAGGACGCTCCTCGTCCACCGCCGCTCGATGGAGAAGGTCTGGGCGGCTGAAGCGGCGCCGGCCCCGGACCAGCAACACCGCCTCACGATCGCCTCAGCCACGGCCGACGCCGCGGTCACGGCTCCGTCGTCCGACGACGACCGCGCCGACCTCGACCCGGCCGAACTGGCGACGATCGAAGACGACGCCATCGCCTCGCTCACCGCCGCCACGCCCACCGGCCCGGCGTCGCTCGCCACCCGCGAGCGCGACCTCCTCGACCGGATGGCCGCGATCGCCGACGACGCGCGCCATCGCCCCGACGCCCGCCTTCGAGCCCTCGTGACCTGGCTCCAGAAACACTGCTGCCCCGCCATCCGCCTCCCCGGTGGCTCGGCCTCCGGCGCGTCGACCGCCTGGTCCCCCATCCGCGTCCTCATCTTCACCGAATGGGAAGACACCGCCCGCTATCTCTGGCAGATGCTCTCGGCTGCGATCGAGGGCACCGACTTGGCCGACCGCCGGATCGCCGTCTTCCGCGGCTCGACCCCCGCCTTCGGCAGAGAAGAAATCAAAAAGGCGTTCAACGCCGATCCGGCGAAGGAGCCGCTCCGCATCTTGATCGCCACCGATGCCGCCCGCGAGGGTCTCAATCTCCAGGCCTGGTGCCACAACCTCTTTCATTTCGATCTTCCCTGGAATCCCGGTCGCCTCGAACAGCGCAACGGCCGCATCGACCGCAAGCTCCAGCCGTCGCCCGAAGTCTTCTGCCACTACTTCGTCCACACCCAGCGGCCCGAAGACCGCGTGCTCGAAGTGCTCGTCGAGAAGACCGACCGCATCGCCCGCGAGCTCGGCAGCCTGTCGCAGGTGCTCGAATCGAAGATCGACACGATCCTGAAATCAGGCATCGACCGCGCCACTGCCGCCGCCCAGGCGGCCGATCTTGGCGCCATCGACCTCGACGCCGCCGCAAAGGCCGCCGTCGACGAGGAGCTCGAGGCCACGCGCGCCCGGCTCACGAAGATCGACGACCAGATCGACTCGCTCCGCAACCGGATCAACGACGCCCGCCGCGCGATCGGCCTCGACGAAGAGCATCTCCGCGACGCCCTTTCCTGTGCGCTCGAGATGAATCGCGCCTCTCCGCTCGTCCCGCTCCCGGCCGCCGACCCCGCCGCGCCCGCGCGGTTCACCCTCCCCGACCTCGACACCCGCCTCGGCCGCGATTCCACCTGGAGCGACACGCTCGACACGCTCCGCGAGCCCCCCGACTCCGGCCCCCGCGACTTCCGCTGGCGCAAGGAAAAACCGATCCGCCCCGTCGTGTTCACCGCCCCGGCCGGCATCGACGACTCGGTCGTGCAGCTCCACCTCGAGCACCGGCTCGTAAAGCGGCTCCTCGGCCGGTTTCTCGCCCAGGGATTCGTCCACGACGACCTCTCCCGCGCCCTCCTCGGCCAGTCGGCCGACGCGATCCCCCGCGTGATCCTCCTCGGCCGACTCTCGCTCTATGGCTCGGGCGCCGTCCGGCTCCATCAGGAGATCCTCACGGTCACCGCCCAGTGGACCGACCCGGCAAACCGCAAGGGCACGCTCACGCCCTACAAACGGTCCGCCGAGCAGCACACGCTCACGCTCCTCGAAGACGTGATGAAGCCCGCCGCGGGCATGCGTGTCGCCGACGCGATCCGCACCAAGCTCCTCGCGGCGATGCCCCGCGACATCGAGGAGCTGCTCGTGCATCTCCAGACCCGCGGCGAGGAGCACCGCGCCGACGCCGTGGCCCTCCTCGACAAGCGGGCGGCTGCCGAAAGCGAAGCGCTCCGCACCGTGCTCGTGGATCAAAAAGCCCGCATCCAGAAGGAGCTCGCCACCGCCGACGACCCGCAAAAAACGTTCGGCGGCGATTTCAACGACGACGAAAAGCGGCAGCGCGACCTCGACCGCCGGGCCTGGCAGCGCTTCCTCGACCGCGTGGACGACGACATCGCCCGCGAGCCGGCGCGGATCGTCGATTTTTATCGCGTCGCGAGCTATCGGATCGAACCCGTCGGCATCGCCTACCTGTGGCCAGTCACGAATTGACCGCTCCCATGCCCAACCACCCCCGCACCGGCAACGAAACCTCGAATCCACTGCCGCGCGGGCTCGTCGTGTGGGCCACGACAGTCGCCAGCACCCGATCGTCTCAGATTTCGGAATGCCCTCGCTCCCGACAGACCAGACAATTGCACGAAGCGACCGGAACGTAATGCCGGAGGCCGTGCAACTTGCCGTATGTATCCCGATCGAATCGCTAAAAAATCTGCATGAACTGACGCTCTTCATGACTGCCGGCTGCGGCGCCTTTGTCGAGATAACGCCGCACGACATATGCCGCGACGTCTGCGAGCTGTAGCCCCCCGACCTTGTCACTGGAACCGAAAAACGGCACATCAATCACATGCTTGATCAGCCCGAAGGAGTGCCCCTTCTGCCGATATTTCCGAAACAAGGGCTCGACGACTGATTGCGTCGATGCGTCATGATCGTGCATCAACAACCCATGATCGACACGTCCACGGGGGCTATCTCGCCGTCGCCACGAGGCCTTCTTCTGGAGGAAGGTGTCAAACCGGGCTACCACCTGCGTGAATGCCTGCTCCCGCAGATCAGCAGTACCGGACAAAACGGCAGGATGACTCTTGTCGATAGCCTCGCCAAACAACCGAATCGAGTCGTAGCCCGCGATCACCTCGATCGCATCGTCGAGAAGCTGCGACCGTTCCTCACGAGACAAGTGAACGTACGGCGCGGAATTCCGGTAGCGATCCCTACGATTATTCCGCTTCGAGTTCGATTGTTCTGCGAGCAGCTTCTGTTTTCGAAGTTCGAGCACTCGAGCCCTTCGCTCCGCCCAGGCCATCTCCTGAAAATCAGGAATCTCGTCCTGTTCCTTGATCGTGCCCGCAAACTCCTTGACATGGATTTCGAACTGGTCCGGGTCTGTATCGGCAAGACAGTATCTCTGTTTCACTGCTCGAAGACGCCTGTCGAGCGCGAACCAACTGCCCTCGTGCATGCACAGCCCGACGAGCACGTAGTGCCTGGTATTTCGGTCCTGCAGCTCGGGAGTTCCGGAGGCATCGAGATAGAGGACGTACATAAAAAAAGGAGGCCCGGGTGGGGGTTAACCCCAACGTGCCGAAGCACTCCCAGGCCAAATATCGAGAACGAGTTTTTATCAACCCCAAGCACCTTGGAATGTAATGCCGGGCCTTCTGGGAGTCAACCGTGTTCGGCCGTCGGCGCGGCTGCCCCTGGCAACTCTGAAGACCCACGACAAGCCGGTCAGTGCCAGCACCTTCGCTGCCTGGGGAAAGGAGCAGTCGTGACCGGTCGGAAGCAGCGGAAAAATGTCGGCCTAGCGACTGGCGGCGTGTCGGCCGTCGGACGCCATGGTGGCACGCTGATCACGACGCAGGGGCGGATTTTGGCCACGAGCCCAAGATCGACGAGCCACACGTCGCCGCGGTCAGCCTGCTTCACCGGCGGCCTCACGACAGTCGAGCTCGGCGAAGAGGTCGTCGGCCGCCGCCGCGAGTGCCTCGTCCGACACGTCGCCAGCCTCGCCCGCGACGACTCGCGCGAGCAACAGCCGCGTGGCCTCCCGCTTCTCCTCCGCGGAGAGCGCGTCGAACGACTCGAGCAATTCCCTGACGGCTTCGGTCATGGTGGCACATCCGCGACGCAGCCCGATCCCGATTGCACCAGTGTACGCCGGAACACCATCCCTGCCAAGAAGGTTTTCCGGCCGTGACGGATTATCTGCACGAAAAAACCCTCGCCGACCACCGCGCCTGGCTCGGCACGCTCGCCCCCGAGGGGCTCGTCGTCTCCCCGGCCGTCCTCGCCGACGCGCAAGTCGTCCTCGGCACGCTCGACCCCGAGCGGCAGCGGCTCTTCACGTCGCACACCGCCCGCCGCGGCGATGTTCCCGAGGGCCGTGAGCTCACCCCCGAGCAGGCCGACAAGTGCTTTGTTGTTGACATCCCCCGGTTTCTCACCGACTTCCTCGGCTGGCCGGCCGACCTTCTGCTTGGCGTCTCGCCCGCCCACCCGATCCCCGATTCCCTCCGCATCCCGCTCCCCGAGCTCCACGAGGAGCTTGTCCCGACCTACGCCCTCCGCGATCCAAAACCGAAAAACGCCGACCGCCCCTGGCTGATCCTCGTGAAGGTGCTGCCGGTCGGCACCGACCTCGACAAGGAAACCACCGGCGACTCCGCTGCCTGGACAGCCTCGCCCACCCGCCGGTTCGAGCGGCTCCTCCGCGAAACGGGCGTGCCCATCGGCCTCCTCACCGCCGGCACGTCGCTCCGCCTCGTCTACGCGCCCCGCGGTGAGTCGGCGGGCGTCCTCACGTTTCCCGTCGGCTTCATGCGGGAGGTGGCCGGCCGCCGCGTGCTCGCCGCCCTTTCGATGCTCCTCGGGCCGTATTCCCTTCTCTCCGGCCCCACCGCCGCCCGCCTCCCCACGCTCCTCGCCAAGAGCCGCGACTTCCAGGCCACCGTCTCCACCGCCCTCGCCCAGCAGGTGATCGACGCCGCCTTCGAACTGGTCCGCGGCTTTCAATCCGCCAATGAAAAAACCGGTGGCACCCTGCTCGCCGATGTCCTCGCCACCCGGCCGAACGAGGTCTACGAGGGCCTGCTCACCGTCCTCATGCGGCTCGTCTTCACGCTCTACGCCGAAGACCGCGGCCTCCTGCCGTCGTCGAGCCTCTACCAACAGCACTACGGCGTCCACGGCCTTTTTGAACGGCTCCGCGGCGACGCCGCCAAGCACCCCGACACGATGGACCTCCGCTACGGCGGCTGGGCCCAGCTCGTCGCCCTCTTCCGGCTCATCTACTCCGGCTCCACACACCCCGACGTAAAACTCCCGCCGCGGTCGGGCTACCTCTTCGATCCCGACCGGTTTCCGTGGCTCGAAGGTGGCGTGGCAGCAACGCACGGCGGTCGCGCAGGAGTCGATCCCCCGGCCTCCGCCGCAGGCGGTGGCCGCCATCAAAAGGTGCCGGCAGTCCCCGACGGCACGCTCCACCGCGTCCTGGAAAAACTCTTGGTGCTGGAAGGTGAGCGGCTCTCGTATCGCACTCTCGACGTCGAGCAGATCGGCAGCGTCTACGAAGTGATGATGGGCTTTGGCTTGGGCCTCGCCGACGGCACGTCGATCGCGATCAAGCCCAAGAAGAAGCACGGCGCCCCCGTGCCGGTGAATCTCGAATCCTTGCTCGCACAAAAACCTGCCGACCGCGCCAAAGCCTTCGAGGCCGAGACCGACCACAAGCTCACCCCCAAGCAATCTGCTCCGCTCAAAGACGCCACCACAACCGACGACCTCCTCGCCGCTCTCGAGGCCGCCAAAAGAATAGCCCGCTCGGCCACGCCCCAGCCCCTCGCCGCCGGCGCGATGCTCCTTGTGCCGAGCGACGAACGTCGCCGCTCCGGCTCCAACTACACGCCCCGCAAACTCACCGAGCCGATCGTCCGCAAAACGCTCGAACCGATCCTTGCGAACCTCGGCGAGAAGCCCACGCCGGCCCAACTCCTCGACCTCAAGATCTGCGACCCGGCCATGGGCTCGGGCGCGTTCTTGGTCGAGGCCTGCCGCCAACTCGCCGAACATCTCGTCGTCGCCTGGCAACGCCATGGCGGCATGCCGCCCGTCCCCCCGGACGAAGACGAGCTCCTCCTCGCCAAGCGGCTCGTCGCCCAGAAGTGCCTCTACGGCGTTGACAAAAACCCGATGGCCGCCGACCTCGCCAAGCTCTCCCTCTGGCTGGCCACACTCGCCAAGGATCACCCCTTCACGTTTCTCGACCACTCGCTCCGCTCGGGCGATTCGCTCGTCGGCCTCACCCGCAAGCAGATTTCTTCATTGCACTGGGAGGAGACCAAGCAACTTCCATTGGTTGCCGACAAGCTCGCAAAAGATATCCGCCGCGCTGGTGAGTCACGCACAGCAATTCTGAACGGCGGCGACTTTCTCACCCCGGAATTCAAGCAGCAGAAACTCTCGCTCGCTGACG
>Ga0194130_10000455_pt1 | contig 78313 bp, 71 predicted proteins | sample TA2KigsurfametaG_FD_160084 | JGI IMG/M metagenome (GOLD analysis project Ga0194130, IMG submission 160084) | Freshwater microbial communities from Lake Tanganyika, Tanzania - TA2015050 Kigoma 12 surface | ecosystem: Environmental > Aquatic > Freshwater > Lake | place: Tanzania: Lake Tanganyika... | reverse complement strand
GGGGCGGCGGCGCTCCGGGCCAGGTCGCGGGCGCTGGCGTCGTGAAGCGGCCAGTGGGCGCCGCAGGCAAGCGCGGTCTCGTCGAGGCCGAGGGCCGCGAGCATCGCCGCCGCGGTGGCTGCGTGCAGCGGCGTGCCCGAGTGCGACGAGCAGGCCAGGGCGAGCGCCTCGGGGCCAAATCCGAAATGATCGGCCGCGCCAGTCTCGACCAGGGCGAGGGCCTGGATCGCCTTCACCGCCGACCGGGCGAATGTCGGCCGATCGGCCCGCCCGTGGGTGGCGACGACCCCGCCGTCGGCGGTGGCGATCGCGGCGTGGACGTGGTGGCGCGACTCGATGACACCCCCGCGGCGCACGGCGACTTCGAGCGGGGGAGCGGCAGAAGACACGATAGCGCCTTGAGATCGGAGAATTGATCCGGAATCCGCTTGTGGGAACCGGCCATTACTCGGCTTTGCAAAGGCCTCATCCGCGGACACGGATTTGCAAACGCCGACTGCAGACGCGGGATCAGTTGCCGAGGTCGAGCTACTCGTTTGGCAGGTTATCGGTGCCCGCCATGTCGAACCCTCCGAGCAAGCGGGCGGTTCGAAACACGTCGGCGACGGATCGCTTGGCCTGAGGGACTGGAACGAGCCGCGCGACTGCCTTGCCATCGCGGGTGATCACGACCTCGTCGCCTGCCTCGACGCTGCCGAGGAGGGCCGACCAACGGGCCTCTGCTTCGGCGATTGGTACCCGCTTCATTGACTTGCTCCGCGCGCCACGACACACCCATCGTCCTATCACTGGCCGTTGCCGAATGTCCAGTTGCCAATCTGTGCACAAGCCTCGGCTCGGGCTCGACAGAGGGGGACGCCCCTCGCGCCTTTGCCCTCGCATCAACCCGCAGCCAGTGGGTGACGGGCCGATGCGAGGGCGACGGCGGAGGGGCTTCGCGGCCCCCTGCGCAGGATGAGGCACTGGTGCCACGCGATTTGGGTGCCCACGTTGCGATCCCTTGCGGCCGATCTCTCGGCGGCTGCGCGACCTGCCCGCGCACCTCACCCCGGCTTCTTTGCCGGCAGGGCGCGCGTCGAGCCGGTCGTGATCCCGCCGTCGACCAGGAGCGTCTGGCCGGTGACGTAGGCGCTGGCGTCGGAGGCGAGGAAGACCACCGCCCCGTCGAGGTCCTCCGCCCTCCCCGGCCGCTTGAGCGGGATCCGGTCGGTGAGGTAGGCGACCCACTCCGGGTCGCGGTACATGACGTCGTTTTGCGCGGTGCGGAACCAGCCGGGGGCGAGGCAGTTGACCGTGATCCCGTGGGGACCGAGATCGTCGGCCAGGCTCATCGTCATCTGCTTCACACCACCGCGGCTCGCCGAATAGGGGGTCAGGCCGGCATAGCCGAAGACGCTGGTCACGCTGCCGATGTTGATGATCCGCCCGCGGGCCCGCGGGATCATGTGGCGGGCGATCGCCTGGGCCATGAAGAACGTGCCGCGGAGGTTGGTGTCGAGGATCGTGTTCCAGTCGTCCCAGGTGACGTCGACGGCGGGCTTGCGGATGTTGCAGCCGGCGTTGTTGAGGAGGATGTCGATCGGGCCGGCCGTGTCGATCGCCGCGGCGGCACAGTCGCGGATGCTCGCCTCGACGCGCAGATCGAGGGGCAGGGGGGTGACCCGGTGGCCGTGGGCCTCGAGGGCCTTCCGCGCTGCCGAGAGATCGTCGACCTTCCGCGCGGTGATCACGAGGTCGGCTCCCGCGCGGGCAAGCGCCCCTGCCATCTGCAGGCCAAGACCGCGGCTGGCGCCGGTCACCAGGGCGGTGCGGCCAGTGAGATCAAACAGCGCCGGACCGGTCGGGCTGGCCATCGAAAATCCCTCGAGACGGGTGCGAACGACACGAGCGCTCGGCGGCGCCGCTGTCAGGGCTGCAGGACCACTTTCACCAGGCCCGGTTCGCGGTCGTGGAGCCGCTGGAACCATGCCACCCCCTCGGCGAGCGGCGCGACGCGGCTGACGAACCCGGAGAGATCGACCTTACCTTCCGCCACCAGCCGGATCGCCTCGGGATAGCTCCCCGCCGACGAACAGGAGCCCTGGAGGCGCAGTTGGCGCGTGACGACCAGCTGCAGCGGCATCTCGATCGACGGGGAGACGTTGCCGACGAGGACCACCGTGCCACCGCGCGTGGCCGCCTCGATCGCCGTGCGCACCGGAGCGGTCGCGCCGACCGCTTCGAAGACGACGTCGGCGCCGTCGCTGTCGGGAGGCACCGCACCCCACCGCGCCGCCGCCGCGCCGGCACCGTCGCCGGCGGGGAGCGTGTCGGTCGCGCCGAGCTGGCGCGCCCGCGAGAGGCGGTCGGCCTCGAGGTCGATCGCGAGGATCCGCGGCACGCCGTAGGCACGCAGCGACGCGACGCACGCCAGGCCGATCGGCCCCGCGCCGACGACCACGGCCGAGCGCGTCGCCGGCCCGATCCGCGCGAGATGGACGGCGTGGAGGGCGATCGTGAGCGGCTCGAGGAGGGCGGCGGCGACGAAATCGATCGAGTCGGGAAGCGCGTAGACCACGCGCCTCGGCACCACGACATACTCGGCGAAGCAACCATGCCGGCGGTATGGGCCGCACGACACGCCGAGTACCTCTCGGTGCGTGCAGAGGTTTTCGGCACCGGAGAGGCAGTGGGAGCAGGTGCCGCAAAACACGGTCGAGTCGAGGGCCACGCGCGTCCCGACGGCGATGTCGCCGACGCCGGGGCCGACGCGCTCGACCGTGCCGGCCGCCTCGTGGCCCATGACCAGTGGCGGAATCCGCCGCCCGGTGGCGCCGGTGAAGCCGTGGACGTCGCTGCCGCAGATGCCACAGGCGGCGACCCGCACCAACACCTCCCCCGGACCGGGGGATGGGGTGTCGACGTCGGTGAAGGTGAGTTGGCTCGGAGCGGTGAGGAGGAGGGCTTTCACGAAGGGGAGCGTACTGTTTTCACAGGTTTTTCCGAGATCGCCGTGTGAACGGGGGGACAAGCCTCTGCTCGGGCTCGACAGAGGGGGGGCGCGGGCCCCTGGTATGAGTTTGAGATCGCCTGGCCGCACCGCTGGGCGCCTTGGTTTTGGAGCCACGCCATTGGCATGCTGCCGGCCAGGGGCAACCGGGCTCCGGCCTCGCCCCCGCGTGAGCCGCAGAGTATGAGCGTCTGTTGACAGTCTTTTCGCCGGGATCTAGATTCTTTCTTCCCCCGCGAGTGCGGGTATTGGCGGTTAGGCTCTGCCAGCAGCGGAGTCGCCGGCGATGCTCGCTTCACGATGCCTGCCGCCCGGCCCTGCCGTGGCTTGGCGGGTGCCGGTTCACCGAGGCGTTTCCTGATCGTGGCGACGGCGTGAGGCCGTCGATCGTTCCGGGGCGTTCGAGCGTGCCCGTCGGGCCTTCCGAAACGACCGGCCCGCCGTCTTTTCCAGCGGCTTCGGCCGTTTGGCTCGGCGGGAGCGACGGGGCGGGAGATATGGCCGCGCCCAGTTTTGCTCGGGCGATGCCGATAGAGCAATACAGATGGATCGGCCGGTCAGGGTGTGGCCGGAACGGGACCGGGTGGTTCTCCTTCGGGAGGTGAGTCCGTGGCGGGGCCGACGCAAGAAATCATTCGGATCCGGATGGAGGCGTACGACCACGCCGTGCTCGACCAGAGCGCGGCCGAGATCGTCGACACCGCCAAGCGGACCAATTCCGAGGTTCATGGCCCGATTCCGCTCCCCACCCGGGTCGAGCGCTACACGGTGCTGTCGAGCCCGCACATCGACAAGAAGGCTCGGCAGCAGTACGAAATTCGGACCCACAAGCGGGTGATCGACATCGTCCAGGCGACCGCCAAGACGATCGAGGCGCTCAACAAGCTCAGCCTGCCGGCCGGCGTGGATATCAAGATCAAGGCTTCGTCGCGGTGAGGTTCGATATCCGTTGCCCGGCCGGGCAACGGAGTGCAGGAGCCAGCGGACCGAATTGGATCGGGGACAAGTCAGAGGGAGCACGCGACACCGCATGCTTGGAAGGCGACGCAGGTAAGGCCCGGGACTCCGGGTGCTCCTGCGGCCGACGGCTTCGAGCGTGATCGGCTCTCGATCCGGCCGCCGCTGGTGCGGTGGCCGGAAGCGTGCGTTCGTCAGGTACACAGACCATGGCAGCCGAAAACGCGTCTGGAAACGAAGCCGCAGCGAAGGCAACCCGCCCCGGTCGCAAGGGGATTTTGGGTCGGAAGATCGGCTCCACGCAGATCTTCGATCCGGCGGGCATCGTCATCCCCGTGACCGTCATCGAGGCGGGCCCGTGCCGGGTGCTGCTGGTGCGTAGCCCCGAGCGCGATGGCTACGCCGCCGTGCAGATCGGGTTTCGCGACAAGCCGCGGCGGCTGGCGAGCCGGTCGGTCCGCGGGCAGGTCGCCAACCTCGACAGCAAGCGCGCGAAGAGTCAGGCCCAGGCCGGCGTCGAGCGGGCGCCGAAGGCCGACTGCGAGCCGCAGCGGTTCGTGCGCGAGTTGCGCGGCACCTATGCCGAGGCTGCCGTCGGGCAGGTGCTGTCGGTGGAGCTGTTCGAGGGGGTGCAGCACGTCGACGTGACCGGCACCACCAAGGGGCGCGGCACCGCCGGCGTCATGAAGCGCCACGGGTTCAAGGGGCAGCGGGCCACGCACGGCGTGAAGAAAGTCCACCGCCACCAGGGCGGCACGAGCATGAACACCTCGCCGGCCCGTGTCTTCAAGGGGAAGCGGATGGCGGGGCGCTACGGCAACGAGCGCTCGACGATGCGGAACCTCAAGCTCGTCGGTATCGACAAGGACAACAACCTCCTGCTGGTGCGCGGGGCCGTGCCGGGACCGAACGGCGGCTACGTCGTGGTCCGTGAGACCAACAAGCTGCGGCGCGTGCCCCCGGCGGGGGCGGCACCGGTGTCCAAGAAGAAGGCAGCCAAGTGAACCTTCCCGTCTACGACATCCAGGGCAACAAGGTCGGGTCATACGACATCGACCCCGCCGAGCTTTCGGCCGGCGTGAACAAGCAATTGCTCCACGACGCGGTGGTCATGTATCAGGCCAACCAGCGCCAGGGCACGATGCGCACCAAGTCGCGTGGCGAGGTCGCCGGCTCGACCAAGAAGCTGTACCGGCAGAAGGGCACGGGCAACGCCCGGGCCGGCGGTCGGCGCAGCGGCACGCGGCGGGGCGGCGGCCACATCTTCGCCAAGCGTCCGCGCGACTTCGGCTGGCGGATGCCGCGCAAGGCGCTGCAGGCCGCCACCCGGATGGCGCTGGCCTCGCGGCTGGCCGACGACGAGGTGTTGCTCGTCGACTCGCTGGCCGTGGCCGCCCCGAAGACGTCCGTCGTCGCCGGACTCCTCGGCAAGCTCGGGGTCGCCGACGTCACGGTGCTCGTGAGTCCGGAGAAGCCCGACGGCAACCTCTGGAAGAGCGCCCGCAACATCGCCGGCGTGTCGGTGTCCCCGGTCGCCGATCTCAATGCCCTGGCGATTCTCCAGCCGCGCCGGATCGTGATGAGCAAAGCGGCACTGGATTCATTTCGGACCGGTGCCGCGGCGGCCCGGAAGGCCAAGCCTGCCAAGGCTACGAAGGCCGGCTCCGCCGGTGCGAAGCGCGGCCGCGCGGTGGCCGGAGCCGCCCGGTCGTGAGCGCCCCGCTTTTCGAGGAGTGAATTTCGATGGCCGTTCCCGTACCTCCACCGCCGGCACTGACGCCGCGCCTCGGCGTGCATCAGGTGATTCTCCGTCCGCTGGTCACGGAGAAGGGGATGCACCGCGCCGAACGCCACAATGCCTACTCGTTCGAGGTCGTGACGGCGGCGACGAAGGCCGACGTGCGGCACGCGGTGGAGGAGCTGTTTTCAGTCAAGGTCGAGAAAGTCGCGATCCAGAATCGCCTCGGCAAGGCCCGGCGCAGCCGCACGCGGCAGACGAGCACGAAGCCTTGGAAGAAGGCGATCGTCACGCTCAAGCCCGATTTCAAGATCAACCTGTTTTAGTCCTGTCTGGTTGCAGTCCTTCCTGAAGGCCATTCCCCGGCCGGCGTGTGACGCCAGCCGGCATCCGACATCCGGAACACCACGCGATGGGCATCCGCACCTACAACCCGACCAGTCCCGGCCGCCGCGGCGCCAGCGTGTCGGACTTTGCCGAGCTGACCCCCGGAGCGTCGGCGCCCAAGGGGCTGACCGTCCGGAAGCAGAAGAAGGGCGGCCGCAACAACCAGGGGAAGATCACCGCCCGGCACCGCGGCGGCGGTCACATGCAGCACTACCGTCTCGTCGATTTTCGACGCGACAAGGACGGTATCCCCGGCCGGGTCCACTCGATCCAATACGACCCCAACCGCACCTGCCGGCTGGCGCTGGTCCACTACGCCGACGGTGAGAAGCGATTCATCCTCGCGCCGGAAGGGCTCCAGGTCGGTGCGACGGTGCAGAGCGGTGCCGCGGCGGCTCCCGAAGTCGGCAACTGCCTGCCGCTGGCGTCGATCCCGCTGGGCCTCCAGGTCCACAATGTCGAGCTCCAGGCAGGCCGCGGCGGGCGGCTGTGCCGCTCGGCCGGTTCGTCGGCTGTGCTCGTTGCCCGCGAGGCGCAGTGGGCGCAGCTCACGCTCCCCTCCGGCGAAATCCGCCGTGTCCCTGCGGCCTGCCGGGCGACGATCGGTGCGATCGGCAATTCCGAGCACATGAACGTCGTCCTCGGCAAGGCCGGGCGAAAGCGCTGGATGGGGATCAGGCCTCACGTCCGTGGCACGGCGATGAATCCGATCGACCATCCGCACGGCGGTGGTGAAGGGCGCACCAAGGGTGGCCGCCACCCGGTGAGCCCGACGGGAAAGAGCTCGAAGGGCGGTGGTACGCGGAAGCCGCGGAAGCCCTCCGGGGCGGCGATCATCCGCCGGCGGAAGAGCCGACGGTACGGGCAAATCAAGCTGCGGTGATCGGTTCGGCCCGGCACGATCGGGCCGGAGTGACAGCGGGAACGGCAAGGCTGGACGACAGACAGAACGGCAAACAGTACGGCAGGCAGTGGACACGAGCCGGCGACGAGCCGGTGAGAACGCGAACGACGAAACACGCCAGGTGCAGGTGACATCGCATGGGCCGCAGCGCAAAGAAGGGACCGTATGTCGATCCCCGGGTCTTCGAGAAGGTCGAAGCCCAACTCGGCAGCGGCAAGCGGGATCCGATCAAGACCTGGTCGAGAGCCTGCACGATCGTCCCCGAGTTCATCGGACTGACGTTCATGGTCCACAACGGCAAGCAGCACATGAAGGTGTTCGTGACCGAGGACATGGTCGGTCACAAGCTGGGCGAGTTCGCGCCGACGCGGACGTTCCGCGGCCACGGCGGCAAGGTGAAGGAGGCGGCTCCCGCGAAGTGAGCTCCGGCGTGACAGCGGCGGAACGATTTCGGGGATGACGAGCCCAACGAGCGAAACGGTGTTTCGATGCCCTACACGGCAACCCACAAATATGCCCGGATCAGTGCCCGCAAGGTGCGGGCGCTGGCTGATCTGGTGCGCGGCAAGTTCGCCGACGAGGCGCTCGACATCCTCCGCTTCCAGCCGCACCGCGGCGCCCGGATGCTGGAGAAGGTGATCAAGAGCGCCCTGGGCAACGCCGAGCACAAGCAGGCAACCGGGGTCGACGATCTGGTCGTCGTCGACGCGCGTGTCGACGGCGGTCCGATGTTCAAGCGGATCCGCCCTCGGGCCCGCGGCATGGCGTTTGGCATCAAGCGGCGGATGTCGCATATCCGGGTGGCACTCGACAGCCTCCCCGGTGGCGATGCGGGGGCCGGGGACTGAGCGAGCGTTCGATCGGCTCGCCCTCCGGCGACGCGGGGGTGCGGCAGCGGGCCGCGGCAGAGCGGCAGAGCGGCAGACGAACAACACTGACACGTCGGGAAACAGTTCATGGGACAGAAGGTCAATCCGGTCGGGTTCCGCACCGGGATCACCGAGCCGTGGAAGAGCCGTTGGTATGCGGCCAAGAAGGACTTCCGCGACCTGCTCCTCGAGGACTTCCGCACGCGGAAGTACATCAAGGAGAAGCACCGCGCGGCCGCGATCTCGAAAGTCGAGATCGAGCGGACACGCGACGAGGTCAAGGTGATCCTCCACTGCGCCCGGCCCGGCTTGCTCATCGGCCGCAAGGGCCAGGACGTCGATCGCCTCCAGGGAGAGCTCCAGGAGCTGCTCGGGCGGCGCGTGAACCTCAAGATCGAGGAGCTCGGCCGCCCGGAAATCCAGGCGCAGCTGATCGCCGAGGACATCGCCGACCAGCTCTCGAAACGGGCCGCTTTCCGGCGGACGATGAAGCGTGCCATGGACACGACGATGGATGCCGGCGCCAAGGGGGTGAAGATCCAGTTGGCCGGTCGGCTCGGTGGGGCGGAGATGTCGCGCTGCGAGAAGGCGATCGCCGGCGCGATGCCGCTGTCGACGCTGCGGGCGCGGATCGACTACGGCTTCTGCGAGGCGCCGACTGCGCAGGGCAACATCGGTGTGCAGGTGTGGGTGAACCAAGGCATGTACGAGGAGGCTGGCGATGGCGCTGATGCCCAAGAGGGTCAAGCACCGAAAAAGCCAAAGAGGACGTATAAGAGGTGACGCCACCCGGGGAAACCGCGTGGTGTTCGGCGATTTCGGACTCCAGGCGGCCCAACCCGGCTGGCTCGCCGCTGCGACCATCGAGGCGGGGCGGATCGCGGCGCAGCAGTATCTGCGCACCGAGGGCCGCTTGTACGTGCGCGTGTTCCCCCACAAATCGATCACGTCGATCCCGCTCGAAACCCGCATGGGCAAGGGCAAGGGGGAGCCGGAGTACTGGGCCGCGGTGATCAAGCCGGGAGCGATCCTTTACGAAATCGGCGGCGTCTCCGAGGACGCGGCGCGGGTTTGCCTGGCCAGATTGGCGCACAAGATGCCGCTCCGCGTCCGGTTCGTGAAGCGGCGCTCGATGTGATCGGACACGACGGTGTGGCGGTTGGCCACGAGGAGTCGACGGGTCGATGAACAAAGCAAGCGAAATCCGCGAGATGCCCGACGAGCAGATCCGGCTGACGTGGAAAGACGCCGCCGAGACGTTATTTCGGTTGCGCCTCCAGGCTCAGACCGAGAAGCTCAAGTCGCCCGCGCAGGTGAAGCAGCTGCGGCGCACCATCGCCCGTTGCCAGACGGTGCTGCGGCAGCGCGGCACACTCGAGCCCCCGGCAACTGAACAGGCGGCCGGGGCCGCGAAGGCCGTGGCCAAGCGCGGGCGGGTGAAGATGGGGCGCGGTCGGCCCGGCGCGGCGGCTGCGAAGGCCAAGAGTGTCGGTGGCGCCGCGGGGCGGCCCCGCGTGCAGCAGCGCACGCAGATGCAAAAGCGGGGCCCCGGGGGCTGAGACGCCGCGACCGGGTTCGCCCGGCCGCGATGCGGTGGAGCAATCGACCACGGAAGCAATTTACTTCGGAATGATGTGAGTCACGAGCCACGGTCGTCATCGGGGTGGCGATAGTCATCCCAGCGGGAACGAGGATCATGCCCAAGCGAGTCGTCATCGGAACGGTCACCAGCGCGTCGTCGCGGAAGACGAGGCGAGTGGAGATGCCGCGCGTCGTCCGGCACAACAAGTACGGTCGGATTCTCCACCGGAGGACCGTCTGCCACGCCCACGACGAAAACGACGAGTCGGCCCTCGGCGACACCGTCGAGATCATCGAGTGCCGGCCGCGCAGCCGGCTGAAGCGGTGGGAGCTGGTGAGGGTGGTCGCCAAGAGCACCGCTGTCGACGTCGCTTCGCTACGGAGCGGCGCGCGGGCGACGGAGCTGCGTGAGGCCGCCGCCCGCGCCGAAGAGGCGACCGCGACCGGCCGCGACACGACGACGGAAGGGACCCCATGATCCAGATGCAGACCCGGCTCGTGGTGGCCGACAACACCGGCGCCCGCGAGGTGATGTGCTTCAAGGTGCTCGGCGGCAGCAAGAAACGCACCGCCGGCCTGGGGGACATCATCGTCTGCAGCGTCAAGACCGTGATCCCCGGCAGCGACGTCAAGAAGAAGGCGGTCGTCAAGGCGGTGATCGTGCGCTGCAAGAAGCCGACGCGGCGCGAGGACGGCAGCTATGTCCGCTTCGACACCAACGCCTGCGTGATCATCGACAACGAAAAGAACCCGAAGGGCACCCGTATCTTCGGCGCCGTGGCCCGCGAACTGCGGGACCGCAACTTCATGAAGATCGTCAGCCTGGCCAGTGAGGTGGTGTGATGCTGATCCGTTCGGGAGACACCGTCGAGGTCCGGTCGGGCAACGGCCGTGGCACGCGCGCGAAGGTGCTGTCGGTCGATCCGACCGCCGGCAAGCTGGTGGTTGAAGGGGTCAACCGGGTCTACCGCCACATGCGGCGCAGCCAGAAGAACCCCCAGGGGGGGCGGTTGAGCCGGGAGATGCCCATCGACGCCTCCAACGTGCTGATCGTGTGCAGCGCCTGTGGCAAAGCCACGCGACTGGGGTGCCGTGTCGCCGGTGACGGGGCGAAGAGCCGCGTGTGCCGAAAGTGCGGTGCCGACCTTGGCAAGTTGCAGGGGCCCCGGAAGCGGACCGCGGCCGGGTGATCGACGGGAAAACGGAGCCCCGCCCGCGGCTGGGGCGGCGAGCAGGGCGATTGGGACGCAGGCTGACAGGGAACGGGAAGGGTTGTCGCGATGGCGAAGAAGACGAAGGCAGCAGGTGCGGGGGAGCGGGCCGCCGCCGGTGCGGCGGAAAGCGGGGCCCCGTCCGAGTCCGGCGGCGTGCCGCGGATGCTCGAGCATTACATCTCGACCGTCCGTCCGGCGCTCGGCAAGGCGCTCGACCGCGACAATCCCCATGCCATCCCGCGTCTCGAGAAGATCGTTGTCAACATGGGTGTCGGCGTCGCTGTCACCGAGAAGAAGTTCCTCGAGGAGGCGATCAACGCCCTCGGGCAGGTGACGGGCCAAAAGCCGGTGGCGACCCTGTCGAAGGCAGCGGTCTCCGGTTTCAAGCTCCGCGAGAACCTCCCGATCGGTTGCAAGGTGACGCTCCGTGGACGGCGGATGTACGAGTTTCTCGATCGCCTGGTGTCGCTCGCCCTGCCGCGGGTCCGTGACTTCCGTGGCCTGTCGAGCACCGCGTTCGACGGGCATGGCAATTACAGCCTCGGCCTCTCGGAGCAGATGGTCTTTCCCGAGATCAATCCCGACAAATACACGCGGCCGCAGGGCATGAACATCACGATCGTGACCAGCGCGCGGAACGACGACGAGGCGCGGCAGTTTCTCCGCGCGATGGGGATGCCGATGAAGAAGGACGACGGCGACGGCGCGACGCCGTCATGACCCCGGGGGCCCCCCGGTGCCCACGCCGTGGGCGGGGGCGTGTGGTGTAGTCAAGCGGCCGCGACGGCTGCCGGTGAAACGGGACTCAGCATGGCGAGCAAATCGAAGATCGCGATGGCCAAGCGGAAACCGAAGTTTTCCTCGCGCGTCGTCCGACGCTGCATGCTCTGCGGGCGGCCGCGCGCCGTGTACCGGAAATTCGGTACCTGCCGGATCTGCTTCCGCAAATTGGCGGATCAAGGGTGCATTCCCGGAGTGAGGAAGGCGAGTTGGTGACCTCGCGTCTCCCGTCCGCACCCGCCGACCCCGCGTCGGCCATGAACCATCGAGCCCAAGTGAGGATTCCCGCCCCATGATGACCGATCCGATCGCCGACATGCTGACCCGCATCCGCAACGCAGTCCGCGTGGAGCGCGCCACGGTCGAGATCCCCAGTTCGAAGGTGAAGCGCGGTCTGGCCGACGTCCTCAAGCGCGAGGGCTTCATCTGGGATTGGCGGGAAGTCGAGGCCGAGCCTGTCGCCACGCTGCAACTCGAACTGAAGTACGGCCCCAACGGGGAGCGTCTCATCCGCCACATCCGCCGCGTCAGTTCGCCGGGGCGCCGGGTCTACAGCCGGTCGGCCCGGCTCCGCCCCGTGCTCGGTGGCCTGGGTATCTCGATCCTCTCCACGTCCAGCGGCGTGGTCAGCGATCGTGAGGCCCGGCAGCGCAAGCTCGGCGGCGAAGTGCTCTGCGAACTGTGGTGATTCAGCCATCGTGAGGATCTGATTCCATGTCACGTATCGGGAAAGCGCCGGTACCGCTTGCCAAGGGGGTGAAAGCCTCCGTGGACGCCGGCGTCCTGCGCGTCGAGGGGCCGCTGGGCAAACTCGAGCACCGTGTCCACCCGGCCGTCGCCGTCAGCGTCGACGGCGGCAGCCTGCAGGTCACCCGGAGCAGCGACGACCGCCTCTCGCGGTCGCTCCACGGCCTCACCCGGGCCCTGGCCGCCAACATGGTCGAAGGGGTGACCAAGGGCTACGAAAAGAAACTCGAGATCGTCGGCGTCGGCTACATCGCTGCCGTGCAGAAGAACGTGCTGCAACTGCGCGTCGGGTTCGCGAACGAGCTCCAGGTGCCGATTCCGGCCGGACTGACCGTCACCTGCCCCGACCAGACCCACGTCGTCATCAAAGGTATCGACAAGCACCTCGTCGGCCAGTTCGCCGCCGAGGTGCGGGCGCGGCGGAAACCGGAGCCCTACAAGGGCAAAGGCATCCGGTACGAGAACGAGCAGATCCGGCGCAAGGCCGGCAAGGCGGTCACCAAATGACGATCGGCCGTCGGCCGCCGCCCGGAGGGGCCCCCTCCGCGAGGCGCGCGACCGAGGGTTGACCGGCGACCCGATCCACCCCACCACATCCATCCCCCTCACCCGGTACGCGTCGTTCCATGGACCATTCACGCTCGATCCTCCGGCAGCGGTTGCGGCGGCGTCACCGCGTGCGCCGCGCGATCCGTGGCACCGCGGAGCGCCCGCGCCTCGTGATCCACCGGACCCACAAGCACATTTACGCCCAGGTGATCGACGACGTCGCCGGCCGGACACTGGCTGCGGCGAGCACGGTCGACCGCCAACTCCGTGGTGGTTTCACGTTCGGCGGCAACAAGGCCGCTGCCGAGGCGATCGGCAAGGCGGTCGCGGAACGGGCCCGTGCAGCGGGAGTGACGAAGGTTTGTTTCGACCGTGGGCAGTTCCGCTACCACGGGCGGGTGGCGGCGTTGGCCGACGGTGCCCGGGCGGCAGGGCTGGAGTTTTGACGACGGTCCGGAGCGGTCCCGGTCGGGCGGGAGCGAGCGTAGGGTGAGGTTCCGCCTGACCGGGCTGCAGGCGGTGAAACGCTGGAACACGCGGGCGGCCGCACTGGGCACGAGCAACGAGGTGCAGGGTGTCGACGAGCAAGGAATCACGGGGCGGTGAGTTCACCGAGAAGGTGGTCAAGGTCCGGCGCTGCGCCACGGTGGTCAAGGGTGGCCGCCGGTTCAGCTTTGCCGGGCTGGTGGTCGTCGGCAATGGCCGGGGCAAGGTCGGCTGCGGCTATGCCAAGGCCAACGAAGTGCCGCCGGCAGTCGAGAAGGCGATCAAGGACGGGATGAAGAACCTCATCGAGGTGCCGATCGAGTCGGGAACGATTCCCCACCGTGTCGAGGGCGCGTGCGGGACGTCGAAGGTGATCCTCCTTCCGGCCAGCCCCGGGACCGGGATCATCGCCGGTGCGGCGGTTCGTGCGGTGTGTGAGTCGGCCGGGATCCGCGACGTGCTGTCGAAGGCTCATGGATCGACGAATCCCGTGAATCTCGTCAAGGCGGCGCTCGAGGCCCTCAAGATGGTGCGCACCCGGACCGAGGTCGAGCGGCTCCGCGGAGTCTCCCTGTCGGACTCGTGAGCGGGGGCGGGCGGTGCGGACGGAGCCCGGTGGACGTGCCATCGGGAACCGGGGCGGAGATGCGGGTCAGCGGGCGGAGAGCAATCGGATGAACATCAGCGACGTCAACCGTGGCGTGCATCGCAATCGGCGGCGGCTCCGTGTGGGGCGCGGTCCCGGGTCCGGCCGGGGCAAGACATCCGGGCGCGGCCACAAGGGGCAGGGGCAACTCGCCGGATGGAGCGCACCGGCGATCTTCGAGGGAGCGCGGATGCCGATCATCCGCCAGATTCCCAAACGCGGGTTCCACAACCGCCACGGGCGGATCGTCAAGGCGGTCAACGTCGCGGCCCTCGCGGCGGCGTTTCCGGCGGGCGGCGAGGTGACGCCCGAGACGCTGCGGTCGGCGGGCGTGGCCAAAGGAATCTGGGACGAGATCAAGGTCCTCGGCGACGGCGCGATCGATCGACCGCTCAAGGTGAGCGCCCACCACTTCAGTGCCGTGGCCCGCGAGAAAATCGTCGCTGCCGGTGGCTCGGTCACCGAACTGCCTGGTCCGACACCGGTGGTGAAGAACAAGGCGGGATCCAAAGGGGGGCGCGGCGCCAAAGGGGGGGCAGCGTCCCGGGGCTCGCGGAAACCGGCCACTTGAACGTAAGGTGGGCGGCCGCGGGCGGGGTCGGGAAGGCACCCTGATTCTGCCTGGCACCGGCCCGCCCCCGTCACCAGTCTCCTGACCGCCCGAGGCGCCCATGCTGGAAAAGATCCGTACGGTCTTCTCGATCCCGGAACTTCGCCAGAAGATCCTCCTGACGCTCGGCTTGTTGGCGATCTACCGCGTCGGCTGGTGGGTGCCTCTCCCGATCGTCAATCCCGAAGCGATGCGCAGATTCGCCGAGGAAACCGGCGGCCTCGGCGACGTGCTCAAGACGGTGGCCGTGTTTTCAGCCAGCCAGTTGACCCAGGCGACGATCTTCGGCCTCGGGATCATGCCCTACATCTCGGCGTCGATCATCTTCCAGTTGCTCGGAACGGTCTGGCCACCACTCGAGCGGCTGACCAAGGAAGGTGAGGCGGGGCGCAAGCGGATCAACGAGTACACGCGGTACGCGACGGTCGTGATCTGCATCGTCCAGAGTTGGGCCTACGTCGCCTTCCTTGCCAATACGCGGGTCGGTCAGGAGTCGCTGATCCAGCCGGGTTTCCTCGTCGACGGAAAGCTGCCGTTCATCTGGCAGTTCGTCGCGGTGATGACGATGACCGCAGGCACGATCTTCCTGATGTGGCTCGGCGAGCAGATCGACGAGTTCGGCATCGGCAACGGCATCAGCCTCCTGATCATGGCCGGCATCCTCGCGGGGATGCCCAGCGCCCTCCTCGAGCTCAGCGAGAACTCGACCTGGGAGCTGGGCGGTGGCGGCGGCAAGCTCGGTGTCGACAAGATCCTGCTCCTGATCGCGATGTTCGTCGCCGTCGTCGCGGGGGTGGTGTTCATGACCCAGGGGCAGCGGCGGATCCCCACCCAGTCGGCCAAGCATGTCCGCGGCCGCCGCGTATATGGCGGGACGAAGCAATACCTGCCGCTCAAGGTCAATCAGTCCGGCGTGATGCCGATCATCTTCGCCAGTTCGCTGCTGCTGTTTCCGCAGGTCCTGTTCCAGGCCCTGTACCGGGCCTATCCCGGCAATGCGCTCCTCACCGCGCTCCACAACTCGTTCACCCGCAGCGAGTCGCTGATCTACAATCTGCTGTTCATCGCGCTGATCTTCTTCTTCTGCTACTTCTGGACCGCGATTTCCTTCAATCCCAAGGAAGTGGCCGACAACCTCAAGAACCACGGGGCCTTCATCCCGGGGTACCGGCCGGGAAAGCGGACGGCCGATTATCTCGAGCGGGTCATGGAACGGATCACGTATGTCGGCGCCGCGTTCCTGTCGTTGGTCGCCATCATCCCCACGTTGGTCGGTGGCTTCCTCGGGATCCCGGCGCAGATCGCCGGCTTCTACGGGGGCACCGGTCTGCTGATCGCCGTCAGTGTCGCGTTCGATCTCGTGCAGAAGATCGACAGCCATCTCGTGATGCGCAACTACACGGGCTTGCTCGAGAAATCCTGACCCGGGGCGCCGAACCCGGCTCGCGGACGCGCCAATGCGGATCATCCTCATCGGACCTCCCGGTGCCGGAAAAGGCACGCAGTGTGCGAGGCTGACCGCCCAGCTCCGCGTGCCCCATCTGTCGACCGGGGAGATGCTCCGCCATGCCGTGCGGGCCGGGACGGTCGAGGGGGTCGAGGCGGCCCGCTACATGGAGCAGGGCCAACTCGTCCCCGACCCGATCATCCTCGGGATGGTGACGCGGCGGCTGGAATCGGCCGACTGCCGGACCGGATTCCTCCTCGACGGATTTCCGCGGACGCTCACCCAGGCAGCGACCCTCGACGAATTGCTCGAACGCCGGGCGATCGCCATCGACTGCGTGATCGAGCTGGCCGTGCCGCGCGACGAGCTCGTCCGGCGGATGCTCGCCCGCGGGCGTTCCGACGACGATCCGCAGGTCTTCTCGCGGAGGATCGTCAGTTTCGAACTGCAGACAGCTCCCCTTCTGGCCTACTATGGCCGGCAGGGGAAACTCGTCACCGTCGACGGTCTCGGCAGCGCGGAGGAGATCTTCGACCGGGTCACGGCCTCGATTTCCCCATTCCGTCAGTCCTCGACGCGGGGCTGAGTCGGCCGAAGCGCCATCCTGTCGGCAGGCTATACTCCCGCGACGATCGCCCGTCCCGTCTCCCCCGATCGGTACCCACCCGTGGTGAATCTTCGCTCCACCCGAGAGATCGCCGCGATGCGGCGAACGGGTTTGGTGGTTTGGGGCGCGCATCAACTGGCAGCCTCGATGGTCCGGCCGGGCGTGACCACCGGTGACATCGATCTCGCCGTCGAGGAGTTTTTCACCCGGCACGGTGCCCTCCCGCTGTTCAAGGGTGTCCCGGGCAAGGTGCCGTTTCCGGCGGTCTGTTGCATCTCCGTCAACGACGAGGTGGTGCACGGCATTCCGGGACCACGCGTCCTGGTGAACGGCGACATCGTCAGCATCGACACCGGCTGCAGCCTTGCCGGATGGTGTGGCGACTCGGCGATGACGCATCCCGTCGGAGCGGTCGAGCCGCGCACCAAGGGGCTCCTCGACTGCACCTCCGGTGTGCTCGCCCTGGCGATCCAGTTGATGGGGCGGCGGAGCCGCTGGAGCGACGTGGCGACGGAGATGGCGCGCTACGTCCGCGACCATGGGTTCAGCGTCGTCGAGAACTTCGTCGGGCACGGGATCGGGCGCAAGATGCACGAGGATCCCCAGGTCCCGAATTTTTGCACCCCGGCGTTTCGCCGGAACCACGACTTCGAGCTCGTTCCCGGGCTGGTCATCGCCGTCGAGCCGATGGTCAACATGGGCACGAAGAAGGTCCGCGTGATGTCTGACCACTGGACGCAGAGCACCGTCGATGGCATGCCCAGCGCCCACTTCGAGCACACGATCGCGATCAGTGAGCAGGGGCCGGTGGTGCTCACGGCGGCGCCGGCCCCTGGCGAGGTGATCGAACCGGTCGGGTGACCCGTCCTGGCCGTCGTGGCGTCGCGCTCCCGGAAACGGGCCGTGGTCGGGGTGCGACCGAACGTTGCGGCCGGCCGTGATCCCGATCGGGGACGCGACGATCCTCCCGATGGGGGGTTTTCGTCCGGTGGTTGACGTGATTCGTGGCCCGATGCCGTGCCACTTGTGAGGGCAGCCTTCCGCACCCTATACTCCGTGACCCGACTCGGTCCGCCTTTTCTCCATTCCCGGGCATGTGCCCCACATTGGGGGTCGGCGATCGGTCGGGTTCGGACGGGCGAATCGGAGCTGCGGCCAGATCGACCGGCCGCCCGCTCGACCTGGAAGGGTCGGCGGTGGTGGACGCACGGCACGCCGCCGCCGCGTCGATACCAACCCCGGCGCGCTACGGCGCTTCGATCGGTGACGTGCCGGTCGATCACGACGGTGATGCCGAAGGTGTCGGGGCCGACGATCGATCGACGTCGACCGAACCGGCCGACCATCGCCGGAAATGCCGTCCGACCACGAGAGCGAGGAATCGTGTCATGAAAGTGCGAGCCAGCGTTCGTCGCGTCTGTGAGAAATGCAAAGTCGTCCGCCGCCGAGGCGTGGTGTTCGTCGTCTGTGCCGACCCCCGTCACAAGCAGCGGCAGGGGTGACCGGCCGCGCCTGGCGCGATCGTCTCGGTCTGTGTCCGCTCCTCCCCGGTCGTTTTCCCCCCCGTTGCTGGACTCCGAACTCCCATGCCCAGATTGCTCGGCGTCGATATCCCGTCCGAGAAGCGGACGATCTACTCCCTCCAATACCTGTACGGCGTCGGTCCGCGGGTGGCCCGGGAGCTGTGCCACAAGGCAGGGGTCGATCCCGAGGGAATCGCCCGCTCGCTACACGAGGACGAGCTGGCCCGTCTGGCCGCATTGCTCGACAAGGACTACGTCGTCGAGGGGCAACTCCGCCGTCAGGTCGCCCAAAACATCTCCCGGCTGAAGGACATCGGGAGCTACCGCGGCCTTCGCCACCGCCGTGGTCTTCCGGTCCGTGGCCAGCGCACGAGGACCAACGCCCGGACGCGCAAGGGCCCGAAGAAGACGGTCGCCGGGAAGAAGGGCGTCAAGGACCTCAAGTAATCCGCTCGCTCCGGGCGGCGGATCGAAACAGCCAAGGCAGGAACCAAGGCAGGAACGATGTCGAAGGTTGCAAAAGCCAAGAAGAAGAGCGTGTCGGCTGGGATCGCCTACATCACGGCGAGCTTCAACAACACCACGGTCACCATCACCGACACCAAAGGGGACACGCTGTGTTGGGCCAGCGGTGGGACCTGCGGCTTCAAGGGAAGCCGCAAGGGGACCCCGTTCGCTGGCCAGTGCGCCGCCCAGCAGGCGGCTGAAAAGGCGGCCAAGTTCGGTGTCAAGGACCTCGAAGTCCGTGTCCGTGGCCCGGGCAGCGGTCGGGAAAGCGCGATCACCGCGCTCCAGGCCGCCGGCATGAATGTGAAATCCATCGAGGACATCACCCCGCTGCCGCACAACGGGTGCCGACCCCCGAAGAAGCGGAGAGTGTGATTTCCGTCTCCGTGGCCGACGCCCGGCGCTGCCGCGGCCATCGGCTTTCCGGGGCGACGGCCGCCGTGCCCCGGGCGGCTTCGCCCGGGTGATCTTTCGACTCCACGACTCCACGATCCAAACGCAACCCCGCTCCGAACCTTTTCCCCCTCGCGAACAACCATGGGAAGAATCACCGGGCCTGTGTGCCGCCTGTGCCGCCGTGACGGCCTGAAACTGTTCCTCAAGGGCACGCGCTGCGACACCTCGAAGTGCGCCTTCGAACGCCGTTCCTCGCCTCCGGGGATGGTGCAGAAGCGCCGTGGCAAACCGACCGAGTACGGGATCCATCTCCGTGAGAAGCAGAAGGTGAAGCACTACTACGGCGTGCTCGAGCGCCAGTTCCGGGCGTACTTCGCCCGCGCCGAGCGCGGCAAGGGCAACACCGGTGAGGTGCTGATGTCGCTGCTCGAGCGCAGGCTCGACAACGTCGTCCACCGCCTCGGCTTCGCCACGTCGCGGTCCGCCGCCCGCCAGTTCGTGCTCCACGGGCATGTCACGATCAATGGCCGGCGGGTCGATGTCCCGAGTTATCTCGTCAGGGCGGGCGACATCGTCCGGGTCAAGAACCGGGCCAAGAGCCTGCAGCTGGTGCACGCGGCGATGTCGTCGATGCACCGCGACGTCCCCGACTTCCTCTCGCGCCTGGAAGCGGGCGTTCCCGAGGGGCGGGTCGATCGGCTTCCCGGTTCCGACGACGTGTCGATCCCGGTCCAGGCGAACCTGATCATCGAGTTGTGTTCGAAGTGACGGTGGCGGTGAGCCGCGCGACGGATCGCCATCCGGTGGTGGCGGTCGGGGTGGGGCGGCAGCGCGGCACGTGCGGTTCCGGACGGGCGTCGCGGAATCGCTGAACAACGAAACAGGAGCCGGGGCCTGTGGCAGGCCGCGGTACAGAGAAGGGCGAAACCATGCATATCCGTTGGCGCGGTCTCGAGTTGCCGGGGGCGGTGGTCGTCGATGCCAAGACGCTGTCGCCCACCTACGGTCGGTTCGTCGCCGAGCCGTTCGAGCGTGGGTTCGGGACCACCGTCGGCAACGCCATCCGGCGTGTGCTGCTGTCGAGCCTCGAAGGCAGCGCCGTCACCCAGATCAAGGTCGGTAACGCGCTCCATGAGTTCACCACGCTCAAGGGGGTGCTCGAGGACGTCACCGACATCGTCCTGGCGGTGAAGAGCCTCGTCGTCAAGAACCACAGCGATTCGACCCGTGTGATCCGCGTCGAGAAGCAGACTCGGGGGCCCGTCACCGGCGCCGACATCCAGACCGACGAGGCAGTCGAGGTGATCAGCAAGGACCTCGTCCTCGCGACCCTCACGGACGACGTGCCGTTCGAACTCGAGATGGTCGTGGAAAACGGCCGTGGATACGTTCCGGCGAGCGAACACAGCCCGGAAGCCCAGGAAATCGGGATCATTCCCGTGGATGCCGTGTTCAGCCCGGTGACGCGCGTGCGCTACGAGGTCGAGGAGACCCGGGTCGGCCAGAAAACCAACTATGACAAGCTGGCAATCGAGATCTGGACCAACGGAACGGTGACGCCGGAGATGGCGCTGGTCGAGGCCGCGAAGATCCTCCGCAAGCACCTCAATCCGTTCGTCGGCTATTCGCGCCCCGGGCCGGCAGTCACCGCCCCGGCCGCGGCCGGGGTGTTGGCCATCGAAGCCCCGCTGGAGAGCCGTCTGGGGATGCTCGTCGCGGACCTCAAGCTGTCGCTGCGGGCGAGTAATTGCCTCGAGACGGAGGGGATCACGACCCTCCGGGACCTCGTCTCGAAGACGCGCGAGGATCTGCTCGAGGTGCGGAACTTCGGTGAGACCACCCTCCAGGAGATCGAGGAGAAACTCGCCGAGGTGGGGTTGCGGTTGGGGATGGCGGCCGAGGTGTGAACAGCGGCCGTGTCCGGCCTCCCGCGCGGGGTGGCTCCCGCTCGCGGTTGAGATCGATGTCGTTCAGATTCTGATTGTCCGGAGTGTCTCCATGCGTCATCGTCGCAAAGGCCGGGTGCTCGGCCGCAGCCCCGCTCACCAGCGGGCGCTCCTGAGGAATCTCGCGTCCGCCCTGTTCCTCACCGAGCGGGCCTGTGAGCCCGACGAGACGGGCGCGCCGAAGGTCGCCGGGCGGATCGTGACCACCGTCGCCAAGGCGAAGGAGGTGCGGCCGCTCGTCGAACGCTGCATCACGATCGCCAAGCGGGGCTTGGTGCACTCCCGCCGGGCCGGGGAGTTGGCCTCGACCGCCTCGCGTGACTCGGCCGAATGGAAGCAGTGGCGTGGCAGTGACCGCTGGCGGCAATGGGCGCAGGCATCGGCCCCGATAGTCACCGCCCGCCGCCGTGTCGTGCAGCTGCTCGGCGACAAGCAGGCGGCGCGGATCGTGTTCGAGAAGGTGGCGCCGCGGTACGTCGATCGGCCCGGTGGCTACACCCGGATCCTCAAGCTGGCGACGCCGCGCCTCGGTGACGCCGGCCCGAGGGCGATCCTGGAGCTCGTCGGCGCCGCGCCGGCGGCCCAGCCCGCTCCGCGGGTCAAGGGACGGAAAGCGGGAAGCTGACCACTCCTGGCCGCACGCCCGCGAGACAGCGTACGGCGGGGTATCGGCCGGGGAGAGAACGACCGTTTTCTCCTCCCGCGATTGCCCGCCACCTGCCGATTGGATACCCTGGGGAGGTTGAGGGAAGTGTGCGACGGGGCACCGCACCCCATTTCCCGAGGACGCTCCATGCGGTCTTCGACGGCGCTTTTCCCCGGGTTTGTCCGAGCGGTCCACGGTGTCGCTGCAGCCTGTCCGGCGGTCTGCGACGCTGATGGCTTTCCCCGCGCCGGCTGGTGGTGCATGGCCCTCCGCGTCGCAGTGGCCTGGATCGCCCTGACGCTGCTGTCCGGGGCCGCGCTGGCGCGCGAGCCGCACCACGGCATTCCCCAGGTCAAGTTCATCGACGAGTCGATCGCGGCCGGGTGGGCCGATGCCGGGCTCCAACCCGCCGCCCCGGCGACCGACGAAGAGTGGTGCCGGCGGGTGTACCTCGACCTCGTCGGCCGGATTCCTTCGGTGTCGGAGCTCGATGCCTTCCTGGCCGGCTCGTCGGAATCGCGGCGCGTCGACCTGGTCAATCGTCTGCTCGGCGAGGAATCGGTCGATGAATACGCCCGGCACTGGACCGACATCTGGACCACGATCCTGATCGGGCGTGACACCGAAAACGAGCGCGTCAACCGCAGCGGCATGCGGCAATGGCTGCGCCGCGTGCTCGCCAAGAACATGCCCTACGACCGGTTCGTGACCGAGTTGGTGACCGCGACCGGCGTCAACAAATCGGGGCAGAAGGGGTTCAACGGCGCCACCAATTTCCTCTCGGGAAAGCTCGACGAAAACGGCATCCAGGCCACCGCCAAGACGGCGCAGATCTTCCTCGGCCTGCAGGTCCAATGCACGCAGTGCCACAACCATCCGTTCAACAAGGGGAAACAGAACCAGTTCTGGGAGTTGAACGCCTTTTTCCGGCAGACGAAGGCGTTGCGGCAGTTCGCGGGGACCCGCGACATCCAGGCGATGGCGCTTGTGGACGAAGACTTCGCCGGCGAAGGCGCGAACCCCGACCCGGAGGCCGCGGAACTGTTTTTCGAGCTTCGCAACGGGCAGGTGAAAGTGGCTTTCCCGGTGTTCGTCGACGGGACGGCGATCTCCAAGTCGGGTTACCTTCCCGGGAAGATGGAGGATGGAACCGAGTACGGCGTCAACCGGCGCGGCGAGCTGGCCAAGTTGATCGTCACCAGTCCGTTGTTTCCCAAGGCGATCGTCAACCGGATCTGGGGGCATTTCTTCGGGTTCGGGTTCACCCGTCCCGTCGACGATCTCGGCGAGCACAACGCCCCGTCGCATCCGGAGCTCCTCGACGGTCTCGCGGAGCGATTCCGCGAGGGGAGCTTCGACGTCAAGGAGTTGATGCGCTGGATCGTGCTTTCACGCCCCTACTCGCTGTCGAGCCGGACCACGAAAGGCAACTCCAAGGACGATCCGTTCGTCGGCGAACAGCCGAGGTTTTCGCGCTTCTACCTCCGGCAGATGCGCCCCGAGGAGCTCTACCAGTCGCTGCTCACGGCCACCGAGGCTGACCGCGTCGGCGGCGAGGGGGAAGGGGAGTCCACCCGCGGTGAGGCGGCGGCCCGACGGAAGGACGAGTGGCTGTCGCAATTCATCATCGCCTTCGGCACCGACGAAGGCGACGAGGCGACGACCTTCAACGGCTCGATCCCCCAGGTGCTGATGATGTTCAACGGCGACCTCGTCAAGTCGGCGACCGCCGTCGGCCAGGGCGGGTTCCTCGACCGGATCGCCCGGTCCAACGAGCTGAAGAACGCGGCGAAGATCGACCTCCTCTACCGTGCCGCCCTCGCCCGTCGCCCCACGGCGCGAGAGCTCAAAGTCGCCAATCAGATCATGGGCGCCCGCAAGGGCGACGCCGCCGCCGCCCTCCAGGACATCTGGTGGGCGGTGCTCAATTCCAACGAGTTCATCATCAACCACTGAGTGGCCGCCGCTCTTCCGTTTCGTCCGTCGCGAAAGGACCCAGCCATGCCGTTCCCGTTCGCCCGTCACGTGCTCCCCGCGGGGATGAGCCGGCGACACTTCGCCAGCCACGTCGCCGGGGCCGCCGCCCTCGCCGCGCCGGCGACGGCATTCACCAATTCACTGCTCGCCAACGCCTCCGACCTGCAGAAACGGCACAAGGCCGCGATCCTCCTCTGGATGGGCGGCGGCCCGAGCACGATGGACATCTGGGATCTCAAGCCCGGTGCCGCGACCGGGGGGCCGTTTCGACCGATCTCGACGAGTGCCGACGGGGTGCAGATCAGCGAGCACATGCCGCTGATGGCCAAGCAGATGCACCACATGTCGATCGTCCGCTCGATGAGCACGCGCGAGGCCGACCACATGCGCGGTCGGTACTACATGCACACCGCCTACGTGCCCAATCCCAACATCGAGCATCCCAGCTACGGCGCGGTGATCGCGCACGAACTGGCGGCCCAGGTCCCGGAGCTCGAAGTCCCGCCGTTCGTGTCGGTGGGGAGCGGGAGCGTCGGGCCGGGATTCCTCGGGATGACCTGGGCACCGTTCGTCGTCGACACCAACGGCAATGTCCGGAACCTCGACATGGGCATCGATCCGGCACGGATGTCTCAGCGGCTCGAGATGCTCGCGACCATCGAGAAGGGGTTCATCGGCGAGAAACGCGGGACGGCCGCCGAGGACCATGCCAAGGTGCTCGACAAGACCGTCAAGATCCTCAAAAGCCGGCAGATGGATGCCTTCAAGGTCATGCAGGAGCCGAAGGAAGTCCAGGACCGCTACGGTGCCACAGGCTTCGGACGCGGGTGCTTGATGGCCCGTCGCCTCGTCGAACTCGGGGTTCCGTTCGTCGAGGTGGACCTCGGCGGGTGGGACAACCACGCCGACATCTTCCCGACGCTGCAGGATCGGAAGCTCCCGGAACTCGACCAGGCGATGAGTGCCCTGGTGGCCGATCTGGCCGATCGCGGCCTGCTCGAGGACACCGCCGTGATCTGGATGGGTGAGTTCAGCCGGACGCCGTCGATCAACGCCAACGCCGGCCGTGACCACTGGGCACGAAGCTGGAGCGTGGTCGTCGGGGGTGGTGGATTCAAACGCGGCACCGTCGTCGGCGAGACCAGCGCCGACGGCAAGGAGGTCGTGTCGGAGCCGTACACGTCCCAGGACCTGATGGCCAGCGTGCTCAAGGCGTTGGGAGTGTCGCTCGAGACGACCTTCACCGCGAAGAACGGCCGGCCGATGAAGATCGCCAACTCCGGCAAGGTGATCAAGGACTTGTTCGTCTGAGCGAAGGACCCGACCGTGGCGCCGACGGCCGTCGGCCCGCCCCAGCACGGGCCAACTTGCCGCCCGGGGCTGCCGCCGTGGACGCGCGGTCCAGTGGAGAAGCCGTGACCACGCGGCCCCCGGCCGACGGTGCCGGTCCTGTGGGGATCCACCGCACCGCCGGCTCGAACGCGCCGGTGGTCCGGCTCGTCGCGCCTGTGCTTCTCGAGCAGGTCCTCGCCCTTGCCGTCGGCTTCACCGACAAATGGTTGGCCGGCAACCTGCTCGACGGGCCGGAATACCTCGCCGCCGTCGGGCTGGTCGCCTACTGCCTGAGCTTCCTGCCGGGACTGTTCGCGGTCCCGGCGGTGTCGGCGACGGCGCTGGTCGCCCGGTGTGTCGGCGAGGGGGATGCCGTCGGCGCCCGGCGCGCCACCGCGCAGGCACTGCTGGTCGGCGCCGGGATGGCGCTGGTGCTCGTCGTGGTGATGGCGGTGGCGGGACGGCGGCTCGTGGCCCTGCTCGGGCTGCCGGCGGAAAGTTCAACGCTGGCCTGGCAGTACATCGCCATCGTGCTCCCCGCCCTCCCCGCGGTGATGCTGATCACCGTCGGTGTCGCCATCCTCCGCGGGGCCGGCGACATGGTCGGCGGGCTGATGGCGATGTCGCTGGTGAATCTCGTCAACGCGGGCGCCAGCTACGCCCTCGCCAGCGGCGTGGCGGGCCTTCCCCGGCTGGGGTGGGCGGGGCTGGCTTGGGGCACGCTGGCCGGGTATCTCGTCGGTGCCGCGTGTGTCGTCGCCCTGCTCGCCCGGCGGTCCCGCGGCCTCCGGCCCACGGCGGCCGACTGGTGGCCCGATCGCCAGCGGCTCCGCCGGATCGTCGATGTCGGCGTGCCGGCGGGCACCGATGCGGTGGGTAACTCGGTCTGTCACATGTGGTTCCTGTCGATCGTCAACCGGCTGGGCAACGTCGACGCCGCCGCCCACTCCGTCGCGGTCACGATCGAATCGCTGGCCTTTCTTCCCGGAGGCGCGTTCGGCGTCGCGGCGGCGACGCTGTCGGGGCAGTTTCTCGGCGCCCGCCAGCCGCGGCGGGCGCGGAGCACGGTGTGGTTGGCGGCCGTGGCGGGGATGTCGCTGATGGGGGTCGCCGGGGCGCTGTTCCTCGCCGCCGCCGAGCCGCTCTCCGCCTGGTTCGTCGGTGGGGCCGATCGGCAGCCGGACGTCGCCACCCTCACGGCGCGGCTGGTGCGGATCGTGGCCTTCGTGCAGCCGCCGCTGGCGCTGCTGATGGTCTTCTCGGGGGCCCTGCGGGGCGCCGGGCTGACGCGACCACCGTTGGCGGTCAATTTCCTCGGGCTCCTCGCGATCCGACTCCCGCTGGCGGTGTTCCTGGCATGGCCGGCGGTCGTGCTGCCGGGAGCGACGCTCCCGGGGCTGGGGCTCGGCGCCGTGGGGGCGTGGTACGCAATGGCGGCCGATCTCACCGCCCGCGGCCTGGCGATGACCTGGCTCTACGAGCGGCTTCAGCCACGGTCGGCGGATGCCGGCTGAGCACACTGCCGGTCATCGTCGCCCACGCAGCATGGTAGGTCGCTCCCGACACGCTACACTCCCTGAGACGTCCCGCGGCATCCGGAGCTTGTCCGCGGGCGCCTTCACCGGAGCGCCCGAATGGCCGTCGATCTCGACGTGGAACACTGGAGCACCGCCGACGCCAACGACCTCTACGAAGTGGCACGGTGGGGCAACGGTTACTTCTCGGTGGGCGCCAACGGGCACCTGCTCGTCCATCCGGCGAAGGACCCGACCCGGAGCGTCGATCTCAAGGCGCTCGTCGACCGTCTCCAGATCCGGGGCATCGACCTGCCGATCCTCCTCCGGTTCGCCGAGATCCTCGAGCATCGGCTCGGCGAGATCCACGGGGCGTTCGCGGCCGCGATCCGCGAGAGCGGGTTCCGTGGCGACTACTGCTGCGTCTACCCGGTGAAGGTCAACCAGCAGCGGCAGGTGATCGAGGAGGTGCTGCGGTTCGGGAAGCCGTTCCGCTTCGGGCTCGAGGCGGGCAGCAAGCCGGAGTTGCTCGCCGTGATCGCCCTGGCCGACAACGACACGCCGATCATCTGCAACGGCTTCAAGGACGCCGAGTTCATCGAGACGGCGATGCTCGCCCACAAGATCGGGCGTCAGATCATCCCCGTCGTGGAGCGTTTTTCGGAGCTCCACCTGATCCTCGAATACGCGCAGAAACTCGGCGTGCGGCCGCGGATCGGGATGCGGGTCAAGCTCGCCACCCGCGGCGCCGGCCGGTGGCAGTCGTCGGGGGGATTCCGCAGCAAGTTCGGGCTCACCGTGGGGGAGATCCTCAAGGGGCTGGAATTGCTCGCCTCCCACGGCATGGAGGACTGCCTCCAACTGCTCCACTTCCACCAGGGGAGCCAGATCACCAACATCCGTCACATCAAAGCGGCGCTCAACGAGGCCTCGCGCGTCTACACCGAGCTGGTGAAACGCGGCGCCGGCCTCCGCTACCTCGACGTCGGCGGTGGCCTGGGAATCGACTACGACGGCTCGCAGACCAATTTCGAATCGAGCGTCAACTACAGCCTCCAGGAGTACGCCAACGACGTCGTGTACCACGTCCAGAACGCCTGCGACGAGGCGGGGGTGGCCCATCCGACGATCGTCTCCGAGAGCGGCCGCGCCGTGGTGGCCTACCACAGCATGCTGATCTTCGGCGTCCTCGGCGTGTCGGAGCCCGGTTTCGCGGGAGACCGCGTGGCGGGGGACAAGCAGCCGCTTCCGGAGACGTCCACCGACGGCGCGACCCCCGCCGAGGTCGTCGATCCCCCCGCTGATGCCGAGCAGCCGCTCCACGATCTCGCCGAGACGTGCCGCAATCTCAACGTCCGCAATCTGCTCGAGAGCTACCACGACGCCCAGCAGGCCCTCGACACGGCGATGGGCCTGTTCGCCAGCGGCTATCTCCCGCTCGACCAGCGGGCGACCGTCGAGCGGCTCTACTGGCTGATCTGCCGGCGGATCAGCAAGCTCTGCCGGCAGCTGGAATTCGTGCCCGAGGAGCTCGAGGGGCTGCCGTCGACCCTCTCCGATACCTACTTCTGCAATTTCTCGCTGTTCCAGTCGATCCCCGACAGCTGGGCGATCAAGCAGCTGTTTCCAGTGATGCCGATCCACCGGCTCGACGAGAAGCCGACGCGCGAGGCGGTCCTCGGCGACGTGACCTGCGATTCCGACGGCAAGATCGATCAGTTCATCGACCGGCGCGACGTGAAGCGGACCCTCCCACTCCACGTTTGGCAAAACGAGCCGTACTACCTCGGGGCGTTCCTCATCGGTGCGTACCAGGAGATCCTCGGCGACCTCCACAACCTGTTCGGCGACACCAACGCGGTCCACATCAGCACCGACGCGCGCGGCGAGGTCGTCGTCGACGCGGTCATCAAGGGGGACACCGTCCGCGAGGTGCTCGGCTACGTCGAGTTCGACGCCGGGCTGTTGGTCCAACGGCTCCGCGGGGCGATCGAGCACGCCGTCCGGGACGGTTTGATCTGCGACCAGCAGGCCGGCCGCTTCCTCCGCTTCTACGAGGAGGGGCTCGGCGGCTACACCTACCTCGAGGAGCCGTCGCGCTCCTGATCGCGGCAGCCCGGCCTCAGGCGCCGACGAGGGCCTCGAGCGCCTCGCCACGCCCGAGGTGGACGAGGTTACGGACCGTCTGCTCCGCGATCGCCGCCAGCGCTTCCTGCGTGAAAAACGCCTGGTGCGCCGTGACGACGACGTTGGGGAACGTCGGCAGGCGCATGAAGATGTCGTCACCGATGATCTCGTCGCTGTGGTCGAGGAAGAACAGCCCCGCCTCCTCCTCGTAGACGTCGAGGCCGAGGAGACCGATCTGGCCGGTCTTGAGGGCGGCGATCACTGCCCGGGTGTCGACCAGCCCGCCGCGGCTGGTGTTGACGAGCAGGACCCCGCGCTTCGTCGCGGCGATCCGCCGGGCGTCGACGAGGTGGTGCGTGGACCGGGTCAGTGGACAGTGGAGCGTGAGGATGTCGGCTCCGGCGATCACGTGGTCGAGCGGGAGATAGGTCACGCCGCGGGCGGCGAGCCGCGGATCGGCGCCGGGATCGTGGGCGATCACCCGGCAGCCGAAGCCGAGGAGGATCTCGGCGACGCGGGCACCGATCCGCCCCGTGCCCACGATTCCAGCGGTCTTGCCGTGGAGGTCGAACCCGAGCAGTCCCTCGAGCGAGAAGTTGCCGTCCCGGACCCGCGCGTAGGCCTTGTGGAGGCGCCGCACCAGCGTGAGCATCAGGCCGACGGTGTGCTCGGCGACGGCGTGGGGCGAGTATTCCGGCACGCGCACGACCGGCAGGCCGAGCCGCCCGGCGGCCACGAGGTCGACCTGGTTGAATCCGGCGCACCGCAGCGCCACCAGTTTCACGCCGAGATCCGCCAGTCGCCCGAGCGCGGCGGCGTCGAGACGGTCGTTGACGAAGCAGCACACCGCCGCGGCCCCGGCGGCGAGGGGAGTGGAGTGGGCGTCGAGCCGGACGTCGAGCCACCGCCACTCGATCGGCGAGCCGGTGGCGGCGGCCTCCAGCGAGCGGCGGTCGTGGGGTTGGGTTGAGTAGCAGGCGACGATCATCGCGGCTTCCTCGTGGAGTGGGGCGGGCCGGCAGGCCGTCGCGGGCCGCGGGTGCCCTCGGGGGCAGCGGCTGCGGCCCACCGGAGCGCCAAGCCGCGCTGGATCAGGGGCGTTATCGGCACCGGAAGCCCACCGGACCGACGTGGCGAACCGACCTCGCCCCCCGCCCGAACCGATGCTACAGTCCCGCCCCCTCGGGAGCCATGACCGTGCCACGCCTTCCGCTTTCCCACCGTGGACAGAGCGCATCGCCGCGGTCGTCCCTGCCCATCCGGCGGCCGCAGGACCGGCCCGCCGCCGTCTGCAGGGGGCTGGCGTGCGCCATCGTCATGACCGTCGCGGGAGCCGGCGCCCCGGCGCTGGCCCAAGGGCCGGTGCCGCGGCCGGGTGCCGCCCCTGTCAGGCCGCAAGCCGCCACCGCCGCCCCAACGCCGGCACCGGCTCAGGCCGGCCCCGGCGCGGCCGGGACCGCACCGCCCGGCCCGCCGGCGATGGCGCCGGAAGCCGCCGCGGCCCTCGACCGGCTGCTCGTCGCCTGGGAGGCCCGAAACGCCGCCGTACGGACGTGGTCATGCGGCTTCTGGAAATGGGAGTACAACGCCTTCGGGCCGGTCGGTCCCAAAGGTGACCGACTCGCGTTTTCCGAGAGCACCGGCGAGATCAAGTACGCAATGCCCGACAAGGGGCTGTTCCGTGTCAAGGAATCGCGGCAGTGGAATGCCCAGGCGTCGCGCTACGAGGCTCGCAGCGGCGACGTCGGCGAGCACTGGGTGTGCAGTGGCACGAGCATCTATGAGTTCCGTCACACCGAGCGCCAACTCCGCGAGACACGGCTGCCCCCGGAGATGCACGGCAAGGCGATCAGCGAAGGGCCGCTGCCGTTCGTGTTCGGCGCCAAGGCCGATTCGCTCAAGAAGCGCTACCAGATGCGGATCGTCACTCCGCCGGGGGTCGCCGACCAGATCTGGCTGGAAGCGCTGCCGCGCTTCCAGGCCGACGCGGCCAATTTCTCCAAGGTCGAGTTGATCCTCCAGGCCCGCGATCTGATGCCGTTCGCGATCCGGATCTTCAAGCCCGGGGGCCAGGACCACGACGTCTACCAGTTCGATCCGAAAACGAGCCTCGTCGACAAGGGGCTCGACCTGATCCGGGATTTCTCCAAGCCGGTCACCCCGCTGGGCTACACGTTCATCCTCGAGGATGCCGCGGCGCCGCCGCCGCAGACGGCGGGCCAGCCGACCGCGCCGGCCCGCTGAATCGCGCTCCCCTGCGGCCTCCGCGCCCCTCCGACGGCGGCCGTGGCTGGGCGGCTATACTGCCGCTCGGCAGGGGTCTTGCGGGCTCTCGGCCCCGGGCTGTCGTGGAGGAAGTTCATGCCCATCGATCAGTCGCATCCGATCGGACAACTCCTCCAACGGGATCGCCGCTACAAACTCGACGCCTACCTGTTCGTGCTCGAGGCCCTGTCGTTCGCCCAGGAATCGCTCGGCCTCGGCGAGGAACCACCCGCCGAGGAGCTCGAGCCGCCCGGGGACCAGCGGGGCATGGAGCCGGGAGCGGGCGAACGGCAGCCCGTCGAGCGTGGCCGCGGCACGGAGCCGGGAGAGGAACGGGCGCCGGCCTCTGCCGGGCGCCGGCCCCGACAGGCGCGGCGGCGGCGCGGCGGCGAGCGACACCTCACCGGCCAGCAGCTGTGCGAGGCCGCCAGGCTCTACGCCCTGCAGCAATACGGGCTCCTCTCCAGGGTCGTGCTCGGCAGCTGGGGGATCGGCAGCACCGACGATCTCGGCGAGATCGTCTTCAACATGATCGAGATCGGCCAGATGCGCAAGACCCGCCGTGACAAGCGGGAAGACTTCCACGCCGTCTACGATTTCCACGAGGCGTTTTCCCGCGATCCGGTGTTCATCCCTCCGGACGACGACGACGACTGACCGCCGGTCTGCCGGCCGTTGCAGCGCGGGCCGCGGCTCGCGGTCGGGTGCCGTGCCCATCTGCGAGACCGACACCATGGTGTCCGACGGTGCCGAGGCGACGCACGGTGACGGTCCGGGGATCGTGGTCCTGCCGCCGTCCGGTGCCCGGTGGCGCCTGGCGATCGCCGCCGCCGTCGAGGTCCTGTGGCTCGGCGTGCTGGCCTGGCTGGCGATGCGGTAGCCGCCGCCGGTGGCGCCGGCGGAGGTGATTCGGCCGCATCGCCGGCCGATCACTTCTGCCAAGGTTTGCTAGCCTTGCGATCGCAGGTCCCGCTCCCTCGGCCGCGCCATGAACCGATTCCTCGACGCCTTGCCGCTGTGGACCGGGTTGGTGCCGCTTGGGGTCTACCTGCTGCTGGTGGCCGCGGCGCATCTGCGCCGCCGCCCGACCGTCGTCGCCGGCACCTGGGACGCGCTGCTCCTCGCCGGCGCCGTTTCGGGGCTGGTGTTGGTCGGTCCGCTGGCCTTGGTGCTGCCGGCCGCGGGGGGATCGCCGTGGAGCTGGCCGATCCTCCTGCTGGCGCTGGTGCTGGCGGTGGCGCTGGCGGTGCTCGTGCCTCGGCCGCGGCTGGTGGTGTACAACATCACCCCCGAGCAACTGCGGCCGTTGGTGGCGGAGGTGGCATCGGGCTTGGATCCTGCGGTCCGCTGGGCGGGAGATACGGCGGCGCTTCCCAGCCGCGGGCTCCAGGTTCACCTGGAAGGGGATGGAGCGGTTCGCTGCGTGGCGCTGGTCGCGGTCGGCGGGCGGCCGGGTGTCGAGGGGTGGGCCGAGTTCGGCCGCCGCCTGCGGCGCACGGTTCGCCGGTTCCGCGTCCGCCGCAATCCCTGGGGAGTCGTGCCCGCCGGCCTCGGCGTCCTCGTCCTCGTCGTCGCCGCGTGGCTGGCGGTGGGATGAGTCTGGCTGTGGAGGGGTCATGGCGGTCGATCTGTCTCGGCTCGGGATCACCCATGCGGCCGTGATCCGCAACGCGGCGGTGCCGGCGCTGTACGAAGCCGCGATCGCCAACCATGGCGCGACGATCACCGCCTCGGGTGCCCTGGCGGTGAGGTCCGGAGCGCGCACCGGGCGCAGCCCCGCCGACAAACACGTCGTCCGCGATCCCCATTCGGCCGACCAGGTGTGGTGGGGGTCGGTCAACCACCCGATCGACGAGGTGACGTTCCTCGCCCACCGGCAGCGCGCCGCACGGTTTCTCGATTCCGGCAGCGTGGTGTACGTGCAGGACGGCTTCGCCGGCTGGCACCCCGCGACCCGGGTCAAGGTCCGGGTCGTGGCGGCCAATGCGTACCACGCCCTGTTCATGCACACGATGCTGATCCGCCCGACGGCCGAGGAGCTGGCGGGGTTCGGCGAGCCCGATTTCACGATCCTCAACGCCGGTGGCACCGGCGCCGATCCCGCCCTCTCCCCCACGGGCAGCACCACCGCGATCGACATGTCGCTCGAGCGCGGCGAGCTCGTGATCCTCGGCAGCGGCTACGCCGGGGAGATGAAGAAGGGCGTGTTCACGCTGATGCACTGGCGGCTCCCGAAGCACGGCATCCTGTCGATGCACTGTGCGGCCAACACCGGCCTCCGGGGCGACGACGTGGCGCTGTTCTTCGGCCTCTCCGGAACCGGCAAGACGACGCTCTCGGCCGACCCGCGGCGCCGGCTCATCGGCGACGACGAGCACGGCTGGGGGGACGACGGCGTGTTCAACATCGAGGGTGGGTGCTACGCCAAGTGCATCCGCCTGTCCGCCGAACGCGAGCCGGAGATCTTCCGTGCGATCCGCTTCGGTACGGTGCTGGAGAACGTCGTCGTCGACCCGGCGACGCGCCACGTCGACTACGATTCGGCCTCGATCACCGAGAACACCCGCGCGGCCTATCCGATCGAGTTCATCGACAACGCCGCGATCCCCTGCGTCGCCGGTCATCCGCGCAACGTCGTGTTCCTGACCTGCGATGCCTCCGGCGTGCTCCCGCCGGTGAGCCGGCTGTCGCACGCCCAGGCGATGTACCACTTCCTCTCCGGCTACACGGCGCGCGTCGCGGGGACCGAGATGGGAGTCGTCGAACCGCAGGTCGCGTTCTCCGCCTGTTTCTCCGCCGCGTTCCTCGTCCGCGACCCGTCCGCCTACGCCCGCCTGCTGGCCGAGCGCCTCCGCCGCCACGCCGCCCGGGCATGGTTGGTGAACACCGGCTGGACGGGGGGCGCCCATGGCGTCGGCCGACGGATCGACCTCGGCGCGACCCGCGCGATCGTCGACGCGATCCATGCCGGGGCCCTCGACCGCGCGCCGACGGCGCGCGATCCGGTGTTCGGGCTCGAGGCGGTGACGGAGGTTCCCGGGGTGAGCGGCGCGCGGCTCCTCGACCCGCGGCGCGCCTGGGCCGACGCCGATGCCTGGGAGCGGGCGGCCCGGGGCCTCGCCGGGCGGTTCCGCGACAACTTCGCGAGCCTTGCCGCTGCGGCCAGGCCCGACGTGCCCGCCGCCGGGCCCGCGTGAGCCGCAGCCGGCGCGATGCCGCCGGCTATACTTCCTCCTGGCGGCGGCTTTTGCCCGTCGTTGGACCTTTCTCCCGTGGAGGACTGCTCGTCATGGCGTCGCGTTCACTCGTGTTCGGTGGGGTCGGTGCCCTCGCCGTGCTCCTCGCGTTCGGTGGTCCGGCGGCGGTGACGGCCCGCGCCGATTCGCCGCTCAGCGGACAGATGAAGAAAATCGACGGCTCGGCGGTCGACCTCGGCGCCTACAAGGGCAAGGTGGTCCTCGTCGTCAACGTCGCCAGCCGCTGCGGCTACACCGGTCAGTACGCCGGGCTGCAAAAGCTGTACGACGCCTACAAGGACAAGGGGCTGGTGGTCCTCGGCTTTCCCGCCAACGAGTTCGGTGGCCAGGAGCCGGGCAGCGACGCCCAGATCGCCGAGTTCTGCTCGTCGAAATACAACGTCACCTTCGACATGTTCTCGAAGATCGTCGTCAAGGGGCCGGGCAAAGCGGCGCTCTACAAGACGCTCACCGAGTCGGCCAATCCCCCCGGCGAGGTTTCGTGGAACTTCGAGAAGTTCCTCATCGGACGCGATGGCAACGTCGTCGGCCGGTTCAAGTCGGCGGTCGCCCCGGACGACGCCAAGCTCACCGGTGCGATCGAGGCCGAACTGTCCAAGGGCAAGTGAGGCGGCCGCGCGGACAGCCTCTGACGGTGCCTTCCCCCTCCGCCGCCGATCGTCAGGCGGCGGCGGAGCGGGGTGGGCCGCCGCGGGCCGCGCCCAGACCGCGGCCGAGCCTCCGGCGCACGATCCAAGCCGGACGGTGCTGTGCCTCGCGGTAGGTGCGGACGACGTACTCCCCGACGAGAGCCACCGCGGCGGTCGGCGCGGCGGCCACGCCGGCGGCGACGGCCAGCAGCGCTGCCACGCCGGGAGGTCCGGGCGGTGCCGTGGCGGCGGTGACGGCCGCCACCGTCGCGACCGTGACCAGTCCGCCGACGAGGACCCAGGTCATCCGCATCGGCAGGTCTGACGACAGCACCAAAGCGTCGCCGGCGAGCCGGGCGAGTTTGAGAGGCGAGTAATTGGTGGTGCCGGCGGCCCGGGCGTGGCGGTCGTACCACACCGCCTCGTGCCGGAAGCCCGTCCAGGCGACCATCGTCCGCAGGTAGCGCCGCCGCTCGGGCAGGGCGACGATCGTGTCGACGACCGCCCGGTCGAGCAGCTTGAAGTCGCCGGTGTCGACCGGGATCGGATGGGGTACCGCCCGCGACAGGAGGCGGTGGAACAGGGCCGCGGTGAGCAGCTTGAAACGCGTCTCACCGTCGCGCGAGCGGCGCCGCCCGTAGGCGACGTCGGCACCGTCGCGCCACATGGCCACCATCTCGGGAATCACCTCCGGGGGGTCCTGGAGGTCGGCATCGATGAGCACGACGGCGTCGCCGGTGGTCTCCGCCAGTCCCGCCGACATCGCCGCCTGCTGGCCGAAATTGCGCGACAGTTCGATCACCCGGGCGCGGGGATCGGCGGCCGCGATCCATTCGAGTCGCTCGAGCGTCTCGTCGCGACTGCCGTCGTCGACATACACCACCTCGAACTCGAGCCCCGCCCCCTCGAGGACCGCGACGAGACGGCGATGCGTGGTCGCGACGACCGCCGCCTCGTTGTGGCAGGGGATCACGACCGACAGCCGTGGCACGGGCCGCCGGGGCGGTGGGGAGTCGCCGCAGAACGGTGTGATCGTCATCGTTCGAGCCTCCGGGACGTGCTTCCCACGGCGGTCGCACCCGCTCGCACCGTACCGACGGCGACGAAATCCTCGTCCTTGAACAGCGGCCGGGCCCGCGCCACCACCGCCGTGCCCGGCGGCAGCCAGCGCTCGAGGGCCGCCAGCCGCCCGGCGGGCACGACGAGGACCGCGTCGGGGCCGCTGCCGAGGAAGCCTGCTGCCCGCGCCGCGGCGTTGGACGGCCATTCCCTGACGGTGTCGCCGGCGTAATACACGATCGCCGGCGTGTTCTGCGGATAGGTCCCGAGCCGCGCCCGGCCGCCGGCATGCCGGTGGGCGGCGGCCACGAGACCGGGAAGTTCGTTGGCGGCTGCGATCCGCGCCGCGGCGGGGCCGACGGCCAGGGGCGTGTAGATCAGTCCGGTGAGCGTGAGCGCCGCCAGTGCCTGCCCTGGCGACCGGCGCGCCAGGCCGAGGCACAGCGCCGCCCCGACGACCGGGATCAGCCCCACGACCGCCACCGCCTCGCTCCCTGCCAGTCCGTAGCGCGCGGCGACGAGCACGGTGACGGCCGTCGCCAGACCCCCGAACGCGAGACTGGCGGTGCCGGCGAGCAGCCACCGCGGGTGGGGCCAACCGACACGCGCGCAGGCGTCGACGGCGATCGCCGCCACGATCAGCGCCGCCGCCGGGTAGGCGGGGAGGACGTAGTTGGGGAGTTTCGTCGCCGCCAGCGAGAAGCCGATCATCCACACCGCCAGCCAGACGAGGGCCAGGCCGAGCGCCCGGCGCCGGCCGGGCGAGTCGCCGCCGCGGACGACGCGCCAACCGGCGAGGACGACGGCCAGCGGCAGGAACGACGACCACGGGAAGAATCCGATCAACAGACCGACGACGTGGAACAGCAGTCCCCCCTGGTGGTTCTCCATCGGCGCGGCGAACCGGCCGATGTTGTGGACGAGGAAGAAGCCCGCCGGCCATTCCCCGCCGGTGCGGATCGCGACGGCGACGTACCACGGAGCGGCGACCGCCAGCGTGCCGACCACGATCGCCAGTGGGCTGAGGGACCGCAGCGCGTCGCCGGCGCCAGCGACGAGCGCCCCGAGGCCCGGACGCCCGCCGTCGGGCACATGGCACGCCGTCCGCGCCGCCCAGGCCCACGTCCCGACCACCGCGGCCGGCCCGACGAAGCCGATCGGCCCCTTGCAGAGCACGGCCAGACCGCACAGCGCACCGACGAGCAGTGCCCGCGCCACGCCGATCCTCGTCGCTCCACCGACGAGTGGTTCGGCCGCGAGCACCGTCGCCCAGGCGGTGGCGGCGGTGAGGATCGCGTCGGGGGTCGCGGCATGGGCCTCGATCCCCACCAGCAGGCATCCGACGAAGGCCAGTGCGGCGGTCACGCCAACGGCCGGTGAGAACCACCGGCTCCCGGCGCGGTGGAGCGCCAGCGCTGCCAACAGAGTGGCCAGCGCGGCCGGCAGACGGGCGACGCGCTCGTCGGGGCCCAGCAGCGCCGCCGCCGCCGCCATGCACCAGTGCATGAGGACGGGCTTGTCGACGGCGAGCGTGTCGTTGAACCGGGGTACGACCCAGTCACCGGAGTCGAGCATGCCCCGGGCGATCGCCGCGAACCGCGGCTCGTCCTCGTCCCACAACGGCATCGGCGCGAAGCCGGCGGCCAGGCTGGCGCAGGCCGCGACGACGACGATCGCCGACGCCACGTGGGGACTCAGCCAGGCGTCGGCAGCGGTCGGTTTCAGGGCTGGCTGGGTGGCTCGCATGCCGCGATGGTCTCCGCGCTGGCGCGCCGTGCGACGACGACGAGTTCGTCGGCGAACGGCAGGGGTACCCGATGGACGACGACGTGGTCCGGCCCGAGGAGCGGCGCGAGATCCCGGGCGTTGTCCCGGGCGGCGAACACCATTCCGGCCGGATGCCGCCGGAGGTGATCGGCGGCGGCCGCGATCGACTCGACCTCGCGGATCGTCGCCCCGGTGTAGAACACGACGCTCGCCGGCACGGTCCCGACCGAGACCCAGGCATCGTCGGTCGCCGGGGGGGCGAGCAGCGTCGCGAGATGACGAGGTCCGGCCGCGCCGGACTGGACGGCGGTCGGCCCGGCGGCGGCGATGATGCCGGTGAACGCCGCGGCCGTCAGCGCGAGTGTCGCCAGCGATCGATCGCGTCGCCCGCGGCGCTGCCACCACCACGCCGCCACCGCCCCCGCGGTGCAGGCCAGTGCCGGGACCGCCAGCCAGCGCGCCGTGTCGGGGAGGCGGTCCCCCGCCAGCCACGGGGCGACCGCGATGCCCAGGCCGGCGACGAGGAGGATCGTCCAGGCCACCGCCATCGTCCGGTCTGGAAGCAGCGCCCCTTCGGCCCGGCGGCCGAAGCCGGGCAGGTCGTCCTGGAACCAGTCGTGGAGGAAGGCGGCGGTGAGCACTGCCAGGGCGGGAAACGCCGGCCACACGTAGCCCGGCAGCTTGGTCGCGGCCGCCGACAGGGCGAGCACCCAGGTCGCCACCCAGACCGTGGAGATCACGGTCGCGGCATGGCGGTGATCGGCCGGCCGCCAGGAGAGCACGCAGGCGCGCGACAGCGTCGCGGCCAGCACGATCGACCAGGGGAAAAAAGTCACGGCGACGACGGCGGGGTAGTAGAGCCAGGAGCCCGAGTGCCCCTCCATCGGCTGTGTGAACCGGCGCAGGTTGTGGATCAGCAGGAAGCCCTTGAGCCACGCGCCGTCGGTGCGGAGGCTGACCCAGACGTACCACGGTGCCGCCACCACCAGTGCGGCGGCGACGATCCACCCCGGACGGATCGCGACGACGCCGGCGACACGATCACGCACACCTGGCCGACCGGACGTGCCGGCGCCCAGCAGCAGACCGCAGCCGACCAGCGCCGCGAGGGGGAACAGCAGCCCGATCGGGCCCTTCGTCAGCAGCGCGCCGCCGCACGCCGCGCCGATCCCCATGGCCCGGCGTCGTGAGATCGTCGGCCGACCGGCGCCGCCGATGCCGCCGACGAACAGCGCCAGCGCCAGGGTCGTGAAGAACGTCAGCGGTGCATCGGGCGTGGCGGCCCGGCCCGCGATCCCGGTCCAGGCGGCACTGGCCATCGCGCATCCGGCGAGGAACCCGACGGCGGCGCCGTGGAGACGGCGGCCGATCGCCCAGGTCAACAGGCAGGTCCCCACCGAGAGGATCGCCCCGCCGAGGCGGGCGCCGGTCTCGTTCGGCCCGGCGACAGCGTAGCCGGCCAGGTGCAGCCAGTTGACCAGCGCCGGCTTGTCGAGGCGCATCTGGCCGTTGAACGACGGCACCACCCAATCGCCGCGCGCGGCCATGGCCCGCGAGCAGGCGGCGTTGCGTGGCTCGTCCTCGTCGTGGAGCGCGACGCCCCCGATGTTGACGAGCAACACCACGGCGGCGATGGCGGCGACGATCGGACCGTGGAAGCGTTCGGGGGGCATGGGTATTGCCTGAGCCGGGAGGAACCCCTGCGCCTCCGCCGGCGCCGAGGGGCGGGGAGGGTAGGTGTCCGGGGGGCACGGGTCAAGGCGGACGCGCCCCTGGAAGCCTGGGTTTTCCGCGGGTTGACCGCCCTTTCCCGACGGGTATGTTCAAGACTTCCCCAACCTTTCTCGGCCCCACCGCGGACCGGATGGAGAGCGATCCGTTGGCCGATTCCGACACCCCTCCCGATCCGCCCGCCGAAGACGGTGACGCCGGATCGCCCCCCCTGCCGGAATCCGGCGCCGGGGCCGATGGGGCAGGGGTCTCCCGCGACTCCGCCGGTGGCCGCCTCATCGACCTGCCGATCGAGCAGGAGCTGAAGGACAGCTACCTGACCTACGCGATGAGCGTCATCGTCGCCCGGGCGTTGCCCGACGTCCGCGACGGGCTCAAGCCGTCGCAGCGGCGGATTCTCGTCGCGATGAACGACCTCAACCTCTCCCCGGGGGCGTCCCGGGTGAAGTGCGCGAAGATCAGCGGCGATACCAGCGGCAACTACCACCCGCACGGCGAGAGCGTCATCTACCCGACGCTCGTGCGCATGGCCCAGGAATGGAACATGCGTCACGTGCTCATCGACAAGCAGGGCAACTTCGGCTCGATCGCCGGGCTGCCGGCGGCGGCGATGCGGTACACCGAGGCCCGGCTGTCGCCGATCGCGGCGCTGATGCTCGACGACCTCGATCTCGACACGGTCGATTTCGTCCCGTCGTACGACGAGCGCAACACCGAACCGGTGGTCCTCCCTTCGTCGTTTCCCAACCTCCTCGTCAACGGAGCGGGGGGAATCGCCGTCGGGATGGCGACGAGCATTCCCCCGCACAACCTCGGCGAAATCTGCCGGGCCTTGGTGGCGCTGATCGACAGTCCCGGCGTGTCGATGGCCGAGCTGCTGGAGATCGTCCCCGGGCCCGATTTTCCCACCGGTGGGATCGTGATGGGGCGCGAGGCCCTTGTCCGCGGCTACCTCACCGGCCGGAGCACGATCACGCTCCGTGCCCGGGCCCGGGTCGAGGAGTTCGGCAAGAACCGCCACCGGATCGTCGTCGCGGAGATCCCCTACCAGCAGACGCGCGACGCCATCGAGGAGAAGATCGCCGAGCTGGTCAACGACGACCGTATCAAGGGAATCTCGGCGATCCGCAACGAGAGCGATCTCAAGGAGCCGGTCCGGCTGATCCTCGAGCTGAAGCGCGATGCCGATCCCGACGTCGTCCTCAACCAGCTGTACCAGTTCTCGCCGCTGCAGACGTCGTTCTCGTTGATCTTCCTGGCGCTGGTCGACGGCAAGCCACGGATCCTGTCCTTCAAGAACATGCTGGAGGAGTTCCTCCGCCACCGGATCACGGTCATCCGCCGGCGGACCCAGCATCTCCTCCAGAAGGCGCGGTCGCGCAAGCACGTTCTCGAGGGGCTGCTCGTCGCCCTGGCGAACATCGACGAGGTGATCCGCATCATCCGCAGTTCGCGGTCGCAGGCCGAGGCCAAGGAGCGGCTCTGTGGGCTCGAGGCACCGGCGGCGCTGCTCCGCCAGGCGTTGGGTGACGAGGGCTTCGCGCTGCTCCAGGAGGAGCGCGGCCAGAGCGAGAGCTACGGCCTGACGCCGGTCCAGGCCGACGCGATCCTCCGCCTCACGCTCGGGCAGCTGGTCAATCTGGAGCAGGAGAAACTCGCCGGCGAACACCGTGAGCTGCTCTCTCGGATCGGTGAGTTCCGTCGGCTGCTCGCCGGCGACGCGGGGATCCGCGCGGTGATCCGTCAGGAGTTGCTCGACCTCGCCGCCAAGCACGCCGACGAGCGGCGTACCGAGATCAGCGGCGAGGCGGGCGACATCCGCGACATGGCGGAGCTGATCACCGAGGCGACGATGGTCGTCACCATCAGCCGCGCCGGGTACGTGAAGCGGACCGCCGCCGACACCTACCGGGCGCAGCGGCGCGGCGGCAAGGGGCTGACCGGCGCCCGCACCGACGAGGAGGACCCGATCGAGCACCTGTTCGTGGCCAGCACCCACGACTGGCTGCTGGTCTTCACGACGCTCGGGAAGGTGTTCTCGATGCGCGTCTTCGAACTGCCGGAACTGGCCCGCGATGCCAAGGGACGGGCGCTGGTGAACCTCCTCGAATTCGAGTCGGGGGAGCGCGTGGCCGATTGCCGTGCCGTCGCCGACTTCGAGGACCGCGAGCAATACCTGCTGCTGGCGACCCGTGCCGGGATGGTCAAGAAGACGGCGCTCGAGCAGTACCGCCGCCGCCGCACGAAAGGACTGATCGCCGTCAAGCTGCGCGAGGGGGACGAGCTCGTCGACGCCGTCGTCACGCGACCGGGAGACGAATTGATCCTCGCCACCGCCAAAGGGATGGCGATCCGCTTCCCCGAGGGTGACGCCCGGCCGATGGGGCGCGACACCAGCGGGGTCCGGGGCATCAAGCTCGGCTCCGGCGACCGCGTGGTCGGGATGGTGGTCGCCGATCCCAATGCCACGCTGTTGACGGTCTGCGGCAACGGCTACGGCAAACGCACTCCGTTCGGTGCCGGCACGCCGCTGGCCGGGCCCGGCCCCGCCGAAGACGGCGGGGCCGACGTCGAGCCGCCGGAAACGGAGGCCGAGGAGGCCGAAGCGGAGGGGGGGGACGGCGACGGTGGATCGAGCGGCATGCGGTACCGCACGCAGCACCGCGGCGGCAAAGGTGTCCGCGACATCAAGGCTACCAGCCGCAACGGCGAGGTGGTGTCGATCGTGTCGGTCGGCGACGACGACCAGGTGCTGATGATGACCGCCCGGGGGAAGATCCAGCGGGTCAACGTCCGGGAGATCAAGTCGATCGGACGGAACACGCAGGGGGTGCGGATCATGCGCCTCGACGAGGGTGACAGCCTCGCGGCTGTCGTGCCGGTGCCGCCCGGTGAGCAGGACGAGTCGATGGAAGACGGCGGTGACGGGTCGGTCGCTCCCTCACCGGAGGCCTGACGCCGGCCAACGTCGGGAATTGAAATAACGAGGTTGGTCCGCGGGGTGACCACCCTGACGGCAGGACAGGTGGCGGGCCCGGGTGGCGTCGTACCCCGACTGTTTTTTTTGAACGGGAAGTAAGCCATGAGGATCGCGGTCGTCGGCACGGGATATGTCGGGCTCGTCACGGGAACCTGTTTCGCCAGCAGCGGCAACAACGTCACCTGCATCGACATCAACGCCGACAAGGTGGCGTTGCTCCGCCGCGGCGAGATCCCGATCTACGAGCCCGGGTTGGCGGATCTCGTCGAACGCAACTCCCGGGCAGGGCGACTCACCTTCACCACCGACACCGCCTCCGCCGTCGCCGCCGCGGAGATCGTGTTCCTCGCCGTCGGCACACCCCCCGCGGCCGACGGATCGGCCGATCTGACCGCCCTCTGGAGCGTCGTCGATTCGATCGCGCCCCACCTCCGGCCGGAGGCGATCGTCGTCACCAAGAGCACCGTGCCGGTCGGGACGTGTGCCGGCATCGAACGGCGCTTGCGGCAGCGGACGGGACGCGACTGCCGCGTGGCCAGCAACCCCGAGTTCCTCAAGGAGGGGGCGGCGATCGACGACTTTCAGAAGCCCGACCGTGTGGTCGTCGGCGTCCGCTCGGCCGAGGTCGGCGAAACGCTCCGTGCCCTCTACGCCCCGTTCCTCCGGACAGACAACCCGTTTCTCGCGATGTCGCCCGAGAGTTCCGAGATGACGAAGTACGTCGCCAACGCGCTGTTGGCGACGAAGATCAGTTTCATCAACGAAGTCGCCAATCTCTGCGAGCGCATGGAGGCCGACATCGACGACGTCCGGCGCGGGATCGGCCACGACAGCCGGATCGGCTTCGCCTTTCTGTTCCCTGGCGCCGGTTATGGCGGCAGTTGCTTCCCCAAGGATGTCCAAGCCCTCGCGGCGATGGCCCGCGACAAGGGCATCGAGCCGCGGATCCTCGCGGCGGTCCACGAGACCAACCTCGCCCAGAAGCAGGTCCTCGGCGAGAAGGTCGTCAGGCACTTCGGCAACAGGCTCAGCGACCGGGCGATCGCCATCTGGGGGTTGGCGTTCAAGCCGCGCACCGACGACATCCGCGATGCCCCGGCGATCGATCTCATCGAACGGCTCCTTGCCGGCGGCGCGCGGCTGACGGTCTTCGATTCCGTGGCGATGGCCAACGTGAAGGCGATCTACGGCGATCGTCTCCGCTACGCGCCGGGCCCCCTCGAGGCCCTCGACGGGGCGGAGTGCCTCGTGATCGTCACCGAGTGGGGTGATTTCCGCCGGCCTGATTTCGACGACATGGCACGGCGGATGAAGCACCGTGTGATCATCGACGGTCGCAACCTCTACTCCCCCGCCGACATGCGCGCCCGCGGCTTCGCCTACGAGGCGATCGGGAAGCAGCCGGTGACCGGTCCGGCCTCTGGCTGAGGCCCGCCGATGGGCCCTGTTCACCTCCGGATCGAAGCCACGTCCGCTCGCGCCCGGGCGGGTGTGCTCTCGACGCCGCACGGCGTCGTCCCGACGCCGCTGTTCATGCCGGTGGGCACCGCCGCCACGGTGAAGGGGGTCGACATCGGCCGCGTCACCGAGACCGGCGCCGGCATGGTCCTGGCCAACACCTACCACCTCCACCTCCGCCCGGGCGAAGAGATCGTCGCCGCTGCCGGCGGCCTGGCGCGGTTCATGGGCTGGCGTGGCCCGACACTGACCGACAGCGGCGGTTTCCAGGTGTTCAGCCTGGCGCGCCAGGTGCGGGTGACCGATGCCGGTGCCGTGTTCCGCTCACACGTCGACGGACGGGCGATCGACCTGACTCCCGAAGAGGCCGTCCGCATCCAGGAGGCGCTCGGCGCCGACATCATCATGCAGCTCGACCACGTGATCGCGCTGCCTGCCGACCACGGGGTGGTGGCCGACGCGATGCGCCGTTCACTGCACTGGGCCGAGCGCTGCCGCGCCGCCAAACGCCGCGCCGATCAAGCGCTGTTCGGGATCGTCCAGGGGGGCCTGGAGGCCGACCTCCGTGCCGAGAGCGCCGCCCGCCTCCGTGACCTCGACCTCCCCGGATACGCCGTCGGCGGCCTGTCGGTCGGGGAGGGCCCGGAGGCGATGCGCACGACGCTCGCGGCGACGGTGCCCCACCTTCCCGCGGACCGCCCGCGCTATCTGATGGGGGTCGGCAAACCGGCCGACATCGTGGCCGCCGTCGCCGCCGGGATCGACATGTTCGATTGCGTACTGCCGACGCGCTGCGGCCGCAATGCCCTGGCGTTCACGTCCCACGGCGAGATCAGGCTGCGCAACGCCCGCCACACACGCGACGAGCAGCCGATCGAGGAAGACTGCCCGTGCGCCGCTTGCCGCCACGGGCGCGGCTACCTGCGGCACCTGTTCCAAGCCGGCGAGATGCTCGGCCCGATCCTCCTGTCGATCCACAACCTGACCTTCTACCAGCGGCTCGTCGCCCGGTTACGGGGGGCGATCGTCGCCGACCGGTTCGAGGCGGAGCACGACCGGCTGCTCTCCCTCCTCGAGCCCGGTGGGGCCGGTGAGCCCAACACGGCGGGGTGAAGGCCGTCGGACTGCCGATGGCGATCGCCCCGCCCGATCCGCCACACGCCCCTTTCCCGTCGGCACCGCGGCGGGCTTGTCCGACGTGCGTCTCGACCACTACATTGAGCGGTTTTCCTCTCGAAATCGTTCCGAATCGCCGGCGTGATGCCGGTCGGCACCCTGTCATGCCGCCATCCGTCGTCCTGCCGTTGACCCCCCTGCCCGTCGGCGGCGTCGCCGGCCTCGTCTGCCAGGTGGCCGCCCCGGCCGATGCCCCTGCCGGGGCCGCACCACCGGGTGGGGTTGCCGAGCAGGTCTTCCCGTGGGTCACGCTCCCCCTGATCCTGCTGCTCGGCTGGTTCATGGTGCTGCGCCCCGAGCAGGAACGGCAGAAGAAGCAGGATCGGCTCCTCGGGGGGCTCAAGAAGAACGACCGCGTGCTCACCAGCGCGGGGATCTACGGCACCGTGGCCAACGTCGATCGCGACGGGCAACGGGTCACGCTCAAGGTCGATGATTCCGGGTCGGTGAAGATCACGGTGACCCTGTCGAGCATCGCCCGGGTGCTCGACGCCTCCGAGGCCGGGGTCGCCGCCGGGGATTGATCCCGGCCGCGGCCGTCCAGCGGAACCCATTCCATGCACATGCTTTCGGCGTCTCTTCCCGTCCTCGCCCAGGCCGCGTCGGCCGCGCTTCCCGCGTCAGAATGGTGGCAGGACGGCTGGATGAGTTGGCTGCTGACCCTCGGCGTGATCGTCGTGCCGACGTTCGTCGCCTGGCTGCTCGCCAAACAACTCCGCGTCAGTGACATGTGGGCGAGGATCGCCGCGGTGCTGGTGGCGACCGCCGCCGGTGCCGTGATCGTGGCCCTCGGCTGGCCGCCGCGGCTGGGAATCGATCTCAAGGGAGGCCTGATCCTCGTCTACGAGATCGACCGTTCCAAGCAGATCGCGGGGCGTGTCGACGAGTGCATCGCGCGGATCCAGCCGCTCGTCTCCCGGCGCGAGGGAGGGGGCGTGGAGCGGACCGCCGATGGCCGGATCGCCGTCCGCCTCGGCAGCGCCGATCCGGCAGCTCGGCAAGCGCTGCTCGACGAGGTCGCCGCGATCGATTTCGGCGACATGAAGCTGGCTCCCTCGGCGGCTCGGGGTTCAGGCGATGCCGTCCTGTTCGACATCGGCGGCCAGATCGACTCGATCGACATGGACAAGCTCGTCGCCGCGGTCAGCCGCCGCGTCAACCCGGGCGGACAAAAAGAGGTCACGGTGCGGCGCTTCGGCCTCGATCAGATCGAGGTCATCGTGCCCGAGGTGGATCCAAAGGAGGTCGAGCTCGTCAAGCGGATCGTGTCGAGCGCCGGCGTGCTCGAGTTCCGGATCACGGCCAACCCGCTCGATCCGGGACACGGTCGCGTCATCGAGCTGTCGCGTACGCCCGGCACGACGGTCCTCGACGGTGGCAAGCCCCGGGGGCGGTGGATCCGTCTCGACACCGACAAACTCGAGGCCGAGGGGCTGGTGACGCGTCCCGGGCCCGACGGCACCACCGAAGTCCTCGTCGTGATCGATCCGTTCAACGTCAACGGCGGCTACTTGGTCCGCGCCTTGTCGAGCCTCGACCAGAGCCTGCGGCCGTGCGTCAACTTCGCCTTCAACACCGCCGGGGCGACGCTGTTCAACCAGCTGACGGGCAGCAACCTCCCCAACCCGGCCAACGGTCTCGAGAGCCGCCTGGGCATCGTGCTCGACGACGTCCTGCTCTCGGCGCCGCGGATCCGCGAGGCGATCAGCTCCAATGGGCAGATCACCGGGGATTTCAGCAAGTCGGACATCGATTTCCTCGTCGGCGTCCTCAACGCGGGCAGCCTGCCGGCAGCCTTGCAGAGCGAGCCGATCAGCGAGCAGACGATCAGCCCGCAGCTCGGTGCCGACACGATCCGGTCCGGCGCGCTGGCGATGATCATGGCCACGGCGCTGGTGCTGGCGTTCATGCTCGCGTACTACCGGTTCTCCGGTTTCGTCGCCGACATCGCCGTGCTCCTCAACATCCTCCTGGTCGTCGCCGTGATGATCTCGATCAAGGCGGCGTTCACCCTCGCCGGGTTGGCCGGATTGGTGCTTTCGGTCGGCATGGCCGTCGATGCCAACGTGCTGATCTACGAGCGGATGCGCGAGGAGCAGCAGCGCGGGGCTTCGCTGCGGACGGCGATCCGCAACGGCTTCCAACGCGCCTTTTCGACGATCGTCGACTCGAATCTGACGACGTTGATCACCGGTGTCGTGCTGTTCTCGATCGGCACCGACCAGCTCAAGGGATTCGCCGTGACGCTGATCCTGGGCCTCGCACTCAACCTGTTCACCGCGGTGTTCTGCGCACGGGTGGTGTTCGACCTCGCGGAGCGCTGCCGGTGGATCAAGCGGCTCAACATGGGACGGATCTTCGGGGAGACGGCGTTCCCGTTCGTCGCCTGGATGAAGCCGGCGATCATCGGCTCGACGGCGTTCATCCTCCTCGGGCTCGCCGCGGCCTGGCAGCGCGGCCAGGGGCTGTTCGACATCGACTTCACCGGGGGGACGAGCGTCCAGTTGGCGTTCAAGCCGGGGCAGGAGCTCGACGTGGCCGCGGTGCGGCAGGCGGTGTCGGGGTTGCCTGACGTCGCCGTCAGCGCCGTCACCACGGCCGACGCCGCCCCCGGGAGCCGGTACAAGGTCGACACGTCGCTGCGCAGGAGCGGCGGCGTTGAAGGCGAGGTCGAGAAGACCCTCCGCGACGCCTTTCCGGGCAGGCTGCTCACCTATTCGATGCAGTACGGGGAAATCAAGACGCGGTCCACCGACGGCGAGGCCGCCGCGGCCCTCCCGACGGCCGTCTCGCTCTCGTTCCCCGAGCGGATCAACCGCCCCACGCTCGAGGCGACGATCGAGCAGGCGCTGACCGCCGTCGGGTCGGCGGGGGCGGCATTCCGCATCGATTCCCCCGGGGCGAGCGGTGCCAACCGCCCGGCCGAGTCGTGGAGCCTCGAGACGTCGCTCGACGCCGAGACGACCCGCAAGGCCCTCGACACCGTCGCCAGCCAGCTCGCCGACACCCCGGTGTACCTGTCGGCCAATTCGATCGGTGGCAAGGTCGCCGGCAACGCCAAGGTGATGGCCGTCTACGCGATGCTCGCCAGCCTGGTCATGATCGTGCTCTACGTCTGGCTGCGGTTCCAGAACGTCGCCTTCGGCGTGGCCGCCGTCGTCGCCCTGATCCACGACGTGCTCGTGGCGATCGCTTGCCTGGCGCTGAGCCGGTTCGTGTCGCCGTTCCTCGGCTGGGCGCTCGTCGACGACTTCAAGATCAGCCTCGACGTCGTGGCCGCGTTGCTGACGATCGTCGGCTTCTCGATCAACGACACCATCGTGATCTTCGACCGTCTCCGCGAATTGCGCGGAAAGCAGCCGTTCGTCACCGCCGCGATGGTCGACAAGGCCGTCAACCAGACCCTTGGCCGTACGATCCTCACGTCCGGCACGGTCCTCGTGGCGACGCTGGTCCTGTACCTGTTCGGTGGCCAGGGAATCCACGCGTTCGCGTTCACGATGCTCGTCGGGGTGATCACCGGCACCTACAGCACGGTGTACATCGCATCGCCGATCGTGCTCTGGCTGCAGGAGCGGTTCGCCGGCGCCGAGAAGCCGGCAGCGATGCGGTCGGCCGCCCGGGCGACCTGACGAGACACGACGCATCGGCCAGCCGGTCGCCAACCGTGGGGTATCCTTGCGGGGTGGCGCCGTGGACCTGGTTCCCGGCGCCCGCGGCGGAGGATGCCAACGTGGGCGTGTTGCGGGGAGTTCGCGTGGCTGGGGGGGTGGCCCTCGTGGCGCTGGGAACCGCCGTGGCGGCACCCCGGATCCAGGGCCTCGTCGCGCTGGATGCTCCGCTCCTGGCGACGGTCAGCGCCGATGGGCACGTGGCCAACCCGCCGCCGGGGCACGTGATTCCCGACGCGGCACCGCCGCCAGCTCCGTCTCCCGCGGCCGTTCCCGTCGCGGCTCCGCCAGCGCCGGCGTTGCCGCCCCCCGTGCCGCTTCCTGCGGTGTCACCGCCATCCGGGGCACCCACGCTCGGCATGGCGTACCGCTCGACGCTCGCCCTTCCGCCGCCACCCCTGCTCGATGTCGCGCCCCCGGCGGGGCAGGCCCCCACGGCCGCGGTGCCCGCCGCGGCCGCGCTCCAGCGTCCCGCGGCCGTGGCCAGCGACTTCGTGCGCGATGGCGACGACCTGACGACGATCGCGGTCCGTGTCTACGGCCATCCTGGTGCCGCGGGTGCGATCCTCGCCGCGAACCGCGACCGGATCACCGATCCGGCGCTGTTGCCCGTCGGTATCCCGCTGCGGCTGCCGCCGGCCTGGAGTCCGGCGGGTGACACAGCCTCCGCGCTCCCGGTGATCGCACCGCCCCGCCGGCCGGCGCGAGTGATCGTCGCGGCGGGAGAGACGTTCGAATCGCTGGCCCAGCGCTTCTACGGCAACACGGCCAACGCGCGGATGCTGTTCGAGGCCAATCGCGACCGTGTCCGCTCCCCCGCGCTGCTCACGGCGGGGACGGAACTGCGACTGCCCTGAGCGCCGGGACGGCCGACCGGCTCGGCGATCGTGTCAGGGGCGTGGCTGTGGCAGGACCGCTCCGAGAAACCCCTTGATCAGCTCCGCCGGGTCGGGGCGGCGCGAGGCGAGGAGTTTCTCGCCCGAGTCGTCGGCATCGATCTGGAGCAGCACGGCCGTGGCATCGGCCGGCTTTTCGAGCTTCGGGGCTTGGGCAGGGCCCGCACCCGTCCGCTGCTCGTACCACTCCTGGGGGCGGCCGCGCTTGAGTTGGTCGAACACGCGGAGGGCGTCCTTGTCGGCTCTCCCGGCGAGAACCAGGATCGGCACGTCGCGTTTCACAGTCTCCTGACCGAGCGCCGGCAGGATCGGCAACCCGCGCGGTGTCCAGGCCGGGCTGACCAGCACCAGGGCCTTGACCTGGCGTCCCTGGGGGCCCGACGCCAGGGGTGGCCACGAGGCGTCAGCGGCGGTCCATTGGGTGGCGAGCGTCGCTCCCGTGCCGATGCCGATGACGACGAGCCGGTCGAGGCCGGGGGCATCCCAGCCCGATTGCATGCGGAGGAAGTCGCGCACGGTCTCGATGTCGCCCCGCGCGTTGGCCTGGTCGCGCACCGTTCCCCCGGTGGAGGCGGCGATCGCCTCGAGGTCACCGCGCTTCAGGCTCTTCGCCTCCACTTCGACCTCCTTGCCTCCCGGACCGCTGCGCACGGTGCTGTCACCGTGACCGCGGAGGTCGGGGGCCACGACATGGCAGCCCGCCCGCTGCAGCGCCAGCGCCAACGGTTCGACCGAGGCATGGGTGCCGCCGAGGTCGTGGACGAGGATCACCGTCGGCTTCGGCGCGCCCCGCGGGCGCGGGGTGGCGGAGGCGGTGGCGTCCGGAGCACGGTACAGCCAGACGGCGAGTTTCACGCCGTCGGTGGTCTCGAGGTCGAGCGCCTCCGGCGCGGGTGGCACGGCGGGCGTGGCCGGGCGTGTCGGCGCCGCGGGGGGCGACTGCGATGCGGCGATGCCGGCGATGACGTTCCAGGCCACCAGCCAGTGGGCGGCATGGCGAAAGGCGACGCGGCATCCGCGGGGGAACTTCCAGGAAACGACGGTCGGAGGGGAGCCGAGATCGGCCATGGAGCACTCGTGAACGGGGGAGAGAATCGCGGCCGGGAGCGGTGGAGCGACGAAGGCGGAGCCCGGCGGTCGCCCCGGAGCGCGGCCGAGGAACGGAATCTCTCCGCCGGGGCGGGGGTGCCGAGTGACGCCGCCCTGCAGCGAGGAGATCGCTCGCTCCCCTTTTTTCAATGTCCCGCAAGCGTCGCCAGCGTCAAGGGTCGCGACTCAGGGGCGTGGCCACTCGTCCGCGGCGCCGGGCCAGCCGGCGGGGAAAACTGCGGAAAGCCGGTTTCAGTGGGCGATTTCCATTAGAATCGGGGCGAAGCAAGGGGACGACCAGTGGCCACCCACACCAGCCGGCTGACGATGGCTGCCGGATCCGCTGCGGCGGACGGCGGGGCGGCCTCGCCGTGGGCGATCCGCTCGGGCGACCTGCCGGCGCTGCTCACCAGCCTGCTGGTGCATGTGATCGTGCTTTTGGCGCTGGGGCTGGTCGTCGTCGACCCCGGGGCGCCCGCTCCATCCGTCACGGTCATCGAGTCGGCGGCCGTCGTCGAGGATGAGCTGCCGCTCGATCCCGAGGAAATGGTGGTCGCCGACGAACCCCTCGTCGAGGCCGGTGCCGGCCTCGATCAGTCCGCGGGGGTCGCCCAGGCCCTGGCGCCGGTCGTCGCCGACGTGTCGGTGACCCCCGTGACCGAGACCGATGTCGCCGGCACTGTGCAACTCGAGCCGCTCGACACCCTGCCCACCGCCCAGGCGTTCGACGAGAGGATCGTGGTCCGCGGTGCCACCGGGGTCGCCTCGACGGGTGCCGCCGGCGCCGTCGACCGTCTCACGGCCGAAATCGCCGCGTCGCTCGACCAGCGTCCGACGGTGGTCTGCTGGGTCTTCGACCGCTCGGTCAGCCTGTCGGCCCAGCGCCAGGAGATCGCCGGGCGGTTGACGCGGGTGTTCGACGAACTGGGCGCCAACCGCAGCCTCCGCAACCGACCGTCGCTGTCGAACCTCGTCGTCGCGTTCGGCAAGGACGTGCAGCTGCTCACTCCGAAGCCGACCGCCGAGGTCGCCGAGGTGATCGAGGCGATCAACGCCGTCCCGGTCGACGAGTCTGGCGTCGAGATGACGTTCCACGCGGTCCGCGCCGCCGCCGAGGCCGCCCGGATCTTCCGGACCTCGGCGCCGAAGCGCAACGTGATGATCGTCGTGTTCACCGACGAGGTGGGCAACGACGTCGATACGGCCGACGCCGCCACCAAGCTCTGCCTGACGCTCGGGATCCCCGTGTACGTCGTCGGCGTCCCGGCACCGTTCGGGATCCGCGAGGTGCGGATGAAGTACGTCGAGTTCGATCCGAAGTACGACCAGGGGGAGCAGTGGGCGGTCATCGAGCAGGGACCGGAGACCGGGTTTCCCGAGGTCGTCCACATCCGCTCCGACCGTCTCGCCGACGAGGCGATCGATTCGGGGTTCGGCCCGTTCCGCCTCTCCAAACTCTGCGCGGACACCGGAGGGATCTATTTCCGCGTCCACGGCAGCAGCGACCAGCGCGGCCGGGTGACCAACCAGATGATCCAGCCGATGCAGTCGCAGCTCCGCTACTTCTTCGACCCGCAGGGAATGATCGCTTACCAACCCGACTACCGGGCCCCCGCCGTGCAGGAGCAGGACATCCGCAGGAACAAGGCGAAGTCGGCATTGGTCGAGGCGGCCCGGTCCTCCCAGATCGACCCGATGGATTCGCCCCGAATGGTCTTTCCGCGCCAGGACGAGGGTGCGCTGGCCCAGCTCCTCACGGAGGCCCAGCGGACCGCCGCCCGCACCGCGCCGCGGGTCGACGACCTCCATTCCAAGCTGTCGGCCGGCCTCCCCGATCGCCCCGCCGTGACGGAGCGGCGCTGGCAGGCGGCCTTCGATCTCGCGCTCGGCCGCGTCCTCGCCGCCAAGGTCCGCACCGATGCCTACAACCAGATGCTCGCCCAGGCGAAGCTGGGGATGAAGTTCAAGGACGCGCGGAGCGACACCTGGACGCTCGAGCCGAGTGACGAGGTCAGCGTCGGCTCGCAGACGGAGAAGCTTGCCAAGCAGGCCCGTGAGCTGCTCGAGCGCGTCGTCGCCGAGCACGACGGCACGCCCTGGGCGCTGGTGGCGACCGAGGAGCTCCGCGTCCCACTCGGATACCGGTGGACGGAGTCGCACACCGGCGTCAAAGACCCGAAGATGCAGGACGGCAACGGCAACCCCGTGCCCACGGCCCCCAGCGACGACAAGAAACGGATGCTCGCTCCGCCGAAGCCGAAGCGGGATTTGAAGCGCCTCTGACCGGACCCGTCTCAGAACGACAGGTTGTCGTCGGCGAACTGCTCGCGGCTGTCGTACGCGTGGAAGCAGCGGGAGATGCGCTGGCCGAGGAGGTGGATGAACATCCCGCGGAACTGGGCCTCCGGCCGGTCGGTCACGGGGATCGCCCCGTCACGCGGGAAGCTGAAGTCGTCGAACCGCTTCTCGAAGACCATCTTGTCGGCGGCGATGTCGTAGACGCGCACGTTGGCGGTGGCCCGACCGCGGAGCAACGTCGATCCCTCGTGGAGGCGGAACTCTTCGAGGTCGATCCCGACGACCAGATCGGCGTCGAGCGACTTGCCGATCGCCCGGTAGTCGACCCAGGTGTTCTCGTCGACCCAGCGCGCCACCTCGTCCTGCGGGATGACCCGCGCCTGGCGGACGTTGCGCTCGACGAGATTGCCGACGGTGGTCGCCAGTTCGCGCGACGTGCCGGCGTCGCTGAACTGCAGTTCGACGATCGGCTTGCAGACCACGGCGACGTGCTTGCCTTTGAGCCCCGCGAACTCCGCGGGCACGTCTTTGGGCATGACGATGTAGGTCAGCGTCCCGAGCGCCGAGCAGCCGGCGAGTGCGGGGAGCAGCGCTGCCGCGAGCAGCAGGCGTGCCTGGGGCATGGGGCGGGCATGCATGCGCGTGGTCTCCGGGAGCCGGGGTGAGGCGGGGAGGGTACCGATCGGCCCCGGGGGGCTCAATGCCGCTTGGCGTCGGGTTCGCCGCCGCTGCGCCGCCGCGGCACAATCGGGGGATGGCTGCTGAATCGCCGAGCACCGGGGAGGAATCGTTCCTGACCGCATTGGCGGCGGGGCTCGACAGCTTGGGGTTTTGGGCAGGGCCGGCGGTCGTGGCCGTCTCGGGGGGGGCCGACAGCGTCGCCCTGCTCATCGGCATCGCGAAACTGGCGGCGCGGCGCGGATCCACGCCGCCGCTCACCGTCGCCCATGCGGTCCACGACCTGCGGCCGACGGCCGAGCACGACGCCGCCGTGGTCGCCGCGCTGGCGGGGCGTCTCGGGCTGCCCTGCCGGACGGGGGCGATCGCGGTGCGCGCGACGGCGCATGGCGGCGAAGGGGTCGAGGGGCTCGCCCGGCGCCTCCGCTACCGGTTCCTCCTCGACGTGGCGCGCGATGCCGGCGCGGGCAGCGTCGCCGTCGCCCATACCGCGGCCGACCAGGCAGAGACGATCCTCCACCGCATCGCGCGCGGGACGGGGCTCGTGGGGTTGGCGGGAATGCCGGCGCGCCGTCGGCTCGGCGACGGCGTCGAGCTGATCCGACCGCTCCTCGAGGTCCCGGCGACGGCGCCGCGCGCGTTCCTCGCCGGGCAGGGCGTGACCTGGTGCGAGGACGAAACCAACGCCGACCGGCGCTACGCCCGCAACTTCCTCCGCCACGAGATCCTCCCGCGCCTCGCGGCCGGATCCTATCCGTCGGTGCAGGCGAGCCTCGTCCGCCTCGGGAGACAGGCGGCGGCTGCCGCGGCGGTGCTCGAGGATGTCGCCCGCGGGCTGCTCGACGCCCATGCGACGAAGCGCGCCGACGGCGCGGTCGTGATCGACTCCGGCGCGCTGGCCGGGTGCGACCCCCACCTGGTCGCCGAGATGTTCGCCGTGCTGTGGCGCCGCGAGGGATGGCCGCGGAGGCACATGACCGACGGGCACTACCGGAGCCTGGCGGCGTTGGTCCGCCGCAGCGTCCGCGGCCGGATCGACCTTCCGGGGGGCGTGAGGGCCATGGCGATGAACGTCGACGGCCGATGGCACGTCGCGGTGGGTCCCCCGGAACGGTGCACGGACGAGTGATTCCGTCGTCCCGCGGGGAGCTGCCGTGGGGATCGGTCTCGATCGGGTCGTGTCAGTCGATCGTCTGGCGGCGGTAGCCACCGCGGCTGGCGAAGAACAGGAGTAACACCAGGTAGATCGCCGCCATGATCCCGGGGATGATCGCGTCGAAGCGAAGGGTGTTGCGGTCTCCCTCGATGCTTGCGGCGTGGACCGTCCGTTCGTCCGCGGTGAGCGTGTTCACCGCCTCGGCGACGACGCCCCCCTGCTTGGCGATGCCTTCCCGCGCCTCGGCCAACTTCTCGCTGATCGCGCCGAACTTCGCCCCGTCGAGCCCGGTGGCCTCGGTCGCCGGAATGCCGAGAAAGGTGCTCGGCTTGGCAGCCTTGTACTCGGCGTACACGGCCGGGGACGCCGCGCGCAGTGCTTCTCCGGCGAACCGATCCTTGCAGTAGCCGAGGCCGGGGCCGCCGATCAGCCCGGCCGACAGCATCCCGATGCCTCCCATGATCGAGATCGCCACCGCCCCGGTGCGTGGAAACTGGTCGGATGCGACGGCGAGCATCGTCGGCCAGAAGAACGTCTTGCCGACCGCATAGATCCCCAGGGCCACGAAGGCCAGGGGCAGGCTGTTGATGTTGGCCGAGAGCAGCAGGCCGACGCAGGCCAGGACTGAACAGGCCAGCAGCAAGCCGATCGGCGACAGCCCCATCTTGTTCTCGATGAAGTCGGCGCAGAATCGCAGGCCGAACATGATCGCGCTGGTCCAGATGAACAGCCACTTGCCCTGCTCGGAACTGAACAGGTTGCCGGTGATGTTCTGGATCCAGCCATCAGTGCCCAGTTCGACCGCGCCGACCAGCGCGTGGGTGATGAACAGGATGAACATCAGCACGCTGCCGATCGAGAACTTGGTGATGAACCCGATCGCGAGGAGCAGTGCTCCGGCGATACCGTACGAAACGATCGGTTGCAGTCCGAGCGGTCCGGCGAAGAACAGGGAGAGGAGATAGCAGACGACCAGGCCGCCGAGGATCCCTACGTCCTTGAACATGTCGGCGGTGCTGACACCCTTTTCCGAAGCCTCGGAGCGCGGCATGCGCTGTCCGAGGAACATCAGCCCGTAGATCAGCGTCGGCACGAGATACAGCGCCATCTGCAGCTTCCAATCGACCTTCATCTTGTCGTCGAGGATCCAGCCGGCGGCGCTGCCGAGGACCAGACCGGCGGGCCACGATGCGTGAAGGATGTTGAGATAATGGGCGCGGTTCTTGGGAAACAGCGTCGCGACCAGCGGATTGGCGACGGCCTCGAGCGTGCCGTTGGCCAGTGCGAAGATGAATGAGCTCCACGTCAGCATGCTGGAGGCGTTGTCCTTCGTGACCAGGAACGTCATCGCGGCCGACAGGACATGGAGCAGGAAGGCGGCGAACACGAGCTTCCCGTAGCCGATCCGGTCAGCGATCACTCCGCCGATGATGATCCCGAAGCAAAACCCGGTGAAGCCCTGCCCGGTGATGTTGCCGAGCTCCCCGGCGGTGAGCCCGTACTCCTTCCCCCAGTTGTCGAGGATGCCGCCGCGGATCGCGAAGCCGACGCCGGCGGCGAGGATCGCCATGAACCCGGCCCACAACAGCCGCTGGGCGTTGACTCCCGACGGGGAACCGGAGTCGCCGTGCCAGTTCGAGGATGCGGTGTCCATGCCGGGGCGCCTCCAGCGGCCAGAAGGGGAAGGGGGCTCGTGAACGCCCCGCGAGAGCGGGCACTATAGCAAGGGCGCGGAACGTGGGAAACGGGGCGAGCAGGGGGGGTGGGGATGCACCGCTTGACCCCATCCGCGACCGCTCCCTACCTTCCCGCCCCCTGACGCGGGCGGCAGCGCGCCGCCCCGCGCGCCGCCCCGTCGCGCCGGCATCCCCGTGACCACGGTCAACGACACCCTCTGGACGCTGGTGCGCTGGTCGGTGCCGCTGGCCGTCGCCGCGGTCGTCGCCGCCGGTGCGCTCGGGCCGGCGCGGCTCGATGCCGAGGTGCGGCGCCGCGTCGAGGAGCGCCTCGCCGCCACGTGGCCGGGACTCGAGGTGCGGGTCAACGCTGCCGTCGTCGAGGGGCAGGGGATCGTCGTCCGTGGCGTGACGATCGCCGATCCGTCGCTGCCGCACCAGTGGCGGCAGTTGGTGTGGGTCGAGGAACTGCGCCTCGCCTGCGGCACGAGCCTCGCCGAGCTCGCGGGGGGCACCCCGCGGATCACCGCCGCCCACGTCCGTCGGGGAGTGGTGCACGCCGTCCAGCGCGACGGCCGCTGGAGCGTCGCCCGGCTGCTCGGGGCGCGGCCCGGTGGCATGGCGTTGCCGCCGGTCACCGTCGAGGATGCGACGGTCGTCGTCGACGGGGTCGGCACCGCGGCACGGGTCACGCTGCGGCAGGTCGCGGCAGAACTGACCCCGGGCGCCGACGGTACCGCCCGGTTCCGCGGCAGTTTCGCCGGCGACGTCTTCGAACGCTGTTCGTTCACCGGGGTGGTCGCCACGGCCGCCGACACGTTCCATGTCGACGGACGGCTCGACGGGCTCGACGTCGGTCCGCGGATGGTGGCGCTGCTGCCGGCGCCGACGGCGCGGTCCGTCGCCGGCTTGACGAACGCCGTCCGCGGGCGCATCGGCCTCGAGTGGCGCGTCGACGGCATGCTGTCGACACCCGCGCTGGCGACGGTCGCCGTCGCGGGGCGGCTCGAGGGGGGGCAGTTCGAGCACCCGTCCTTTCCGTTCCCGCTGTCGGCGGCAGTCGCGACGTTCACCGCCGACCGGAGCGGGCTCACCGTCCGCGAGCTCACCGCCCACTCCGGATCGACGCTGGTGCGTGGGGGCGGCCGCCTCGAGGGGTGGTCGCCGACGGCCGATTTCGAAGCCGTCGTCGAGGCCGACCGGCTCGTCGTCGGGCGCCAGTGGGAGGGCTGCCTGCCCGAGTCGTGGGCGGCGCAGTGGAGCAAGCTGATGCCCAGCGGCGAGATCGACCTCCGCGCCCGCCTCGCCCGGCGCGGCGGGGCGTTCGAACCCAAGGTCACGATCCACTGCCGCGACGCGTCGCTGACACACTACCGCTTCCCCTACCGGATCGACCGCACGGTCGGCACCGTCACCCTCGACGGCGGGGCGCTGTCGATCCACCTCACCGGCCAGGCGGGTGGCCATCCGGTCCACGTCCAGGGAGCGTTTCGCAGCGGGCCGACCGGCACCGTCGGGTTGCTCGAGGTCCGCGGCGATTCGATGCGGGTCGACGATGCCCTGCTCGCCGCCCTGCCGGCGCGCAGCGCCGGCATCGTCCGGGCCCTCGAGGCCGAGGGGACGTTCGATTTCGTGTTCCAGCACGAGCGCTCCCCGGCGTTCCCCACCGGCCAGTCGAATCGGTTGGCGATCCATCTCGTCGACTGCAGCATGCGCTACGCCGGGTTCCCCTATCCGCTGTCACGCGTCACCGGTGACGTGCGCATGCACGACGGCCAGTGGACGATCCACGACGTCAGCGGGTGCAACGACACCGGCACGGTGCGCTGCTCCGGCCAGCTCGTCCCCGCGGCCGACGGCGACGGTGAGCTCGTGCTCCAGCTCGCCGGGACCGGCGTCGTGCTCGAGCGCGAGCTGCGCGACGCCCTGCCGCGGGGCGTGCGCGACGTCTGGGACGACCTCGATCCCCGCGGCAACGCCGAGTTCACCGCCACGGTGCGGCACCGCGTCAAGGCGCGCTCGACGAGCGTGGCCCTCGAGGCCCGGCCGACCGGCGACACGGTGTCGATCGAGCCGAGCTGGTTTCCGTACCGTCTCGAACGCCTCCAGGGGAGGCTCACCTGGGAAAACGGCTGGCTGCGTTTCGACGACGTCCGCGCCGCCCACGACCGGACCACCGTCGCCGCCGCGGGAACCTGCCGCTTCACCCCGGATGGTGGCTGGCACGTGGCATTCCAGCGGCTCTCCGCCGACCGCTTCCGCGCCGACCAGGATCTCCTCCAGGCGCTGCCGGCGGGGCTCCGCGCCAGCGTCCAGGCCGTCCGGCCGCGCGGGCTGCTGTCGATCGACGGCACGCTTGACATCTATTCCACGGCGCTCGCCGCGGACGGCCGCCCCGGTCCCGCCGCCGCCACCTGGGACATGCGCTTCGACATGGAGCAGGGGGGGCTCGACGTCGGGGTCGCGCTCGACCACGTCCACGGCGGCGTCCGCCTCACCGGGGCCGCCGACGGCCGCACCTGGCACGCCTCCGGCGACGTGGCGATCGACAGCGCGTGGTGGCGCGGCCACCAGCTCACCGACGTCAACGGCCCGTTCAGCGCCGGTCCCGACGGCGTCCGCTTCGGCACCGCCGCCGTCCAGCAGGTCACCGTCGCGCCGCGCCGGCTGGTGGCGACGATGGCCGGCGGCGTGCTAACGCTCGACGGCACGGTCGCCCCGGGCGCCGGCGGCGGCTTCACCGTCGCCCTCGCCCTCGGCCAGGCCGACCTCGAGCAGCTCACCGCCGACGGCGGCGGGCCGGCGGCGACGCCCTACCGCGGGCGCGTCCACGCCGTCGCCGAGCTCACCGGGTCGCGGTCGGGCGAGTACTCGTTGGCGGGCCGCGGGCAGGTCCGGCTCCGCGACGCCGACATCTACGAACTGCCGGTGATGGTCGCGCTGCTCAAGGTGCTGCAGGTCAAGGTCCCCGACCGGCGGGCCTTCAGCTCGAGCGTCGTCGACTTCCGCGTCGAGGGTCCGCACGTCTACCTCGACACCATCGAACTGGCTGGCGACGTCATCAGCCTCGTCGGTAACGGCGAGATCGACTTCGACTCGCGCGTCAGCCTCACCCTCCGGCCGATCATGGGGGACGCCGAGGCGCAGTTGCCGGTAATGAAGCGCGTGCTCGGGGGCGCCAGCGGCCAGTTCATGCTCGTCCACGTCGACGGCACGCTCACCCAGCCGGAGATCAGCACCGAGGCCTTCCCGACGCTGACGGCGGCCCTGCAGCAGCTCCAGTCCCAGCAGGCGACGAGGACCGCCGCCGTCGGGCCGGCGCTGGTACGGTAGGCCACGTCCGTCGCCCCTGCGGAGATCCCCGACCATGCCGACCGACACCCTGCGGTTCGTGAAGATGCACGGAGCGGGCAACGACTACGTGTACGTCGATTGCTTCCGCGAGCCGACGCCGGCCGATCCGGCGGCGATCGCACCGCTGATCGCCGACCGGCACCGTGGCGTGGGCGGGGACGGCTTGATCCTCGTGCAGCCGTCCTCCGTCGCCCAGGCGCGGATGCGGATGTTCAACGCCGACGGCAGCGAAGCGGAGATGTGCGGCAACGGGATCCGCTGCGTCGCCCATCTGGTCGTGTCGCGCGGCCACGCCCCCCCGGGGCCGGTGACGATCGAGACCGGCCGTGGCGTGCTCACCGTCGTCGTCACCCCGCAGGGCCCGCGGAAGTCGGTCGTCCGCGTCGACATGGGGGTCCCGATCCTCGTGCCCGACGTGGTGCCCGTCGACCATGCCGCCGCGGTCACCGGCGCACCTCGCCATGGAACTCCGATTGTCGACGAGCCGACCGCGACGCTCGGTCCTGCCGAGCCCTGGTGGGACGCGGCGGGCCTCGACCCACGATTGACGGCGGTGTCGATGGGCAACCCCCATGCCATCTACTTCTGCCGCGACGTGGCCCGCGTACCGTTGGAGGCGATCGGACCGCGCGTCGAGCGCCACGCCGCGTTTCCCCAACGCACCAACGTCCACTTCGTCACCGTGCTGGGGTGCGACCGGGTGCGGATGCGGACCTGGGAGCGCGGCAGCGGGATCACGCAGGCCTGCGGGACCGGTGCGGCGGCGGTCTGCGTGGCGGCGGTCCTCTGTGGCCGGGCAGGCCGCGCGGTGGTCGCCGAGCTCCCCGGCGGTGAATTGGCACTGGACTGGGCCGAAGGGGGGGGCGTGGCGATGACCGGGCCCGCCGAGGAGGTGTTCGTCGGCGAGTGGTACGGCGGCTGACCCGCGCGCGGGGCGGTGGCCCCCGTGCCCCGAAGCGAACCTGGAGGACCTGTCGCGATGAAGATCACGTCGCCCCTCGCCATCGGCGCCACCTCCCTGGTGGCGACGGCCGCCATCCGCCACTGGATGGCGACGCTCGACTACCGCGCCGACTTCGGCGATCCCACGGTCGATCCGGTGCATCCCGACTTCCGTGGCGCGAAGATCTTCGTGTTCTGGCACGAGGCGATCCTCCTCCCCCTCCACCTCCGCGGGCATGCCAACATCGCGATGCTGCTGTCACGGCATTGGGATGCCAACGTTCTCGACAAGGTGGCGCGGATGATGGGGTTCGGCGTGGTCCGCGGCAGCACGTTCCACGGCGGTTCGGTGGTCCTCCGCCAGCTCGCCGAACGGGCCCGCACCGGCAACCTGACGATCACCCCCGACGGTCCGCGCGGTCCACGGCGCCGGCTGGCGACCGGCTGCGTCTACCTCGCCGGCACGTTCCGCATCCCGCTGGTGGCGATGGGGTTGGGGTTCGACCGGCCGTGGCGCCTCCGGACCTGGGACCGGTTCGCGGTGCCGCGCCCCTGGTCGCGGGCCCGGGCGGTGGTCAGCCGGGCGATCCACGTGCCCGAGGGACTCGACCGTGACGGTCTGGAGTGGCACCGCGCCGGGATCGAGCGGCTGTTGGTCCGGCTCTCCGACGACGCCGAGGCGTGGGCGACGTCGGGCGCCGACCGCCCGGGGGCATCGCGCGTGCGCCGCGAGCCATCGCGGGTCGCCGACTGGGCGGCGGCGCTGCCCGGCCCGGCAGGCGTGCCACTCGCCGACGAGCTGGCCCGCACGGAGCTCGCCTCGGCAGCCGGTGAGCGTGCCACCGCGACGGCGACCTCGGCGCGGCTCGCCTCCTGACAGCCGACGGGCATTGATCCGCCGGTGCGTGTCTCCCCCCACCGGCTGCACGTTTTCGACACGTCGCGCGGATGTCAACGACTGACGGCTGCACCAGCGCGCGAGCTGCGCTCTTTTTTCCCGTGCGACGCCGCAATGCTGTCATGAATTGACAGCACGCGATGCCCCCCTATACTCCGCCTCGTTCGTCACGTCTGGGAAGCGATTCCCGCGGTGGCGGCGCCTGCCGATGGATGCAGGTCGCCTATCTGGAACGACCCCATGGCACGGACGGCCAGATCGCTTCGCGCGTCGTCGCTGCACGAGGAGTCGAGCCGTCCTCAGGCCGGCGGGGATCGGTCGCCGACCGCGTCCGGGGGAGGGCTCCGGGTCGTCGATGATCGGGCCGCTGGGTGTGTCGCCGTCGAGGCGACGGAGCAGTTTCGCGCGGCGGTGCGCCGGCGCATCGGACCCGAGCGGTTCTCCGTCTGGTTCACAGAGGGCACCGCGATCGAAGTTCTCGAAGCCCCGTCCGGCAGCCGGACGGTGCGCGTGGTCGTCGGTGGGGCGTTCGCCCGGCAGTGGCTCGAGCGCAGCTTCCACCCCGACCTCGTCGCCGCCGCCCGGGAGGTGATCGACGGGGCGGCCACCGTCGAGTGGGTCACGGCCGTGCCGGCGTGCGCCCCGGAAGGCTTGCCGGCCGGCGGTGATGCGGCCGCCGTTCCCGAGGCCGGGGAGATCACCGCGACGGCCGGCCGCGGGGCGCTGATGCCGCTGGCGCCGCCGGTTGACGAAAAGCGGTCCGTCGCGCCGATCCCGTGCGATGCCGCCATCGGCGTCGGCCGTCCGTCCGAACCGGGGCGCGGTGTTCCGGGTGCCCGGCTGGCGGAGTTCGTCGTCGGCGCCGGCAACCGAATGGCGTGGACCGCCGTCGAGATGGCGCTGGCCCGACCGGGACAGGTGTCACCGCTGGTGATCGTCGGCCCGGGAGGGTGCGGGAAGACGCACCTCGTGGACGGGCTGTGCGAGCGCGTCCGGCACCGTGCCGCGGTCGGTGCGGTCGTCGCGCAGACGGCGGAGCAGTTCACGACCGCGTTTCTCCAGGCGCTGCACGGAGGGCAGGCAGCCGCATTCCGGCGCACCTGCCGGGCGGCGGAACTGTTCGCCATCGACGACCTGCAGTTCTTCGCCGGCCGCAATGCCCGGGCCACGGTCACGGAGCTGTGCCACACCATCGACGCCCTGCTGCGCCGTGGTCGCCAGGTGGTGCTCGTGGCCGATCGCGACCCCGACACGATCACGGAATTGGGAGCCGACCTCCAGGCCCGTCTCCGCGGCGGCATCAGCGCGCGGATCCAGCCGGCCGACGAGGCGTCGCGCCGCGGGATCGTCGTCTCGTTGGCCGCCCGACGGGGGCTCGAACTGCCCGACGACGTCGTGGCCTTCGTGGCCACCAGGCTGGTCCGCCATTCGCGGGAGTTGGTCGGCGCCGTAAACCGCCTCGAGGCGGCCAGCAAGATGCTCGGAATGCCGATCGACGTCGGGCTGGCCGAGGAAGCCCTCGCCGACCTGATCCGCTCGTGCCACCGCGGTGTCCGGATCGCCGACGTCGACCGGGCGGTGTGCACGGCGCTGGGGCTGGCCCCGGGCTCGCTCCAAGCGCGCTCGAGGGGGCGCGCGGTGAACCACCCGAGGATGCTGGCGATGTTCCTGGCGCGGCGGCACACGGCAGCCGCGCTTGCCGAGATCGGCGGCTACTTCGGCAGGCGCAGCCACTCGACGGTGTTGTCGGCCCACAAGACTGTCGCGGCTTGGCTCGCGACCGACCGCCCGCTGATGCTCGCCGACGCGACGTGGCGAGTCGCCGACGTGATCCGCCGCGTCGAGGATCTGCTGCTCGTCGGCTGACGGGCTTCGCAGGCGTCAGGTCGCCTTGTAGCTGAGGACCGGCCGCAGTTCGCGTTCGACGGCGGTCAACTCGCGCTGGGCGCGCATCACGGCGCGGATGTCCTTGTAGGCCGACGGTGCCTCGTCGCGCAGCTGGCCGGCGCGGCGCGCGTCGAACCATACGCCGTGCATCTCCCGCACGAGCCGGCCGGCGTCGATCCGCTCCGCCGCCGTGCCGCGGGGAAGCGCCCGGCCGGCGCCGTGGGAGCTCGACTCGAGCGCCGCCGCGAAGCCCCGTCCGACGGTGTGGAAGCTCGCCGTCCCCATCGACCCTGGTACCAGCCCACGCTCGCCCGCGCGCGCCGACAGGGCCCCCTTGCGGTGCACGAGCAGGTCGACCCCGTCGTGCGACTCGGCGCGGACATGGTTGTGGTCGCAGTCGACCAGCGTCCCCCATTCCGCCGTGGCGCCGCACACGGTCCGGAGGATTTCGGCAGCCGCCCGCGCGATGCACGCCCGGTTGGCACGCGACCACTCCCGCGCCCAGGCGACGTCGTCGAGGTACGCCCGGCCCACCGCGGTGGTGGAATCAAGCGCGGCCAGCCCGCCATCGTCCACCGGCACCGCGGTGCGGCGGTGCCAGGCGTCGATCGCCCGGCCGATGCCGCGCGAGCCGCTGTGGACCATCAGCCACAACCACCCCTCCTGGTCGGCCTGCAGTTCGAGGAAGTGATTGCCGCGGCCGAGTGTGCCGAGCTGCCACGCGCCGTCCCGCCGCGCGGCGCGCGCGAGGGCCGCGGCCGAGAGGCGCTCCGGGTCGGGCCCACCCACGGCGTCCGCACGCCGCCGTTTGAGCGCCGGCACCACCCCGCGGAACCCGCGGAGGATCTCGAGCGCGGTGGCCTCGGCGGCGAGGATGTCGGCCGCCGCGTCGAAGCGCAGGGCCGCCATCCCGCAGCCGATGTCGCCACCGACGGCCGCCGGGTAGACGAGGCCGGACGTGGCGACGGCGACTCCGACGCAGACGTCACCTGACCGGTGGACGTCGGGCATCACCGCCACCTGCCGGACGTCGGCCGATCCGGCCAGCCGGTCGATCGAACGGCGAACGTCTGCGGCGAGCGGCGCGACCAGCCACGTCCGCGGTGTCACCGGCGATGGGGAATGCGTCATCGGTGATCCTCCGCGACCCGGGGCACGGCGTACTCGAACAGCAGTGCCGGCGCACGCTTGCGCGTGATCGCCGCGGCCACGCCGGCGCGCAGCATCCCCGAGCGCGCCTGGAGGCGCTCGAGAACGCTGCCGGGATCGGGAGGCGTGTCTCCCGGTGCCGCGCCGACGATCACGAGCAGCTGCGTGGCGTCGGGGGCGGGAAGCACTTGGACGACGTGGAGGTCGCGGAGGATGTCGTCGCCGCAGTCGCCGAGAAGGAGATGAAGGGCTTCGGCGACCTGACGGCAGAGCTGGAGGTCCTTTCGATTGACGGCGGAGGAACGGGGGAACGACGGCTGGTCGTCGCCTTCGGGCGACGGGAAACGGGACGAACGACGACGGAGCGAACGGCGGCTGGCCATGGGGTTTTCCCGGGAGAGTTGTCGGACGTGGCAGTGGAAGGATGCGGCAGCCGAAAACGACAGGTTTCCGGAGCTGCCTCGTGGGCCGCGGGGGGCGCGCGATGTCGCCGACGGTCGCCGGAGGGGCAACACGAAAGGCGATGTCAGACCTGCCACCGGAAACTGCGGGAAACCGGCGAAAACCGGAGATTTCCCGGAGGAGCGAGCGGGTGGGCTCGGAACCGGATCACCAGGGGAGCGGGCCCGTGATGGCGGATCGGACGGGGAACGTCCGATCGAGCGGTTCAGCCGGCCAGCGGCAGGCGGTCGACGACGGCAATCAAAGCGATCGCGTGCATGATTCACCTCCGCCCGCGGGTGGGCAGCAGCACAAAAGCCGCAGGATCATCGGCCGATAAGCAACCATACTTCAGTCGATCGCGGCGGGCAAGCACGGTCGAGCGCGGGCCGGCGATCACCGCCACTCAGGGGCCGGCAAGACGTTCCTCGAGGCTCGCCTTGTAGCGCAGGCTCGACTCGGCACCGCTGAACCCGACGACCCGCCGGTCGATCGTCGTCGACCGGCTCGCGACCCGACCCCGTTCGATGTCGAAGCGGATCGTGCCGTCCCAGATCCGTTCCAGGAGCCGGGCCTCCACCCGTGGGTCGTCGATCGGGGTGAGCACGGTGGTGTCGACGTGGATCACGGCGACGCCGTCGCGGAGCTCGTCGAGACGGTAGCGGAGCCGCGTCCGGACGGCGCGACGGGGCCCCCCCGGAACTTCGACGACGACCTCCTGGGGCACCGTCCATTCGGCGCCGACCGCGACCGGCCCGTCGGGCAACGGCACCACCATCAGGTCACCGGTCGCGGGCGGAGGCTGGGGGCGGAGTTCGCGGCGCTCGAGGACGCGCCCGGCACGATCGATGACCAGCCGCGTGAGCGGGATCCCCAGGCTGTCGGCGAACGTCTCGTAGCCCGGGGGGGGTGGGCTGGAGTCGGTGCTGCGCCACCGCGTCTCGCCGCGGTCACTGGTGCGCGACGTCATCGAAACGTCGTCGACCGAGTGTTCGATCGTCGTCCGGCCCATGTCGTCGACGTCGGTCACCCGCCACCGCTTCGTCGAATCGGTGGCGGTCTCGACGGCCTGCCGCGTGCCCGCGACCGTCGTCTCGGTGAGCGCCCGGTGGGCGACCGACATCGGCAGCACCTCGCCGGACCGGAACCGGTATTCGAGGCGCACCGGGCCCGGTTCGTCGGCGTGTCCCCGACCACCGGCGGCGAGCGTGATGCCGGCCAGGAGGAATGCGACCGCGCCGCACCGACGGCCACCATGACGCGCTTTCCCGTCCCGTCCCCAGGCAGCCCCGCGTGCGACCATGCCTCGTCTCCTTGCCAGCAGGACGGGTCCGGGCCACTGCGGCGTCGGACGCTCCGGGAGTCCATTCACCGGGCCCGTCTCATCCCGGTGGGCCGGCGCGCGTGAACCGCGGGCCGGTCGCCTGGAACCCTCCACCCCAATGAAGTTTGTCGCGCAGCGTGCGATAGTAGCCGCGATCGCTGGTCTCGACGAGCGTGAACCGCGGTGCCGCCCGCTGCACGGCGACGTAGTCGCCCTCCTCCAGCCCCGTGACCACCTGGCCGTCGACGACGCAGGCCGAGCCGGCGTTCGGGTGGGGGACGAACAGGTCGTAGATCCGCTCGGCCGAATCGACGACGGGCCTGTTGCTCAGGGCGTGGGAATTGAGCGGATTGAAGATGAACGCATCGAGATCCTTCCGCACGATCGGCCCGCCGGCCGACAGGTTGTAGGCCGTCGAGCCGACGGGGGTGCTGACGATCAACCCGTCGCAGCGGTAGGTCGTGGCGTACTCGCCGTCGACGTTGAGCACGATCTCGATCATCGAGAACGGCGGACCGGCGAGGACCGAGACGTCGTTCATCCCCAGTTCACGGTGGATGGTGACACCGGCCCGGCGCACGTGGCATTCGAACAGCATGTGATCGACGAGCCGGAACCGCCCTGCCTCGATCGCGGTGATCGCGCTCTCGACGTCCCCGTGAGGGTGGTCGGCGAGGAATCCCAGCGTTCCGAGGTTGACGCCGAGGACCGGCACCTGGTGGTAGGCCATCCAGCGGGCCGTGTGGAGGATCGTGCCGTCACCGCCGAGCACGATCACCAGGTCGGCATCGCGCAGCACCGGCGCGTCGTCGCGTTCGGGCGCCCCGGATCGCGGATCGCGCCGCGGCACGGTCGCGGTCCAGGCGCGATGGCCCCGTCCGACAAGGTATGCCGCCAGCCGCTCGGCCTCGGTCGCGATCGTGGCCGAGGCCGAGGAGGCCACCAAGGCGATGGCGAGGTCGCCGGCGTGGGGGCGTTCGGGCTCGAGGCGACGGGGGGCTGGCATGCGGATTCCACGCGCGGCTCAACGGCCCGCGACCGGCGTCGCGAGGCTCGCCGCCTGCCGGCCGGCGAGCGCGCGGCAGCGGGCCGCGATCCCGGCCGCGTCGAGTCCGAGCTCGGCGAACAATTCACCGCGCTCGCCATGTTCGACGAACCGATCGGGCAGACCGAGGCGGACCACCGGCGGAAGGACGAACGCCCCGCGCGGTGCGGCGGCCTGGGCATCGGCGCAGGCCTCGAGCACGGCGCTCCCGAAGCCGGTCGGCAGGGCGTTTTCCTCGACCGTCACGACCCATGGAGCGGCTTCGATCCGCTCGACGAGGCGCGGATCGAGGGGTTTGACGAACCGCGCGTTGACGACGCCGACGTCGAGCCCCTCCTCGGAGAGGAGGGCCGCCGCCTGGAGGCTCGCGCCGACGAGGGTCCCGCAGGCGACGATCAGCCCGTCGCCGCCGCCGCGTATGAACTCGGCGGTCGCGGAGGCGATCGGGGCGCGCTCGCCACGGTGGTGATCGACGACCGCCTTCGGGTAGCGGATCGCCACCGGCCCCGGCTGGGTCAGCGCCCAATCGAGCATCGCCGTCATGTCGTGTTCGTCGCCCGGCGCGAGGACGGTGATGTTGGGGAACAGCCTCAGGTAGCCGAGGTCGTAGGACCCGTGGTGGGTCGGTCCGTCGGGACCGGTGAGACCGGCGCGGTCGAGCATGAACACGACGGGCAGGTTCTGCAGGCAGACCTCCTGGAAGATCTGGTCGTAGGAACGCTGGAGGAAGGTGCTGTAGATGTCGACGATCGGCCGGCAGCCGACCTTGGCCTGCCCGGCCGCGAAGGCGACGGCGTGCGACTCGCAGATCCCGACGTCGAAGAACCGCGTGGGAAACTCGGCACGGACCGGCTCGAGTTTGTTCCCCTGGCACATCGCCGCGGTGATCACCGTCACGGTCTGATCGCGGCGCATCGCCTTGGCGATCGACTCGCTGGCGACGTCGGTGTAGGTCCGTGCCGTCGACTTCTTGATCGCGATCACGCAGTCGTCGTCGTCGCATTCGAACGGCGCCGGCGTGTGGAAGAACACCGGATCGTCGGCGGCCGGCTTGAAGCCGTGCCCCTTCTCGGTGAGGACGTGGAGGAGGACCGGCCCCTCCTCGTCCTTGACGAGCTGGAGGTAGCGGATCAAGCCGGGCAGCGAGTGACCGTCGACGGGGCCGAAATAGCGCACCCCGAGGGCCTGGAAGAGCATGCCGCCGTGGAGCGTGGCCTTGAGCGAGTCCTTGACGTTGAGCAGCATCCGCTCCATCGACTCGCCGACCATCGGCACGCCTTTGATGATCTCGCCGGCCTGCTGCTTGATCCCGCGGTACCAGGGATTGGTACGAATCACGTCGAGATACTCCGCCAGTGCACCGACGCGCGGGCAGATCGACATCTTGTTGTCGTTGAGGATCACCAGGAGCCGCTTCTTGAGGAAGCCGGCGTTGTTGAGCGCCTCGAAGACGATCCCCGAGGGAAGGGCGCCGTCGCCGATCACCGCCACGCTCCGCCGGTCGTCGCGCCCACAGAGGTCGTCGCCGCTGGCCAACCCCAGCGCCGTCGACACGCTCGAGCCGGCATGACCGGTCATGAACAAGTCGTAGGGGCTCTCGTCGGGGTTGGGATACCCCATCAGCCCGCCGCGCGTGCGGATCGTCGCGAACCGTGCGAACCGGCCGGTGATCAGCTTGTGGGGATAGATCTGGTGACCGGTGTCCCAGATGAGGCGGTCGCGGCTGAAATCGAACACCTTGTGGAGGGCCAGGCACAGCTCCACCACGCCGAGGTTCGACGCGAAGTGGGCCGTCCGGGTCGTCGCCACCTCGCACAGGCTCCGCCGCATCTCCGCGGCGAGCTGCTCGAGCTGCTCGATCGACAGATCGGCCAGATCCCTCGGAGACATGATCGACGGAAGGAGCCGCGTCATCGCCGGTACGTCCTTGTGGCTGCGGGGAACGGTCGGAGCGGGTGTGGAACGGGGCTGGTCGGCAGCGGGCGGCCGGAGGACGGGGGTCAATGATCCCGGGCGACGATCCACTCCGCCAGCCGACCGAGTGCCGTGGCACGGGTGCCGAGGGTGGCGGTCACGGTTTTTGCCGAAGCGGCGAGGTCGGCGGCCCGACGGCGGCTCGGTTCCAGTCCGGCGACGGTGGGAAAGGTGAGCTTGCCCCGTCCCGCGTCCTTGCCGACCCGTTTGCCGACGGTTGCCTCGTCCCCCTCGGCATCGAGGAGATCGTCGGCGATCTGGAAGGCGAGGCCGAAGTGGCGTGCGTACTCGTCGAGCAGCGCGAGGCTGGGCTCGTCGGCTTCCAGCGCCAGTCCGCCGAGGATCACCGCGGCCCGGAACAGCGCCCCGGTCTTGCGGCGATGGACCCGCTCCAGCCACGCCAGTTGGTCCGCTGCCGTTGCGGTCGACAGATCCGGCTGCCAGCCGCGCTCGAAGGCGAGGTCGTCGGCCTGCCCTCCGACGAGCGCGTCGGGACCGGCTGCGGTGGCCAGCACTCCCAGCGCGCGGGCGGCGGTCGTCGCCGGCATGCCGCCCGCCAGGACGGCGAATGCCCGCGCTTGGAGGGCATCGCCGCAGAGGATCGCTGTCGCCTCGTCGAACGCCCGGTGGCACGTCGGGCGGCCCCGTCGCAGGTCGTCGTCGTCCATCGCCGGGAGATCGTCGTGGACCAGCGAGTAGGCGTGGATCATCTCGACTGCCACCGCCGCCGGGGCCGCCGCCTCCCAGGCCGCAGCACGCGACAATCGGTCGGGCGCGACCGCCTCGGCGGCCCACAGCACGAGTGCCGGACGGAGCCGCTTGCCCGGCGCGAGCAGAGCATAGCGCATCGCCTCTGCAAGCCGGGGCGACGAGTCGCCGGAAGTCGCCAGTGCACCGTCGAGTCGCGGATCGACGAACGCGCGGACGGCCGCCAATTCAGCAGCCGGGTCGGCCGCGGCCACCACCGAGGACGATCCGACCGCTGGCATGACGTGGCTCGAGAGGGACACCGGGGCGGGCGGACGGCCACGTGGTCGTGGGCGGTGGGTCACTGACCCCGCCCCCCGGCTCCCCATCCCGGCCGGGACCACCTGCGATCGGGTCGACCGGTCACTGGTACTGACCGGGCCCGGGGAATCATGATCAAAAACGCGAGAAACTTCGAGAAAGTTTAGACGCCGGGCGGCGAATCGTCCATCCCGGGAAGCCGCCGAGTCCGCCCCGCACGTCCGGTGGTCCCCGTGGCGGAGCGGTCGGGCTTTGCCGGTCGTCCGGCAGCCGCCGATGGATCGGGACCGGCTGGCAGACCGCTCTCGCCACGTGCCGGGGGATCAGCAGCGGCAAGCATTTCGACGCGCTGTTCGCAGGCCGACAGTTGGTGGTGGAGCTGCCTGATGAGGACGATCCCCCGCTCGTAGGCGTCGATCGACTCCACCAGCCCCAGTTCGCCAGCCTCGAGTTGGTCGACGATCCGGGCGAGTCGCTCCAGACCGGCCTCGAACGAAGTCGACTGCGCCGTCTTTTCCTGTCCGGCGATCGGCGTGGACGAGGGAGGTTGTTCGGCCGCCGGAGGGGGGCCGGGTTCAGGCTCGTCGCGGCGTCGCATGAAAAGTCCCTCGAAAAGCCTGCCGCACCGGCGGCGGTGGCGGGTTCACCGGGCCCCGGTGTCACCGCACCGGGCCCCGTCTGTTCGGTCGTCGGGGATGATCCGCTCCACCACGCTCTCGACGCGCCCCTGTGCCAAACGCGTCGACAGCCTGTCGCCGGTAACCAGGCCAGCGACGTCGCGGAGCACCAGCGTCTGGTCCACGCCGCGTGCGACGGTGGTCACCGAATACCCGCGCGCGAGGATCCGCAGCGGGCTGACTCCCTCGACGCGCGCGGTCGCGGCGGCGAGCCGCTCCCCCGCCCGGGCCAGTGCCACGGCGGCGGCACGGGCGACGCGCTCCTGCCCGGCGACCACGGCCGCCCGGCGATCGGCGACGAGCCGCCGCGGGACCGACAGCGCCCGGGAGCAGGCGAGTCGATCGAGCCTGACGCGCTCCGTTTCGATCCGTCGGGAGATCAGCGCGGCCAGACGCGGCTCGAGTGCCGCGAGGTTGGCGAGCAGCGGACGGCGGTCGGGGCTCAGCCGGACTGCCGCATCGGTCGGCGTCAGGGCGCGGACGTCGGCGACCAAGTCGCAGAGCGTGACGTCGGTTTCGTGGCCGACTCCCGACACCACCGGTACCGGACAGGCGGCGACGGCCCGGGCCACCGCCTCCTCGTTGAACGACCACAGGTCCTCGAGACTACCGCCGCCGCGGACCACGGCGACGGCTTCGACGGGGGGCTGCAGGCGACCGGCGCGGGCGATGGCGGCCGCCACCTCGTCGGCGGCTCCGGCGCCCTGGACCCGCGCCGGTACCACGACCACTGCACAGGCGGGCCAGCGTGCCGCGAGCGTTTCGAGGAAGTCGGCGATCGCCGCACCGGCGGGGCTGGTGACCAGCGCGATCCGCCCCGGCGCCGTCGGCAGCGGACGTTTCCGGTCCTCGGCCAACAGCCCCTCGGCGGCGAGCCTGGCCTCGAGCTGCCGGAGCCGCGCCTCGAGGGCCCCCGTGCCGACGGCATGGAGGCGATCGATCGAGAGCTGGTACGTCCCGCGCGGAGCGTAGACCTCGAGGCGGCCATGGCAGACCACCGCCAGCCCGTCGACCGGCTCGAGGGCGAGCCCGGGAAGCGTGGCCCGCCAGATGACGGCGCGGACCACCGAATCGTCGTCCTTCAGCGAAAGGTAGAGGTGCCCCGACACGGCGCGGACGAGGTTGGAGACCTCGCCACCGACCCAGATGTCGGTAAAGCCCGGTTCGAGGCGGTTCTTGACGCGGGCGTTCAGCTCCGACACGCTCATGGCCGCCGGTGGATCACGGCCGAAAGTCAGCGGAATCCCCTTCATGCCCGGGCAGTCTAGCAGCACCGACCGAGCCGCGCCGGCCGCCAGCCGCGCCGCCCTGTTGGTGGTGTTCCTCACCGTGTTCATCGACCTGCTCGGGTTCGGGATCGTGCTCCCGGTGATGCCGCGGCAGGCCGAGCCCTACCTGCGGGCGCTCGGACTGACCGATCCGGCCATCGGGGCGGTGATCGGCATCCTGTTCTCGACCTTTTCCCTGATGCAGTTCCTGTTCAGCCCGCTGTGGGGGCGGTTGTCGGACCGGGTCGGGCGCCGTCCGCTGCTCCTCCTCAGTCTGGCCGGATCGGTCGTTTTCTATGCCCTGTACGCCCTCGCGGTGACGGTCCCCTCCGACCCGGTGCCGTCGCGGCAGCAGGCAGCCCTCGCGATCGGCCTGATGCTCCTGTCGCGGGTCGGAGCCGGGATCGCGGGGGCGAGCGTCGGAACCGCCGCTGCCGTGATCGCCGACTGCACCACGCCCGCCAATCGCGCCCGCGGCATGGCCCTGATCGGGATCGCTTTCGGGGGAGGCTTCACGCTCGGGCCGCTGATCGCGTACTTCGGTTTGGCGCTGTTCCAGCAGCGGCCGTGGGGAGTGGGAGCGATCGCCTCGGCGCTGTCGGCCGTGGCGTTGCTGATTGCGGCGCTCGTGTTCCGTGAGACGCGCCCTGAAGGGGGCGCGGGGGAGCGGCAGCGGACCGGGCTGTCGCGGATGACGGCGGTGCTGGCGATGCCCGCCGTCGGCAGCCTCGTGCTCGTCTACTTCCTCTCGATCGTGGCCTTCGCCAACTTCGAAGCGACGCTGGCGCGACTGACGAAGGCGGCCTTCGGAATGGACGACAACGGCAATTTCCTCGTGTTCGCCTTCATCGGCCTGATGCTCCTCCTCGCGGGGGGCGCCTATCGGCCGCTTGCGAAGAGATTTCCCGAGCAGCGGATGCTCGCAGCCGGTGTCGGCCTGCTGGTGGTCGGGCTCGGCCTCCTCGGATTCATCGCCTGGTGGGTGTACCGCGACGGCAACGCGGCCGGGAACCGGTGGCTGATGACGCTGTTCTACGTCGCTGCCGCGATCGCGGTGGCGGGGTTCGCCTGCGTGAACCCCTCCGTATCGGCGCTGATCTCACGGCAGGCAGACGCGACGCGGCAGGGGGAGGTGCTCGGTGTGAACCAGTCGTTCGCGTCGTTGGGCAGGATCATCGGTCCGTTCCTCGGATCGGTCCTGTTCGGCCTGCACCCGTCGCACGTCCTCCCGTACGCCGCCGCGGTCGCCGTGCTCACGGGCGTGGCGCTGCTCGTCGTGCGGCTGCAGACGATGCCCGACCGTGCGGCCACTTCCGGGGGATGACTCCGGGGCCGTCGGTCAGCCCTGCGGCCCGCTTCCCAGCCGTCTGTACAGCGTCGCGCGGCTCAGTCCGAGCGCACGGGCGGCGGCACCGACATTGCCGCCGTGGCGGCGGATGGCTTCACCGATCAGGACCCGTTCCCAGGCCGTGATCTCCAGGTCGGGGCACGCGGCTACGAACGCCGCTTTGTCGGCCGGCCCGGCCCCGGTGGGACCGGTATCGTGCCGCGCTGCGGCGAGTGAGGCGACCACGGCGAGGAAGTCGAGATCGGAACTGCGGAGCGGCGACTCGGTCGCCCGGATGGCGAGCAGCCCGTCGGGACCCGGTCCGACCGGCACGCAGACCAGATCCCCGACTCCGCCATCGGAAGCGGTCGGGCGCTCGGGGGAGAGGCAGACGACGCTTCCGCAGGAGACGATCGCCTGACGCAGGGCTCCCTCGATCAGCCCGGTGAGGACCTCGCCCGCCGGCTCGGCGGCGACCGACTCCGTGGTGGCCGCGGCAGGCAACCAGGCCGCGCCGGCCACGGCACAGTTGGCGACGACGAGCTCCACCACGGTCGTGGCGACGTCGCCCGAACCGTGGCAGCCCAACAGCCGGGTGGCGGCGAGAAACCGGGTCATCTGTTCGGCCGGTCCGGTTTGCGCGCCGAGTGCGCTGCCCACGAGCTCCGCCAGCGGCGTGATGAAACGCACGCGCCAGCCGTTCGGCGCCGCCAGCACCGCGCGCCCGCGTGGGGAGCGGAACAGCAGCGAATGGGTGCCGATGCCGATCACGGCCCCCGGCTGGAGCGTCGCTTCGGTGATCGTCACCCCGTCGAGCCGTGTGCCGTTGCGGCTCCCGAGGTCGGCGATCGTCCATCCCGAGGGATCGGGCCGGATGGTGGCGTGGAGCCGGCTCACCAACCGATCGGCGATCGTGATGTCGGCGTCGCTCGAGCGACCGATCGTGGTCGGCCGGTCGGTGGACAACGGATACGATGGTCCCGGCCGGTCGCCGACGAACAGGTCGAGAACCGCGTCGGTGCCGGTCGCGGCTGCGGCGAACGAAGTCGGCGACACGGCCGAGCCCCCGGAGGGTGCTTGAAGGGCGCTTGACGACGCAGAACTCGACCCTCCGACCAACTATAGCTCCGCCTTCCGCGGAATCCGCTCGCCGGTGCGGGTGGCGTACGATCACCGTGGCGGGGACGGGAGACCGCGGTCGACAACGGGGGGGGGCATGGACGGCGACACCGGTTTTTTTCCAAGGTCGGCCGAGTCGGCGGCTGGCTGCGGCATCCTCGTCGTCGGTCACGGCACCCGCGACCCGATCGGCGCGGAGGAGACTGCCGCCGTCACGCATCTGCTGTCCGTGCAGTGCGACGGGATCGCCGTCGAGGGGGCGTTTCTCGAGCTCCTCGAGCCGTCGATCATGACCGGCCTCGAGCGGCTCCGTGACCGCGGCTGCAGGACCGTCGTCGTCGCCCCGCTCCTCCTGTTCGCCGCCGGCCACGCTCGCCGCGACGTCCCCGACGCCCTTGCGGCGGCCGCGGCAGCGACGGCGACGTGCCTCGTCCAGGCGGACGTGCTCGGCATCCATCCGGCGATCGTCGCCCTCGCGGCACGGCGCCGCGCCGAGGCCGTGGCCGGCCGCGCTGCCGTCGCTGTCGCCGATACCGTGGACGTGGTGGTGGGGCGGGGGGCGAGCGATGGCGGCGCCGAAGCACGCCTCGCCGAATTGGTCGCGGCGGTCGATCGGCAGTCGGGCGGACCGCGTGCGTGGCGGACGCTCACCGGGTTCGTCGCGGCAGCACGACCGACGGTCGCCGAGGCTCTCGCCGATGCCGGGGCCACAGGTCCGCGGCGGGTCGTCGTCCGGCCGCATCTGTTGTTCAGCGGGGCGGTCGAGCGGGACGTCGCCGCCGCCGTGGCCGCGGCCCGAGCGGCGCATCCGGCGATCGAATGGTTGCTCGCCGCGCGGCTCGGTGCCGACGCGGCGATCGCCGCAGCCCTCGCCGATCGGATCGCCGCCGTGTGGCCGCACCGGATCGACGACATGCCGGCATGCCCCGCATAGTCTGGAGAAATGGCAAGCCGGGAAGTACACGTCGGTCGCGTGGGGTTCGCGATGGCAACGCGGTGTCGTTTTCCCCCGCGGAACGGTGGGCCCCGTCACGACGGTGAAGGCTTTTCGCAGTCGCCGAGGGTCGCCTCGTCACGGCTGCCATGACTTGGCACAATGTCGTTCCGTATCCCGTGCGACGCCGCCGGGAGCGGTTCCGAGGAGGAGGTCACGCGTGAAGACGTTCGTCGCGACGGGCAGGCACGTGAGTGGACGGGGCCGCGGTACGACCGCCGGCTTGGTCATGGTGCTGGTCGTCGCCGCCTCGGCAGCAGCGCAGGAGGCCGCCCGCCCCGTCACCGCCCAGAAGCCGGGGCCGAACGACCGGCAGATCACGCTCGCCGTCCGCAATCTGCTCGAGCGCCAGCATTTCACCCGCCGGGTGATCGACGACGAGATCGCCCGGCGCTGGTTCACGACGTTCCTCGAAGCGCTCGACCCGATGAAGATCTACTTCATCCAGAGCGACATCGACGCCCTCTCGCAGAAGCGCGAGAGCCTCGACGACCTCGTCAAGAAGGGTGACGTCTCGTTTGCCTACGAGGTCTTCAAGCGGTTCCTCGAACGTGTCGATGCGCGGCTGCCGTTGATCGAGCGCCTGATCGACGAGCCGCACGACTTCACCGTCGCCGAGACGATGACGATCGACCGCGATGCGACGTCGTGGGCGAGGAACGAGACCGAGGCCGAGAGCCAATGGCGCAAGCGGATCAAGTACGACCTGCTGGTGCAGAAGATGGAGAAGACCCCGCCCGAGGAGGCCAAGGAAAAGCTCCACAGGCGCTACCGGAGCTTCTCGAAGCGGATGCACCAGATGACGTCTGACGAGCTGCTCGAGACCTACCTGACGGCGTTGACCAGCAGCCTCGACCCGCACACCACGTACATGTCGCCGTCGACACTCGAGAACTTCGAGATCCAGATGCGGCTCCAGCTCGACGGCATCGGTGCCCAGCTGCGGAACGAGGACGGATTCACGACGGTGGCCGAACTGGTCTCGGGCGGCGCGGCAGACCGAGACGGCCGGCTGCAGAAGAAGGACCGGGTGGTCGGCGTGGGGCAGGGGCCGGACGGTGAGATCGTCGACGTCGTCGATCTCAACATCAACGAGGTCGTCAAGCTGATCCGCGGCAAGCGCGGGACGATCGTGCGGCTGAAGGTGATCCCCGTCGGACAGACGGCACCGAAGATCTACGACATCACGCGGTCGAAGATCGAGCTCACCGACAGCGAAGCCCGCGGCGAATTGATCGAGGCCGGCCGGAAGCCCGACGGAATGCCGTTCCGGATCGGGTTCATCAACCTGCCGAGTTTCTACATGGACATGGCTGGTGCCCGGCAGGGGCAACCCGAGTACAAGAGCAGTACGCGCGATTGCAAGCGGCTGATCGAGGACTTCCGGCGCCAGGGGGTGGATTGCATCGTCCTCGACCTGCGCAACAACGGGGGTGGTTCGCTCCCCGAGGCGATCTCCCTCACCGGACTGTTCATCAACACCGGCACCGTCGTCCAGATCAAGGATGCCAACAAGGTCGTCCAGCAGTTCGATGATCCCGATCCCGGCGTCGTCTGGGACGGGCCGCTCGTGGTGCTCGCCAGCAAGTTCAGCGCCAGCGCCAGCGAGATCGTCGCCGGTGCCATCCAGGACTACCACCGGGGGCTCGTCATCGGTGACGAGTCGACCCATGGCAAGGGGACCGTCCAGGGGCTTCTCGACATCGGTCGCGAATTGTTCCAGCGGATGCCCAACGCCCCGTCCCTGGGGGCGATCAAGATCACCCAGCAGCAGTTCTACCGGCCGGGTGGGGTGAGCACCCAGCTCGAGGGCGTGAAGAGCGACATCGAATTGCCCAGCATCAGCAATCATCTGCCGGTCGGTGAATCCGATCTCGACTACGCGATCACCGTCGACAAGGTCAAACCAGCCGAGTTCGCCGACAGCGGCCGGGTGACGGAAGACATCGTGCGGACGCTGCGCGAGCGCTCGTCGGCCCGCGTCGCGGCCAGCGCCGACTTCCGCAAGGTCGCCGACGACATCGCCCGGTACTCGAAGCGGAAGAGCGAGAAGACGATCTCGCTGGTCGAGACCGAGTTCGAGCGGCAGTGGAACGAGGGGAAGGCCGCAGAGGTCGAGGAAAAGGCCGCCGAAGAGGCGCCCGGTGCGGGGCGTCCGGTCGTCAAGAAGGACTTCTATTTCGACGAAGCGATGGCGGTCACCGTCGATTACCTGCAGGCCCTCGCCGGCGGAATCGCGAGCCTCGCCCAACTCGATCTCGGCAAGCAGGATCCCGTGCCGGCGCCGGCCCTGCAGTGAGCCGCGGGAGCCGGGAGATCAGGGATCCGCGAGGCAGTCCCGCAACCCTGCAAACGGGTCTGGATAGCGAAGCGGTGGGGCGATTTCACGGAGCACTCGGGTCGGATCGACGCGCTTGTCGCCGCCGCGGACGCGGCGAGCCGTCGGCTCCCAGGCAGGTTCCGGGGCGGTGATCGTGCGGGCCAGTTCCGCATACCACTCGGCACGCCGCACGGGATGGCCGTCGCTGACGACATACAACGGACCGGGAGCAGGATGGTCGGCGACGAGCGCCACGATCGCCGTCGCGTCGGCGACATGGATCAGGTTGAGCCAGGTGTCGGGAGGGCCGGCGAGCGGCCG
>Ga0194130_10000451_pt1 | contig 78852 bp, 64 predicted proteins | sample TA2KigsurfametaG_FD_160084 | JGI IMG/M metagenome (GOLD analysis project Ga0194130, IMG submission 160084) | Freshwater microbial communities from Lake Tanganyika, Tanzania - TA2015050 Kigoma 12 surface | ecosystem: Environmental > Aquatic > Freshwater > Lake | place: Tanzania: Lake Tanganyika... | reverse complement strand
GCAAAGGAATACTCGCATCGGTTTGCTCAGCAGCGAACACCTTATAGCCCATGGACTGTAATTCCTGAACGGCTACCGAGGCCTTTTCGGCATGCTTCCAGGGAACGGCCAGCTCGGCCCCCAATGCGGTCTTAGCGATCTCCTTGTGCGGGGGTTTGGCGCAGTAGCCCACTAGGTAGATGGACTCGATAAAAAAGGCATCGGCGCTTCGAAAGACACTACCTACATTGTAGGCGCTGCGAATATTCTCTAGCACCACCACGATCGGGAAACGAGGCAACGATTTGCACTGCGCAACAGATAATCTTCCCAATTCGTCACCCTGGAGTTTCCGCATGTGGCAAAGGTAAGCAGGGTTCCTTATTTTTGTCTTTCCCGGTCAGCGCACCACACCCCTATGGCAAAAAGCAATACTGCAGATACGCCGCTCATGCAACAGCATCGGGCCATCAAACAAAAATATCCCGATGCGATCTTGCTATTCAGGGTTGGCGATTTTTATGAGACCTTTGGTCATGATGCGGTCGTGGCCTCGCAGGTGCTGGGCATCACGTTAACCAAAAGAAATAACGGAGCGGCCGCCTCGGCAGCGCTAGCTGGTTTTCCCCACCATTCACTCGATAGCTATTTACACAAATTGGTCAAGGCCGGCCACCGCGTGGCGGTATGCGATCAACTCGAAGATCCAAAGCATGCCAAAGGCATCGTCAAAAGAGGGGTTACCGAAATGGTCACTCCCGGCACCGCTACAGGAGACAAGCTTTTGGATCAACGACAAAATAATTTTTTGGCTGCCCTAACTCCCCCTACTGAGGGCAGCTATGGGCTTGCCTTACTCGATCTGTCTACCGGTGAGATGCTCTTGGCAGAAGGCAGTGAGGAGTATATCGACAAACTCCTGCAAAGCTTTCGAGCCACCGAGATCATATGTAGTAAAAAACAACTCTCCGCCATTAAAGAGCAATTTTCGCTTCGCGTTTATACCTATGCCCTTGATGAATGGATCTTTGATGCCACCTACGCCACGGAATCGTTACTGAAACATTTCGAGACGCATTCTTTCAAGGGCTTTGGGGTAGACAAGATGACCGAAGGTCTGATGGCAGCTGGTGCATTATTTCATTATCTGCGCGAGACCGAACATCCCCATCTTGAACACATCAATCGTTTACATCGAATAGACCACCATGCGTTTTTATGGATGGACCGGTTTACCATCCGTAATCTCGAATTGGTAGCAGGCAGCCAAGGAGACAATCCCACCCTGCTTTCGGTATTGGACCATACCGTTACCCCCATGGGAGCCCGTCTGCTGAGCCGATGGTTATTGTTTCCATTGATCGATATCCGCTCTATCGAAGAGCGGACAAAATGGGTCCTTGCCCTAATCAATGACCGGCCCACACGAGAGGCGATCATTACTGCCTGTAGCGAATGTGGAGATCTGGAGCGATTAGCGGCTCGTATTGCCCTTAGAAAGGTTTCCCCGCGTGAACTTAAGCAACTGGCCAGCGGTCTTGATGCCGTTAGCCGCATTTTGCAAATAGCCAAGACCTCGCCTTCCGGAGACTGGCACGAGCTGATCGATCAGATCAACGACTGCAAAACGCTTAAAGCCCGTATCGATAAAACCCTGCAAGAAACGCCGCCGGTACAAGTACAAAAAGGGGGCTGTATTGCCCCTGGCATAAGCAACGAGCTCGACGAACTCCGAGAAATAGCCTCGCATGGAAAAGAATATTTGCAATCGCTATTAAAAAAACAAATAGAGAGAACAGGCATCAGTTCCTTGAAGCTCGGTTTTACCAATGTGTTTGGATATTACCTCGAAGTAACGCATGCACACAAAGAAAAAGTACCCGCCGATTGGATCAGAAAACAAACGCTAACGCAAGCGGAGCGCTATATTACCCCCGAGCTGAAAGAATACGAAGAAAAGATCATCGGAGCAGAAGAGAAGATCTTACAACTGGAGATTTCGCTTTTTAACGAACTGGTCCTTTCGCTCTTACCCGATGTTATTACCCTGCAACAGACCGCGGCCCAGATCGCACGACTCGATTGTATTTGTTGCTTTGCCGAAAACAGCGTTCGAAACAATTATCATCCGGCCAAGGTGACCATGGGCACTGCCTACCGGGTCGTCAAGGGCCGTCATCCCGTTATTGAGCGCACGTTGCCGCCCGGACAAAGCTATATTGACAACGACCTCTTGCTCGATAAAGGATCACAGCAACTCATCATTTTGACCGGACCCAATATGAGCGGAAAATCGGCCTTGCTCAGGCAAACGGCCCTAATCACGATCATGGCCCATATGGGGCACCCTGTTCCTGCCACAGAAGCAGAGATTCCCCTTACGGACAAGATCTTTACGCGCGTGGGGGCCTCCGATAATCTGGCAGCCGGTGAATCAACTTTTATGGTCGAGATGAACGAAACCGCTTCCATTATAAATAACCTGAGTCCGCAAAGCCTGGTACTATTGGACGAGATCGGTAGGGGCACCTCTACTTACGATGGCATCTCTATTGCCTGGAGTATTGCCGAATTCTTGCATAATAGTCCCGAGCAGCCGCTTACCGTCTTTGCCACCCACTACCATGAGCTTAATGAACTGGAGGCACAACTGGCCCGTGTAAAAAACTTTCATATTACACACCGGGAGGCTGGCAACAAGATCATATTCTTGCGCAAACTAGCCCCCGGAGGAACCACCCATAGCTTTGGTATTCATGTGGCCAAGATGGCCGGTATGCCCGCATCCTTGACCCAGCGCGCAGAGGCCTTGTTGCGTCTGCTCGAAAAAGGGCGAGATGCCGATGCCCTCGCAAGGGCGATTTCGGACAAAGAGGGCAGCCCACCCCAGGTGCAACTCTCGATCTTTGATGCCCATACCGAGACCTTTCACACTATTCGGACCCTGTTGGGAGAGACCGATCTGAACCAACTAACCCCCCTGCAGGCCCTGATCAAATTGCAGGAAATCAAGGACAAACTCAGCTAAGAGGCCCTTTGGTTTCGAAAAGAGCAGTTTTTTCGTACAATCCAAAATTTCCATACTTTTACCAAAATTTTTCAGGATGAAACTGCTTAAACCGACTGTTTACTTCTTATTGATCGCGGTACTATCTCTTACCCTTGCCTCTTGCGATCGGGATGCCGACCTATACGTCAGAAAAGAGTACAGAAAAGATGATGTACCGCTTACCGGTGCACTCAATTTTCCTCCTTCTACTTCTCCTGCACTCGGCAAAATGAACATACATTATAACACGACGACCAAACTGTTGACCTACACGATCAGCTGGTCGGGTCTTACCGGTGCGGTAACGGGCGCCTCCATACATGGTATGGCTCCTACCGGTTTTGCTGCAAACCCTGTACAAAACTTTATTACCTCTTCTAATTTATCGTCCATCACCCGTTGTGCCACGGTAACCACTACGAGTTGCGGTTCTGTCAGCGGCAGACTTTTTGCAGATGGTGTTGTCGTTACAGAACAAAATATCCTCAACGGCGTTTATTATGTGAGCATTCGTACGGCTGCCAACCCAATGGGAGAGATCAGAGCCCAGATCAAATTCTAATCGATAGCTAAAAAAATATTAAACCCTGCCCTAAAAAGGCAGGGTTTTTTTGTGCAGTAACATTTCGCTTTGGCCTTTGTACCTAGTGGGAATGGAACCAAACCGGCCGCTGGTCATCAAAATGACCATGATAATTGATGAATAATTCCTCTCCTATGGCAATGGCACGAACGGTGCGAATGGAGATTTGCAGGGAATCAAAATCCATCTCATACTCGCAATTGCTGGGACAAGCATGGTTGTATATCGGTACATAGCCGAGCGCCATGCAGCATTGCCGATGCGCCGGATCCCACTCAAAAATATAATCATGCAATAGGGTCTGATCCAATAAGACACGATCCGCTGCATCCAATACGATTACCGGTGAACATTCTATAAGTTGACCGGGCTCCAATTCCTGACGGGTAAAGACTCCTCGACCTCTCAATGGACTTGGGGCAATAAACAACGAAGGCAATAGCATAACAAATGGTACTACGAAGTACGCATATTCCTTTGTACTTTTGACGCATGTCCGCAGAGGAAATAAAAGCGTTACTGGCCTCACAATTCGAGGGGTTGCTCCAATCCGGAGATCCGGTGGCCCTTCGCGATTTTTTGGACGACCAAAACATCAGCGAAGTGGCCGAGCTGGTCGATGTGTATCCCGATGAGGATATCACGATCATAACCGCCATGTCGATGCATCGGGCCGCCAGCGTTTTTAAGATCTTGGATATCTCCTCTCAAAAAAGTATCATCCACAAATTACCGGCCTCGGTAACAGCCTCCTTGCTCAACGAACTACCCGCCGACGACCGGACCGACTTTCTGGAAGAACTGCCCAGTAACGTAGTGCGTGAGCTCATCAAATTACTTGATCCCGAAGAGCGTAAGATCACCCTTTCTCTACTGGGCTACCCCGAAAACAGTATCGGACGGCTGATGACACCTGATTATGTATATGTCTATGCTGCCGATACGATCGAACAAGTCTTTGCCACGATCCGTAAATATGGAAAAGATAGCGAGACCATCAACGTTATTTATGTAATCAACGAAAAAGGTGAACTGATAGATGATATTCGAATCAGTGATATCATCCTCAGTGATCCCAACAAGAGAGTAGAGGAACTCATTGACGGACGCGTGATCGCTCTTCATCCCGAAGACGACCAGGAAACAGCCGGAGAGATCTTTAAAATGAATAACCGGGTAGCCTTACCCGTGGTCAGCCAGAGCAATAAACTACTGGGGATTGTAACCATCGACGATATCCTGTGGGTAACCAGTGAAGAGTTCAGCGAAGACATGCAAAAAATGGGAGGTACTGCCGTTCTCGAAGAACCCTATTTGGATATCCCCCTGCTAAAACTGTATAAAAAAAGGATCATCTGGTTATTGATCCTGTTCGTGGGAGAAACCTTTACCATTGCGGCCATGTCCGGCTTTCAACAAACCCTGGAACATGTCTTGGTATTGTCCACTTTTATTCCGCTTATTATTTCCAGCGGTGGTAATAGCGGATCGCAGGCAGCCACGCTGATCATCCAGGCGCTAGCCTTGGGCGAGATCACCATTCATGACTGGTGGCGCATTGCCAGAAGAGAGATCAAGTCAGGATTCTTTATGGGACTTACGCTCGGGGTACTTGGCTATTTGATCGTGATGGCCGGGCATTTTTTCTTGGGACTTTTTGGACCTCACTATGCGACCGTGGGCCTGGCCATTGGAACAGCCCTTACGGGCGTAGTGCTTTGGGGAACCATGATGGGATCTATGTTACCTCTTTTTCTCAAGCGAATGGGAGCCGACCCAGCCACTTCGTCTACCCCCTTTATTGCAACACTGGTTGATGTTACAGGACTGTTAATCTATTTTGGAACGGCCTACTTGATGTTGAAGGACCTACTCTTCTGATTCAGAACAAGATAAGGGTTACTATGTAGCATTTATTTTAATGCGGTTTTCTGCCGTTTTACTGAATAGTATAGCAGAATAAGATAGATTTGCCGCACTAATTCTACAGTATGTGCGGAATCGTAGGGTATACAGGACTTCGTGATGCCTATCCCATTGTTATAAAAGGCCTTAAGCGACTAGAATACCGAGGCTACGACAGCACAGGGGTTGCCCTGATGAGCGATACCCTAAGGGTCTATAAAAAAATGGGGAAAGTAGCCTCCTTAGAGGAGATTACCCTAGGAAAAGAGTTGGGAGGAAACACGGGCATCGGACATACTCGCTGGGCAACCCATGGCGAACCCAGTGATCGCAATGCACATCCACATCTCTCTGCCAGCGGTAAGTTGGCCATGATCCACAATGGCATCATTGAGAACTATGGTCAACTCAAGCAAGAATTAATTAACAAAGGCTACCAGCTCAAAAGCGATACCGACACAGAGGTATTATTGAACTTTATAGAGGAGATCAAGAACAATAACGCTTGTTCATTGGAAGAGGCCATCCGAATTGCCCTCAAAAGAGTGACCGGCACCTATGTGATCTTACTGATCGATAGTGAAATGCCCGACACGATCATTGCAGCACGTAAAGGAAGCCCGCTGGTGATTGGCATTGGAAAAGGAGAACACTTTTTAGGCTCTGACGCCTCTCCGATGCTGGAGTACACCAAAGAAGTAGTGTACGTAAATGATTACGAATTGGCCATTGTAAAACCCCAGGAATTAATCTTGAAGAATCTGGGTAACGAACGCCTGACTCCCTACGTGCAAAAATTGGACATTGAATTAGCCGCCATTGAGAAAGGAGGATACGAACACTTTATGCTCAAAGAAATTTTTGAGCAGCCAAAGACCATCTTTGATTGTTTGCGCGGAAGATTGCACGCCGATACCGGCACCATTACACTCAGCGGCATCGAGCAATACAGCAAAGCCTTGCAAAAGGCCAACCGCATTGTAATGATCGCTTGTGGGACCAGTTGGCATGCCGGCTTAACGGCAGAGTACATATTTGAGGAATGCTGCCGCTTGAATGTCGAAGTAGAATATGCCTCTGAGTTTCGCTATCGCAATCCGGTGATCCATCCCGGTGATATCATTTTGGCCATTTCACAAAGTGGAGAAACGGCCGATACCCTGGTGGCCATCGAAAATGCCAAGGCAAAAGGAGCCATCATATTGGGCGTGGTCAATGTAGTGGGCTCTTCGATAGCCCGAATGAGTCATGCCGGTGCGTACACCCATGCCGGACCCGAGATCGGCGTAGCCTCCACCAAGGCCTTTACCGCACAATTAGCGGTACTTACCATGATCGCCTTCAAGATCGGTCAACTCAGAAATACGATCAGTCAAGAAAGACTCTCCGCATTACTGCACGAACTGGAAGCGATCCCCGCTAAAGTCGAAAAGATCCTTTCGTATGTGGAGCCAATAAAGAAGATTGCCAAGCAATATGCACAGGCCCGGGATTTTCTCTATCTCGGAAGAGGCTATAATTTTCCCGTGGCCCTCGAGGGCGCCCTGAAGCTAAAAGAGATCTCTTATATCCATGCAGAAGGGTATCCCGCTGCCGAGATGAAACACGGTCCTATTGCCCTGGTAGATGAACAACTCCCGGTTGTGGTCGTTGCCACCAGAGATTCATACCACGAAAAGGTACTTAGTAACATGCAAGAGATAAAGGCCAGAAAAGGCCGTGTCATCGGGATAATTACCGAAGAAGATACGGCAGCCTTGGAATTATGTGAGGCCGCGCTACATGTACCCGCCGCAGATGAGATGCTGGCTCCCATGCTCAATGTGATTCCCTTGCAACTACTCGCCTACTACATTGGAGTCGAAAAAGGTTGTGATGTAGATAAACCGCGCAACCTTGCCAAATCCGTAACCGTAGAATAGCCATTACTACCTATTTGCAGACCTAACCCTCAAAACCAGCCCTATGAATAGTATTAATAAGCAACCGGTTTCTTCACTGGGGTTTAGTTTTATCGAAAAGCCGTACCTCCCCAAGGGAAAAGACGAATACTATTTACGCGACCGGCAACATCGCAGCACAAAGACCTACCGTAAACTCAATGCAAAAGAGATACAGATCCTTCAAAAGAACGATAACAGTGCCGATGATTGGAACAATGTAGAGGTAACCGATGCCTTTGATCCCCGTCTGATCAAGCGTTGCACTTTCTTTGGGCGTAACCGCATTGGAAAACTGGAACCTCTTTTTCATGAGTTCAATAACCTGCGCATGCCCGTGGGGATCTACAACAGCACCATCATTAGCTGTGATCTAGGAGACAATGTGGTCATCGATCAGATCAGTTTTATGAGTCATTATATTGTCGGGGACGATGTAATGCTGGTCAATATCAAAGAACTTTCAGTATCCAATCATGCGAAATTTGGAAATGGTATTGTGAAGAATGGAGAGGACGAATCGGTTCGCATCTGGATGGAGATCTGTAACGAGAATGGTGGCCGCAAAGTACTCCCCTTCAATGGGATGTTGGCAGCGGATGCCTGGATCTGGTCAAAACACCGGGGCGATAACGCACTGCTGGATAAACTTAAAGAATTTACCGATTACAAGTTCGACCGCAAAAGAGGTTACTATGGAAAGATCGGTGCCCGTACCGTTATCAAGAACTGCGATATCGTCAAAGATGTTTGGATCGGAAGCGATGCTTATATCAAAGGAGCCAATAAACTCAAAAACCTGACCATCTCTTCAGATGAGCAAGCCTCTACACAGATCGGTGAGGGTTGCGAATTGGTCAATGGTATTATTGGGGTCGGTTGTCGGATCTTCTATGGCGTCAAGGCCGTTCGCTTTATTATGGGGAGTCATTCGCAGCTAAAATATGGCGCCCGTTTGATCAACTCGTATTTGGGAGACAACTCTACTATTTCTTGCTGCGAGGTGCTCAACTCGTTGATCTTTCCGGGTCACGAGCAGCATCATAACAATTCCTTTCTTTGCGCCGCCCTTGTACAAGGCCAAAGTAATATGGCGGCCGGCGCCACCATCGGATCCAATCACAATTCAAGGGCCGCCGACGGAGAACTGATCGCCAGCCGCGGGTTTTGGCCAGCGCTATGCGTAAGCATAAAACACAATTCGGTTTTTGCTTCGTATACCATGATCGCCAAGGGGGATTACCCCTACGAATTACATATTCCATTTCCCTTTTCGCTGGTCAGCAACCACGCAGACACCAACGAGTTGGCCATTTTACCAGGCTATTGGTTCATGTACAACCTGTATGCGCTGGCGCGAAACAGTGAAAAATACAAGACCAGAGACCAACGGATAGACCGCTCTATTTATCTCGAATACGATTACCTGGCTCCCGACACGGTCAACGAACTACTCACCGGACTATCCCTTTTAAAAGAAGCCACGGGTCGGGCTTATGCCGTCGCCTCCCAACAAAAGATAGCTGCCAAACAACTTCTGAAAAAAGGAGAGTGGCTGCTCGAGAATAATACTGCGTACGTTGATCAGCTCACTATCCTCGCTACCGGATCAGAGAATAGTAAAAGAAAGGTCAAGATTCTTAAAACCAGTCAGGCCTACCGCCTCTACAAAAAAATGATCGTCTTTTATGCTGTTCAGCAATTACTCGAGGCCATGGCCAATGAAGACCATACTGCAAGATCAATTCGAGCCCTGCTCTTAAAAGCAAAAGGGAAAAGAATACCCTTTAAAAATATGGGCGGACAGTTGATCCCAGCGTCTTCTTTGGGCCAGCTACTAAAAATGATAAAAAGTGGTGCACTAAACGGCTGGGATGCCATACATGCCTGGTATCGCGAGCAATCGCTACGTTATCCCTCTCAAAAACAAACCCATGCCTTGGCCTCGCTATGGGAAGTAACCGGACTAACCCGTTCGCAACTTACCAAACGATCACTACTGGCCATCGTGCAAGAAGCACTGGCGACCAACCGTTGGATCGAAGAACAATTGATCGCCTCCAGAAGCAAAGATTATCAAAACCCGTTTCGAAAATTAGTCTATGATACGGAAAGGGAAATGAACGAAGTAATGGGAAAGCTCGCCGATAACCCCTTTATTGCGCACTATCGCAAAAAGACAACGAAGTTCGAGAAGCAGGCAGCTTCTTTACTAAATATACTAAGCGCTAAGGACTGATAAGCCCCCAATTCACCGTATTACTTGAGCCATTCAACGTGACGCAAGGACGGGTAGGTTCAGGTATGAATGGGGATATTGTATTGAATGGCGAGCTCGCGTAATTCATAGATCTTTTTTACACCGATCTTTTCCATAATACGAGAACGATGTGTTCCGATGGTGCTTCTATGCAATTGCATAATATCGGCTATATCGGTTAGTGCATATCCCTTGATCATAAAGGAGCAAACCTCCATTTCGCGCTGCGACAATCTGTCAAAGGGGTTTTCGGTGCGAGACAATAAGAAATCATCGGACATCTTCTGGACCAAGCGATCACTTAACCAGAGTCCGCCGGAGAGTATCATTCGGATCGCCATGATCAATTCGGCGGGAGTGCTTCCCTTATTAACAAACCCCTTGACCCCAACCCGTAAAAAACGTTTTGCATAGACCGTATCCGGGTTCATCGAAAACATCATGATAAGCTGTGACGGCTTCTTCGCCAGCATATAATCAATAACCGTATGAATATTGGTATCGGGGATATTTATATCAAGAATGGCCAAGTCGAAATCCCCTTTTGAAAAACCGGCGATCGCCTCCTTGGCGGTCATACAAGAAAAAAACTCCGCCTCTGGAAACTCCATTTTAAGGACCAACTCCAGCCCCTGTAAAGTAACGGAGTGATCATCGAGCAATAAAAAGCGCATCAAATCGGCGATTTAAATAGGACTAGTAACATAGTCATACAAAATAGCCAACGATTTCAAATTTGGTTGTAGTTTTTTATTGAATAGTTTGTAGTTTTTTTTCGAAACTAAACTAAGTATGTCACAATCTATCGCTGCTTGATCAAGAGCGCGCTAATAACAGGTCTCTCTACCCCATTATCTCCGGGTCTAATAGTAAGCTGATTGCCAATTACCATAGAAGAAGAACCTCCTCCATCTAAATTCACAGCATCGGTGCAACCCAATGAGTTAAGCAATGAAGCGAGTTCCAGTAGCGTGATACCCGGATAACCTGCACTGGAATTATCTCCTTCTACTGCCATCAAAACGATCTTACCGCTCGTGGTATATCCCAGTGCAGTTCGAGGACGAGAACTATTATTATTGACATTTATCAATTCTTCAATATCTGTAATCCTGACTACCCCTCCTCTCAGCAACATGGGAGATCCACCGATCGCTGACACCACATTCCAGGGACTTCCTCCCGTCGGAAAGCTTTCTGAAGGCACCGCCTGGGGGGCACTACCCTCGGCATTAGGACTGGGTGCAGGGTAAGCGTAAATATTATCATTACCGGAGCCCACCGAGTAAATCCACGCGGTAACGGGCGCACCACTACTCGTTACTCCAAAAGCGGCCCTCGTTGGATAATACGACATAGAAGAAGCATTAAACAAACGGGTAACGGCTTTAATATTAGGGCTGCTGGTCACTCCATTGTATTTGATCAAACTATAAGATTGATTACCGCCATAAAAACCGCCATTGATGGCAACATAAACAAGCCCGGTTTCAGCAGAGGCGAATTGACTGGTTGTTTTGGCCGTTGCACTCATGACCGGCTTGAATTCAAATCGATTGGTGCCTGGATCAAAAGCAACACAATAAGCCTTTACTTTTTTACCATTGTATAGCGTATCAAAACTAAAGGCCTGCATTCCGGAAGGGAAATTAAGAGAGAGCGTTGCGGAATACTTCCAACCGGGAGCAAGTGTGATAATGGGCACCACAGGAGTGGGAGTACTGCCACCTCCTCCTCCCGTATTTCCGCCGCCCCCCGACGTCTTTGAGCAAGCCGTAAAAAGGACCAAAAACAAGCTCGGCAATAAATAAGCTCTTCGCATGGTGTTAATTTTTATAAAGAGACCCTTGTATACGATTTAGTGTTTCGTAATAAAAGAAAACCTCTCCCTCAAACCCATAGCGACGATTCAGGGAAATGAACTGACGCATCAAGCTGTCGCTGGCCTGGTAACCATCTCCAAGTGAAGTAAGGATACCTGGATATACTTTTGTGCGCAAAGAAAGCGGTACCTGCTCGCTCAGTTGTTTTAGGATCGATTCGTAGGCCTTACCGTTATAACGATACAACTGCGGAAATACAAGATCGGCATAGCCCCCTTCGAGCCAAGCGGGCCAGTCTTGCAGGTATTCCTCTTTGCTCCAAGGATAGATGCTTGGGGCCCAACTTACGATACAGCCGGGACGAATGGACTTGACTTCTTGGTAAATCGACCTGCCAAAGGCACTGAGCTGATCAGCCCTCCATTGCAACCATTGCTTTTGCTTCGGATCGGATGGTGGTAGTACACCGCCATGAGCAAGGGCATATTGCCCTACCGTGTAAGGATCGTAGCCTCCTTCGGAGGGCATGGCAGGCAAACGATCGTCGCCTTGTACACCATCCACCTCGTAGTTTGCTACCACTTCTTTTATCAATGAAACTACTAATTTTTGCGGGCCTGGATGTAATGCATTCCACCAATAAAATCCATTTTTCTGTAGTAAGCCCCCCTTATTATTACGACCTGCCCAAGCAGGATAACGTTGCAGCCATCGGTTATTACTATCTCGATACGCATAGGAAAATCCGAACTCGAACCACGCGTGTACCTTAATTCCCTGTGCGTGTGCCTCTTCTATCATCTCACGAAGTGGATCTCGTCCGGCAAAAGCAGGATCTTGCGCAATCCCAATATATTTTTTTTGCACCCGGCTGGGATACAACGTGTATCCCCCATTCCATACCACTACAAAAAGATGATTGAACCCATACTCTTTACAATTGCGCACGGCTTTTTGGATCTGCTCGCGAGACCGAAGCGCATCACTGGCTACATTGGTAATCCAGACACCGCGTACCGGCTCGGAAGTAGCGGGCTGCGCTATGGCCGGCTTTCCCAAGCCAGCCAAAAAAAGAAAAAGGAAAAAAAATAAGCTCTTGCGCATGACAGACCGTTATGATAATAGCGACTTTCTGTACTCCATATAGCGATCAAACAGATGATGTGCGGCACCATAAACTGATTGCGGACTCATAAAGTGAGAAAATTCAAACGTGATTGCCTTATCGTATCCCACCCGGGCAGCAGCTTCGAGTTTCAGGCGTAACTTTTCAAATTTGATGGGAAGAAACTTGATCGGCATGTCTCTGTCAAAACTCTCCGCGTTGGTCCAGCATTGCATACCATATCGATCGGCCAGCTTTTTATTGACCCGAAAAAAGTCTTCTAACTCATGATACGCAATATGTCCATCTTGAAAGGCTACGGCATCAACGGCTCCTTTTATACCATCGAAGATCTCATCCCATTCCTTTTCGTGATCTTGTACCGATACGGCATTCTCCTTGCTCAGTTGGCCACTGGCCGCCAGCACCGCCTTCTTTCCATCGATCCAAGGAGAAATAAAAGTGGGTAACCCCCCACTCACCGCTTTGCATTGCATACCGAGGGTCCTGAATGCATCGATCGCTCCTTTGGTCTTTCGACTAATCTCCATGCTCAGATACCATCCCTTAAAAGAAGAATAATGCCCGTATTGATTCCATACCTCGTCGATCACATAACGATTAAGATCGATCTCGTGTTGCATATTTCCTGTATCCCAATAGGCCCCGCTATCATATAGGCCAAAATAAAATTGCATATCATATCGCTCCGATAATTCCAGAAATAATTTGACCAGATCGATAGGCGGCGTAAAACAATTTTGGCGTTTGATCAAATACGAAGAAGGATAGGTCAGAAAATCGCGGTAGCCACTGCGGATCAGGATCACCGTATCGATACCCGCTTTTTTCATGTGCTGGAAATCGAGCTCCCACTGAGCAGGTCCCCAATTTTGGTGAGGAATATCGTGGCTGATCTCGTCAATGAACGTACCGGTAATGAGCATAACAAGATTTATTGATCGGAATTGGTTTTATGCAAAGGGACCAGCCAACTTACAACAAAAGCAGGAACTGTGCAGAGCATCACCCATAAAAAGAACTGTTGATAACCCAGGGCATCGGAAATAGCTCCACTCATCATGGAGGCAAGGGTAAAACCAAAATAGGTTAACGCACTTCCGAACGCGTAATGGGCCATCTGGTACCGACCGGGCGCCAATTGTTGCATAATGAACAAGATCAACCCGATAAAACCAAACCCGTACCCGAGATGCTCTACCGAAATAGCCAAGCCTACCACCCAGGGGGCGGTGGCTTGAGTAAAGGCCAAATAAGCATAGGCCGCAAATGGAAGATTAAAAAAAGCGCACAAGACCAATAATGTCTTTCGAGTCAATCCTTTGTTGGCGACGAAATAACCAGCCAGCAAAGAACCGACCACAAAGGCAGCGGTACCATACACGCCGGTCAATAACCCTACTGTAGCCTCATTGAGACCCAACCCACCAACACTTTTCTCTGCCTTTAGGAATAAGGGCATGATCTTGATGGCCTGCCCCTCGGCAAAACGATACAACATGATAAATAAGATACCCCACAACACATTTTTCTTGGCAAAGAAGCTGACCATGACATCCGCCAATGTGCGCAGGACTTCCTTTTTATTTCCCTTGGCAACAGCAGAGGGCGTATCGGGAAGCATAACGCGATTATACAACCCCAGTAATAACATGACCGATGCATAGATGAGTAATACGATCGCCCAACTTTGCTTGCTACCCAATAGGGGAATCAGCACCCCGGCGAGATAGACCATCCCCCCATTCGAAAAGAGCTTGGCTACATTGTAAAAAGTGCCTTGCCATCCCACAAATTGCGCCTGTTGCTTTGCGTTTAGTTCTTGTAGATACAATCCATCGGCCGCAATATCTTGGGTAGCGCCAAAGAAGGCCGTAATAAAAAAAAGCGCAATGGAATACGAAAAAAAATCCTCGCTGTATAAGGTCAGGGCAGACAAGGCCAACAGCAATGCGCAAGAGAACTGTGAGAAATAGATGTAGAACTTTTTTGTTTTATACAACTCCATAAAAGGACCCCAGATCGGCTTAAAACTCCAAGGCAAAATGATAAGGCTGGTCCATAAAGCTATCTGGCTGTCAGTATATCCCATGCCCTTGTACAGGAGGGAAACAACCGTACCCCCCAAGATCAAGTTGGGTAGACCCATGGCAAACCATGTGGAAGGGATCCAGCGTAAAGGATTTTTTGAAGGGTTTTGTTGCATAGGCAAGCGGCAGGTCTTTAGTACTGGAAAGGTACTGGCTAAATAAATTATTTTAAAAACTTTTTTAATCATTTTATAATATTTATTAAATAGATTCGAGCTGAACTTGCCCCGCGATTTAATTATCTTATGCGATCCATAGCGTTAGCCTCGGCCCCAATTAAAAGATCGATAGTCCTATCACTTGCCTTTTTACTGCTCTTAGCAGCTTGCAAGAAAAAAACAGCCCCACCCGGCCCGGTCATTCCCCCCACACCTGCCTGGGACCCTAATGCCATTCGGGGCGCCTGGGTTACCACCACGGCCAGCACGGCGCTTGATAGCAGAGACCAGATCAGGCAAATGGTTACCAACTGCAAAGCAGCCGGCATCAATCATCTTTTTATAGTAGTGTACAATAATGCCCGCACGATCTACCCCAGCGCGGTCATGAATTCATTGATCGGCAAACCCATTTTAGAGCGTTTCGCTGGCCGAGATCCCTTACAAGAATGCATCGAAGAGGCACGGGCCGCCGGATTAAAAGTACATGCTTGGTTCGAGTATGGTTTTTCTTCTTCGTACAGTGCCTCCGGGGGGGCCATCGTAGCGGCTAAGCCGCACTGGGCTGCTCGCGACATGGCGGGCAACCTGGTCGTTAAAAATGGATTTGATTGGCTCAATGGACTGCACCCCGAAGTGCAGCAATTTATGATCGATCTTTTTAAAGAAGTGGTATCCAATTATGCGATCGATGGCGTACAGGGAGATGACCGGCTACCGGCCATGCCCACTTCAGGAGGATACGATCCGTATACGGTCGCACTATACCAGTCAGAGAACGCCGGGGCCTCTCCTCCCACCACTATTTCCGATGCGAGTTGGATCAGCTGGCGCGCCAAAAAGCTAAACTCCTTTTTAAAGCGGCTTCGCCAAGAAGTCAAGACCCTACGTCCTACGGTGCAGTTTACGATGTCGCCAAGTCCCTACCCATTCAGCTTGAATGAATATTTACAAGACTGGCCTACGTGGGTCGATAGTGCTTGGGTAGATGCGGTCTTTCCGCAATGCTATCGATATGATATCAATGCCTATACTAGCACCTTGGTTCAACAAAAAAGTTTTTATCGCAATTCACAAGTCCCCCTCTATCCCGGTGTCTTGTTAAAATCAGGAACCTATGTGGCCTCTGCCGGTTTTCTGAGTCAAATGATACAAGCCAACCGAAACAACGGATTCAAAGGCGAATCTTTTTTCTTCTACGAGGGCATTAAAGATATCCCGGCTTGGTTTCAGGGGCAATACCCCTTTATAAAATAATGCTATGCGCAGCTTTTTTTTAATCTGCTTTTGCCTGCTTAGTCAATTGTTGCTGGCACAACAGTATACAAAATGGGTCGATCCTTTTTTAGGGACCGGTGGACACGGCCATGTCTATCCTGGCGCTACGGTTCCGTTTGGAATGGTGCAACTGAGTCCGGACAATGGAGACGAGGGCTGGGACTGGTGTAGCGGGTATCATTATAGCAGCCACACCATCGCGGGATTTAGCCATACCCACTTGAGCGGGACAGGCATTGGCGATTGGTGTGATATTTCTGTTCTACCTCTTAGTGATACGCTTTCTATTCGCGCCCCAAAGATCAAGATCCCTTTTTCACACGCATCCGAATTGGCTCGTCCCGGCTATTACCGGGTAGCCTTAAACAATGGCATTGCGGCCGAGCTAAGTGCGACGGACCGTACCGGCTTTCATCGATATCAATTTCCGGACAAAACGGGTTGGCTTCGTTTCGATATGGGCTTTGCGATCAACTGGGATCAATCCACCGACGGTATGCTGCAATTACTTGATCCGTACACCTTGGTCGGATATCGGTACAGCACCGGATGGGCCAAGAGTCAAAAAGTCTATTTTGCCGCTCGTTTTACCTTACCGGTAATGGATTATTTTTTCATCGATGATTCCTTACAGAATGGAGAACAGGCCTGGGGCAAAAAAATAAAATTGGCCCTTCAGTTTCGCACCCACTCTCCCTTACAAATGAGCGTCTCGTTAAGCACCGTGAGTACCGAAAAAGCACTGGCAGAGGCAAGACAACAAGAACCCGGACAACTCGATCTCTATGCCACCGCAGCCACTACTCGTTGGGAAGAGGAACTTTCTAAAATAAAGATCGACACGACTGACCCAAACAAAGCCACCAACTTCTACACGGCCCTGTACAGGACCTGTCTGGCTCCCGTCATTAACAGCGATCGGGATGGCTCATACAAGACCCATCGCGATCAGCTACGATCTGGAAAAGACAGAAAAGACAACTACACCATTTTTTCGCAATGGGACGTCTTTCGGGCACTACATCCTCTTTTTAGTATCACGCAACCCATGCGACACACCGATATGTTGCAAAGTATGATGGCCTTTTATCAGGACAATGGCCTCTTACCCGTTTGGGACATCAGTAGCTGGGAGGCCAATACGATGACCGGCTACCATAGCATTCCTATCTTAACCGATGCGATCTTAAAAGAAAATAAAAATCTTGATGCAGAGATCGTCTATCAAGCAATGCGCAAAAGCGCCTTTCAGCCCCAACGAGGCACTCCGGATTACAGTAAGTACGGCTATTTACCCCAAGATAAACACGGATGGAGCGTGACGATTACGCTAGAATATGCCTTTGATGACTGGTGCATTGCGCAAGTAGCAAAAAAACTAGGCAAGAAAGAGGACTATGCGCTTTTTATGAAAAGGGCTGAGTCCTATAAAAATCTTTTTGATAGCAGCACAGGCTTTTTTCGTTCCAAGAATAGTCAAGGTCAATTTATAGAACCTTTCGATCCATTGCTTAGCGAACATGGATTTGATGGACAATATATCGAGGGGACCGCCTGGCAGCATAGCTTTTTCGTACCACACGATATACAGGGATTTGCACAATTACACGGAGGCAATCAAGCCCTGATCAAAAAATTGGATGAACTTTTTTCGGCTCCGTCCGAACTACATGGCGACAATGTATCCATCGATGTGACCGGTCTGATCGGACAATACGCACATGGCAATGAGCCAAGTCACCATATCATTTATCTATACACGGCCTTAGGCGCACCGGATAAAGCCGCTCACTGGCTGCGCGTAGTAGCAGACAGCATGTACAAGACCGGACCGGATGGACTCACCGGAAACGATGACTGTGGACAAATGAGCGCCTGGTATATCTGGACCTCGTTGGGGATGTACCCCCTGAATCCGGCGAGCGGAGAATATGTATTTGGCGTTCCGCTTGTACACTCGGCACAACTACAGTTACCCAATGGAAAAACGCTGGCCATTGAAGTAGAAAAAATAAAGGAGCCCAACAAGAAAGGGATCGCATCGATACAATTTAATAATAAAGAGGTGCCTGTCAAAACCATCTCCCATGCCTCCTTATTGGAAGGAGGCACCCTAACCTACACCGTCTATGAGTAAGAGAAGTGCGGTTCTTGCGCTGTTAACAGGACTCTTTTGGGCGGTGGGGTCGGCATCAGCGCCAGCACAAGTCTTGCATGATGCAACCCAGCGAATGGCACGACTGATCCCAAAGAAGGGATTACTATTAAGAACGAAAAATATTGAGATCGCTACAGGTTCCGAAATCAATTTTTTTACTTCCGACCGAACAAAGCACGAATATTATTTTACCTGGTGGGAGCAAGATGCTGACTCTACCATTTCCGGTCAAGATATTCTTTACATTGGCAGTCACAACACGGCGATCAGTGGTACCGTAAAGCTGTTAGAGCAAGGTAATATCGCTTATCTCACCATCGATTGTAAGAGAAATGATACTAAAACAGGGCAGGCCGATCTGACCTATACCAAGCTTTGGCTCCCCTATTTTGCCGAGGCCAGATGGCAAGACAGCCGGGGTACGATCGAAACTGAAAAACTAAATGCCTTTTTCGATACCGTGCTCTATGTATTTTCTCCAGTGGGCAACTTCCGGTTTAGTAATAGTCAGCCGTTTCGTGTAAAGAAAGACGAGGATCCTAACCCTGCCCCAAACAACTATACCAGAAGGGCTCAACACCTCTTGCTATACGAAAGTCAAATCCCTGTTACAGGATCTACCCCCTTAAAAAGAAAGTTCGTCATTGAGCACATCGGTCCCTATTTGGAACGCAGCGACATAGCAGAAACCGGTAGGGTGCCCCTAGAGATTACCCCCAAAAACAAAAGAATAACGAGCTGGATCCCGCCAACTGCGTCTGTCCCCTTCTTACTGCCTCGCCCCATACGAGAAACCTATGAGCAAAACTTTTATGACCTACCCCTTTTCAATAGCACGACAACAATAACAGAAGCCACTGAAAAGACATTTTCTCGGCATGGGCCCCATCGACAATCGCTTATGGATTCAAGTCTTATATTATACCGAGAACTTCTACAGCATGCCTGGCTATCGGTCCCCAACATATATCCTTCTATTCAGCTACAGCATGATGCTGCCCTACGGCCGGAACATTACCGCTTACGTGTAAATAGAGAAGGAATTCTAATTGATTTTGCTGATGACCCCGCTTGGCAGTATGCGATCTACTCCCTGGCACAACTGACGCAAAACAGAGCAGGTAAATTAGCCATTCCCTTTTGTGAAATAGAAGATGGTCCGGCACTTTCATTCAGAGGGATTCATATGTTTACCGGGCCCACTGCTTGGTCCTTTCATAAGAGAATGTACGATAAGGTACTCTTACCTCTCAAGATGAATAAGGCCGTAATTCAGTGCGAACAAGCCGCTTGGACTTCTTTTCCCTCTATACACAACAGTATCTCAGTTCCCTTAGAAGATCTGCAAAAGGAATTTACCTATCTCCGAGAAAAACAAGTTGAACCCATTCCACTCATCCAGAGTCTGGGTCATATGGAATGGTTCTTTAAACCGCTCTCTACCCGCCAGTGGGCCGTTAATCCGCAGTATCCCTATACGCTGGATGCCAGAAAACCGGCTGCCCGTAAAGCGATCCTCACTATTTGGGAAGAAGCCTTTTCCCTATTAAATCCCACTACCTTACATGTAGGATTCGACGAAATTGGCATGATCGGCTTTCAGCTTTCCAAAGAAAAAGAGATCGATCTCTTCAAAAAACAACTTGGGGTATTAGACCGTTTTGCCCGCAGAAAAAAAGCAGAACTAATGATATGGGGCGATATGGGACTGGCCCCGGGAGAAGCGCCCGATGCCTGCAATGGCATTACGCCAAATAGAGCGCGCACCATCCGTAACCAAATTCCCCCTGGAACCTGGATAGCCGATTGGCACTACATTGGCGACCCAGATCCGACCTCGTACAAAGGAAGTCTTCAACGTTGGAAACAAGCCGGATTCAAACCCTTGGCCTCACCTTGGCTATTACCTAACAATGTTCGAGGCTTTACCTTGGCTGCAATCGATCAACAAGCCGGCTTGTTGCAAACCACCTGGGCAGATTTCGAAAGCAGTGAAAAGAACATGCTCCTGAATATCGAACAATTCGGAGCCTATGTATTGGCCTTGGACTACGCCTGGAGTGGCAGAAAAGAATTACCGGCAGATTTGCCGTACGACCCCGTTCAACGCTGGACTCAAAATTTTTACAGACAACCGCAGCCAATCGAAACAAGAGTAGGAAGAACGCTCGACACTACTATTGCCCTACAAAATAGATGTACAGCAACAGGACAACAAAGACCTACCGAAATTAGCATTCGTATAAAAAGCGGCGATTCCATCATCGGCCTCCAGTGCAAAAGCTTTACGGAAACCTTGTTACCCGAATCAACTCCCGTTGCCATACTTAGGGGATATGTGCAAGAGAAATTGGTGGTAGAGAGAATCATTCGCTATGGAGCCGAAGTCCGGGCTAAACAAGATAATCGGATCTGCTATGCCCATACCCGGGGGCAAGCAGAAAAAGCTTGGCATCTATTCTTTGATCGTCCACACGCACTCGATCAGGTTACGTTCACCAGCCTTCATCCCGGAGCAGGTTTTACGATCAAAAATCTTTCGCTGATCGAATGAAGAAACCAGACACTACGTTTTCCAAAACCACCTTTTCTTCACCGAAAAACGGGTGACCCACACGACCACGCCTGTAAATAATACGCCCTTTAGTAGCCCCTGCCAGGGGTTTTGATTTAATTGATCCCAGTAAACCTTGAGCCCCGTTATCGAAAGAACAGGCAAAATCAAGAGGGCACCGGCAACATAGGCCAGCATGGGGTTTTTTCCCAGGTCCTGCAACCAGCCCATCCCATTTCGTAGTGATGCGCTTTCTATTAACATCTTTAGCAATGGCAAGATCAAAAATGCCAAACCGCTACAGACAAAATAATAACTGAAGGTAGAAGGATCTTTTTTTATTCCGCCTTCGTATGGCTCCAGTAAGAGACCAAGCCATAAAAGAAAAAGGCCGGCTTTGACTAGTTTTTGTAAAGAAAAGAGCGCAGGACAGCGGCGTAAATAACCCCATAGTAAAATACTAGAGAAAAACAATAACACCCACACACCAGTGCCGCCCGCGGCCAAGGGATGATCGCGGTATAATAAGAAAAATAAGAGCCCTATCAATAAGAATAAGATGATAGTGCCATAGATAAATTTTTCGAAACGGGATTGCTTTGGCAAGTGATCCCATGAAGAATGCATCATCCATTCTCCGGCCAGGGTGCCGGGCAATACAATGAACAGATACTTCAGAAAATAAAATTTATAAAGCCAATCGAATCTAAACCCCGCTATCTCCTGAAACATAAAGAACGATTTTACCGGGTTATCAGCAGACTCCCTGGCCGATAAGATTACAGCAGCCACTACCAACAAGATCAATAAACGCAGCCATGGATTTTTGGCCGTAAAAAAATAGATCAGCGTTCCAAAAAAAGCCATATTGGCCAATACCATCAAGATAATATCACTCTTAAAGAGATCGAACCCTTTGCCTCCATGAAAGGGAAGTTGCCATAACAGAAAAACGGCAATGGAAAAACATCCGATGCGTATTCCATTTGCATTACGAGCAAACGAACCCTTCCATCCTGAATAAAGAATACCAAATAAAAGGGCAAATGCCAGCAGGGAGAGAGACTGTTCTTTTACCCCTGGTGCGGGGGAAATGACCCAGGCCTTTACATGGTGGGTAAATAGGGCAAAAAAAGCCAGTAAGAAAAAACGTTTAGCCGCCAAGCCCCAAAAAAAGATAGTCGCCTTTCTTTGCTCGATCGCCCCGCGTAGCGCAAGGGGAATAGCGGCACCCATGCTAAATAAAAAGAAGGGAAAGACAAGATCGACCCAGGTAATTCCCGGCAGGGATGGATCGAATTGATGAAGTGGCGGGGGTACCTGTGCATGATACATCCACACGGGCAAGGCACCACCAAAGGCAATACTACCCGACAATACCATTCCCAGTATGGCGAGGCCCCGTAACGCATCAAGGGAGGATTCTCGATTCATAGCAATCGGATTGACAGTTGATCTTGTGACAACGCAAAAGAACAGTAAAATGATAAGATAAAAAAAGAGGCTGTTCTGTAGCGAACAGCCTCTTGAAATGGGTTAGCAAACAAATTATTGCCATCCGGGGTTTTGAATGATATTCTTATTCTTATCGATCTCCCCTTGCGGAATGGGCCATAGTTTATAACGAGCATTGGTATTAACGCGCGTCTGTGCTCTTGTCTTTAAGCGCTTGGTTATACTGGCGGCAGAATAGACTGGCAGCCCATCGGCACTAAAGCTTGGTGTCTCCGCCGGATCGGCGGGATTAAGCGATACCCCTATTACCGGCATGGTCATAGCGGTATTGTAAAGATCCCAACGACGTAGGTCGATCAAACGAAGACCTTCTCCGGCAAATTCCACAGCCCGCTCTCTGCGTATGATCTCCCGTAATGCAGTAGTAGAGGTGGTTGTAACGGCTGGCATGCCCGCGCGAGCCCGTACGGCGTTGATCGCATTCCATACGGTTGCGTCAACCTCACCCAATTCTACTTTGGCCTCCGCATAGGTAAGTAAGATCTCGGCATAACGCATATTGATGTAGCCGGTCTTAGTCTCCCAAGAATACTGCGTAGAGTCAACATATTTTCTCCATACATATCCTACTCCACCACTGCTTCCGGTAGCCCCGGCAAACCAAGGAGATACTAAATAGCCGATCCAATCGATATTGTTAGGACGACTATCATATACACCCGTATTCCAATTGAACTTGAATATCGTATTACTGTAAATATTAAAGATGGTACGCTCCTTAGGCTGTACATAAGGAAGGCTGGCCGCTAAAGCAGTATTGTGCACCATGGTATCGCCCTGCATATAGACGGTCCAACGGAGCCGTGGGTCACGGTTCTGCGAGGGCGCCGCTGCGCTATACAAGGGAGAGCGATCGATTCGATTCCCATCGCGGGCTTCGTACAGATCGACCAACTGTTGACTTGGAAAATGGCTACTCTGCGAGGTACCTACCTGACGAGGGATCGTCAGTACCGTAAGCCAGTTTTGCGGATTCAATACATCGGTTGGATAGGTCTGTACGAACATTAACTCGCGGCTGGCATTGGTGCGTTGCCCGGCCAACATAAATAAGTCGGTATAGCGAGGATTCAATCCGTAACCATTCGAAGAGATAACAGATAAGGTCGCCGCCTTGGCGGTAGCAAAATCCTTTATCAACATAGCCAATCTTGCCTTTAATCCTAAAGCCACCCCTTTATTGACGCGTCCGTATGCGATTATCGGTTGAGAACCGCCGGCATCAAATCCGGCCACCGCCTCATCTAGATCGCGATACAAACTGGCCACAGCGGTTGCGGTGGGGGTTCGTCCAATGGTTTCGTATTGGGCGGGATCGAGTGGCTTGGTGTAAAATACAGGATCGCCAAACCATCCGATCAAATAATAATAGGCCCAGGCACGAAGCACTAAGGCTTCTGCCCGCAAGCGAGCGTAATTGGCGGGCGCTACATTGTCCTTACCTTTTGTCATACCATCGAGCATGGTATTAGCACGGCTAACCAGTCGATATGCCTGTGTCCAGGCAGTTCCGGGTAACGAGTTGCTGATCAAGAAAGGTCCTCCATCTCCCATAGCAACCTGATCTTCTGCGTTACCGGTACGCTTGATCGCCAGATCGGTAGACGACTCGATGGCGAACAATAATGGGGTGTTATTCGGAAATTGCCAGAACGATGCGGCATACACGCCGTTCAAAGCCAGATTCATCTCCTCTTGCGTCTGCATGAATGTAGTTGACGAAGAACTATCCAGTGGCTGACGATCAAGGAACTTACTACATCCCGCCAATCCTAAGGCGGCGGTAAGCATCAGTATGGAACAAAACTTTTTCATACTATCCTTATTTAGTTTTTAAAAATTAATGTTTACGCCAAAAGTGAAAGTCCTCATCAACGGATAGAACTCTGCATTTGCATTATTGATCTCAGGATCGAATCCATCCCATGCCTTGGTAAACGTTAGCAGATTCTGTCCGCTCACATATACCTTGGCGGAACGCAGCGGCACGCCAGTCTTTTTTAACCAGGCATCCGGCACGCGATAAGCAAGATTCAGATTCTTGATCCGGAAGAAAGACGCATCCCGTATCCAATGAGAAGAGGCGATATAGTTATTACCGCCCAAACCGGCTGGCAATAACCGAGGAAAACGAGCATTAGGGTTAGAGGGCGTCCAGAAATTTTTATGCATATTCAATAAGGAAGCGGCAAAATCACCACTGGCAAACGGAATGGCCCCCGTGCCGCTGTAGTAGTTATTGCGCATACCTACTCCCTGTCCAAATACGTTCAGATCGAAATTACCTACGGAGAGATTGATATTGATGCTGTACTCATAGCGAGGAAAATTATTTCCTATGAACGTACGATCGAAATTATCCACTTTGCCATCGGGCTTTCCATCGGGTCCGCTGATATCGGCATATTTAACATCACCAGGCTTGGTACCCACGGTAGGATTAGAACTCCAGGGAACACCAAATTGAACTGGAGAGGCCTTAACGTCGTTCGAATCCCTAAAATACCCCAAGGACTGATATCCGAAATAAGACCAAAGGGCTTGTCCGGGAGTAGCACGGATCGATCCACCATCCAAGAAAGGAACGCCAGGCAAACTCAATACCTTGTTACGAACATCGGAGATCATGGCCGTTACATCGAGCTTTACCTTATTGCTAAGTGATTTACGGTAGTTGGCACTAAATTCCCAACCCACGTTCTCCATAGAGCCGGCATTAATAAAAGGTGAATTCAAGCCAACATAGGTTGGAATCGGACGGCTCAACAGCATTTGATCGACCTTGCGCTCGTAATACTCAAAGGTCAGGGTCAGGTTATTTTTAACGGTCAGATCAAGACCGATATTAGCCTGACGGGATTCTTCCCATGTAATACCCGGATTCGGTGCATCCAACAAGGCATAGCCCAACGTATTTATATTATTGATATAAGTGTTGGTACCATTCAAGAAATTAGAAGAATAGCTAGAGGTTCCGAAATTAACTGCAAAGGGATAGATCTCCGGCAATGCTTGGTTACCGAGTACGCCCCAAGAACCTCTCAACTTACCAAAGGTGATTACGTCGGAGAGACCACTAAAGAAATTTTCCTTAGAGAAGATCCAGCCTGCAGAGGCCGAGGGAAAGAATCCCCATTGCTTATCGAGTGCTTGTGAAAAGCGAGAAGATCCATCGTATCGACCATTGACCTCTAAGAAATATTTATCATCATAACTATAATTGAGACGGGCATAGAAACCTGCCAGTGCCGTTTCGTAAGCGCTACCGGCGTTATTAAGATTTCCACTACCCAGGTTTAGATATGGTTGATTGGGATTAAGAAAGCCAGTGCGCGAGGCAGAGATACCCGAGTAGGTAAATTCCTCGGTCTGTGCACCGCCCAATAACTTGATGGTATTGGCGCCAAAACGCTTGGTCCAAGTGGCCTGCGCCAAATAGGTAGTACGCACATTGGTAGAATATGATTCGCTCAAGCTGGTCGAACCAGGCCAAGGAGCAATTCGATCGTAGCCAAGCGTGGTGAGATTAGGCACATAGATATCGGCATTTTTGACAAAGGATTTTCCATTGGGGACCCAATGCTCACGAGCCCAATATCCTTCGACCTCCATATTATTGAATGGCTTATACAAGAAGCCAACCTTGGTAAGCATACTGTTGACTCTTGATACTGAGGTGCCAGCCGCTTCGGCCATGGCCAAAGGATTACGATTATTGGTTTGACCGGCCGTACCATACATGCCCGGACCATATTTACCACCGCCGATAGCCGGCAGACCAATGGCCTGACGAATGATAAACTCGGGAGAACCCGTAGAAGGAGCCGTGGTCTTACTATTATTAATATTCATTACCCCATTGATAGATAATTTATCATTGAGCTTAAAATCGGGATTAAAACGAATATCATAGCGCTGAAAACTATTATTTGGGATCAGGCCTTGTTGATTGAGATAGGTAACCGATGCAAAGATGTTCGAGTTTTCTCCGGCAGAATTGATCGTAACATTATGATTTTGCATCAGACCCGTATTGGTCAATAACAGATCGAGCCAGTCAGTATCGATCACATCCAGATTATTGGGCTTGGTTGTTTTATACTTATCGATCAGCGCCTGTGTAAACAAAAATGCATTGGGATTTCCAGTACGATTTTGTTCGGCCAGGTTGCTGAGCTCCATGTGCTCAATGGCCGTGGTACGCTGTGGAATGGCAGTCGCATCTTGCTTGCTTAAAAAAGCATTATAGGATACTTGCACCCCTTTCCCCTTGGCACGACGCGTCTTGACTAAGATAACACCATTGGCGGCACGCGCCCCGTAGATAGCGGTGGAGGCCGCATCTTTTAGTATGGTGATACTTTCGATCGCATTGGGATCAATGGCATCGAATCCGGATACCACCCCATCTACCATAATCAAAGGACTTTGCCCGGCATAGATAGAGCCAAGACCCCGAATGCGTATGGAAGCTCCATCCGCGCCAGGGCGACCCGACTGCTGCTGCACCGTTACGCCGGGAGCTAACCCCTGTAAAAGATTACTGGCGGTAGCCACTTGCCTGCGTGTCAGATCTTCTTGCTTCAGCGTTACAACAGAGCCCGTCAGTGTGGCCTTTCGCTGTTGACCATACCCTACCGCTACCACCTCCGATAAAGTGGCATTTACCGCTTCTAACTTTACGTTGAGGGTTCCGCCGGATACTTTTTGTTCTTGACTGACTAGCCCTACACTGCTAAATACCAGTGTTTCGCCCGCGGCAGCGGAGAGCGAATAGAGGCCCGTAGCGTTCGTGACCGTCCCGATAGACTTTCCCTTGATGGTCACAGAGATCCCCTCGAGCGGATTTCCATTAGCATCGGTTACTCTACCGGCAACTTTGGTTTGCTGTGCCTGTGCCAAGCCCATCAACAGGGTTAGCATCCAACACAGAATCGTTGCTTTTTTCATAATTAGGGTTTTGTTTTTTGTATAGGATTAAAGTAGAAAACTCCTTGATGATCGACAGCGTAAGTAGAAAACGGATCGAAGAGTGCATCGAGCAGCACGGCCAGTTCTCTACGGGTGATGGGACGCTGCAAACTAAAATCGCGTAAGCCCCAGTCTTTCCAATTGGTACGGGCCAGTTCACTGACCGTTTCCAACTCCCACAACGGTATAGTGCTCTTACTTCGCTGAGCGGCCACACGTCTAAGCTGATATACCCAATAGATGGATTGCTCGACCGTAAGCGGGGACGCCACCGCCCTACTCTCTCTCGCCGCAGCAGAAAGCATCTCAGCTGGTATCTGCTGCAAAAAATCTGTGCCCAACAAAGTGGAATCCGGATAAAACCAAGTTCGGTTTGCCCAGGCATTGGGTTGTCCTTTACCCCGCAACAATCCTGTAGCCCCTACTCGCTGAATAGATTTGAAGTGAGGATCGGCAGGATTGACATCGGCGTAGGGCATCAGATAAGCACCCCCATTGAGCAAAACGTTTTGAACACTACGCACGGGCACCCGTGCGGCGCTACGATCTTTTCGCTTGGCGGCCAGCGCGGCCAAGGTACCCGCGGCTTGCCCGATCAATAGCACGCAGGGCTGTAGTCGAGTTGTGCCATTTACGACATTACTAACGCTGATCGATTTTTCAGCAACGATCAATCCCCTGGTGGAGGCGGGGATCAATGCGCCGAGTGGAACATTGTAAGAAGGAATTGGATAAAATCCCAAATGCTGCGGAGCCGCCGGATTTTTCCGATGATGATGATCGATAGGATAATCTCCTACTGCTACCCCGGTTCTGTACAGGGGCGCATTACTATTGAAGGGATCACTGATATGCTGAATCTGAAAACGGACCAAGCCTGCAACTCTTCGAGACTCCCGATGATAGGGAATCAGGGCCAATCGATCGGATGTAGGAAATTCATCCGCTGCCAGTCCCAACTGACGATAACCCAACTGATGTTGTATAAAGTAAATGAACCGCAGTGTTTGCTGCTTGGCCTTTTGCAATTCTCGCTCGCGGGCCAACGGATCTAACCCAATTAGATTAAGATAAATATCATTGCCATATCCCGGCCAATTGATCAGGTATTTTTGTCCGGGCAACTTGGCATAGGTCATCATCTTAGCACAATCGACATTCGGCGCGATCCTGGACCTATCGTTATAAAAATCCAAACAACAACCGTCAAACTCCAGGGGATCATACCCAGCTGGTCTCAACAGGGTGCAATCTGCTCCCTTTCCATAATCCTTAAGGATCGCCACATAGGTCAAGTCTTGAATAATATCAGAAGAGATGGGCACTTGCACATTTTCGCCCGTGGACGAACTGGCCTCCATTCCCACAGAGAAAGGAACACCCGCAGCGGCTAGTACATCACCTAATTCAGTTGCATCGATCAACTGCCGGGCGCGGATCACAATAGTATCACCAGTGGTCAGATCTACAAACTGAGCTCCCCGCAATTGAGTCTGCTTTTTGATGGGCGCTACGAATCGCAGATTATAGCGTATACTGAGATGCTGCTCCGAGCGAGCCATCGACTTGAAAATACTATCGGCGATATGCGGCTCGAAATGAGTATTGCTTACCCAGCCGGTAGCCACGCGCTGAGGACCCCCATAATGTTGGTAGAGGCGCTCCCTAAATTCGCCCCAAATACCAGAGGGGAGTAAATGATTTCCATCGGTGGCCGATACGCCGGCAGCACTAAGCATACCGCCCAGCCAAGTAGTTTCCTCAACGATGATAGTGCTGACGCCCATACGCGCCGATTGAATACCAGCCGCCACACCCGAAGTGCCACCGCCGATCACCAACACATCGGTATTGATAGATGTACTGCTCTTGCTGTTGGCATTGATCTGCGCCAGCCCCAGCAACGGGGCCAGTAAGAATAATCCAATAAATTTTTGAGCGAGGACCATCCCCTTTTACTTTATATAGATGATAACGTTTTCGATACTTGATAAAGAGAACGTGGGATATGAAAACAACCTTTCCATTTTCCTCCTTTCAAAGGCAACAACACTTCTCCGCGCCGATTCAAATAACCGAACCACTCCCCATATTGGGGATCCTTGAAATGACGCCAGGTATAATCGTGGATCTTTTCGAACCAGCTTTCACATAGGGGATCACGCGTCAGTTTATAGGCCTTGGCGAGCGCGACCAACGACTCTACATGTACCCACCAGAGCTTTTGATCCCATTCCAATTGCTGTGTGGGATGTCCCTTGCAATCCAAAAAATAAAAGATGCCGCCATACTCCTGATCCCAACCGGTCTCTAACATGCGCAACATGATATCTTTTGCGCGATGGATAAGTGAATTGTCCTGCAAGCGAACGGCCAGATCCATAATAAACCACATGGCTTCGATCGCATGGCCCGGATTGAGCAAGCGTCCCTCAAAACTGTCGCAAAAACTTCCATCCTCGTAAACATTCTCCAGTATAAGTCCGCGGTCGGGCTGATAGAAAACCTCCATCACCTCGTGGATCACCTCGGGAATCAAGGCATCAACACGCTGCGACCCAATAACTGGCTCCAGTTCCAAGGCCAGGTTGCAGAGGATCATGGGTAAACTAAAATTCTTAAGCGGCCGCGTGCCGGCAACGTTCTTATTATAGACACCCTTCCAATTATGCCTTCTCTTAAGAATGTTCTCGAAGGTGTCGGTAGCTATTTTTTTGTAGCGGTCCTGAGGGTGGGCCCTATCCAGTGCTGCAAAGCCCATGGTCGCAAAACAATCACTAAAGATATTATAGGGCTGCACCAGCGGACGCCCGTCTTGCGTTAACGAGAAATACCAATTACCCTGCGCATCCCTTCCAAATTTTTCCATAAACTCGGCCCCATGCAACGCCATGGCCAACCACTCCGGTCTGGGCTCTACTGTAGAGTACATAGAACTGAAAGTCCATACTTGTCGTCCTTGTAACCACATGAACTTATCCGTATCATAAACCTTGCCCTCGCGATCGAGACAAGTAAAGTACCCACCGTGCTTTTCGTCTTTGCTATAGCGCAACCAGAAAGGCAAAATATTATTGGTCAGTTCTGCCAGGTATAGATCGGCATAACGACCAATAGAGGTCGTCTCCTTGTGCAGGGTTTGTTGGGCTAGCATTCGTTGAACCGTCGGTTTTTAAGTAAAGGATTGCAGTTCAGGGTTAAATATCATAAAAAATATTACTCCCAACCAAAATCTTAATAAATTTTTTTATTTAGTTTATCCCCATTCGTATCTTTTCAAAGATTGAGTTATATTAGGATCTGATATTCATATAGTAATGAAAAAAACGGGCCACCCACCCAAGCACCGGATCTTCGAGTTGTTCAGTGATGAAAATGCCTCGGGAGTCGCTTACAAGAATAAGTTCCTGAAAAGGAGTATCCTGAGCCATCTTGACCAACATGGCGATTTCACTATCACCGAACTCAGCCGAGAACTCAACACCAGTGTGCCCAAAATAACCAGTCTGGTCAATGAGCTGATAGAAGACAAATTGATTCGCGACAATGGAAAATTTGATTCTACAGGAGGAAGAAAGGCCAGCATCTATGGGCTCGTTGCCGATGCCTGCTTCTTTATTGGTGTTGATGTTAAACGCTATTACATCAACTTGGGATTACTGAATTTCAGAAAACACCTTGTCAATCTGAAAGAGAAGATCCCCTATCGACTGGAAAACACGCAAGAATCCTTTCATCAACTACTCGAACTGATACGGCAGTACCTTCAGGAACTCAATATTCCCAAGAATAAGATCCTGGGCATGGGCATTAACCTCTCCGGACGTATCAACCAGACCAGCGGTTACAGCTACAGCTACTTTCATTTTCAAGAAGAACCCTTGGCAGAGACGATACAACGCGCGTTTGGCATTCCTACTTTCTTAGAGAATGACTCCAGGGCCATGGCTTACGGAGAATTTTGTAATGGCGAGGTGGCAGGCGCCCGACATGTACTATTCGTGAATGTAGACTACGGAATTGGGTTGGGCATATTGGTGAATGGAAAATTATATTATGGAAAGTCCGGGTTTAGCGGAGAGTTCGGACATATCCCTTTTTTTGAGAATGAGATTCTTTGCCATTGTGGAAAAAAAGGATGTCTGGAAACAGAGGCCTCCGGTCAATCGCTACTCAGAAAGTTTAGAGAAAAGATCAAACAAGGATCTACCTCTTCTGCCATGAAAAAAAAGAAGGACCCCTCTGAAATTACATTGCTCGACATTATGGCTGCTGCCCACCAAGAAGATATGCTTTGCATCGAAATGCTGGCCGACTTGGGAGAGAAGATCGGAAAGGGCCTAGCCATGCTCATCAATGTTTTCAATCCTGAATTACTCATCTTGGGCGGAACCTTGTCCGAGACGGGAGACTATCTTCGTCTTCCTGTCAAAAGTGCCATCAATAAATACTCGCTGAGTCTAGTCAACAGCGATACTCAACTTCGTATCTCTCGGCTGGGAGAAAAAGCAGGTGTGGTAGGTGCCTGTCTGATCGCACGAGATAAAGTGCTTTCCCTTTGATGCCAAGCAACATCTTTTCTATTAACATTTGTTGATAAGTATTGATTGGTTTTTCTGTAAACGAGTATTAATATTGGTTGGAAGCCTTCGCTTCGTATCCAAAATGCTCACAAAAAAGATAAACCTTGACTGACACCATCATCAACCTCGAAACCGTCAATCCAATCGAATTCTTTGGAGTTAACAACGGAAAACTAGACCTCTTAAAAAAGAAATTCCCACTGCTTAAGATCCTCTCTCGCGGCACCCAACTCAAACTCAGCGGTGCTCCCGAACAGATCGATTCTGCCAAAGAGAAGATCTCGCTGATCGTTTCGTACCTGGAGCGCAATGGCCACATGAGCCAACAATACTTTGAGCAGGTACTGGGAGGAGATGATCAAGAAGTGATCGACCACTTTCAGGAAAAAAATCCGGCCGAAGTGTTGGTATTCGGCCCCAATGGAAAATCGGTCCGAGCTCGTACCGCCAATCAGAAAAAATTGGTACAAGAAGCTGAGCAAAATGATATTGTCTTTGCCATTGGCCCGGCCGGAACGGGAAAAACGTATACGGCAGTGGCGCTGGCCGTTAGAGCCTTAAAAAATAAACAAGTTAAAAAGATCATACTGACCAGACCCGCTGTAGAGGCTGGGGAGAGTCTTGGTTTTTTACCCGGCGACCTGAAAGAAAAGATCGATCCCTACCTGCGCCCCCTCTACGATGCGCTGGATGATATGATACCGGCCGATAAATTGGGCTATTACATGACTACCCGTGCGATCGAAATCGCCCCCCTTGCTTACATGCGGGGACGTACGCTCGACAATGCATTCATCATACTCGACGAAGCCCAAAATGCAACAGACCTTCAACTTAAGATGTTCTTGACCCGGATCGGGGCCAATGCCAAGGCCATCATTACCGGTGATATGACGCAGGTTGACCTGCCACGCAACCAGCGTAGTGGCTTGCAAACTGCCGTGCGTATCCTAAAAAATATAGACGGTATCGGCCATATTGAACTAGACGAAGAAGATGTGGTTCGACACCGATTGGTCAAGCAGATATTAAGGGCTTATAACCAAGAACACGAAAAGGAGCAGCCCTCCTCAATGCGTTCCTGAGTCCAGGTCGCTTTAGTAAAAGTCATCACACTGCAAGCGATCCTACTGCAGGTGGTCATACTGCAGGCCGAGATACTGCAGGTCGCCCTATTAAAGGCCAACTACTCACAGGTGGGCTATTGCAATTCTTTGTAAATTGCTGCATGCATAAAAGTCTTTTCCTGATACTCCTTTGCTTACTCTTGGCCCTTGTTGGCTGCCAACCTGCCTCCACCTTGCCTCAACAGGCCGAAAACGAATTGGATGCTGCCCGCCTTTTTATTCGTTTGGCGCTCGATGGAAAATTTGATGAAGCCAAGGGATTTATGCTACAAGATTCTGTCAATAACAGCTACCTTGATATTACCGCGCAACTCTATCAGAAAATAGCAGCGGTTGAAAAAGAAGAATATAAAGCGTCTACGATTGTGATCCATCAATCGACTTCCATTAACGACTCCCTCGCCATTGTTATTTTTTCTAATTCCTTTAAAAATGACCACGACACCTTGCGGGTGGTAAAGACCAAGGATGCCTGGTTGGTAGACCTAAAATATCTTTACGAACACGAACAACCATGATACGCTTGATCTTTGTAGTTGCCTTGGGAGGAGCAGCAGGTTCGGTGCTACGATTTTTAATTCAACGGTCCCTGAATCCTGCGATGCTCAACACATTTCCACTAGGCACTTGGCTGGTCAACCTGTTGGGATCTTTGCTGGTAGGCATATTATGGGGAATCAGTGAAAAATTTGATACCTTTTCGGAAGAGAGCAAGCTTCTACTACTAACCGGTATTTGTGGTGGCCTCACTACTCTTTCGGCTTTAAGCCAAGAGAGCATTCTCCTCTTGAAAGACCAGAAGTATTCCATCTTCTTAGTCTATTTTTTTACTACCCTACTCGGCTCACTGGCCGCTACCTGGGGTGGCTATAAACTAATCGTCTCCTGACCCATTCTGTTTTCGTCAAATCTCCTCCCACACTTCGCGAGCAAATTTCTCTAACGAAGGATCCCGAGCACCCATCAGTAATAATACGCAGGGATCTGATAGATGGGCTCGAAGTTGAGAGACTAATTGGCGACGGTCGGAAACAAAGAAAGCCGCTACCCCCCGTTGCTGCAGGTCAGCGATCAGGTCCGCTGCAGAGATGTCCTTAACCGCTGCTCCTCCTGCATAATAGATCTCACTCATCCAGATCTCATCGGTTGGTCGAAGCGCATTTGCCAACTCCTGAACAAAATCAGTACGCAAAAAACGAGTGGGCTTAAACCCATGTGGTTGAAACCAGGCTATTACTTTTGGTGCCACGGGTTGACAGGCCCTAATGGCAGCGGCACATTTGACCGGATTGTGCGCATAGTCATCGATCAACCATATCCCCTGCTTTTGCCCCAAGACTTGATGACGTCGATAAATGCCCTTGTAATTTGATAAAGTGTCTACAGCCACCGCGAGTGGAACACCCACCTGATGAGCAACTGCCATGGCTGCCAATGCATTTTCCATATTGTGTTGTCCGATCTGCTGCAGAGAAACCTTTTCTCCATTCACCCAAAACTGAATGGTCATTCCGTCTTGTTGAAAGCCCTCGGCACAGTAGCCAACTGCTTCATTTTTCCCGACCGCAAAATCATGCGCCGGATCTACGGAGAGAGAAGCGGCCAAGGGATGCGTTCGATTGACCATAAAATGATGGCAATGCTCCTTGAATGTTTTGAACAGCGTCAAGAGGGTATCCGTCTCATCGTGATCTTTATCGATATTTAGCAATACTCCGGTGTGAGGATGATACTGCACAATGGAGCCATCGCTTTCGTCGGCTTCAATAACAAGCCAATCTCCCTTTCCCGCCACGGCATTGCCGATCTTTCCCTTTTCGATCAGTCGAACCAAACCTGCCCCACTAATAATACCGGGATCATACCCTGCCTGATCAAGAATGTCAAAAAGCATGGCGCTGGTAGTACTCTTGCCGCTGGTCCCTGCAATGGCGATCGTTTTTTTACTGGAGGCGATCAATGATAAAAGTGTAGCACGGTGCAGAATGGGAATACCCAGTGCCTTTGCTTGCTGCACTTCTATAACAGTATCTTCTATCGCGGTCGATACGATCACAACATCAAAATCGCTGGTAAGTGACGAGCCGTCTTGATCGAAACAACGTATCCCCTCTGCAACTAATTTGGCCTGCACTTCATTTTGCTGACCGAAGATGAATTGTCTGTCGCTACCGGCTACCTGCATACCGATACCCTGTAAATATTGCGCTAAGGCGCTCATGCCGGTACCGGCAATACCAATAAAATAGGGAGCAGAAAAATCCTGTAGTGAACGTATCATAAAACAAAGAAACAAAATAATAATTGGTGACGCACCTAAATACCATTACCTTTGCCCCGTTATTTTGAGTCAACTGACTGTCCGTAACTGAACGATTCGTACTACTGCTAAGCCTCTGGTCACCACTAGTTAGTCTTCTTTACTCTTCCGTTGTCCTCAAGTTTTTTTAATGCTTAATTTTTTTGCATGAACATTTATGTTTCAAATCTCCCCTTCGCCGTAACGGACGAAGACCTCAAGAGCTATTTTGCCGACTATGGCGAGGTGAGCTCTGCCAAGATCATCATGGACAAGTACACGAACCGCAGCAAAGGCTTCGGATTTGTGGAAATGACCGATGATGCTGCCGCCCAAAAGGCCATCGGCGAACTCGATGGCGCAACGGTAGAGGGACGTGCCATTCGCGTGGCCGTTGCCAAACCCCGTGAAGAAAGACCTGCTCGTTCTGCTAACTATTCTAATAGTCGCTGGTAACTTATCCTGTCTTTTTACTACAAAAGCCCTTTTGATCACTCAAAGGGGCTTTTTTTTAATAAAAAACCGCCAAGGTGGCGGTCTGTATAATGTGCTAAAAAAAGTATGTACTCTTTTTCGGTCAGGCTCTTTGCTTTTGCTTGGTTACACTCTTAGAAGGAACCGCCTTTACCGCAGAACGAGCGGGCGCTTTTTTTACGGCCGACTTGGATTTAGTTTTCTTTAAAGCAGATTGAATAGCGGCACTCAGATTGGCGAACGTGGGCTTACCGGTAAAGGGCACATCATTGATAAAAAACGCAGGAAGATCTTTTACCCCGCGGTTCAATCCTTCTTTAAGGTCATCTTGTACTTGCCAACCATAGACCCCATTGACCAGATCGTCCAGGAATTTTTTGTTTTTCACCCCGGCTTCCTTGCTGTGCAATTTTAGACTGGTGGTACCCAGATTTCTACGATTACTAAAAAGGACATTGTGCATTTCCCAAAACTTTCCTTCTTGTGCGGCGGCAACGGCCGACTCACTGGCCTTGAGACTTCGCTGATGGATCAGCGTTAAAGGGAAATGTCTGAATTGAAATTTTATTTTACCCTCGAATTCTTCCAATAATTGCTTTACGATCTCATTGACCTTGGCACATTCCTCACTCTCATATTCGCCAAATTCCATCAAGGTTACGGGAGCATCCTTTTTTCCTACGAAGATTTCGCGGGGACCTATAATAATTACATCATCCTTTTTGAAAGCCATCTTGTTTTGTTTTGCCAGCTGAAAAGCCGGACCTTAAATAATAACAACTGTTAGTGTAATGGGTTGAGCATTTGCACCGATCTTTTTTGCAACCCGCTTCGGCTAAAGGTAGGGGGTTTTTATCCCCCTTTACCACCGCTTGTCATATATTTAACATTTTACTTTAATTAAATTGATTTTCAACAGATTATATAGATTACTTTATTTTTCTGTCTACTCCTTTTTACAGTATAATCGCTTAACATCCAACAAAAGAGGCCAATCAAACCCCTTCAAGATAAGAGACCTAAGGAAGCAGTCCAATGACCTTGGTCACCCCGTTTCGGAAGACGACCATGTTGTCAAAAACGTCCACCAAGACCGGAGCGGACTTATCGATCTCCCCGGCCAATATCTTTTTGGTAAGGGGGTTAACGATCTCTTTTTGGATCAGTCGCTTCAGCGGCCGGGCACCAAATTGCGGATCGAATCCTTGAGCGGCCAGATAACCCAAGGCATAATCACTGAAGTCGATCGCAATGCCCGAAGACTGCAACAGGGCACGTAGGGCATTGAGTTGTATCCGCACAATGCCCATGACCTCTTTGCGCAACAAGGGATTGAACATGATGATCTCATCGATCCTATTGAGCAACTCCGGTCTAATGGTTTGTCGCAAAAGCATCATCACCTCCTCTTTTGCCCGCTGGGTCGCTTCTTCTACTTGCCGTTCTTCTCGCACCGATTCAAAGGCCTCCATGATCAAGTGGCTGCCAATATTCGAGGTCATGATGATGATGGTGTTTCTAAAATTGACCAGCCTTCCTTTGCTGTCGGTCAGTCTACCATCATCGAGCACCTGTAATAAAATATTCCACACATCGGGATGCGCTTTCTCTATCTCATCGAGCAAGACCACACTGTACGGCTTACGTCGTACGGCTTCGGTCAGCTGGCCTCCCTCTTCGTACCCAACGTAACCGGGAGGAGCACCCACTAACCGACTCACCGCATGTTTCTCTTGGTATTCGCTCATGTCGATCCGGGTAAGCAGGCTCTCATCATCGAATAACAATTCGGCCAATGCCTTGGCCAATTCCGTTTTTCCGACCCCCGTGGTGCCTAGAAAAACAAAAGAACCGATCGGCTTTTTAGGATCTTGCAAACCGGCACGGCTGCGACGGATCGCATCGGCAACTGCGGTAATGGCCTCATCTTGTCCCACCACCCGCTGGTGTAACTGATCCTCTAAATGCAACAAGCGATCTTTCTCGGATTGCATCATGCGACTTACGGGGATACCCGTTGCTTTGGCCACTGTTTCGGCAATATCCTCTGCATCGACCTCTTCCTTTAATAACCGCTTTTCGGCCGTTTGACTAAGCTGTTCGCTGAGGGAGTTGATCTGCTTCTCTTGCTCTTTAATTTTGCCATAACGAATCTCGGCTACGCGTCCATAATCACCCTCGCGTTCGGCCCGCTCGGCCTCTTGTCGAAGTTGTTCGATCGTTGACTTGGCCCTTTGCAACTGATCGACCAATTCTTTCTCTTCGCTCCACTTGGCTTTGAGGGTATCGCGCTGTACGGCCAAATTGGCCAACTCGGTACTCAACTCCTTTAACTTAAGCTCGTCGTTCTCTCTTTTGATCGCCTCCCGCTCGATCTCAAGTTGTCGTATTTGTCTTTCCAGGGTATCTAGCTCTTCGGGCATCGAGTTCATTTCAAGTCGCAGCTTGGCCGCACTTTCATCGATCAGGTCGATGGCCTTATCGGGCAAGAATCGATCGGCAATATAGCGGTGCGATAACTCCACTGCAGCAATAATGGCTTCATCCTTTATGCGAACATGATGATGCGTCTCATAGCGATCTTTCAATCCTCTTAAGATCGAGATAGCGTCTTCGGGAGAAGGTTCTTCGATCAGCACTTTTTGGAAGCGTCTTTCGAGCGCCTTGTCCTTTTCAAAATACTTTTGATATTCAGTAAGCGTGGTGGCTCCTACTGCACGCAATTCTCCCCGCGCGAGGGCGGGCTTTAAAATATTGGCAGCATCCATGGCCCCCTCACCACCTCCGGCCCCCACCAGGGTATGGATTTCGTCGATAAATAGAATGATACTCCCATCGGAGGTCCCTACTTCTTTTACGACCGCTTTGAGTCGCTCTTCGAATTCTCCCTTGTATTTAGCACCGGCGATCAACTGGCCCATGTCCAGTGCATAGATCAGTTTTGATTTGAGATTATCAGGTACATCTCCATTGACAATTCGATGGGCGATACCTTCTGCGATAGCGGTCTTACCCACTCCGGGCTCTCCTACTAAGATCGGGTTGTTCTTGGTGCGACGAGATAGAATATGCAAGGTTCTTCTGATCTCCTCATCGCGCCCGATGACCGGATCAAGCTTGCCCTGGCGAGCTTCCTCATTCAGATTACGGGCATATTTCTCCAGCGCCTGATAAGACTGGCTTTGCGTGGCGGAGGTAATTTTATCCCCCTTACGAAGCGATTTAATAGCGGCTATCAAACCCTGCTCCGTGAGTCCCGCGTTACGAAGTAATTTGCCTGCGTCATCATTTCCTTGTACCAAGGCCAATAGTAGATGCTCAGGAGTGATAAACTCATCTTGAAATTGCTTTAGCACGGCACCCGCTCTTAATACGACGTTATTTCCATCTCGACTGATTTGTTGAGCCGGCTCTCCTTCGGTTCGTGGAAGTGCAGTAAGCAGATCTTGTAATTTGGGCTGCAGTAAATTGATGGTCACGTTATTCTTTTTGAGCAAATAGTCGATCGGCGAATCGGTTTGCTCCAATAACGCCTTTAACAAGTGGGCGGTCTCTATAGAAACATTACGGGCATTGAATGCCAATTGTTGTGCTTGCTGAATAGCTTCAGCCGCCTTGATGGTAAAATTGGAAAGGTTCATACTATGAGGATAGTTTTTTAGTTTGTACTTTTATCCAGCTCCTAAGCGGACAATAATTACTTCTCAAAAATCATTCAGCAAATGCGAATGTGTTCAAAGACCGAAAGTTTGTCATTTTTTGGTGGCTTTCCCTGCACGAACGTCATATCCGGAATGATATTTCTGCTAATGTTGCAGTATTCTCTCCTTGCACAGGCCCAGGCGGACTGGACCGCCGTAAAATCCAAGATGGGGGCCAATACAAAAGAACTGGAAGGTGATTTTATTTTTATGTTAGCCACAAAGGACAGCATGCTTTTACAGATGGAGGGACAAACCTTTACTGCCAAATCACAGACCCCCCTCTTGTTGAGCAGCCAGTGGCTTACCGCTGCCCTGCTCTTTAAGCTGGCAGATGAGGGCAAGCTCTCTATCGATGACCCGATACAAAAATATCTTCCGGCCTTTGGCCAATACTTCAAAGGATACATTACCATCCGTCACTGCCTTAGTCAAATGACAGGGATCGAACCAAAAGAGTCGCTGCGGATAATGGCCCCGCGAAAAAAATATAACTCACTCGAAGAAGAGGTCAACGACCTGATGAAACTTACCATCAGGAATAAGCCGGGAAAAGAGTGTTGGTTCAGTCCGGCAGTCGGCATCAATATTGCCGGTCGGGTAGCCGAAGTGGTCACCAAGAAAAAATTCGATGTTCTGATCAAATCCAAATTACTCACCCCCCTGGGCATGCGTCGCACCAGCTTTACCGACCTTAGCGGGGCGGCGATCGATCCATCTTCAGGAGCCCAAACAACGGCAGAAGACTACCTGAAGTTTCTACGCATGTTGCTCAATAAAGGGAAACTTAATCAAGACATAATACTAAGCGAAACGGCCATCAATGACTTACTGACCATACAAGCCCCTTTTTCTAAGGTGGCCTATTCTCCGCTAAAAGGGCAGGCTTTCGGTTATGCCCATGGTGCTTGGGTTAGCAGTCTGCAAGATGGTCAGACGCTCTCCCTTGCCGCTCCCGGTATGCAAGGATCTTGGTCGCAGATAGACTTGTGCAGGGGCTATATCTATCTTGTTTTTCCAAAGAACAAATTAAAGGAACATAAAGCCGAACTCCATGCGGAAATGATCGATCTGATCAACCGTCAGTTTGCAACTAACTGCCATTAAAAAACTCGATTGCCCCTACCCATTGACCATAGCAGACTGATCAAAGAAAAAGCGCATCGACTTGGCTTTTCATACTGTGGTATCGCCAAAGCCATGCCACTAAACGAAGACGCCCGACGCCTCGAGAACTGGCTCAAGCAGGGATATCATGGCAAGATGAAATACATGGAAAATCATTTTGACCTGCGTATCGATCCTACTAAACTGGTACCCGGGGCGCGCTCGGTAATAACCCTCTTGATGAATTATTTTCCGGAGAATTCTCAGCAAGAGCACGCCCCCAAGATCGCTTCCTATGCCTGGGGAAAAGATTATCATGCGGTACTAAAGTCTAAACTGAAGCAACTTCTTGCGGAACTGCAAGAGGAGATCGGCGCGATCACTGGACGCGGATTTGTCGACTCGGCGCCGGTATTGGAAAGAACCTGGGCCCAACGCAGTGGATTAGGGTGGATTGGAAAAAACGGAAACCTAATCAATAAAAATAGTGGATCCTTTTACTTTATTGCCACGCTGATCACCGACCTGCCCCTAGGCTATGACGATCCCTTTGCCAAAGATTTTTGCGGAACCTGTACCCGCTGCATCGATGCCTGCCCTACCGATGCGATCTTACCCGATAAGACCATTGCTGCCGATCAATGCATTTCGTATTATACCATCGAGTTAAAGGATGCGTTAATCCCTAAAGAAGCAAGCGGAAAAATGGAAGGATGGATGTTCGGATGTGACACCTGCCAGACCGTTTGCCCCTGGAACCGCTTTAGCACACCACATGAAGAAGCTGCTTTTTCTCCTTTGGCGGAGATCTTGAACTTAAGCACCCGCGAATGGATGAACATGACAGAGGATCAGTTTACAAAACTATTCAAGGATTCCCCGCTAAAGCGACCAGGCTACAAGGGTATTATCCGCAATATTCAATTTATATCCGTGCCAGATTGAGCTTGCTGCTGTAACTGCTTTAAGCCCTGTTCCATGATCAGACCAAATTTATTTTCGAGCAGGAGACTCGAAAACCGCTCCCAAGGATACCAGTCGAACTGAAAATTCATATACCACTGTACGGTAACGGGACCCTCCAAGGCTTGGCCCACCAGTCGAAACCCCATATCGCCATCGACAGCTGCAGATTGCAACCCATGTATTTCGACGGTGGTATCCGTAATGGCGCGGATTGACAATAGATTCCCATTAGGGGTCTTGATACCGATCGCTCTTCCCTCTTTGACAACGAGTGGTAAACTATCCGCGCCGGGAAACCAGAACTTCCAACGGCTTGGATCGGACAGCAAGGCATGAATCGTGGCACGTGATGCCTGTATATCGACCGCCCTAGAGATAGTGACCTGCTTTGGCAAGAATAATCCGATTCCAGTAAGCAGCACAAACAAGAACAACACACTCAATAAAAAAAATCGTATAGCACGCATGGCAGATCAATATTATTCCCAACGAAGCAATCTCGACAAAATAAAATAGACAAGGAGTACCCAGATAGACAAGATCGCAAATTCCTTTCCGCAATCGAGCCAACCCAAACCCTCGAACGATATTTTACGAATGGCATCGTTGAATTGCTTAAGCGGTAAGATCTCACAGACCTGTTGCAGCCAGACCGGAAACACCTCTACAGAAAAAAAAGTACCTGATAGCAACATCTGGGGTAAAGCAAATAAATTGATCAGCAATGGAATGGTAGCATCTGTCTTGGCGATACTGCTGAAAATGAGCCCTACCCCCATTAATAGTAATAACATGACAACCGTAAAGGAGATGATCTGCACTACACTCAACCATCCATTCTGTAATGTAAAATCGAGCACCCAATGCCCAAAGAGCAGCAACACCACTACGCTCAATAACTGAAAAGAGATACGACCGATACCGATACCGATCAATATATTGATCCGATGCACAGGCGTGGCAAAAAAACGTTTGAGAACACCCTGCTCTCGCAAACCGTAAAAAGTAAAGGCTATACCAAAGAGCGTAGAAAAAAGGATCGAGAAACCCAGTTGCCCCGGCAATACAAAATCGATAGGAAGATACTTTCTAACCTCTCGGATGACCGGGGGCTCTATCGAAACTGGACTGTCAGGTACGGTAGCGGCCAACTGTTTTAACCGGGTATAATCGAGTATGTACAAAAAGGGCTCGATCTTGGGACCACTGGCCGTTGTGGAGAAAAAACGAACTTTTACGGATGCTGTGGCAGCTGTGTTAGTCGGTGCTGACTCGATCAATAAGGTACCCGTCAACTTTCCTTTGAGTAGTTCTTTTCCCAATTGGGCGCTATCGGTAAAATGCACCCACTGGATCTGGGGATGTTGGCGGAGGGAACGATAGAATACCGAAGAGGTATCAGAGCCTGGGAGCAAGGCAATTTTATAAGAAGAGCTTCCGCCCGTTCCAAAAGCCGAGAAGATCAATACAAAAACAATTGGAAAGATGATACTAAAAACAATAGCGATAGGATTGGCAAAAATAGCCCTGAACCCAGCCCGGATCATGGCTTGTAAAGCGGTCCATTGACTATAGTCGGGAGGTACGGAGGAGGCCATAACGACAAATGTATTTTAATTTTATCATCTTTGGGCTCTATGGCCATGGCCTACCTACTTACTGGAGCTAATTTGGGCGATCGAAAAAAACAATTGGAAATAGCGGCCTCGCTTATTCAAGAGTGGGCGGGTTCTATCACCCTTAGCTCGGGCTGCTACGAAACTGCCCCATGGGGCAAGACCGATCAACCCGCCTTTCTAAACCAAGCGCTTTGCATTTGCACAACCCTCTCGCCACACCAATTGCTAAATACCCTGCTGCAGATCGAACAACAAGCCGGCCGAGTGCGCAGTGAGAAATATGGCCCCCGTCTTCTTGACATCGACATTTTGCTCTATGATCAGCTTGTACTGCAAGAGAAAGACCTGATCATACCGCATCCTGCTCTTCCTGCTAGAAGATTTGCCCTGCTTCCGCTTGCCGAAATTGCCCCTACTCAATGGCATCCCACAGAACAATGCAGCATCAGCGCGTTGCTGCAAAGATGTTCCGATGCAGGAGCGGTCGTCAAGGTCAGCTGATTTTTCCACAAAACCGATGGCTACCCGTGAAGGGGAACGTTTTGAATTATCTTGCAGCCTTACCCATGCAGTACCAGTTTATTACCATCGAGGGCAATATCGGCGCCGGAAAAACTACCCTGGCCCAGCTATTGAGCCGTCACTTTAAATCGAGGCTCATTTTAGAGGAGTTTGCCGATAACCCCTTTTTGCCAAAGTTTTATGAGAACCCTGGCCAATTTGCTTTTCCGGTCGAATTATTTTTTATGGCCGAACGCTTCAAGCAACTCAAGGAACTATTGCTCCAACAAGATCTGTTCAAAGAGCTGACCATCTCGGACTACCTCTTTACCAAATGCCTCTTATTTGCCAAAGTAACCCTGCCCGAAGATGAGTTCAGACTTTATCAACGCTTGTTCGATATCATCCATCAACAGCTATTGCAACCCGATCTACTGATCTATTTACAAGCCCCTGTCTCAAAACTGCAACAGAATATTCGCCAACGAAATCGCCCTTACGAGCAAAATATTCCCGACCAGTACCTCGAACAGTTACAGGAGACCTACGGCAGCTACATTCGGCAACAACCGGTACGCACACTCATCGTAGATGTAGCACAAGCCGATTTTTTGAATAATGATCGTCACCTGCAAACGCTAATTGAGGCGGTAGAGCAAGAGTACCCTGTAGGCTTACATCATATACAACTATCATGAGCGCTACACCCCATAAAAACCCTTTTTTCAAAGAGATCATCAATAAAGAGTTCACCCTCTTTATTGTAGCGCGTATTCTTTTTATAGCCGGATTACGAATGACTCCGGTTTTACTAGGATGGCGACTCTATGAGATCACCGGCAGTAAACTGGCACTGGGCATGTTGGGACTCTCCGAGGTAATCCCGGCCATTGCCCTTGCACTACCCGCTGGCGTGCGTGTCGATAAGAGCAATAAACAACGACTACTGACGATCTGTATGTCCCTTTATTTACTGCTGATGATTGGTCTGGCCCTTGTTACTTCTGATTGGATGCGTGCCCACTACTCTACTCGATTAATCGAATGGAGCATCTACGGCATTATGGCGGCTACCGGTGCCGTTCGGGCTTACTCTGGTGCTGGATTCAATGCTTTTTTAGCCCAACTGGTACCCTCCGACGTATTAGTGAAAGCAGCCTCCATCAATAGCATGATCTGGCTGCTGGCCGCTGTAGCGGGACCCGCCTTGGCCGGACTGTTGATGGGATACACTAACATCACGATTGCCTTTATCCCGGTACTGGTCTTGAATTTGATCGCTGTGCTTCTTTTTATGCAGATCACTCCCAAACCCATCAGTTGGCAAGGTGGCTCGCGCACCTGGGAGGGTGTGCTGGAAGGGGTTCGCTTTGTATGGAGACAAAAGGCCCTGTTAGGCGCCATGAGTCTGGACATGTTCGCTGTTCTTTTCGGTGGGGCCGTGGCCCTCTTACCGGCCTTTGCTACCGATATCCTCCACGTAGGACCACAGGGATTGGGTTGGTTGGTAGCGGCGACCTACTTAGGAAATTTTATTGCGATCGCCTGGCTAACCCGTTACCCATTGCAAAAAAAACAAGGTAAAAAGTTATTGATTTGCATTGGCGGCTTTGGCGTTTGCATTTTGTTATTTGCTATCTCTACTCAATTCTGGCTAAGCTTTATGGCACTCCTTGTATCGGGACTATTCGATGGTGTCAGTGTGATCATCCGGGGTACCGTGGTACAACTGTTTGTACCGGATGATATGCGAGGCAGGGTCTCGGCCGTTAACTCCATGTTCATTAATTCATCGAACGAACTCGGACAGTTCGAGAGCGGGGTCGCCGCTGCCGGCCTGGGACTGGTTCCCTCTGTTATTTTTGGAGGTTGTATGACCTTGATGATAACCGTAGTGACCTGGTTCAAAGCGCCCACCCTTCGAAAATTCGAATACTGATGGGCAGCAGTCAGCGCCCAGGGATCGTTTGCATCAACCGCTCCAATACATAGTAGGTGATGGGACAAAAACTACTATTCTTTAGTGTAAGGGTAGGTCGCTTTACCAAGACATCCTCGTCTGTGTAGGGAAATCGTCTGCAATCAGAGGGTCTGTCTTCATAAATTCCGCAAAAATTATCGGAGCCCAAAAAGGGGCAAGGCTGCGAGTTGGCAACATAGTCGCCATCCTCGTCGACCCGTAGGTATCTTTCAATAAAAATACTCTCTTTAAGCCCCAGTAAGCGGCTGATGCGTTTTATATCGGGTGTTTTGAAACGGGGGGAATATCCTTTACAACAACGAGCGCACTGTAAACAATCGATTTTGTCAAAGGCTTCCTCGTGCAACTCCGATTGATGTTTCAACACTTGATTCAAAGGCGCCTTTACAAGGAATTGCTTGTACAGCTTTTGACGATCAGCAGCCTTCTTTTCCCAATTACTCAATAGGTCGGCGGACATACTGCAAAGAAATGAACTTAACGGCTTATCCCCAACTTGCCCGATCAGGCGTGGAGTGTGCCACACCGGTCGTAACTTTGCCTTCTGAATTATCAACCCTGTATTGTTATGAATTTGCTCACGTTACAATCCAACGAATTTAATTCGCGTCATAATGGGTCGGCCGCTCAGAAAAAAGAAATGCTGAGCACCATCGGCGAACAACAACTCTCTACCTTGATCGATAAGACCGTTCCGGCAACCATCCGCATGGATAGAGCCTTGAACGTTCCGGAACCACTCAGTGAATATCAGTATTTGCAACATATCCAAGAAATTGGTAACCAAAATCAGGTATGGAAGAACTTTATCGGACAGGGGTATTATCCTACCATTACCCCTTCTGTTATTTTACGTAACATATTCGAAAATCCAGGATGGTATACGCAGTATACCCCTTACCAAGCCGAGATTGCACAAGGAAGACTAGAGAGTCTACTCAATTTCCAGACCATGGTAAGCGATCTTACGGGCTTACCTATTGCCAATGCGTCTTTATTGGACGAAGCAACAGCAGCGGCAGAAGCCATGACCATGCTCTTTAATACCCTTAATCGGCAAGATCATATTGAACGTCCCAAGTTCTTTGTCGATGCGGAGTTGTTTCCTCAAACTATCGATCTGCTTCGAACCCGCGCCGTTCCCGTACAGATCGAAATGGTGATCGGCCACTACCAGCAAGTCTCTATTGACAATAGCTATTTCGGAGCCATCATACAATATCCCAACAATAAGGGATCCATTGAAGACTACAGAGCCTTTATCGAAAAAGTACACCGGCAAGGCGGCTATGTAATTATGGCTACCGATCTGCTGGCATTGACTCTGCTGACTCCTCCCGGTGAATTAGGGGCCGATGTGGCCGTAGGCTCCAGTCAACGGTTTGGCATTCCGCTGGGATATGGCGGACCCCATGCCGCTTTTTTTGCCGCCAAAGATGAATTCAAAAGAAGTATTCCCGGTCGGATCATAGGCATCAGCATCGATGCTAAAGGGAATAGAGCACTTCGTATGGCCTTACAAACGCGCGAACAACATATCAAACGCGAAAAAGCCACTTCAAATATTTGCACCGCACAGGCCCTATTAGCCAATATGGCCGCTATGTATGCAGTCTATCATGGTCCAGATGGACTTAAGCGCATCGCCCAGCGAATAGCCGGCTTTACAAGGACACTGGCCCTAGCACTTCAAGCGAAGGGATTTAAACTAGCGGCCGATTCCTATTTTGACACTATCGTGGTGTCGGTAGAGGCGAGCGATCCTATCCAGAAAAAAGCAGAAGAGCTTCACTTCAATTTCCGCTATCTCGATGCCCGTCATATTGGTATTACCCTCGACGAAACCACCGATGCCACAACCGTGAAGCAGATCGCCGATTGCTTTGGGACTTCGATGCGTGCGCTGACCCAATTGGAAGAAAAAGACGCTTGCGGGTCGATCCAGCCGCATTTACTCCGCAACAGCGCATACTTAACGCATCCTGTCTTTAATACGCATCGAAGCGAAAGCCAGATGATGCGCTACATCAAACAACTTGAAAATCGAGATCTTTCGTTGAACACGTCGATGATTTCCTTGGGAAGCTGTACCATGAAGCTGAATGCTGCCACCGAAATGATGCCGCTGAGCTGGCCTGGATGGAGCCATATTCACCCCTTTGCACCAGCTTCGCAAACAAAGGGGTATCACTATATGATCGACGAGTTGAGCAAATACCTATGTGATATCACGGCCTTTGACGCCTGCAGCATGCAACCGAATAGCGGTGCACAAGGAGAATATGCCGGCCTGCTCACCATACGCGCTTATCACGAAGCTAACGGCGAACCGCATCGCAATGTAATGCTGATCCCGATCTCTGCCCATGGTACGAACCCAGCCTCAGCCGTCATGGCCGGTATGAAAGTAGTGGTCGTAAAAGCACTTGACAACGGGTATATCGATATGGATGACCTTCAAGCAAAGGCTAACCAATACAGTAAGGAATTATCCGGTATCATGATCACCTATCCCAGCACCTACGGTGTTTATGAAGAGACCGTCAAAGACATCACGAGTATAATTCACCAACACGGCGGGCAGGTGTATATGGACGGCGCCAATATGAATGCCCAGGTGGGGCTTACCGCTCCCGGTCTGATCGGTGCCGATGTCTGTCATTTGAACCTTCATAAAACCTTTGCCATTCCTCATGGCGGAGGCGGCCCCGGTATGGGCCCGATCTGCGTAAAGGCCCATTTAGCACCCTTTCTTCCGGGGCATACGAACCTAGGCACCTCTTCGGCCGTATCGGCAGCCCCCTATGGATCGGCTTCCATCTTGCTTATTTCCTATGGCTATATCCGTATGCTGGGTCCTGCCGGATTAAAGTCTGCGACCGAATATGCCATACTTAACGCGAATTACATGCGGGCAAGACTCGAATCGCACTACGATATTCTGTACACCAATCGAAGTGGACAATGCGCACATGAGTTTATTGTTGATCTTCGCCCCTTTAAAAAGACGGCCGAGATCGAAGCAGAAGATGTGGCCAAACGATTAATGGATTATGGCTTTCATGCTCCCACAATGAGTTTTCCTGTGGCCGGTACCATCATGATCGAACCAACCGAAAGCGAAGACAAAGCTGAGCTGGATCGTTTTTGTGATGCGTTGATCTCGATCAGAAATGAGATACGCGCTATCGAAGAGGGAAAATCCGATAAAAAAGATAACCCGCTAAAAAATGCACCGCACACACAACAAACGGTGATGGCAGACCAATGGCCCCATTCATATGGCAGGCAAGAAGCGGCTTATCCTCTCTATTACGTAACGCACAATAAATTCTGGCCTTCCGTATCGCGGGTCAATAACACTCATGGAGACAGAAACCTGGTTTGCACCTGCGAGCCTGTTTCTTCTTACCTGCAAGAGAACTAATCGTCATAACAGCTTACTGCTGATAGCGCTGCTCGACAATGGGCCAGTTAACCAAGGTCCACCATGCCGTAATGTAATCGGCACGTCGATTTTGATATCGTAGATAATAAGCGTGTTCCCATACATCAAGGCCAAGCAATGGAGTACCTTGCAGCGAACTTATGTTCATCAAAGGATTGTCTTGATTGGGGGTAGACCCAATTTGCAAGGAGCCATCCTTTGCTTTGATCAACCAAGCCCAACCACTTCCGAACCTCGATTTGGCCACCTCGGCAAACTGCAGTTTGAATTGATCAAAAGACGAAAATTTATTTTCGATGGCAGCAGCAAGTGGCCCGGTGGGCTGATGGGCGACCGCTGGTTGTGGCGAGTGTAAACTTTGCCAAAAGAACTCATGATTATAATGTCCTCCTGCATTATTGCGCATCTTTTCGGAATAACCCGAGATGGCAGACAATAAAGTAACCAACGGCAATACCTGCGTATTAACTTTTTCTGCTAAACAAGCATCATTCAAATTCTTAGTATAGCCCGCGGCATGCTTGGAATAATGTATCTCCATTGTCATGGCATCGATGGCAGGCTCCAGTGCTCCATACGAGAAGGGCAAGGGCTGCTGCTGGTAATTGATCTCTGGCAATCCAAAAAATGGTTGATTACCCCTGTTGGCAGCAGACCAACTTGAAATAGCCAGCAAAGCGGCCGTACTCTTTAAAAATTTTCTACGATCAGTTAGCATAGTATATATACGTAATGAATGAATAAGATCAATGCCCGTCGAGCGACTATTACTTATATTTGAAATGAAAAAAAATATAAATTGTCAATCCCCCTATTAAAAATACGATCTTTTTGTTGGCTAAGCATCCTGACCTTGATCAGCTTTTCGGCCACGGCACAACAAACTGGCCGTATGGAGACTGATCGACCCGATCAAACCGATGCGGTATACATTACCAAAAAGGGATATGTTCAAGGAGAGATCGGATTCAATAAGGAGCAATTCTTGGGCGCAACGGTCTTTGTGCATCCCACGGCCCTTTGGAAGGCAGGGTTACATAAAAAATTCGAACTGCGACTGATCACCGAACTCAATACGATCAAACCTTCCCTATTAAGCCCCTCATTTCCCCAGACCGAAAGCGGATTGCTACCCGTACAAATTGGCGGCAAGATCGCTATCTGTGAAGAGAAGAACATACTCCCTGCCACCTCATTGATCTTTCATGCCGGTATTCCTTCGCTGGGCTCCAAATTATTTCGAACCCCAAGATGGACACCCAATTTTCGCTTTACCATGCAACATACCCTAGGCGAGCAAACCTCTTTAGGATATAATCTCGGAGCCGAATGGAACGGCTTCTCCAACCAGGCTACCTGGATCTATACCATTGCCCCTGGTATGGAGATAGGAAAAAGATGGTATGCCTATGCAGAGGCCTTTGGTAGCATCATACGCGGAGAGAAACCTGCTCATGCCGTGGACGGCGGAGTGGCTTATTACGTTAGTGATGATCTTAAATTGGATATTTCGGCGGGAACAGGGCTTTCAGAAGGCGCGATCGATAACTATATGGCACTGGGCATTTCCTTTCGCATAGCCGCCTTTACCAAACGCTAACTTCTTTTCTTAAAATAACCAAGCCAGGTAGATTCCAAGGTCAATAACCAACTTTGCGTGGCCATTCTATCCATGGTACCGGCCAGCTGAAAGCGATATCCCAGATTCAATTTGGTGCGACTCGAAAAAATGAATTGTAAGGCCGGCGCCAGATCGTAATAGTATCGCTTGTTATCGATCGATCGCTGCGAAAGCAACTCGGCATATAAGTTTAAATTGGTTTGATCATAATCTTTGTATTCCCGTGGAAATAAAAGATACCCTCCCGATACACTCACCTGCAGAGTCTGAAAAGTGCGCGAGGGATCGTACAACGAGGCATTTTTTCTGGAATGATGCAGCACTTGCGTATGGGAAGCGGTAAGCGATAGGGCCAGTTTATGTTGCAAGCGAGTGGCAATAAGACCTGCTTCGATGCCCGACTTATCTCCCATTAAACTTACTTCGTCGTGGCGAAAAGGGGCAGCCGTGTAGGATCCGTCTATGTAGGCCGCTACTCTAAAATGACGGTGAACCTCATCGCTCGTGAGTAGTCGATAGCGAGAATAGATATTGAAGGATTCGGGTCGCACGGCATAGGTTTGCATATTTCCCCAACTACCTCCTGCCCTAAAAGTCCAGCGACGCGTGATTCCAGCAACCAGTTGCATACTGTTGCGAAAAGTAAATCGATCGTACATCGCATTGGAGCCCATCATATGGGTCCTGTTGCGAAGGGTCAACGAATGCGCTGGCATTACCGAGGCAGGCTCCGTAAAAACATATAGCTCTTGTGCTGCCAATGATAGGGTTCCTGCCCACCATAGCGAAGCGAATAGTATCAGCTTTCTCAAGACCATTATTTTTTATAGAGCTCCTGTACTTTTTTCTCCAACTCGACACCATGCAGATTGCGAGCGATGATATTTCCTTCGGGATCGATCAAAAAACTATTGGGAACACCCAGCACATCCCAATTTTTAGCCGCCACCGAATTCCAGGCAGTCGTGTCAATAACTTGTTTCCAGCTAAGTCGATCGGATCGTATAGCTTTTAACCAGGCCTGTTTATTTTCATCGAGCGACACACTCAGTATATCAAATCCCATAGGATGATAGCGACCGTATAATTTGACAAGGGTCTTGTTAAAAACACGGCATGGCGGACACCAAGAGGTCCAAAAATCGACCAACACGTATCGATTTCGATACGATTGCAAGTCGATGGGCTGTCCTTTTTTATCGGGCAGCACCAAGGCGGGGGCCGGTTGCTGAAATTGAGGTTGGGCGAATGCTTGCTCACCTGTAAAAATGATGAGAAAGATGATCCCAAACGACATGCCAGACCGCATCCCACCCCGCATCCCACCCCGCATCCCAAACCGAAGGAACAATGTAGTTCTACTCCTCATTTTTCACTGCTTTTGAGATAAAAAACCGGTAGCCCCTCTATGGCAGCAGGTTGTTGCCTTAGTTTATCTCCTAAGGGACTTGCCAGTAATTTTGAATAGGATTTTTCTGTTAAAAAATGTTCATTAAGCACTTGGTAGGACCTAGTGCGCCCATTTTTACCTGATAACAAGACCTCAAAATAAAGGTCCCCCTTTCTAACGGGTACGCCAGGGTCAAGAACAGCAGCGTTTTCCTCCAAGGTCAAATAAAGGGCGCCTACAAAAAAACCAGCCTCTTCTACGGCCGTCCGGATCTGCGCGGGATCGACCGTTGAGTCAGGCTTGTTGGTAATCTCAAAGCCTGATTCTTTCAGTTGAGCACTCACTTTTTGCACGAATGGTATTTTCTCGAGTGCTTGGTGAATAGCCTTACTGCAAAGAGCACAGGTTAAGCCCGTAGCCTGCAAACTTGCCCTGCTAAATTGGGCAAAGCAGAACTGCTGCCCCCATACCAGGAGCAGCAGTAAACCTAATTTTTTGATCATGGATAGGCTTATGATTTGGTGCAGCAGCTCTTTTCGCAACTGGGTCCATTAGCGCCCTTACCACCTTTGCAACAATCTTCTTTTGAAGAAGAAGCCGTGCATTTTCCATCCTTGCAGCAGTTCTTCTCATTGGCCTTGGTACAAACGCCGTTCTTGCAGCAATCCTCTTTCTTTGCGACAGCCGTACACTTTCCATCCTTGCAGCAATTTTTTTGGTTGGCCATGGTACAAACACCCCCCTTACAGCAAGGAGGTTCTGTAGCAGCAGCCGTACGCTCATATTTGCAACAGCCATGCAGTTTATTGTAGGAGGCATCCGTAGCACGAGCACCGGCATTATCGTACCCTACCTCTGCTATCTTCTGCTGAATTTGCGCAACACTGCTGTTGCCACTGGCAAAACTGACCACCAACTCTTTGGAATCCTCGTTCCAAGAAGCAGTACTGGCTCCAGCGTCTTTTGCAGCTTTTTCGATCTTGGACTTGCACATACCACAATTTCCGGAGACTTGAAAACGCTCAGTCGTGGTCTGCGCCACTACCAACGAGGCGCTGAACATAAAACTGATAAAGAGGGCGAAAAAATATTTAGAGTTCATAAAATGATAATTGAATTTTAAATTGAGAAATAGATAATAAGTCATTCAAAATGAATAGACTAAGAATAAAAAAGAACCGAATCAAATTCGGAACACCCGATTAGCAATATAGAGTGGCGGCCGCGAATGCTCGGATAGATCCTCAACAGATCGATGGGTGCCTTCCGTTTCCCAATACACCAACGCTGCGACAAAGGGCTGAACGGGCAAGACAAAATCCGTGGCCGGAGCGATCAGATAGCGAATAAATTGAGGAGGACGCTGGTCTTGAACAAGCTTAACTAATTGCTTTTCTTGATGACAACATCCACTGCTTTGCTCTTGATCCATTCCGCAAAAACTACAGTGGTGCTCCTCCTCCGCAAAAAGACTGACATCCTCGACCCTGTTCATACAAAAATGAACGGTCCAATTCCACCCGTTCGAAAAGACGAGCAGACAAATAAGCGAAAAGGATATCAATAACCGAATCATTCTTACAAAGATACTAAGGGTTCAGGAATCAAAAAAAATGCCCCCTAATTAACAAATTGCCAGAAGATGCCGGCTCGTAGATGTAGCCCCTGCAAGGGGTACCCCTCGGCCAAGAGGTTATTGCGGGAAAACCCAAAACCCTGCAGATTACGGGCCGTGTTTAAATTCTCGGCCCTGATAAAGGCCGTAAAGGGCCTGATCCGAAAATTAACATAGGCCGCGATATCAGGTAGCGGATTACGAAGCAACACACTATCCTGAAAAAAGAATTGCCCCAGTAAGGGAGAGTATCGGTCTGCTTTGTAAGGAGGACGATAACGAACCTCTATACCCGTAGCCAATCGGAGATTTTTGAAACCCAGATCCCCTTCGTACGCCAACCGATGGCGCGTAAAAAAGGGCATCAGATTAAGTGAGGCCGATCCGATTCGTTGTTGAAAATAAAACTCGGCATGCCACTGAAAATGTTTAGCAAAACGGAAGGTCTTCAGTGCCTGTAATTGAAGAACATTAAAAACAGCGCTGGTTTGCTGTGGCTTCTGGTAATCGATCAGATAGCTGTAATTATTGATCAAGAAATAATCCCCCCGCAGGGTAATGCCAAGTGCGCTCCAATCGATAACCGAAAAGAATTGAGTGTAATTCTCTTTTTTAAACGCCAATGCTGTTGATTCTAGGAAAAAACTGCTTCGCGCATCAAAAATAAAAGAAGGAGTGCGATTCAATTGAAGCGCCCCAACCTGTAAAGAGCCCTTTCCCTGAGCCAACATGCGCTGCAGCTGTACCGCTAACCGGTAATTACCGCTATGCTCCCCCGCCAAAAAAAGTTGCGCTCCTACTTCCAGGTCCCACTTTTTATTACGCGTCAGATTACGATATAAGAACTGACCCACCGTATTGAAAAAAGAGAGATTCGTTTTAGTCGTCTGACCTTCTACCAATTGTAATTCAAGTCCAAGCTTAATGAACTGCTGTAGGTTTTTCGCATCTGGAAACTGATACAACGAAAAACTATTGGATAAGATCTTCCAGTCATCGCGAAGGTCCAGCGAATCGAAGCGGGTGGGCAACCCCGAATAGAATTGCTGATAATAATCGAACTGTGGATTCTTGTCGAAGAAATGATATGCGGACCGATCGTAGCGAAGCTGGTGCTCTAGTCGCAAGCGGGGAAAAAATAAAGGAATAACGGTTGAATCTGTTACTAAAGAATCTTTCTTACCCAGATCGTACTGTTGCCTCCACAAAAACTGTGTTTGACGGTAACGGATGCCGGTACTGATCGTATTGCTGAAAAAATTGGCCGAAAAGGTAGAGGCCCCACCCAACCAAACGGGAATATTGAACCGATCGCTATAGATCGGATCATCGAGAATCTGGGTCGTATCGATGATCCCTCCATTTTCTTCTGACTGCAGACGGTTGCCCAGCATATAGGTCCAAATATGGTAACGCAGATTCTTCGATTGATAGCGGCTGCTGAATAAATAGTTGTTATGATTGGTGCGTTGGTGCTGAAAGATACCCGGAGAATTGACCAGTCGATATTGAAACAAAAAATTCCAGTTGGGCTTGATATTTTGTGTGTGTAGCAAACTGATCAATTGTTCCACCCGGCTTCCCAACTGGTAATTGATCTCAGAATAAGGACGGGTCGTCTGAAAAAACCGCAAATCCTCCTCTTTCCAACGGTATAGGTCATAGGCATGCAGTCCGGGATCAAATCCCACCATAGCTGGCGCAGAGAACAGCAAAGAACGAGAGGCACTGCCAAGGTTTCCCAGGTGAATGGTAGTCGGCTTTATGGGAAAACGCTTGGTAAAATCAGACACCGAAGAGTCTAGCTTATAGGGCCCCCAGCGGTCGAGAAGGCGATAGAAAATAGTAATAGAATCTTCGTTCTTATCACGTCGCTTGAGACTATCGGTGCCCTCCCCGCGCATCATGGAAGACATTCCCTGCCGGCCATTTCCCATTCCCCCTACCCCGCCAAGATTCACCGGCATATTTCCTCTACTGGGCAAGGGCTGCGCCCGTGGATCTTGGGCTATGGCGCGAGTTGCCAAAAAGCATACTAAAAGGGGCAGATATTTTCGAAGCAGTAACAAAGTGAATGGGCAGCGTTTTTGAAGATGACGCAAATTTAACGGCTACAATCGAAAGGTAAGGTTAAAACAAGCTCTTCCGCAAAGTCGTGTCTTCCCGTAGTGTTTCGATCCTGATCAAACGCCCTTGCACCTTTACATAATTCGACACAAGTCGCAGCCCGTGGCTGTAATCGGTATACCAACTTGCGTGCCCCTGGTAAAAAGGCTGAATGGGCTTTCCATCGGGTTGATGCCAGCCATAGATCCCCACACGGTTAGCCCTTACCGAATCGCCCTTGGTATTGACAAAAACAATGTCCTTTTTGATACCGGCGATCAATCCTTTTTTTTGTTTTCGCTGTCCCTCAATAATCAAGTGGTGTTGCCACATGACCGGTGTACTGTCGCGGAAGGCATACAGAGGAACCGGGGTTAGCTTTACCGAAGCCTGCTGGTAAATTCGATCGACCAATTGGGGCGTGGGGGCAAAACAGTCCAAGAGGGTCAATACAGTGGCCGCACCACTAGCGGTCAGACTGACTCTGGCCCAATCTCCATTGTTACCAATGCTTACGTAATCGGGCGAAACAAAAAAACACACCCTGATTCGCCGCTGCTCAGAGCCAATGACCACGGGCACCCGAACAAACTTTCTTAAAAAAGTAGGGATCGAACCCTCCCTTACTTGTTGAATGATAAAAGAATCGCGCGCAGCCCAGCCCATGGCCGCCGCCTGACGATAAAAAGCAGCGCCCCCCTGCGCGGTTTCTTGCCTTTTTACAGTCGATAAGCGCGCTGTTTGGCAAGCACCTAGCATCAACAAAAAGCAACTCAGTACGATCCTGATCATGACCGAATGTAGGGCCTTGTCTTCACATATCATAAATGACGTTTTGCCTTATCTTCGCGAAAATTTTTGCTATGAATCTGCACGAATACCAGGCTAAAGAATTACTCAAAAAATATAATGTTCCTGTTCAAGAAGGGTATGCCTGCGCATCGGTAGAGGAGGCTCGCGTGGCATACGAAAAGATCAAATCGAGCTTTGGTAGTCCCTTTGCCGTAGTCAAGGCGCAAATTCATGCAGGGGGCCGAGGCAAGGGCACCATTAAAGAAACTGGCATCAATGGGGTCAAGGTAGGAAAAACAGCCGAGGACATCAGTGGATTTGCCGATAAGATATTAGGAGGGACGCTAGTAACCTTGCAAACTGGAGCGGCCGGAAAAAAAGTGGGAAAAGTGCTGGTGGCCCAAGATATGTACTACGATGGCCCCGGAGAAAGAAAAGAATTTTACCTCTCTATTTTACTGGACAGAAGCAAGGGCCAAAATGTGATCATGTACAGCACCGAAGGTGGAATGAACATTGAGGACGTGGCACACGATACCCCGGAAAAAATATTCAAAGAGTGGGTTCATCCAGGAGGCGGGCTGCAAGGATTTCAGGCCAGAAAGATCGCTTTCAACTTAGGGCTTTCCGGAGACGCCTTCAAGAATGCTGTCAAATTCGTGACCAATCTTTACAATGCCTATGTGGGTCTTGATTGCTCTATGCTCGAGATCAATCCACTCTTTAAAGCCTCAGATGACAAGATCGTAGCGGTAGACTGCAAAATGAATCTGGATGACAACGCCTTGAATCGTCATCCCGAACTGGCAGCACTGCGCGATGTAACGGAAGAGGATCCTACCGAAGTAGAGGCCGGAGAATACAATTTGAATTTTGTAAAATTAGATGGTAACGTAGGCTGCATGGTCAACGGTGCCGGCTTAGCCATGGCTACGATGGATATGATCAAACTGAGTGGTGGCGAGCCCGCTAACTTTTTGGATGTAGGAGGAACGGCCAACGCGCAGACCGTTGAGGCCGGCTTCAAGATCATTTTAAAAGATCCAGCCGTTAAAGCCATCCTGATCAATATTTTTGGTGGTATCGTTCGTTGCGACCGGGTAGCACAAGGAGTTATCGACGCCTATAAGAATTTAGGTAACATCAACATCCCCATTATCGTGAGACTGCAAGGAACCAATGCTACCGAAGCCAAAAAACTGATCGATGAGAGTGGGCTTAAAGTACAATCAGCCATTTTGTTGAGTGAGGCAGCCGACCTGGTCAAAAAGGCGGTCGCTTAGTAGGAACCATTGGTAGCTAGCCGCTTTACCTCGTAAATAGGTGAAAACAAATACACGGCACCGCTACGCAGGTCTCGACACTTGAAACGCTTTCTAAGTTTTTCTCCTTTCTCGAAGACGCGTCCATCGGCAATGCAAAAAGATTCGCCTTCTTGGAGCTGTTCTATCAGACAAACTCCAGTGCGCGGAGGATCGTACTTTTTCAATACCCGCATCAGCGATTCCTCGGCACAGCTACTGGCTGCCGGATTTTTTATTGATCCCCTGAGCGCTACTTGAATATCACTGGGCAATACGACCTGTTCCAATAACGCGGTCAACAATTCTCCATAACATTTTTTCCACTCGCTGCCATGAGCCGCTACTCGTGGGCCCCATTTTTCGAAGGTGATCAAATGCGCCAATTCATGGAGTATTGTTATTAAAAACGCATAGGGATTCAGATCTCCATTGACGCTAATACGATGAGACTGTCCGGGCACCGGATGGCGATAATCACCTAAAACGGTTTGCCTTTTTTGTGTGATGGTCAGGTGTACACGGTAGCGCTGCAAGTAATGCAACACCAGCGAATCGGCGCCGGAAGGTAAATACGTGGACAAATAGACTACGGGTACTTCTTTCTTAGCCATGGTCAGAAGACTTGAGTAAGAGCAGCAAGGCCCTGATCTCAGCTACCGTATATAAAATGTACAAAACGGCCGATACGCACAGAGCGGGTATACTCACGCCTTTTCTCATAGAAAAAATATAGAGCATGGCAGCCAGCGTCAATACAAAAAACTTGATCATAAATCCACTCAAAATGGCGCGAATGGATGCCTGCGGATTCGGATCGGAAAAGGTCTTTAGTGTGCGCCTGAATAAAAAAAGAGTAAGGCCATAGAGCAAGAAATTTGCCGTAGCGGCTACAACAAGCGCAGGCCAAGAAAGCAAAGAACAACACGCTGCCACCAAGATCGAAACCATGGCGAGCAGGCTGATCAATAAGAAATGATACTGAGCTTTTTTGGCGGTCATTTATTGGGTTTTCCGGATCCGGTTTCTTTGACCAGTTTATAAAAAATAACAAACAATACCAGCAAGGGTAATAATGCGGTCAACAAGGGAAAACAATGCAACCATCGATCGACTTTGAGCCCGCCCCATACGGCAAGGACCAAATAGACCATTAGTTGGGTGCCCAAACCGGCATAGCGTAGCCAAGTACGCTGCGAATCAGCGGCTGATGACTTGTGCTGGCTGCTCATTGCTGGTCATCTCTACCACATTGGCTCCCATATGGCATTGCCCGTTGAACGTGGCAGAGGGCTCTACCTGTAATTTTCCTGCGTAGAGGTTTCCGGCAACCATACACTCTCCGCGCAGCTGGATTAAATCGGTAGCCCGGATATTTCCATTGACCTTACCGGTAACATCGGCTTGCCCGCCCGAAACATCACCCTCGACCACTCCGGAACTACCGACGATCACCTTTGCTGCGGTTTTTATATTTCCGATAACGGTGCCATCGATACGAAGATCTCCACTGCTCGAAAGATCTCCTTTTAACACCGTGCCTGCGCTAATAAGGGTGGCATTGCCCGCGGGAGGAGTAGAATTGGTTTGCATGTCAGTTTTTGATTTGTTGGTAAACATATAAAGTTGAATTTCGTTAATCGTTGATCAATTCTGTCTCGGGGATCTTCAGCACACTGGTGTCCAACTGGGCGAGGCCTTTACCAGCCAGGGCCTGCTGAATCGAAAGCAGATACTGCTGTTTGAGCGCATCTTGCTTTTCTACCGAATCCACTCGATACTGTAACCGCTTAAGCGCCGTCACCGACTGGTAATCGGCCCCGGCGCCCGGTATATAGTACTTCAAGGGGGTAAAGACGATCAGTGCCGTTGTGAGTCCCACCAAAACCACAAAGACCATGCTCATGGTCACATACACACTCAAACGAGATAATCGAAAGGTTACCACCTCTTCGTACGTGTCGTCATTCATCACCACCAGCCGGTAGCGGTGTTGCAACCTTTTTAACCCCGATCTAAGCTCGATTTTAGCCATAAATAACCATCACAATAAAGGTAAGATTCTTAACGCGAACCCCCGCTGCGCCCCCACTTAAAAATACTAACAAAAATAAAGATTTTTACATACTAAAATATTTGAATTTCAGTTAATAAGAAGCGAGATTGCAAGTGAATATGCAACCAATATCCCAACTGCGAATACCCCGGTGGATCTGGGTGGCGCTGCTTTTATACAGCCCTGCCCTATTGGCGCAGACCGGTTTTAAGATCAATATCCCCAAGCCTAAAGAGTACGAAGAGAGGGTGTTACGGTCCGAAAAGAGCGCCGAGGGCAAACTACGAGCGGTCCCAAGATTTATTCAAAATACGGTCACTCACTACAATTTTACCTACAACGCCTCTCGAAAACTCAACGAAGTGATCGACAAGGCTAAGGCCGCCCATAAAGACGACTACAGCAAACTCATCTCTTTTTACAATTACGCGCCATCCACGATCAAGGCCGACTCCATCCACTTGGATTCGGTTATTCAAAAAGCTTCTTCGGGCATTGCCTTGCACGACCTGCGCAATGATTGGGTCGATAATCTATACCTGCTATGGGGCGCTTCCTATTACTTTCAACAAAAATTCGATTCGGCCTATCAGCTATTTCAATTTATCAATTCTTCATTTGCGCCCAAAGAGAAGGACGGGTATTACAAGGTTATCGGCAGTGGTCGTGATGGCAACCGATCGAACAGCATTGCCAGCCAGGAAAAAAATAACCCTGTCAAAAAGATCTTCAGCGAGCCCCCCAGCCGTAACGACGCATTCATCTGGCAGATACGCAATCATCTGGCACAAGCCGAATATGCGGAGGCTTCTTCGCTGATCGATGTACTGAAAAAAGATCCTGCTTTTCCCAAACGACTGCAACCCGCGTTGGAAGAAGTGATGGCCCTTCAGTTCTACCAATTAGAAAATTGGGATAGCGCGGCCCATCATTTGTCACGTTCCTTAGCCGAGGCAAGTAACCAGCAAGAAAGAGCACGCTGGGAATATCTGATCGCTCAGCTCTATGAAAAAGCAGGAAAAGATCGTGAGGCTCACCGATACTACTTGAAAGTGATTCCTCGCACTACCGACCTTATTCTCGAGATCTATGCCAGACTAGGCTCGATCAGAACGCATCAACAAAATGCAAAGGCCGATATCAATAAGAATGTGGGACAACTCTTACAAATGGCCCGCCAAGATAAATATGTAGCGTACCGGGATATCATTTACTATATGGCGGCGCAAATGGACCTGGCGGGTGGACAAACCGAACGAGCCCTTCTTTCTTTACTCAATAGTACAAAAGCCTCCAGCAATAGCCCCCAGCAACGCAATAAAGCTTTTTTACAACTGGCTGATCTCTCGTACCAAGCCGGCCAATATAAAGAGTCTGCGCGCTATTACGACAGTATACAGATCAAAGACATTGTCCAAGACGATGCAAAATGGATAGAGGATAGAAAAAAAGCGCTACGTCTATTGGTTACTAACTTAGAGATATTGCAACGCCAAGACAACCTACTACGTATTGCGGCCCTGCCCGAAGAAGAGCGTAAAGAGTGGGTTCGCAAACAGCTTAGAGAACTAAAAAAACAACAGGGACTTTCGGAAGACCCCGCCTTTGCGCCCAAGGGAAATAACCCATTACAGCCTGTAGTGACCAATACATTATTTATGCCAGGAGAGGCCAGGGGCGAATGGTACTTCTACAATGCGGCCAGCCGCACCCGTGGACAATCCGAATTCAAAAATCGCTGGGGAAATCGCCCTAACAGTGACAACTGGAGACGCCTGGCGGCCTTACAAGCCATGCTGAACAGTGCAGTAAATAATTTGTCCATCGACACGCCGGGCATGGGCAATGTATCAGGCAGCGGCGCCACCGATTTTGAGACCCTGTACAATCAATTGCCTTTACGCGAAGAACAACGCCGTATCGCGCTCGACTCGATCAGCAGAGCGCTATTCAATGCAGGGAAGCTCTTGATACAGGACATGGAAGATTGTCCCCGGGGCATTGCTCTATTAGAAAGATTACTCTCGAGCGATACGAATTTTACCCCCAAACAAGAACTGTATGTAAACCTCTATCGCTGCTACCAGCGATCGAACCAGCCCCAGAAGGCAAACCAAATGCTGCGCTTATTACAGGAACAATTCCCTACTGATCCCCTTACGCTGGCTCTTTTGCAACCTGGCCTTACCACCCGACAAAACCCTCGCAATGGCGATAGTATTTATCAACGGATCTATGAACTTTTTGCGGCAGAGAACTACGAAGCAGCCCTTACCACGAAAAAAATGGCCGACTCCACCTATGGATCCAGCTACTGGACCCCTCAATTACTCTACATAGAATCGATCTATTATATCAAGCAACGTAATGACTCGGTAGCGATTCGATTGCTAAATCGAATCAGCGATCAATTTCCAAGCCATGCCCTGGGCCCAAAAGCCCTCGCCTTGATCGAAGCCCTTAAGAATAGAACGCAAGTGGAGGCCTCATTACTCTCTATCTCATCGGGAGCACAGGCCCAAGCGAATGCAGCAGTTGGCTATACCAAGGATCCGCAGTCTCCCCACCTTGTTGTGCTGATCCTGTCAGGACTCGACTCAGCATTGCAAATAAGAACTAAAAACGCGGTAGATCGGTACAGCCGCAATCGAAACGAATCAAAAGATCTTAACACTACCACCAGTCTATTTTCTGATACTACCTACCTGATCAGCCTCTCTGGTTTTGCGGACGCCAGATCGGCTGCTGCCTTTAAAGAAAGAGCCGCACAGCGTACTATCGCCGAGATAGCACCTTGGCTAGGATCACAATCGTTCTCTTGGATGATCATCTCAACCAGCAATTGGGAACGACTGCTGGAGCAAAAAGATTTAACATCTTACAAAAACTTCATCAACGATAAGAGCCCCTAACTTAGCAGTATGAAACCCTCTGTACGTATCCTGTGGAGAGTCTTTGCAGGCGGCATCATTGCATTCTTGCTGATGATATTACTCGCCAATTTTGGTGTATTTGGGAAAATGCCCTCCTTACAAGAGTTAGAGAACCCTTCCATTCTGCAAGCCTCTGAAGTCTATGCACAAGATGGCACACTAATGGGCAAATACTATACCGACAGGGGCAATCGTAGTAATGTCAAATACCGCGATATCTCACGCTATGCCATTGATGCCCTTATTGCCACAGAAGACGAACGCTTTTATAGCCACAATGGGATCGATTTTAAATCGACCTTACGCGCCGTGGTTACGCTGGGCTCCGATGGAGGTGGTAGTACGATCACCCAGCAATTGGCCAAGGCCTTACTGGCCCAGGGAAGTCGTAACAAGGCCTGGCGTGTAGTAGAAAAATTAAAGGAATGGATCATTGCCGTTAAACTCGAGAAGAATTTTACCAAAGAAGAGATCATCACCCTTTACCTGAACGTAGTTCCATTTGGTAATAATATTTATGGCATCCGCAATGCCAGTCGCACTTTTTTTCAAAAAGAACCCGATCGTTTGCAGGTAGAGGAGGCGGCCTTGCTGATCGGTATGCTCAAAGGAAATACACTCTACAATCCGGTACGAAATCCTAAAGCGGCCCTCGATCGGCGCAACGTGGTGATCGGACAAATGGAAGTCAATGGCAAGATCAGTGCCGAAGAGGCAAAAGCTGTAAAGGCCCTTCCTATCCAACTCAACTACCGGAAGATGGACGAGAACACCGGATATGCCCCCTACTTTAGGGAGATCCTGAAAGAAGAGGTCAAAGAAGCGCTAAAAGACCTGCGAAGACCTGATGGAGAGCCTTATAATATCTATAATGATGGATTGAAGATCTACACAACGGTCAATGTAAAGATGCAGCAGTATGCGGAGGAAGCCATGGCGCAACATATGGCCATGCTGCAAAAAAATGTCAATAACCGCACCTCCATAAAAAATGGCAAGATCTGGCAAGGAAAAGAAAGTATTCTCGAGCGGGCCATGAAAGAATCCGATCGCTGGCGCAATTTAGAAGAAGAAGGGCTCAGTGAAGATGAGATCAGGGCCAGCTTTAACGAAAAGGTCAGCATGCGCATTTTTGCCTGGAATGCCAAACGAGAGAAAGATACGATGATGACACCCCTTGATTCTATCAAGTATCACCGGCAAATGGAACAAGCTTCTTTTATGGCCATGGATCCCGTTACCGGCGAGATCAGGGCCTGGGTAGGAGGCATCAACTTTAAAACATACAAATACGATCACGTCAATATCAAAACCAAAAGGCAAGTAGGCTCTACCATCAAACCTCTGCTGTATACGCAAGCCGTAGAAGAACGTGGATTTACACCTGATATGCAATTGCCCAATGAACCACAATACTTCCCGGGCAGTGGTTGGGTGCCGGCCAGTAAAGAATGTAAGGGCGGGGCCGGTTCGATGTTAGCAGCGTTGGCCTACTCTAAGAATTGTGCCACCGCTTACATTATGAAACAAGTGGGCCCAGCCCAATTTTCTGAGTTCATGGCCCGTCTCAATATCCCTACCCGTATTGAGCCCTATCCCTCTATCGCCTTGGGCACTTGCGACCTATCCCTATATGAAATGCTGTGGGGGTACTCCATTTTTGCCGGCAGAGGATTTTCGACCAAACCCTTTGCCATCAGTCGTATCGAGGACAGAAACGGCAACGTAATCAAACGGTTTGACTTTAGCTCCAATAGAAAAGAAGTGATCAGCGAGGCGACGGCCTATACAATGGCCCGGATGATGCAAGGCGCTGTTGATATTGGAACGGCAGCCGGCATGCGCAACCGCATCGGAGCGGCAGAGATGGGTGGTAAGACCGGCACCACCAACGACAATGCAGATGCCTGGTTTATTGGCTACACTCCACAAATGCTGGTAGGCTCTTGGGTGGGATTCGACGATCAGTTTATACGCAACGAAGGAGATGGTTCCAGAATGGCTCGACCTATCTGTGAATTTTTTCTAAGCAAAGTGCTATCTGATGCTAAATCGGGCATCGACAAAGAGGCTCGCTTTGTAGTACCCGCCGAAATGGGGCAATTTGTCAATAGCGCCGATATCTTGTTAAACGAAGAAGAGAATGCCCCCGGGGCCCAAGGGCAAGATATGGGGGTGGGCACAGAAGAAGATTATAATTACCAACCCTCCGAATATATTGGCCCGGAATCAACCCCTATAATGGAAGAAACAAAGAAGCCCGCTGCGGCCTCTAAAAAGGATACGATCCCAAAGTCCAACCCGACAAGCCCTTCAAAAGGAACACCGATCGGAGCCCCCAAAGAGGAGCCCCCCAAAAAAAAGGGGCTATTTAACCGGATCAGAAATAACTAATAATGACAGCATCCCCTTACTCCATAAGGGAGGCCGGTATACCGGATATTTCACTCATCAGAGAACTTTGCGCGAAAGTTTGGCCGTCTACCTATGCCACTATTTTAAACAGAGACCAGTTAGAGTATATGATGGATTGGATGTATAGTCCGACCTCCTTGCAACAACAAATGAACGAGGGCTGTACCTTTCTGATACTGTACCATAAGGAAAAGCCCGTAGGCTATGGTTCTTATCAGGCGATCGGTCCACAACGCTATAAATTACAAAAGCTATACATACTACCCACCGAGCAGGGGCAAGGAGCCGGCCGATTCTTTTTGTCAGAGATTCAACGGCTGGTAAAAGAACAAGGAGGACAATCCATTGAATTACAAGTAAACCGACAAAATAAGGCCCGCTACTTCTACGAAGCAATGGGCTACCACATTCGGGAAGAAGTTGATATTGCCGTGGGTAATGGATACTACATGAACGATTACATTATGACCTTACAATTGGTTTATTAACTAAATATAGTATAGCTTTGCGCCCTATTAATAGCCAATACTATGTCTACCTTAACTCAATCGATCGATTTTAGTTTACCCTATAAAGTAGCCGATATCTCATTGGCAGAATGGGGTCGTAAAGAAATACGCCTGGCCGAAGCCGAGATGCCCGGTCTAATGGCACTGCGCTCCGAATATGGAGCCGCTCAACCACTCAAAGGAGCCCGCGTGGCCGGATGTCTTCATATGACCATTCAAACCGCCGTGCTGATAGAGACGCTTGTAGCACTCGGCGCTGAGGTTAAATGGAGCTCTTGTAATATCTTCTCTACACAAGATCATGCAGCTGCTGCCATTGCCGCGGCCGGGATCGGTGTATTTGCCTGGAAAGGACAAACTATCGAAGAGGCTGATTGGTGTATTGAACAGACACTTTTCTTTGGCAGCAAAGAAAAGCCACTGAACATGATCCTCGATGACGGCGGAGACCTGACCAATATGGTGCTGGATAAATTCCCCGAACTGGCGCAGCATGTTAAAGGAATTTCTGAAGAGACCACTACCGGCGTTCATCGTCTTTATGAGCGCGTGGCGAAAGGTACCTTACCCATGCCCGCTATCAATGTGAACGACTCCGTTACTAAATCTAAATTCGATAACAAGTACGGCTGTAAAGAATCATTGGTCGATGCCATTCGTCGGGCTACCGATGTGATGTTAGCCGGTAAGATCGCCGTTGTAGGTGGATATGGTGATGTAGGAAAAGGATCGGCCGCCTCTCTGGCCGGAGCAGGTTGTCGCGTAATTGTAACTGAGATCGATCCAATTTGCGCTTTGCAAGCTGCCATGGATGGCTTTGAGGTAAAAAAGATGATCGATGCCGTTAAAGAGGCCGATATCGTAGTAACCGCCTCGGGCTGTCGCGACCTGATTACCGGTGCGCATTTCAAGCAAATGAAAGACAAGGCCATTGTTTGTAATATTGGTCACTTCGATATTGAGATCGATATCGCCTGGTTAAATACCAATTACGGTCATACGAAAGATACTATCAAACCTCAAGTTGATATTTATAACGTAGATGGTAAGGACATCATCATCTTGGCAGAAGGTCGTTTGGTCAATCTGGGCTGTGCAACCGGTCACCCCTCGTTCGTAATGAGTAACTCCTTTACCAACCAGACCTTGGCGCAAATAGAGCTTTGGAAAAACCACAAGAACTATGAGAATAAGGTTTATGTACTTCCCAAGCACCTCGATGAAAAAGTAGCTCGCTTGCACCTTTCTAAGATCGGTGTCGAGTTGGACGAACTGAGTACAGCGCAGGCCGATTATCTGGGCATCAGTAAAACAGGGCCTTTCAAACCTGAGCTTTATCGTTATTGATCAAAAGCGATCTTGCTAAAAATAATTAAGTCCTTCCCTATGGAGGGACTTTTTTTTGCGCATGAGTTGTCTATGCAAATAGTAAGGAGCGGGCTCACTGGACCAGCGTAGGGGCCTGATCGATAAAACAGCGAAGAACCTGTAACAATTTTTCTTGTTGCGCCACACTAAGGGTTACCGGGATCTTCTTATCGTTGCGATCTACAAACTCCATATGACTAATGGGCTGGGTGGCCATCTTTTTTAGCTGATAATTGACGGTGGGGCCATTGCGAAAAATAAAATGAAATAACCCCTCACAATTTAATGTGCCGCCGTTACGAAGATTGATCTTTTGCTTGCCCCCTGCAAAATAGATCACCGCAGCGCAACCATCATCGAAGCAACGGTCGGTCTTGAAGCTGATCATAATATCAATCTCCTTACTATCAGCATCCGCTACTAACGAGGCCCCGGTCAATTCGATAAAACCAGTGGATAATCGAGTTTGTCGGGTGTAGGGGTCGGTCTCTTTGATCAGGTTACAGTCTTGCGCCCAAAGGGACGACGGGTAGCATAGACCCAATAATAGAATACCGACCCAAGAGGCCTTCTGGAGAAAACGGAGTAGTATTTTCATATGACAATCAAAAGATAAAGGTAAAAAGAGGAAACCTTTCGAGCCTAATTTTGTAGTATCTAATCAAATGGTCCAAGCGTATAATTTTTTGGCTTCCTGGCAGCTTTTCCCCGAAAAAGGCACGTATGAGAAAAGTCAACGACCCAAGAGTGGCACCTATCGTATTGAGGCCACAGAAAGTAAAAAAGAGCTCAGTATCGCTCAAAATTGGGTCAGTCTAGAGAACCAGGCCTTTTCGGCTGGCTATACCCTGCTGGCCAACGGCGAACTACATGCCTTTACAGACCAAGGAGAGGCCGATGGCGTAAGGGCCGAAGTGATCGATGGGATCACTTTTGAGGTCTGCTTCTATAAAAAAGCCGAGCAGCTGCTGCGTATCGTACACGAGATCATGCCCAATGGATATTTGCGTATCATTCGTGAGGGCACTGACGAGAACGGAAAGGATTACCACGATGTAGAGTATTATCATAAACAACTTAGCGTACTTCCCTACGCGGCCTCTGTATCAGGGGCGCTGATCAAACCCACAGAAGAAGGGGTTATCAAACACAAGGCGCTGGTGGCCATGGAAGAGCAGACTAACATGCAGCTCGATCAGATTCGCAAGCAAATTGAACTGCTGGCCCTCCAGGCGCAAGAGATCCAACAACGCAAAGACCTTTCGTTAAAGATCTACGAGGCCAAACTTTCATTCACGCCCAATATTGGCCAGCACTATTATCTCTACGAGAAAAAAGACGGTCAACATCTGCTCTCACTGGTGGCTCCCAAGGAATGGGGGGCTTCCCTACCCTTCAAACGATTTGTGGCCGCCGTACAATTATTGGCCGATCATACCTGGAAAGAATGCTAGCCAAGTATCTTTGCATCTATGACCAAGCTATCGGTTAATATCAACAAGTTCGCTACCCTGCGTAATGCCAGAGGAGGCAATAACCCCGATCTGCTGCAAGTAGCCATCGATGTCCAGCAAATGGGGGCCGACGGTATTACGGTTCACCCCCGCCCCGACGAAAGACATATTCGATACAGTGATGTCGTATCGCTCAAAAAGATCATTACTACCGAATTCAATATTGAGGGTAACTGTAGGGAGCAAAAATTCATTGACCTGGTGCTGGCCACCTGCCCCGATCAGGTAACCTTGGTTCCCGATGAGCAAGGACAACTGACTAGCGATCACGGGTGGGACACCATCAAACACCGAGACTATCTGAAAGAGACCGTTGCCTTATTTAAAGAAAAAGGAATCCGGGTGAGTCTATTTGTAGACCCCGTACCGGAAATGGTCCGTGCCGCCGCCGACACCGGCACCGATCGAGTTGAACTTTACACCGAGCAGTATGCAAAACAATTTAGTGCCGGCAAGGAAAAAGAGGCGATCGTGGCCTATGTAGAAGCAGCAAAGATTGCCCAGGCTTCTTCACTGGGTGTCAATGCCGGTCATGACCTGGACCTGCAAAATCTCCACTTTTTTTGCAGCCATATACCCTGGCTTCAAGAGGTCAGTATCGGTCATGCCCTAATATGCGATGCCCTTTATTTGGGCTTGTCCAATACGATCCAACTCTACAAAAGACAGCTCTCTCACTAAAGATCGGCCAGAGACCGTCCGTGTACAACTAGAGACTCGTTTCAGTGTGCAACTAGAGACTGGTTACAGACTATTCAAAATAGTAGGAAGCTGATCGGGAGAATACCATGTAAACAAAGGGTCTTTTTTAAACCAGGTCATTTGACGCTTGGCATAATGCCGCGTATTGAGTTTTATCTGTTCAATGGCCTGCTCCAGGGTCAGGCGCTGCGCCAGGTAGTCAAACAACTCGGAGTAACCAACGGTCTTAAGTGCAATAGACTCTTTATAAGACTGCAAACTAGTCACTTCGGCTAGTAAGCCCTGTTGCACCATCATATCCACTCTATTATTGATACGCTGGTAGAGCACAGCACGAGGTTGCTCTAATCCAATACCCAACAGTTGATAGGGTTGCTTTTTTACCTTACCCTTTTGAAAAGATAAAATACTTTGACCGGTAGACTGCACTACTTCAAGAGCCCTCATCATACGCTGTGGATTCTGCATTTCGCCTTGCGTACTATAGAGTGGATCTAGTTTCACAAGCATCGCGTGCAACCAAGCCATGCCTTCTTGCTGGTACTGGGCCCGGATCAACACACGCACGGAAGGATCTACCATCGGTATTTCATCTAGGCCCTCCCAAAATGCTTTCCAATAAAGACCGGTCCCTCCTACCATAACCAGCTGCCCGTGTCTGGCGATCAATTCTGCTACCTTTTGGGTAGCATACTGCTCGTAATAGGACGCCTGTATGGGCTGCTCAATCGAATGATCGGCTATAAAATAATGAGGCACTTGTTGCAACTGCTCTTGGCCGGGTCTGGCGACTCCAATATCGAGCTCGCGATAACATTGCCTGCTGTCAAAAGACAAGATAGGTACTTGTAACGTACTGGCTACACGCAAGGCTACCTCTGTCTTTCCCACCGCCGTAGGACCGGCAATGACAATGATCCTATGAGTCTGTTGATTCACCGAACGATTTTCGCTATACTAATTTAAAAGAGATAAAACCCCGTTTGGATCATTCGGGTTCTTCTTCGCCGACCGCAGCGTCATCGAAGCCGACATCTTCTCCTTCCTCATCCTTTTCGCTAAAACCCTCTTCGCTGCGAGAGAGATCGTATTTCTCTTCAATATCGGCAAACTTTTCGCCCAACAGCGCCTTGGTACCATATTGACTGGGGGCTAAACCCTCCGTACGGGTAATGAGGGGATAATCAACGGCAGGATCTTCTTCTTTGATCACTTGTATGAGCTCGACCAGAAAATTCCAGTTCTTTTCAAAGTCATAGACATAAATGAACCGCTGATTGGGTCCTTTGACCTCTGATCCAATGGTTGTTTCGTCCATGATCAACGGGGGTGCCTGGTAGGGCTTATCATAAACCGCTAAACTGATCTCACGACCTCGTTGCCACTTATCGTTACTACGAAAAAAAGTCGCCTGGTGCTTATGATCAAATTCAAAAGCCTTCAGGATAGTATCGTGCAACTGCTTAAAATATTGAGACGGACGAATGACCACGTCGCGATAAACCATCTCATCTTCTTCGTAATAGGCCCTGAACTTTAATATTGGCATACATACAAAGCTACATAAATGAAGGGAAAGCTCGCCAAGCCCCACTATTGACCGGCCACGGGCACCAGCCCAAGCTCAGCGGCCTTTTTGAGCATAAATGCATAGGCCGCATCATAAGAATTGGGGATCTCCCCATCGAGCATGGCATCTTTGATGGCGTCCTTGATTATACCCACGGGCTTGGAGGGCGAGAGCCCAAAAACCTCCATGATCAACTCTCCGGTAATAGGAGGCTGCCAATTGCGGATATGATCTTTTTCTTCTACTTCGCGGCAACGTTGTCGCACCCATAGAAAATTGTCAAGGAAGCGTTTTACTTTTTGCTTGTTCTTAGAAGTGATATCAGCCTCGCACAAGATCATCAAGGATTCAAAATTATCACCGGCATCAAATAGCAATCTTCGCACGGCCGAATCCGTAATATTTTCTTTGGTAAGACTAATAGGCCGCAGGTGGAGCTCGACTAATTTGCGAACAAATTTCATTTTATCATTGAGTGGCAGCTTCAAGGCCGTAAAGATCTTCGGGACCATGCGCCCGCCCACTACCTCATGACCATGAAAGGTCCACCCATGCCCTTCCTCGAAACGCTTGGTTGCCGGTTTGGCAATATCATGCAATAAAGCGGCCCACCGTAACCAGCGATCTGTACTACTCTTTGCAACATTGTCCAGTACCTGCAACGTATGATAAAAATTATCCTTATGCCCCTGCCCGTCTTTATATTCGGCGCCCACCAACGCTACCAACTGCGGAAAGATCAGTTTTAGTAACCCGCTCTTATAGAGCAGATCGAATCCAACCGAGGGAATGCGGGCTTCCACTATCTTATTAAGTTCGTCTGTAATTCTTTCTTGCGAAATGATCCGTATCCGCTCGGCATTATCTACGATCCCCTTCCAAGTGTTGGAATCTATAGTAAACCCGAGTTGGGTAGCAAAACGAATGGCTCGCATCATTCGCAGGGGATCATCACTAAAGGTGGTGTCCGGAGATAGCGGTGTACGAATGACCCCTTTATCGAGATCACCGATGCCACCAAAAGGATCGATCAATTGGCCATAGGTAGTCGGATTAAGACTAATGGCCAGTGCATTGATGGTAAAGTCCCTTCGAAGCTGATCGTCTTGGATGGTGCCGGGCTCTACACTGGGCTTACGCGAACTGGGATGATAGCTTTCTTTGCGAGCCCCCACAAATTCCAGATCGTACGGGGGAGTATCGGGTGAGTCGGGGCGGAGAAAAAAATGAGCAGTCCCAAAGGACTTAAAATAATCTACGGAAGGCGTTGGCCGAAATCGAGCAGCCACTGCGCCGGCCAATTCCAGCGCATCGCCAACACATACAAAATCGATATCGGTAGTGGGGCGTCCCAATAATTTATCGCGCACGAAACCACCCACCAGGTAGGTCTCCCGCTGTAATGATGTCGCCGCCGTTGCCACCTCTTGCAACAGGGCCAGTTCCTTTTGGGTACATTGAATATCCACTCGTGGCGAAGTTACTGCATAGACCCCAAGTGTACCGCACTAGTAAGACAGGAAAACGCAACGAAAAACCAAGCAGATCAGAGATAGCTAAGATTGGTCTTGGGGCTTAACTGTAATAAGGTTTCATACATCAACCGGATGGTATTTTCAATATCATCACGGTGCAACATTTCTACCGTCGTATGCATATACCGAAGGGGAATGGAGATCAGCACCGAGGGGCAACCATCGTTAGAATAAGCAAAGGAGTCCGTATCGGTACCGGTACTGCGGCTAAGCGCCCGCCATTGCACAGGGATCTTCTTTTGCGCAGCGACCTTTTCGACCAGGGCCAACAACTTATTATGCACGGCTGGAGCGTAAGATAGAGAAGGCCCCTTGCCAGTCGCTACATCGCCTTCGATGTTCTTATTGATGAGCGGCGTGGTCGTGTCATGTGTTACATCCGTAACAATGGCAATATTTGGTTTGATGCGACGGGCAATCATTTCTGCTCCACGCAAACCGATCTCTTCCTGAACGGCATTGACCACATAGAGTCCGAATGGCAACTTGACCTTGTTTTGCTTGAGCAAACGGGCCACTTCGGCGATCATAAATCCACCGATACGATTATCAAAAGCACGGCCGATATAATTACCATTGGCCAGCTCATCGAAACCGTCTTGGTAGGTAACCACCGCCCCAATATGAATACCCAATTCTTGTACTTCTTTTTTGGACCGAGCTCCACAATCGAGCCAGAGATTATCGGTGCGAGGACTGGGCTCCTTTTGCTCCGGAGCGCCCAGCCGGGTGTGAATGGCAGGCCACCCGAAAACCGCTTTTACTGGGCCTTTTTTTCCGTGAATAATGACACGCGAAGCAGGCGCGGTCTGGTGATCGACCCCTCCATTGCGCTTCAGATAGAGCAAACCATCGGCCGTAATATAATTGACGAACCAGCTGATCTCATCAGCGTGTGCCTCAATTACTACCTTAAAAGGATGAGTAGGATTGATTACCCCTACCGCTGTTCCATAGGGATCGACAAAATGCGAGTCGACATACGAGTTCAAGTAGGCAAGCCATAGCTTTTGCCCCCAGGTCTCAAAACCCACGGGAGAGGCATTATTGATATAATTCTTGAAGAACTGAAAAGATGCATCATTCAAAATAGATTTGGAAGAGCTCTTTTTTCTTAACGTTGCCATAATTGCAGGAATTGAAAATGATAGATCAGGGTCTTCTGAGTCGGATACGGGCCGACTCGCTGTAGTTACTTCGCTTGCGCGTCTTATCGATCAGCACCAACCCGAGACTTGCCGTGGTATCGCGAAGCACACCGGGCAAGGTGACCAATCCCGGCTGGTTATAGGTGTTATACTCAAACTCCAATTGAATGTCGGCCTTGCGCAAGGCCCCAGGCAGGCCCAGCCGCGAAATAGGAAATCGCTGCAAGGTGTCGGCACGAGTGCTTCCGGAGGCATTATACCATTTGTAGACGATATAGATCGAATCGATATCCCCCTCTTGGTCGGTATAATTGGCCAATAGTTTGATGACATTTCCGGTCGTTACCACGGCCGGTTGTATAGAGGTAACCTGCACCTGCGGTTCGCTGGTAAACTTATCTTTGTTGCAAGCGGCTGCCAAAAAAACGACGAGCCCCGCTGCTAAAATTTTTTTGATCATAAACTACCTGACATTTCAAAAATACAGCATTTGCAACGACTAAACCAGATCAGGGCGCAATGGAATGTTAAGATATTTGAGCAGACTCCGGCCCGCTTCGAAGAGCTGGCGCTGGAGGCCTTTCGCTATCAGTATGCGCTTAATCAGGTCTATCGCCAGTTTACCGATGCGCTCCGGATCGACCCCACCCAGGTGAACGCGCTGGAAAAGATCCCCTTTTTACCGGTCAGCTTTTTTAAGAGCAGCCGGGTTTTGACTGCGCCCGACCCTGAGGGACGACTGTCCGAAACTGAACAAACGCTGCGTTTTGAAAGCAGCGGTACCACAGGGACCCTCCCAAGCGTCCACCTGGTACAGGACCCCGGTCTTTATCAAAAAAGCTTTTGTAACGGCTTTGAAAGGACCTTTGGCTTGCCAGAGCGCTGGTGTTTACTCGCCTTACTCCCCTCGTATCTCGAAAGAGAACATTCTTCATTGGTCTATATGACCCGTCACCTGATTGAACAAACCGATCATCCCCATAGTGGATTTTACTTGCACGATTACGAAAAATTGCATGCTACCCTTTTTGAGCGGGAGCAAAATAAACAAGCGACCCTGCTACTCGGAGTCAGTTTTGCGCTGTTGGAATTTGCCGAGCGCTTCCCCATGGCACTGAACCATACCCAGCTGATCGAGACCGGTGGTATGAAAGGAAGAGGACCCGAGCTTACACGGGAGGAACTTCACCACAGGTTGCAAAAGGCCTTTGGCCTCTACACTGTTTGTTCTGAATACGGAATGACCGAGTTATTGTCACAGGCTTGGTCAACGGGGAAGGGCCTGTTTAAAACCCCGCCTTGGATGAAGGTAATGGTACGCGAAGAAGAAGATCCGTTATCGGTTCGGTTGCAGGGAACCGGAGCACTCAATATTATCGATCTGGCCAACATTGACTCTTGCTGTTTTATTGCCACAGAAGATATTGGACTCCTGCACCCCCAGGGTCATTTTGAAGTGAGAGGAAGAATGGACCATGCCGAATGGCGAGGGTGTAGTTTACTAATGCTTTGATCATTGAAAAAATTGTAATTTGACCGCGTGAAAAAGAGCCCTATCAAAACGGAACGACCTTCATCGTCGAAAAAATCATATGAATCCCCCTGGTACAGTCTGGACGAGCTCCCGGCTTTATTATTGATTGCCCTTTATGCACTGGTCGATTTTATCCCCTCTTTCGGTGGGGCGGATGTGATGGGGGCCCAATGGCTTTATTTGTCGATGGTGCATGTGGTTGCCGGACTCTATCTTTTTACGTACGGTAAAGATCGCGTAGTATCTCAATTAGGATCGATCACGAATTCGCTACTCACCTTATTACTCCTGGGCTTTACCCTGATCGCCGGCTTATCCATCTTCGGCGCCATTAACCGTGTTGAATCGATGGTGGTATATGCCCGATTGCTGACCACCGTGCTGATGTATTTTCAGATCGGCCTTTTATTCTGCGGCCGGATTCAGCTGCTAAAACCACTGGCCTACTTCTTTGCTCTATTACTGCTGATTCAATCCATGGGGGTGATCGGTCAATTTTATACGGGTATCAAAGCAGGTACAGCCTTTGATACTGTCATTGCGAACATCAAGATCAATACCGGTAATAAAAATATCTTAGCGGCCACACTTGCCACCAAGATCGCCTTTACACTCTATGCCCTATGGCAATCGAAAACTTGGGCACGGTTGATCGTGTCGATCGTGTTGATATTGGGCATCTGCGCCATCGTCATTGTCAACGCCCGGGCCTCCTTTATATCGGTGGGAGCGCAGGTCATTTTACTGCAGGTCTTTATGGGCGTCTTTGCAGCCAGGGCTAAACAACCCAGTAAGATCCTTCCCGAGCTGGGCTGGTCTTTAGCGCCCATCATCATTGGATATTTTATCTCAAACCTGATGCTTACCTCAGCCATGGACTTACAAGAAGGCCCTACAGGATATAACACCGTTACCGAAAGAGCCAAGACCATAACATTTGAGACCAGTGGACGAAAAAATCTATGGCTAAGCGCTATTGACTATATAAAGAAACACCCCCTTCAGGGAGCCGGTTACGGAAATTGGAAACTAGCCTCCATTCCGTACGAGCGGGAACATATCGATGAGCTCTATGTCGCCTATCACGCACACAATGACTTTTTAGAAATGACAGCCGATACCGGTTGGCTTGGCGGCATCCTCTACCTATCTCTATTTATCTTGGCAAGCCTATGGCTGCTCTTTGCCTTGGTCTATCGGCATAGCACTTCCCTTTTCTTTGCTGCGCTTTGCATTACCCTGTCACTGGCTAGTTACTTTACCGATGCCAGCTTTAATTTTCCTATCGAACGGCCGGTAATGCAATTCTTCTTGGCCTTTGTGTTGGCAATGGTAGTGCAACTCCGCCTTAGTTATCGAAAACAAATGGCCGAGACAACCGAAAATGCAACACCCGCTGTCTCAACATCCACTAATAAATTCTCTCCCACAAAGAATGGGTTGTTAGCTGCCTATGGAATAGTTGGCCTGGCGGCCCTGCTCTATTCGGGCTATTTTAATAGTAAGGTCTTTGAATCGATGCGGGCACAGTACGAAATCAACCAGGATATGCTACAGGCCGAGCCCAAATTGGAATTTGAAAAAGTAAATAAAGCCCTGCCTTCTATTCCGAATCTAAATGCGTTTTGCTTTCCCGTTACCCTTATTAAAAGCCGCTATCTGATCAAAGCCAAACGCTATCAAGAAGCGCTTACCCTCTTACATCAGTGTCGTAAAGAGAGCCCTTATCTATCGATTAACGAGTTCTTTACAGCGCAGTGCCATTTGCAACTTAACAACAAGGACAGCGCGTTACACTGGGCCCGCATTGCGTTTGAATATAGACCCCGTGTACGAAATAATTTCATCTTACTAAACCAATTACTAGCCGAACGAAAAGACAGCGCCGAAATTGAGAACGCCTTTAGGATCGCTTCGACCTTTCGAAAGGAGCCCTGGACCTGGAGCAGTTACCTGAGCGCCTTGACCACCGCAGGTAACTTGTCTGAAGCCCGTTATACCGCCCTGGTGGATAGCGCGTTCAAATTATTCCCTACGGACCCCGATATCCTATCCAGAAAACAGAACCTGGCATCGCTGCGTTCGAAGCCCTATTTTGAATCCGCTACCAGCGCTTTTATGAGAAGAGACTATCAAGCAGCCCTCAACGGCTTTCTGAAGACCAGCGAGATCAATCCGTATGACTACGCCAACTTTGAAAATGCAGGCATGTGTTACCATGCCTTGCAACGCTATGACAAGGCCATTGAATATTTTGATAAAGTGATCGCCAAGGGCACCGCCCGCGATGCTAAATCCAATTATTTTAAAGCCCTTTGCTTAATGCTGCTTGGGCAAAAATCGGCCGCTTGTGCAACTATGCAAACAGCAGCAAGCCGCAATTACCCCGGGGCTAGTGATTTCCTAAAGGCCAATTGCCCCTAACTGTTTGGGCAATGCCCATTTTACCTTAGTTTTGCCCCCCGCCCAGGTGGCGAAATTGGTAGACGCACCGTCTTCAGGTGGCGGCGCCGCAAGGTGTGCTGGTTCGAATCCAGTCCTGGGCACTTTATTGAACTGAAGCCGATTCTTTGATGAATCGGCTTTTTTATTTTTCGATGAACCGCCCGCCAGCAAAGGGATTGCTTCAAATAAACTATTTACTCTCGGAGTTCGAACCACCCCTTTTTGCTTACTGTATAGGATTCCATCAGGGAATACCAGTTTTTGCAACCGCTGCTTCTGCTCATACTCTGCTGAAAGCCACGCCTGGCTGAGGTTTTGAGCAATGGTCAAACATTTGGAAACCGCTAATTCCAAGTTCGAACCCTCTATCTGGCTCATGTCCGTTTCTTTGGAAAGTGCAGCGATCTCTGTTCGTATTTTCTCACTATGCTTTTGATAGATATCCTCATTGATTTGATCGGTGATGAACTTGTGTTCGATCTTTTCAAGCAAGGCTTTTTTCTCAGCGATTTTCTTTTTCATCTGTGCTGCCTCTCTCTCAACACCTGCAAGCCGCTGTTTTAATTTAGCACTCATGGCGGCTTCGATCTTTTTTCTTAGTAGCGGGTTGTACTCGTATTGTAATAGCAGACTGGTAAAAGCGCCATTTAGATATTTCGCATTTACATTGACGGGTGTTGGGCCATCCTTTGTCTTGTAGTACCAGATACCCTTTGTTTTGTATCCGGTAAATGGTTTCCTGCTTGCTTCATCGCAAGCAAATGTTTTAAGAGGTACTTCATCGTGGCGAGATACTTTAGGTACTCCTGCAATTGGATTATCATTTAAAATATCTTGAACCCTCATGAATGTTTTGATATCCACCAGTGGTGGGTGGTGACCTTTGATGAGTTTTCCTTCAACAAGCTTACCGGTAACAAATCCGGCATAGAAGGGGTTTGTGAAAACATGCCGAAAGCTTGTTTTAGTGATTCGCACTCCACGGCGGCTTAGGTACTCTATAACCTCTTTGAATTGATAACTACCTTCCGATATCATTTGAAATCCCCGCTTTAATTGTTTTCCTTCATCAGTAATCACATATTCATGGAAGCAGGCGCGGT